>Ga0210397_10001794_pt1 | contig 13671 bp, 14 predicted proteins | sample IncBWH2OmetaG_FD_160126 | JGI IMG/M metagenome (GOLD analysis project Ga0210397, IMG submission 160126) | Forest soil microbial communities from Barre Woods Harvard Forest LTER site, Petersham, Massachusetts, United States - Inc-BW-H-2-O ...
TTGACGTCGGCGCGATGAGGCTGATTGGGCGGCGTGTCGAGCCCCAGCTGCACGCTGCCGACGATCCGGCCGCCGAGAACCGCCGCCAGAAGGACGATATCGCCCGATGCAACGCCGGTCGCGACCTTGTCGAAGAAAGTCCGCGCCTCTCGTTGAGAGAAGGACGACATGAAGTTGACGCTGGCGCCACCGGCAACGCAATCGCTCAACACATCGGCGAGTTCGTCCAGCGCGCGATCGCCGACAGGCGCTGTGAGCGAAATAATCTCGGCGTTTTCGCTCACGCCGCCAAATCTAGCTTCGACGCCACGGTCGCATCGGCGTTCAGGCGATAGATGATGGGAACGCCGGTCGCGAGTTCGCGCTTCAAGATGCCTTCCGGTGACAGCTTCTCCAATACCATGATCAACGCGCGCAGCGAGTTGCCGTGGGCAGCGACCAGCGTGCGCTCGCCGCGCAGCACGCAGGGAAGAATCTCCTGCACGAAGTAAGGTAGCGTCCGCGCCAGCGTATCTTTCAGGCTTTCGCCGCCCGGCGGCGGCACGTCGTAGGAGCGACGCCAGATCAGTACCTGATCCTCGCCCCATTTCTTGCGGGCGTCGTCCTTGTTGAGGCCGGAGAGATCGCCGTAATCGCGCTCGTTCAGCGCGAGATGTTTGTGAACGGGGATTTTGGTCTGGCCGAGCTCAGCCAGCATCAGGTCGAGCGTGTGCTGGGCGCGCGTCAGCACGGAGGTGAAGGCAACGTCGAACACCAGGCCTTGACCTTTAAGTTTACGACCGGCCTCCACCGCCTCCGTGACGCCCTGCTCGGTGAGATCAGGGTCTTTCCAGCCGGTGAAGAGGTTCTTCAGATTCCATTCGCTCTGGCCGTGACGAACCAATACGAGAAGACGATCGCTCATATCTGAAAGCTTCCGTTTGCTTTGAACTGAGTGTTTTATTTTGACGCGTTTTCTTAACGCAGATAAGTCTACGCAATCTGCATAAACCTGATTGCTATGCCGGTTCCTACTTTGCTCGAAAACGCTCTAGAAATTGCCGAGGCCGAGCACATCGGCCATGGAGTACAGCCCGGGCTTTTTGTCGCGTGCCCATAATGCCGCCTTCACCGCGCCTTGCGCAAACATCGTGCGATCCTCGGCGCGGTGGGTGAGTTCGATGCGTTCCATGGCGCCGGCAAAGATCACGCTGTGATCGCCGGTGACGGAGCCGCCGCGCAAGGATGCAAAGCCGATGTCGCCGCTTCGCCGTGCGCCGGTCTCGCCATCGCGTCCGCGCGCCGAATGATCGCCGAGCGAGATTTGGCGGCCGGCGGCAGCGGCCTCTCCCAGCATCAGGGCCGTTCCGGAAGGCGCATCGATCTTGGAGCGGTGATGCATCTCGAGGATTTCGATGTCGAAGCTTGCATCAAGCGACCGCGCCACGCGCTTGACCAGCGCGGCAAGCAGATTGATGCCGAGACTCATATTGCCCGACTTCACGACGATGGCGCGCGAGGTCACGCTCTGGATCACGGCGTCATCCGACGAGGACAGCCCCGTGGTACCGATCACGTGGACGAGTCCACGTTGCGCGGCGATCGCGACATTGGCGATGGTCGCGGCCGGCACGGTGAAATCGAGAATGCCGTCGGCATTCGCCGACATCGACCAGAGATCGGCGGACAGCTCGACGCCGTTGGCAGGCAGTCCGGCGAGTACGCCGGAGTCCTTGCCCAACAGTTCGGAACCCGGCGCCTCCAGCGCGCCGGCCAGCACCGCGCCTTCAGTCTGGGAAATGACGCGCGTCAGCGCCCGGCCCATCCGGCCGCCGGCCCCCGCAACGATCAAACGCATCTCGGACATTTGTTATCCTTTCGGGGCCGTTTTAGCGGGGGGACGGTGTTCCGGCAACCGATCAGGCCGCGGGCTCGCCCGGTTGCGGGCCGTCGTAACCTTCGATGATCACAAGATCCCCCTCGGCATGCGGGCTGCGGAGCGCGACCAGTCGCACATATTCCGGCGAATTATAGCAGGCGATTGCGGTCTCATAATCCCTGAACTCGATCACCACATTGCGGGTTCGCGACGATCCTTCCTTGGCAACATGCCGGCCGGCGCGCACCAGAAACTTGCCGCCATATTTCGCGAATACCGCGCCGTTCTGCGCGACATATTCCTTGTAGCCGTCGGGATTATGCACATCGATGCGAGCGATCCAGTAGCCTTTTGCCATCTTGGCTCTCCTTTTTTACCCGAGCGCTTGCGCGATCTCGGCCTGTATCGAATCCGCCGCCGCCTTCGGATCGGCCGCTTCAACAATCGGACGGCCGACCACGAGATAATCGGCGCCCGCCGCAATGGCGCGGGCCGGCGTCATGATACGCTTCTGGTCACCGCTCGAACTGCCGGCAGGCCGGATGCCCGGCGTGACCAGGCTCATCTGATCACCCACAATCCTGCGCAACGCAGTCGCCTCCTCAGGCGAACATACAATCCCGTCGACTCCAAGCGCTTTGGCTTGATGCGTGCGGGTAGCCACGAGATCGGCGATGGTGTGCCGGTATCCGGCGTCCTGCACATCCGCCTCGTTGTAGGAAGTGAGCACGGTGACGGCGAGAATCTTCGGGCCCGCTTCGCCCCGCGCTGCGACCGCCGCCTGCATGGTCTGCGGGTAGGCGTGCACGGTGAGAAATGTCGCGCCGAGCGAAGAAAGACTCTCGACACCGCGCGCCACGGTGTTGCCGATGTCGTGCAATTTGAGATCGACGAACACCTTCTTGCCGGAGGCCGTGAGTTGACCAACCAGCGACAATCCGCCGGCATAAGCGAGCTGATAGCCGATCTTGTAGAAGGTAACGCTGTCGCCCAGCCGCGCAATCATCGCCTCCGCCTGATCCACGCCTGGCAGATCGAGCGCTACAATCAGCCGGTCTTTCGGAGCGATGGCGGACAATGGCATGTTACCTCACATCAGGCGTTGGGAGACGTCGATCAACTGCCGCACCATCGCGGCCATCGCCTCGATATCGGGCGGATGTTTCAGACGCTCTCTATCGTCATAGGCCTCGTCGGCGAAGGCAAGCGCGAGCTGGTTCGGAATGACAAGGGCGTGGCAGGCCGACAGGATCAGCCGCAGCGCTGCCAGCGCCCGTGAACCGCCGAGCCGGCTGTGCGAGGCGCCGGCCACCGCAAAGGCGCGGCCGCGAAACACCTGGCCCCGGCTTTCATGCGCATCGTGAACACGGCTGACCCAGTCGATCGCGTTCTTGAGTAACGCAGGAACCGACGAATTATATTCCGGCGTGACGATCAGGACGCCGTGATGGGTTCCGATCATTCGCTTGAGATCGACGGCGTTCTTCGGCACGCCCGATCGCGTTTGCAGGTCGCCGTCATAGATCGGCAGCGGAAAGTCGGCCAGCGAGAGCCGGGTCACTTCCACGCCGGCTTGCGCGAATTGATGAGCGGCAACGGCGGCAAGCTTCGCATTGAGCGAGCCCGTCCGCAGCGAACCGGGGATCACCAGGATTTTCAGCGCAGCCATGATTTAAATCGCTTCAGCTCAAACCGTCCGCGACGAACCGCGGAGGCTTAGCCCTTGCGATACACCCAGACGCGGGCCGGCGGAAGGTTGATCCAGACCCGCTCGGAAGCCTCGGTGGAAACGCCGGGCAGCGACCTCGGGATCGGCGGCGCGACCGAGTAAGTGAACTGCACGAAGGGGGCGCCTGGGGCAAGCGCCAGAAAGGCGTCGCGAATGAGCCGCAGCCGCGTCTGCATCGGCTTGGTCACGAGCGGCAGGCCGGAGACGACCGCGGAAGCCGGCTGAGCCAGCACTTCACGGAGCGAGTCCCGCAGCCGATAGGCGTCGCCCTGAATGATCTTTGCCTGCGGATAGCGGTCGCGCAGCAATGCGCAGAAACCGGGATTATATTCGACCAGCACCAAGCGCTTTTGATCGACGCCGCGCGCAATCAGCGCGTTGGTGATCGCGCCGGTGCCGGGACCAAGCTCGACGACGGGCGCATCGGATTCCACATCGACATATGAGGCCATGGTGCGCGCGAGCACTCGGCCCGACGGCATCACCGCTCCCATGTGAAGCGGCTTTTCGATCCATGAACGGAGAAAACGAACTTCGTCATCGAGACGAAGCGGTTTTTTCAACGCACGCACGGACGATTGCAATGGCATGTCGCTACCAGGCGGGACCGCTCTTCGCGGCGGTGTCAGAAAACAGTCACAAAGAGGTATAGGTAGCGAGCGACCCGGTCAAGCAAAACGCGCCTTCGAGCGACTTCCGAGACGCCAACGATTCGCTAATAAAGCTTTGCGCTCACTGTTCTTTTGCGCGCATGCATAACTGCCCCAGCATGATCTACGTGCTGGCGCGGCTGCCGAAGAAATCCTTGACCTTGGCAAAGAAACCCGCAGCCTCGGGCTGGGTTGCACCGGAAGATAATTTTTCGAACTCGGCCAGCAATTCCTGCTGCTTCTTGGTCAGGTTTTGCGGCGTTTCAACCACGACCTGAACATACATATCGCCAGTCTGGCGCGAACGAAGCACCGGCATACCCTTTGATGCAATGCGGAAACGGCGGCCTGACTGGGTTCCCGAAGGTATCTTCACCTTGGTCTTGTCCTTGTCGATGGTCGGCACCTCGAAATCGCCGCCAAGTGCTGCGGTCACCATCGAGATCGGCACCCGGCAATAGAGGTCGGCGCCCTCGCGCTGGAAGAACTCATGCGCGGTCAACGACAGGAAAATATAGAGGTCGCCCGCAGGCCCGCCGCGCAGGCCCGCTTCGCCTTCGCCGGCCAGACGAATCCGCGTGCCGTCTTCGACGCCCTGGGGAATGTTGACCGAGAGCGTCCGCTCGCGCGTCACCCGGCCGGTGCCCGAGCAGGACGGACAGGGATCCTCGATCATCTGGCCGCGGCCCTGACACCCCGGGCAGGTCCGCTCGAGCGTGAAAAATCCCTGCGCCTGCCGCACCCGCCCCGCTCCGCCGCACATGCTGCAGGTCTTCGGCTTGGTGCCGGCCTTGGCGCCGATGCCCGAACAGGATTCGCAGGTGACCGAGACCGGAATTTCGATCTGGGCGGTCTTGCCCTGGAAGGCTTCCTCGAGCGTGATTTCCATATTGTAACGCAAGTCCGCGCCGCGCTCGCGGCCGCCACGGGAGCGCTGGCTCGCCATGCCGAACAGGTCTTCGAAAATATCCGAGAAGGAGGAAGCAAAGCCGGCGCCAAAGCCCGGACCACCGCCGCCGCCCTGCTCGAAGGCGGCATGGCCGAAGCGGTCATAGGCGGCGCGCTTGTCGCCGTCCTTGAGGACCTCGTAAGCCTCGTTGATTTCCTTGAAACGGACTTCGCTGGTGGCATCGCCCGGATTCTTGTCCGGATGCCATTTCATCGCCAGCTTGCGAAAGGCCGCCTTGAGTCTGGTTTCGTCCGCGTTGCGTTCGACTTCAAGGGTTTCGTAGTAACAGCGCTTGGTAGACATCCGTCAAACCCGCCCGAAGTTCATCCCGAAGCAATGCGGCTCAGAATGCCGCCTTCGGCTTAACGAAAAATAACCCCCACTCTTTCGAGACGCCACTTTGCGCACTCGTAAGAAGTGGGGGTCATGGTCTCCGCCGCTTAAGCAGATTTCTTGTTGTTCTTGTCGTCGTCGACTTCGGTGAATTCCGCGTCGACTACGTCGTCCTTGGCTGCATCCTTGGCCGCATCGGCCTCGGCCTGCTGCTTGTACATGGCCTCACCGAGCTTCATCGAGGCTTGCGCCAGCGTGTTGCTCTTGGCCTTGATCGCCTCGGCATCGTCGCCCTTCAGCGCTTCCTTCAAATCGCTGACGGCATCTTCGATGGCGCGGCGTTCGGTGTCGGCGACCTTCGAGCCATGCTCGGCCAGCGCCTTCTCGGTGGAATGCACCAGCGCGTCGGCGTGGTTCTTGGCGTCGACCGCTTCGCGGCGCTTCTTGTCGTCGGCCGCATTGGCCTCGGCGTCCTTGACCATCTTGTCGATGTCGGCTTCCGACAGGCCGCCGGACGCCTGGATCCGGATCTGCTGTTCCTTGCCCGTCGCCTTGTCCTTGGCGGAGACGTTGACGATGCCGTTGGCGTCGATGTCGAAGGTCACCTCGATCTGCGGCATGCCGCGCGGCGCCGGCGGAATGCCCATCAGGTCGAACTGGCCGAGCATCTTGTTGTCGGCCGCCATTTCGCGCTCGCCCTGGAAGACGCGGATGGTGACCGCGTTCTGGTGATCCTCGGCGGTCGAGAACACCTGGCTCTTCTTGGTCGGGATCGTGGTGTTGCGGTCGATGATGCGGGTGAAAACGCCACCCAGCGTCTCGATGCCGAGCGACAGCGGCGTGACGTCGAGCAGCAGCACGTCCTTGACGTCGCCCTGCAACACGCCGGCCTGGATGGCCGCACCGATTGCCACGACTTCGTCGGGGTTGACGCCCTTGTGCGGCTCCTTGCCGAACAATTGCTTCACGACTTCCTGCACCTTCGGCATGCGGGTCATGCCGCCGACCAGCACCACTTCGCCGATCTCACCGGCGGTAAGGCCGGCATCCTTCAGCGCCTTGCGGCAGGGCTCGATGGTCTTTTGCACGAGATCGTCGACCAGCGCCTCGAACTTGGCGCGCGTCAGTTTCATCGTCAGATGCTTCGGGCCGGTCTGGTCCGCCGTGATGAACGGCAGGTTGATTTCCGTCTGTGTGGTCGACGACAACTCGATCTTGGCCTTTTCGGCGGCCTCTTTCAGGCGCTGCAAGGCAAGCTTGTCGTTGCGCAGGTTGATGCCCTGCTCCTTCTGGAACTCGTCGGCGAGATAGCCGACCAGCCGCATGTCGAAGTCTTCGCCGCCGAGGAAGGTGTCGCCGTTGGTCGACTTCACCTCGAACACGCCGTCGCCGATTTCGAGAATGGAAATATCGAAGGTGCCGCCGCCGAGGTCGTACACCGCAATGGTGCCGGTCTTGGTCTTGTCGAGACCATAGGCCAGCGCGGCCGCGGTCGGCTCGTTGATGATGCGCAGCACTTCAAGGCCGGCGATCTTGCCGGCGTCCTTGGTGGCCTGGCGCTGGGCGTCGTTGAAATAAGCGGGAACCGTGATGACGGCCTGATCGACCTTCTGGCCGAGATGGGCTTCCGCGGTCTCCTTCATCTTCTGAAGGATGAAAGCGGAAATCTGCGAGGGAGAGTAAGTCTTGCCGTCCGCCTCGACCCAGGCATCGCCGTTGGATGCTTTGACGATCTTGTAGGGGACAAGCTTCTTGTCCTTTTCCACCATCGGATCGTCGTAGCGACGACCGACCAGGCGCTTCACGGCGAAGAAGGTTCGCTCGGGATTGGTCACAGCCTGGCGCTTGGCCGGCTGACCGACGAGGCGTTCGCCGTCGTCGCTAAAGGCGACAATGGACGGCGTGGTCCGCATGCCTTCCGCGTTTTCGATGACTTTCGCAGCCTTGCCATCCATTACGGCGACGCACGAATTCGTGGTGCCGAGATCGATCCCAATGACCTTTCCCATGGTCCTCATATCCTTCTTTTTGCGGCAAGTCCGCTGGGCCCTGACGGCGCCCTGAACCCGGACCCCCAACGATCAAATACTCGCGATATTGCGACGGTGAGCCTCATATAGGAGGGGGGGCATGGCCTGCAAGGAGGTTGACGCAACCTTCGGCCGCCAAGCCCCTTAACTTTTAAAGATAGTTTCGAAACGAGACCCCCGAGGCCGGGCCGCTTCCGGCAAGCCCGCGGCGCCCCGGCCATAGACCCACGCCGCCGCTGTCGCCAGGGCGACAAACCCGCTAAAAGCGGTCGAATCGATGCGAGGTGCCTTGCGCCTTTCGATCATCGAACGGCCCCAATACAAATCGAGTGGATTGCCGATGAAACACCCCCGCCTGTTTTCCGCCATGGCGTCCTTGGCCTTCCTCATCATGGCCCCCCTTCTGGCGGCCATGGACGGTGCCCGTGCCGCCGACCCGATTTTCCCCCCGGGGGCCCGGATCGGGATGACACCGCTGGTGGGCCTCGTCCCCTCCAAGGCCTTCACAGGCTTCGAGACGGAGGACCATAGCGTCAAGGTGTTGATCGCCGAGCTTCCGGCGGCCGCCTACGGTGAGGTGATGAATACGTTCAAGACCAATCCGGCGATCGCTGCCGGCGCCAAGCCCGAGAGCCTCGAGACGTCAGCCGGAACAGCCTATTACACCGCCGAAACTGCCAAAAACGCCGGCGGCGTGTTTCGCCACTACTCGATGATCCTCTCGGGCGGCGCCTTCTCGGGCTATGTTGACGTCCAGGTCCCCGAGAACGCCACCAAAATCTATAGCGACGATGCGGTCCGGCAGATGCTGGCGTCGGCCGTCATCCGCAAGGAAGTTCCGATCGCCGAGCAACTGGCGCTGATGCCGTTCAAGGTCGATAGTCTCGGCGACTTCAAGAATGTCCGTGCCCTGGGGGCAACCGGCGCCCTGCTCCTTGCCGATGGCGATGAGACGGCCGGCTTCGAGCTCGCGCCCTTCATGGTGATCGGCCTGATGCCGTCAACGCCCACGCAGCCTGACGATCGTGCCCGTTTCGCCGAGCAGGCCGCGCGCGCCATTCCCGGGATGCACTCTGGACGGATCACGATGTCCGAGCCCGTCCGTATCGACGGGATGGCCGGGTACGAGACGCGGATCGATGCCACCAGCGGCCGGGACGATACGCCGGTTACGCTGGTGCAGTGGCTGCGCTTCGGCGGCCAGGGTTCCCTTCGGATCATCGGGAGCGCGCCGCGCGACCAATGGGAGAAGGCCTTTCCGCGTTTCCGCGCGGTCCGCGACGGGGTCGAGCCGCGCTAGAGCTACGATACAGGCAGACAAGCCGCTTCTTTGACCTTTTGCAGCCGGCCTGATTTGCTAACCTCATCCCATAGAGAGAGGGGATCGGCATCATGATGGACCGAAGACAAACACTCGCAGCATTGGGAAGCGTAGCCCTGACCGCGGTCGCCTCGCGACCGGTTTGGGCGGCGCCCTCGATCAAGATCGATGATGCTTCGGCGCTGCTCATCATCGATGTCCAGAATTGCTTCTTGCCGGGTGGCAGCCTTGCCGTGAAGGACGGCGATCAGGTCGTGCCGGTCATCAACCGGCTCGCCAAGGGATTCACCAATGTCGTGATGACGCAGGACTGGCACACGGTCGGCCACGTCTCTTTCGCGTCCAGCCATAGCGGCAAGAAGCCATTCGAAACCGTCGATCTGCCTTACGGCAAGCAGGTGCTGTGGCCCGATCACTGCGTTCAGGGCACCGACGGCGCCTCGCTCTCGAAAGACCTTGCGATCCCGCAGGCCGAGCTTGTGATCCGAAAAGGTTACCACAAGGACGTCGACAGCTATTCGGCCTTCACCGAAGCTGACGGCAAGACGACGACGGGGCTTGCGGCCTACCTCAAGGCGCGCAAGCTGCAAAAGCTCTTCATTGCTGGCCTTGCGACCGACTTCTGTGTGGCGTGGACGGCGATGGATGCGCGAAAGGCTGGATTCGAAGCCTATGTTATCGAGGATGCCTGCCGCGGCATCGACACCCAGGGATCGCTCGCCAGGGCCTGGGCGGATATGGCCAAGGCCGGCGTGAAGCGAATCCAGTCCAGCGATATCGCGGTGTAGTTAGACGTCATGCCCGGCCTTGTGCCGGGCATCCACGTCTTGGGCGCAGAAAAAAGAAGGCGTGGATGGCCGGGTCATAGGCGAGCGGAAGCGACGCCGTTCTTCGAACGGCTATGCCCGGCCATGACAAGCGGAGACAGGGGCGCTTATCCAGGAAGCAGTATCAGCTCTGTTCCGCCGGCGCCGCTTTCGCGCCGCCCTTGGAAACGCCGACCAGCGCAGGCCGCAGCACCCGTTCGCCGATCGTGTAGCCGGCCTGAACGACCTGCACCACCGTGCCGCTCGGCACGGAAGGATCGGGAACCTCGTACATCGCCTGCTGGAAGTTCGGATTGAACTTCTCTCCTTGCGGATCGAACTTCTTGACGCCGTTTTTCTCCAGCGCGCTCAGCAGCGACCGCTCGGTCAGTTCGACGCCCTCGATCAGCGACTTCAGCAGAGGATCGGCGGACTCCCGGGTCTCGGCCGGCACCGCGTCGATGGTGCGCTGAAGACTGTCGGCGATATCGAGCACGTCGCGGGCGAAGCCGGTAATTCCGTAGATCTTGGAGTCTGCAACCTCACGCCGGGTTCGCTGACGGAGATTCTCCATTTCGGCGAGCGTCCGCAGCATCTTGTCGCGCAGGTCCGCGGCTTCCTTGGCCAGCGCCTCGACCGATCCCGGTTCAGGATCGTCGGGCATGATGTAGGGCTTGGAAACCACGGGCTCGGGTCCTTGTTCCGGATCGGCCGAATTGTCGTTCTGCCCGTTGGGATCGGTCATGCGACACCCTTCTCGAAAATCATTTTTGGATCAGTTCAACTAGCTGGATTGCTGGGCCGGATATCGTGCTTTAGCCGCCGAAAATCAAGCGCTGATCAGCCGCCCAGCAGGCGGCTGACGATCCGGGCCGCATAATCCACGGTCGGGATCACGCGCGCATAATTGAGCCGGGTCGGCCCGATAACCCCGAGGACACCGACGATCTTGCCCGCGCCATCCCGGTAGGGCGCGATGATGGTGGAAGAGCCGGAAAGCGAAAACAGCTTGTTCTCCGATCCGATGAAAATCCTCACCCCCTCGGCGCTCTCGGCCCGGCCCAAAAGATCGATCACGCCGCGTTTGGTTTCGAGATCGTCGAACAACAGGCGGACGCGCTCGAGATCTTCCAGCGCGTGGAGGTCTTCGAGCAGATTGGCGTGACCGCGCACGATCAACTGCCGATCCTCGCTTTCGCCGCCGGACCAGCTTGCCAAACCCGCCGCGATCACCTTCTGGGTCAGCTGATCGAGTTCGGCGCGGCCTTGCGCCAGCGCGGTTTCAAGCTCGAGGCGGGCTTCCGCCAGCGTTCGCCCCCTGATCCGCGCGTTGAGGAAATTGGTCGCTTCGATCAGGGCCGAAGAAGGAACACCCGGCGGCAACGCCAGCACGCGATTTTCGACCTGGCCGTCTTCGCTAACCAGCACGACCAGCGCCCGCTCCGGCTCCAGCCGGACAAACTCGATGTGCTTGAGGCGCGAATTGGATTTGCCGGTCAGCACCACGGAAGCCGCGCGCGTGAGGCCGGAAAGCCGGGTCAACGCCTCGCCAAGAGCCGCCTCGACCGACTGCGCCTTGCCGACGGAAGCAAGCTGGGTCTGGATCGATTGCCGCTCGGCTTCGGTGAGATCGCCGACCTGCATCAGGGCATCGACAAAGAACCGCAGGCCGATTTCGGTCGGCAACCGCCCGGCCGACGTATGCGGCGCGTAGATCAGCCCGAGCGCTTCGAGATCGGCCATCACGTTGCGGACCGAGGCCGGCGACAGTGGAACCGCGATCAGGCGCGAGATGTTGCGCGAGCCGACCGGTTCACCGGTGGCCAGATAGCTCTCGACGATCTGGCGGAAGATGTCCCGCGAACGCTCGTTAAGCTGGGCAAGCCCGGCATGCGATGCGATCAGGCCAATCGGTTCGTGGTGAGCCAAAAATCAAACTCCCGACGTTTTGAGCTCCAATTTTGTCCTTATGGGAAGCCAGTGACAAGCACGCAATGATCGCCAAACAAAGGCCAAAGCCCTTGCCGCTGCCCTCTCCCCCTCCTACAAGCACGCCAAACGCATCTCAAACGCATCTGTTGGTTAATTTTGGAGGTTTTCATGCGGCCAAGCCGCCGTGCGCCGGATGAACTGCGCGCCGTGTCGCTGGAACGCGGCGTGGTCAAATATGCCGAAGGGTCTTGCCTCGTGAAGTTCGGTGACACCCATGTTCTGGTGACGGCGACTCTGGAAGAGCGCCTGCCGCCCTGGCTCAAGGGTCAGGGCCGCGGCTGGGTCACGGCCGAATACGGCATGCTGCCGCGGGCAACGCTGGAACGCACCCGGCGGGAAGCTTCCAGCGGCAAGCAAAGCGGCCGCACAGTCGAAATCCAGCGGCTGATCGGCCGCTCGCTGCGCGCAACGCTCGACCTTGAAGCGCTCGGCGAACGTCAGATCACGGTGGATTGCGACGTGCTGCAAGCGGACGGCGGCACGCGGACGGCTTCGATCACCGGCGCCTGGGTCGCACTCGCCGACTGCATCGCCTGGATGAAGACGCGCAACATGATCAAGACCAACGTGCTGCGCGACCATGTCGCGGCGATCTCCTGCGGCATCTACAACGGTACTCCGGTGCTTGACCTCGATTATGCCGAGGATTCAAACGCCGAAACCGACGCCAATTTCGTCATGACCGGCGACGGACGCATCATCGAGGTGCAGGGCACGGCCGAGAAGACGCCGTTCTCGCAAGAGGAGTTCCTGGCGCTGATGGCGCTGGCGCAGAAGGGCGTCTCCAAACTGGTGGACTTGCAGAAGATGGCGGTGGGGTAGGATTAAAAACATGCCCCGTCGAATCAGTGGCCAGCTTGTGATCGCGACCCACAATCCCGGCAAATTGGCCGAGATGCGCGAATTGCTGTCGCCGCACGGCGTCACCGCAATATCGGCCAGCGAACTCGGCCTCCCTGAGCCCGAGGAGACCGGCGATAGTTTCGCGGCGAACGCGAAGCTGAAGGCGGTGGCCGCCGCCGATGTCGCTAAACTTCCGGCTTTCGCCGACGATTCCGGTCTTGTCGTTGAGGCGCTGGATGGCGCACCCGGAATCTATTCGGCGCGCTGGGCCGGACCGTCGAAGGATTTCAATGCGGCGATGAGCCGGATCGAGCGGTTGCTCGAAGAGCGCGGCGCGACAGAACCGGTCCAACGAAAAGCCCACTTCGTCTCGGCGCTGTGCGTGGCCTGGCCCGACGGCCATCTCGAGGAAGTCGAGGCGCGTGTGGATGGCACGCTGGTCTGGCCGCCGCGCGGCGCGGCTGGCTTCGGCTATGACCCGATGTTCCTGCCCGACGGCCATGACCGCACCTTCGGCGAGATGAGTTCAATCGAAAAGCACGGCCTGCCGCCGCTCGGCAAAGGCCTGTCGCACCGGGCGCGCGCCTTCGTCAAACTGGCGGAGCGCTGCCTTGGCTAACGCAGCCAACCAACCAGAAGCCTTCGGCGTTTACGTGCACTGGCCGTTTTGCCTGTCGAAATGCCCCTACTGCGATTTCAACAGCCACGTCCGGCGTGCCGCGATCGACGAGGATCGCTTTGCCCGCGCCTTTGCGCGCGAGATCGAAACCACGGCGGCCCGCGCGCCGGGCCGCGAGGTTACCTCGATTTTTCTCGGCGGCGGCACGCCCTCGCTGATGCGGCCCGAGAGCGTGGCCGCGATCCTGGATGCGATCGGCAAACACTGGCACGTCGCCTCCGACGTCGAGGTGAGCCTGGAAGCCAATCCCACCAGTGTGGAGGCGACGCGTTTCGCCGGCTATCGCGCCGCCGGCGTCAACCGGGTGTCGCTCGGCGTGCAGGCGCTGGACGATGCGTCGTTGAAGATGCTCGGGCGTTTGCATAGCGCGCGCGAGGCACTGGACGCGGTCGCGATCGCGCGCCGCTCGTTCGAGCGCTATTCCTTCGACTTGATCTATGCCCGTCCCGATCAGACCCCGGAGGCCTGGACCAGCGAATTG
>Ga0210397_10001798_pt1 | contig 13653 bp, 12 predicted proteins | sample IncBWH2OmetaG_FD_160126 | JGI IMG/M metagenome (GOLD analysis project Ga0210397, IMG submission 160126) | Forest soil microbial communities from Barre Woods Harvard Forest LTER site, Petersham, Massachusetts, United States - Inc-BW-H-2-O ...
CAGCGCCTTAGCGAAGGCCACGGCCAGGCCCGAGGAGGCCCCGGTCACGATCGCGACCTTGTCGTCGAGGCGGAAGCGGTCAAGCACCGTGGTCATATCTGTCCTCTCGTTCACAAGAACCCGTCCGGCATGTGGCGGCTAGTCGCAATCACACCGAGGCCTATGGTGCCGGGTAGCTACGTCGCAGTTCAAAAGACTGGCTCGCGCCTAGGCGAACACTTTACGCAGGCGCCGGGGACACCTTCGTTCCGTCGAGCAGGTCTGAGCCCGGCACCGACCCTTATGGGACCGTCAAGTAGTGATGTTTACCCCCTCCGATCGGGCGTGATGGTGAGGGCCTGCGCGATCGCGCGGTACACGTGGCGGTTAAACGCCAGGCCGATGTGGCTGCCCGGCACTTCCACGCAGGTGGCGTAGTCCGCGAGGCAGGACTCCCACCGAACGACGCCGTCGCTACGGGTGTAGATCGAGGTTAGGTAAGGGCCCTCGGGGAACGGTTGCCGGTAGCTGGCCTGCAATGAGCAGGAGCACCACTCGGTGAGGCAGCCGGACGCCCGCCGGGCCGCGCCGGCCAGGGCGAGCCCGCGTCGGCTGACGGCGGCGCTCAGGGCGGTGACCGGGTACACGTCGAGAACGGCGTCGAGCCCGCTGCCGAGGCACACGACGTGCGAGACGTCCCCTGGACGGGCCGCCGCGATCGATTTCGCGTAGTGCCCGCCCCGGCTGTGCCCGACGACGGCGATCGGCCGTCCGGTGCTCTGCCGGGCGTGGCGCACCGCGTCGATGATCCGGCGTTCGTAGCTGCCCGCGCATCCGCTGTTGAACGCGATGCCACTGAAGACGGGCAGGTATCCGATCCGCCGCAAGAAGCGGGCCAGCAGGCTCAGTGAGCGGTCGCCGGCCAGGTATCCGGGCAGCAGCAGGACGGCGCGGCCGTCACCGCCGGGGACGCCGTGGCCGCGCAGCACCGGGTCGGCGAGCAGCCGCGCGAGCTCCAGGTAGGCCCGGTTCTCCAGGGCGGAGCGGTACAGCTTCGCGGCGTGCCGGTCCCGGGTGCCGTCCACGACGGTTATACGACCCTCCTGTGGACTATGTCGCCGGGAGCGTCGGCGAGCGGGGGGAAGGCGGCGCTGCCCAGCCGGGTGGGTGCGGGCTTAGTCGCCGGGGCCAGCTCGGTGAGCCAGTTGCACCAGTCTTCCCACCAGCTGCCCTGCTGCTCGGTGGAGGCGCTCAGCCACCCGGCCGGGTCGGCCTCGGTGGAGTCGCCGGTCCGGTAGGACAGCCGCGGGGTTCCCGGCGGCGCGCCCACCACCTTCGCGTGGCCGCCAGTGGCCAGGACGAACCGCGTGCGGCCGCCGAGCAGGCCGCGGGTGCGGTAGCAGGGCGGCCACGGCATGATGTGGTCGGTCGACGCCCCGAGCAGGTAGGTGTCGGCGGTGAGCGCGCGCAGGTCCACGGGCACGCCGAGGACCTGGAGGGCGCCGGGGGTCGCGAATGAGTTGTTCAGTTGCAGGTCGGTCAGGTCGCGGCCGAGCCGGGCGGTCAGATGGGTGTAGTCCGCCGCCCAGGACAGCAGTTCGGAGGCGCGCGGACGGCGGCCGAGCAGGTAGTTGTTGACCACGTTCATCCACACCCCGTCTTCGGGGCGGATCCAGGCGAAGCCCGCTGCGGTGTCGGCGGCGTCGTAGTAGCCATGCCTGAAGGCGTGGTCGGCGATGGCGGCGGCCATCTTGGCGTCGAGCAGGGAGGTGAACATCTCGTCGTCGCCGTAGTCGGCGACCACGATGCCGAGGCCAAGGCTGGCCAGCTCGTCCTGCCGCCCGGTCGCCGCGAGGTAACCCGCGGCGGCCAGCCCGACGAGGCCGCCAGCGCAGAGCGCGAGGACGTGCACGCGCGGGCTGCCGGTGATCTCGCGGACGGTCTCGAGCATGTCGAGGACGGCCTGCACGTACCCGTCGAGCCCGATGTCGCGGTGCCGCTGGTCGGGGTTGACCCAGGAACTGACGAACGACTGCCGGCCGGCCCGCTGCAGCGCGGCGATCACGGACGTCTTCGGGCCCAGGTCGAGCAGGTAGTACTTGTTGACCGGCGAGGACACCATCAGGACGGGGACCTCGTCCACGCGCTCTGCTCCCGGCGCGTACTGGAGCAGCTCGAAGATCTCGCCCCGGCGGACGACCGCGCCCGGGGTAACGGCGATGTTCTTGCCGATCGTGTACGCCGAGGAGTCGGAGAACTGGGGCAGCCGCGGCGGCCGCCGCATGTCGCGGCTGAACTGGCGCAGACCGCGCAGCAGGCTGGCGCCCGCGGTGTCGTAGGCCAGCTTGGCCGAGGCCGGGTTGACCAGCGGCACGTTCGTGGGGGATGCGGCGGCGATGACGTTGTCGAGCAGGAACGTCGCCCGGTACCGGGCGCGGTTGTCCAGGGGTGTCTGGGCCACCCCGTCGCGGAGGGTGTCGGACCACACCAGGTAGCTCTGCGCCAGCCGGCGCAGGAACGGGTTGTCGCGCCAGGCGGGATCGGCGAACCGGCGGTCCAGTTCCGGTAGCTCCTCGCCCGCGCCGGCCGCCACATGCAGCTGCCGCCGCAGGCCCCGGGCCGCGTGCCGGGTCGCAGCGCCGGGGGATCGCGCCACGGCGCGCGCCACCTGGGCCACGGTACCGGCCATCAGGCCCGCGGAGCGCAGCATCTCCCCGGCGAGGATGGCATCGAGGCCGCCTCCGCCCAGGTCGGAGACCGCATCGGCGTCACGGCCGGCCGGGGTCGTCATCGCAGCGGCTCACCCCACTCGACCTGCTGCCGCAGGTGCTCCTTCAGTATCTTGCCACCCGGGTTGCGGGGCAGCGGGCCGTCCCAGACGGTGAGGTACTGGGGCACCTTGAAGTCGGCGATCAGGGCGCTGACGTGCGCGATCACCGCGTCGACGTCAAGCTCGCGGCCGCCGGCGACCACGGCGCCGACGACCACGGCGCCGACCTTCTCGCCCATCACCTCGTCGGGTACCGCGATCACGGCGGCCTCGGCGACGCCGGGAGCGCCGGCCAGCGCGTCCTCCACCTCGACGCTGGAGATGTTCTCGCCGCCGCGGATGATGATGTCCTTGGCGCGGTCGACGATGTGCACGCGGCCGGCTTCGTCGACGCGGACGATGTCGCCGGTACGCAGCCAGCCGTCGACGAGCGCGGCGGCGGTGGCGTCGTCCCAGTGCCAGTACCCCTTGGTGACGTTGGCGCCCCTGGCGAGCAGTTCGCCCGCGCCGTCGTCGCCGATCGGGTCCACGGCCAGCTCCACGCTGGGCACGCAGTAGCCCACGGAGTCGGCATGGTCGACCGCCTCCTCGTCGGGGAGCACCGTCATCAGCGACGCGGTCTCGGTCATGCCGAAGCCGTTGATGACCTTCGCGCCGGGGAAGGCCGCCTTGATCTGGCTGACCAGTGCCGACGCGATCGGCGCGCCGCCGTAGCCCACCCAGCGCACGCTGGAGACGTCCGCGCCGGCGAGCAGCCCGCGGCGCAGCAGCAGCGCGTACACCGCGGGCACCGTGACGACGAACGAGATCCGATGATCGGCCAGGCTCGCGGCCAGGGCCGCCGGGTCGAGCGCGGGCATGATCACCGCGGCACCGCCGACATACAGCGCGGTCAGCAGCTGTGAGTTGCAGCCCGTCACGTGGAACAGCGGCACCGAGATCAACGTGCGCAGCGCGGTGCCCGCATCAGCGGATATGCCCAAGGACCGGATCATGTTCTCGCAGTTGGTCAGGAACGCCTCGTGCGTGGTGGGCACGCCCTTGGGGCGGCCAGTCGTGCCCGAGGTGTAGAACAGCCCCGCGATGGCGTCCGCGGTGGCCGGCGGGGCCTGGTACGGCTCGCCGTCGGGCAGCGGGGTGCCAGGGGCCAGGTCGACACTCGCGCCGGAGTCGGACAAGACGAGCTCGAGCTCCGGCTGCGCGGAGCGGATGTTGACCGCTACCGGGATGCCGCCCGCCATCAAGGTGCCCCAGAAAGCGAGCACCCAGTCGACGCCCGTCGGGTAACGCACGGCCACCCGGTCGCCGCTGCCCACTCCGCGCTCCCGGAGCCCGCCGGCGACGCGTGCGGCCCGGTCCCGCACCTGCCGGTAGGTGAGCCGCTCGCCGCCGAGCTCGACGAGCGCCTCGGCGTCGGGCGTGCGGTCAGCCCAGCGCTGCAGCGAGTCCAGCAGCGTGGCGGGGATGTTGTCATAGTGGCGCGTGCCGTGCGTGTCGACCCAGACGCCGTGGCCGGGGAAAGGGTTGCCGTCGCGAGGGATCGGCCGGATCTGCGACATCGTTGCCAGGCCTAACCTTCCATTGTGGAACGAACAGTAAGCATGTTCCATTTTTGGTACATCGTCAAGAGATGTTCCATAATGGATGGCGTTCCATACTGGACGGCATGGACCGAGGAATGCCCCACGACGAGCGCGAGCACCCGACCGAGCACCTGGGCACGGCGCGAAGCCGCCGCGCGGCGATCGACGCCGCGACCCGCATCTACCTGGACGGCGGCTCGCTCGACATGTCGGCGCTGGCCGAGGATCTCGGCGTCGGCCGCACCACTCTCTACCGGTGGGTCGGCAACCGCGAGGACCTGCTCGGCACCGTGCTGGCCGAGGCGACGGTCCGCACGTTCCGCAAGGCGGCGGCCGACGCCGACCGCGGGGGCGGGGTCGAGCACGTCCTCGACGTCATGCACCGATTCATGCGCGCCGTCGCTGCGGCACCGCCCCTTCAGGCGCTCTCGAAGCGCGAGCACCTGCTCTTCATCCGGCTGACCATGATGCCCGGCCCGGTCGAGACCGCGGCCGCGCGCATGATCACCGAGATGCTGGAGACCGAGGCCGCGGCCGGACGCATGACGCTGCCGCTGCCGGCGGCCGTCCTCGGTCAGGCGATAGTGCGACTCTGCGACGCCCACCTGTACGCCAACCTGCTCGGGCGCGACGAACCGGAGATCGAGACCGCGCTCGGCCTGGCGGCGGCACTGCTCGGCGCCCCCAGCTACGGCTCCACCACGCGGCCCTTACCCACCACCGTGATCCCGCCCTCGGACACCGTGAACCCCCGTTCGGCGTCCCGCTCCTTGTCCACCCCCACCGCGGCTTCCGCCGTCACCACCACGTTCTTGTCCAGGATCGCGTCCCGCACCACCGCCCGCGGCATGATCCGCGCGTTGTGCAGCACCACCGAGTGGTCCACGGTCGCCCGGTCATCCACCCGAACCCCGGGCGACAGCACCGACTCCCGCACCTGCCCGCCGGACACGATCACCCCGTTGCTGACCACGCTGCTGACCGCCTGCCCGATCCGGTCCCCGTCCTCCAGGACGAACTTCGCCGGCGGCTGGGGCGGCACGTGGGTCAGGATCGGCCACTGCTCGTTGTACAGGCTGAACACCGGCTGCGCCGCGCACAGGTCCATGTGCGCCTCGAAGTAGGAGTCGAGCGTCCCCACCTCGCGCCAGTAGCCGTGGTCCTGGCCGCCGGCCCCGGGCACCTGATTCTGCAGGAAGTCGTAGACGTGCGCCGCGCCCTGGCGGGCCAGCATCGGCATGATGTCGCCGCCGACACTGTGCTGACTGCCCTCGTCGGCGGCGTCGGCCCGCAGGGAATCCACCAGCACCTCGGTGTCGAACACGTAGTTGCCCATGGCGGCGAACGCCTCGTCTGGCCGGCCCGGCAGGGCGGGCGGCGAAGCCGGCTTCTCCAGGAACGCCTCGACTCGGTGCCCGTCCGGCGCGGGCCGCACCACGCCGAACGACGCGGCCGACGCCCGGGGTACGCCGATCGCCGCCACCGTGACCCCGGCGCCCCAGGCCAGGTGCGCCTCGATCATCTGCGCCGGGTCCATCCGGTACACGTCGTCGGCCCCGAACACGACCACCAGGTCGGGTCGCTCGCTGCGGATGAGGTTCAGCGACTGGTAGATCGCGTCGGCCGAGCCGGTCTGCCAGTGCGGGCCGAGCCGCTGCTGCGCCGGCACCGGGGCCACGTAGTTGCCGAGCAGGCTGCTCAGCTGCCAGGTGGTGGTGATGTGCCGGTCGAGGCTGTGGCTCTTGTACTGGGTGAGCACGCAAATCTTCGTGATGCCCGCGTTGACCAGGTTCGACAACGCGAAGTCGACGAGCCGGTAGAGGCCGCCGAACGGGACGGCCGATTTCGCCCTGTCTTCGGTCAGGGGCGCCAGCCGCTTGCCCGCCGCGCCCGCGAGAACGATGCCCAGGACCCGCCGACTGGCCATCTGCCCACCTTAGCCGAGCCGGTCGATCAGCTCCTGGTGCAACTCGGCCAGCCGGTCCGGCAGGTGGTCGCCGAAACGGCGGAAGAACTCCGGGATCTGGTCCGCCTCCAGCTTCCAGGCCTGCCGGTCCACGGTGAGCAGCAGGTCCAGGTCAGCCTGGTCGATCTCGAGCCCGTCCAGGTCCAGCGCGCCGGGCGCGGGCAGGTTGCCGACCGGGGTCGGCACCGCCTCGGCCGACCCGGACAGCCGCTCCACGATCCACTTGAGCACCCGGCTGTTCTCGCCGAAGCCGGGCCACACGAACCGCTCCGCGGCGTCCTTCCTGAACCAGTTCACGTAGTACAGCCGCGGCAGCTTCGCCGGGTCGGCCGCACCGCCAAGGCGAAGCCAGTGCCCGAAGTAGTCGCCCATGTTGTACCCGCAGAACGGCAGCATCGCGAACGGGTCGTGCCGCAACTCGCCGACCGTGCCCTCGGCCGCGGCGGTCTTCTCCGAGGCGACGTTGGCGCCGAGGAACACCCCGTGGTCCCAGTCGAAGGACTCGATGACCAGCGGCACCGTAGAAGCCCGCCGGCCGCCGAACAAGATGGCCGAGATCGGCACCCCGGCCGGGTCGTCCCACTCCGCCGCGATGATCGGGCACTGGTCCGCCGGGGTGGTGAACCGGGCGTTGGGGTGCGCGGCGGGCTCGGCCGAGCCCGGGGTCCAGTCCCGGCCCTGCCAGTCGATCAGGTGCGCGGGCGGCTCGGCGGTCAGGCCCTCCCACCACACGTCGCCGTCGTCGGTCAGCGCCACGTTCGTGAAGATGGAATTGCCCCACATGGCCGCGACCGCGTTGGCGTTGGTCTTCATCCCGGTGCCGGGCGCGACGCCGAAGAACCCGGCCTCGGGGTTGATCGCGTACAGCCTGCCGTCCGCCCCGAACCGCATCCAGGCGATATCGTCCCCGATCGTCTCCACCCTCCAGCCCGGGACGGTCGGCTGCAGCATGGCCAGGTTGGTCTTGCCGCACGCGGAGGGGAACGCCCCCGCGATGTACCGGGCCTCGCCATCAGGCGGGGTGACCTTCACGATCAGCATGTGCTCGGCCAGCCAGCCCTCGTCCCGCGCCATCACCGAGGCGATCCGCAGCGCGTAGCACTTCTTGCCGAGCAGGGCGTTCCCGCCGTAACCCGAACCATACGACCAGATCTCCCTGGTCTCGGGGAAGTGCGAGATGTACTTGACGGTGTTGCACGGCCACGGCACGTCCGCCTGCCCCGGCGCCAGCGGCGCGCCCACCGAGTGCACGGCCCGGACGAACTCACCCGAAGACTCGATCGCGCGCAGCGCCTGCGTGCCCATCCGGGTCATGATCCGCATCGAGGTCACCACGTACGGCGAGTCGGTGATCTCCACCCCCAGCTGGGAGATCTCGCCGCCCAGCGGGCCCATGCAGAACGGCACCACGTACATGACCCGGCCCCGCATGCACCCGTCGAAGATCTCCCCGAACGTCTTGCGCATCTCGTCCGGCGCGATCCAGTTGTTCGTCGGCCCGGCGTCCTGCTCCCGCTCGGAGCAGATGAACGTGCGGTCCTCGACCCGGGCCACGTCGCCGGGGTCCGACGCGCACCAGAAGCTGTTCGGCCGCCGCTCCGGGTTCAGCCGGGTGAACGTGCCGCTCTCCACCAGCAGGCTGGTCAGCCGGTCCCATTCGGCCTGCGAGCCGTCGCACCAGACGACCGCGTCCGGCTTGGTCAGCTCCGCGATCTCACCGACCCACCCGGCCAGCTCGGGCAGCCTCGTCGCTGCGTGTTTCTCGGTCGGGCCTGCGCTGGCCATGACTATCACTCCCGGAGAGGACTAACGTGCGGCGGCACGCACGGCGGTGTGCGTGTGGACTCCCGGCTAGAACTCTGGTACCAGGCTATTGCCCGCCGCCGGGCTTCGGACTGTGATGTCCCTCTCAGGGCTTGCGCCCGACCCCGCCGTAAGAATAGATCTCGGCCTGCTCCGTGTCGGGGTCCGGCCGCCACCGCACGATCGGCACCACGCCCGGCGCGATCAGGTCCAGGCCCGCGAACAACCGGTTGAATTGCTCCGGGCTGCGCAGGTGGTACGGCACCGCGCCGCTGGCGTTGTAACCCTCCTGCGCCTGGTTGAACGCCTCGTTGGTATTGGCGCCGTCATAGAGCGCGAAATAGCTGCCTGACGGCAGCCCGGCCTGCAGGGCGCTGACGATCGGATAGGCCTCGTCGTCGGTGAAATGGCCCATGATGCCCATCAGCATGAGGGCGATGGGCTGCTTGAAATCGAGCAGGCTCGCGGCGGTCTCCAGGATGTCGGCCGGATTCCTGATGTTCGCGTCCAGGTAATCGCAGGCGCCCGCGGGGCTGCTGGTCAGCAGGGCGCGGGCGTGCGCCAGCACCAGGGGATCGTTGTCCACGTAGACGATCCGCGATTCCGGCGCGACGGACTGCGCCACTTCGTGGGTGTTGTTCGCGGTGGGCAGGCCGGTGCCGATGTCGAGGAACTGCCGTATCCCGGCCTGGCCGGCCAGGTACCTGACCGCGCGGGTGAGAAAGGCCCGCGAGGTACGCGCGACCACGGCGATGCCGGGGAAAATCTCCTTGTACTGATCGCCGGCCTCACGGTCGACGGCATAGTTGTCCTTGCCGCCCAGCCAGTAATTCCAGATCCGGGCCGAATGCGGCACCGTGGTATCGATCCCGGTCCCGGCCGGGTCCGGTGCATCGTGTGATGAAGAAGCGTCAGTCACGTGGACTCCCTTTCCGGTGTCGAGTGGCTTGAGCCGGGCGTCAGAAATCCCGGATTATCCCGGCGACGAAGCGCGCACTGTCAGCGGGGGTGAGGGCTTCGGTGGACAGGTGGTTCATGACCTCCATGTAGTGATCGACGTCTTCGTGCTTGTCCAGGTACAGAGCGCTCGTCAGCTGCTCGATGTAGACCACGTCGGGCACCTCGGGCTCGCCGAAGCGCAGCACGGTGAACGACCCGCCCGCGGCCGCGTGCCCGCCCCGGCTGAACGGCACGACCTGAATGGTGACATGGCGCAGCCTGGACACCTCGACCAGATGATCCAGCTGGGCCCGCATCACCGCGGACCCGCCCACCGGGCGGCGCAGCGCTCCCTCGTCGATGACCGTCCACACCTGCGGCGGATCCGGCCCGTTCAGCAGGTCCTGCCGGTTGAGCCGCAGGCTCACCCGCCGCTCGATCTCGTCCGCGGGCGCGCTGGTGTGGCCGAGCATGGTGACGGCCCGCGCGTAGTCCTCGGTCTGGAACAGGCCGTGCACGAACTGCAGCTCGAAGGTGCGGATGACCGAGGCGGCCGTCTCCAGGCCCAGGTACGCCTCGAACCAGTCGGCCATGATGTCGCCGTACTTCGACCACCAGCCCGGCGTGTTGGCCTGCCGGGTCAGCGCGACCAGGGTGGACCGGGTTTGCTCGTCGGTGATGCCGTACAGGGTGAGCAGGTCGGTCACGTCCCGCTCCTTGAACCGCACCAGGCCGTTTTCCATCCGGCTGATCTTGGACCGGGAAGCCCGGATCTCGTATGCCGCCTGGTCCGGCGTGACGGCGGCCGCCTCACGGAACCGGTGCAGCTGGATTCCCACCAGCATGCGGGGGACGGTCGGGCCCTGGACTTCGCCAGCGCGTCCGCCGTCCCGCTGATCCGTGCTCATCCTCACTCCGAGAGCTGATGAATCTGGCCGCCAGATTGGTAACGGCGGTGCTCACTGAGCACGTTATCACCGTGCCGCGGCACCGCCGGATACCATTTTACGCACGTTCGGACTAATGCCGGACATCACACCTGATGTGCGGGTTCAGGCGTTCAGGCACATTAGCCCAGGTCGTCGAACTCGCCATTCTTGACCCCGATCAGGAACGCCTCGATCTCGGCCCGGGTATAGATCAGCGCGGGCCCGGACGGATGCCGGGAGTTGCGGACGGCGATCCCGCCGCCGTCCAGCTCAGCGACCTCGACGCAGCTCCCGCTGGGGTTGCTGGCCTGGCTCTTGCGCCACCGGGCGCAGACCAGCTGGTCGGCCGGAATGCCGTTGTTGACCTGCATCTTTCTCCTATTTCTCAACTACTGGGAAAAGGAACGAATGCGACCGGGTGCGCCAGGTCGCTGCGCACCGGGCACCGTGTGCACCGTGCAGCCTAACAGAGCAAATGCACTTGCATGAGTACGTGCAAAGAAATTTTGCAGACGCAACGCGTAAACACCAAGTGCTTGAATGCGGTAATTTCGCGAGAAACTACGAAAGGCCGCCGCCCCGGTCGCCGCCCAGCGCCCGCGGCTCGCCCCGAACGATCGCTCCGTCCTCGGACCTGACCAGCACGAGCTCGGTGAACCCGGCCGCCTCGAGCCGCTTCAGCTGCGCGCCGAACTTCCCGCTCCGCCGCACCGTCTCCACCACGCGCCCGGGCCCGGCCAGCTCACGTAGCTCCCGCGCCACAGCGACCGCGTCCGGCACCGGCACGTCGCCCTCCACCAGCACCGCGAGCGCATCCCGCGGCCGCTCCCCGGACAGCAGGTCCACGATCGGCTCGAACCCGAGGGAGAAACCGCAGGCGGGCACGTCGTGCCCGAGCGACCGCCCGATGAGCTTGTCGTACCGGCCCCCGCCGGCGACCGACCGGCTCATGTCCGGATGGATGATCTCGAAGACCTGCCCGGTGTAGTACCCCATCCCGCGCACCAGCGTCGGGTCGAACTGCCAGTCCAGCGGTTCATGGGTCCAGCTCTTGGCCAGCTGGTCGAGCGAGGCGGCCGTCGCGGACAGGTCCTGGATCACCTCGGCGGGCAGCGTCGGCACGCTCCGGCTCAGCGCGTCCGCCAGGGTGCCGGCGGGCACGCCGATCAGACCCCGGATCTTCTCCTCCGCCGCCGCGACCTGAGCCCGGTCGAACCCGAGCTCGGCCAGCTCGGCCTGTACCCCGTCCCATCCGATCTTGTCCAGCTTGTCCACGGTGATGAAGAAGGCGTCCTGCCTGTCGGCCGGCACCCCGCACTCCGATGCCAGCGCGGCCAGGAACCGCCGGTCCGACACCCGCACCGTGATCCCGGTGAGCCCGATCGCGGCCAGCGCCTCGGTCGTCGCCTCGATCAGCTCCGCCTCGGCCAGCACCGAAGGCTCACCGATCATGTCGATGTCGCACTGGTAGAACTGCCGGTACCGGCCCCGCTGCGGCCGGTCGGCCCGCCACGCCAGCCCCACCTGCAGCGACCGGAACGGCATCGGCAGCGACGCGTGGTTGTTCCCGTAGAACCGGGTCAGCGGCACGGTCAGGTCGTACCGCAGCCCCAGGTCGACCAGGTCGTGCAGCGGCGTGCCCGGCGGCACCTCGGGCGGCAGCCCGCGCCGCAGCACCTCGAAGATGAGCTTCTCGTTGTCCCCGCCCTGGCCGCTGGTCAGCCGGTCGATGTGCTCAAGCGCCGGGGTTTCGATCCGCTGGTAGCCGAACCGCCGGTAGACCGCGGAGATCGACTCGAGCACATGGTCACGGACAGCGACGTCGGCGGGCAGCAGGTCCCGCATTCCCCGAGCCGGAGTGTTGTCGATCTTCATGAGGCCTTCCCCTAGCGGTGCCGGGCGGCACGACCGTAACCACCAGAACCATTATTCCGAACGAACCGAGGTTTCCCGCTCCCGCGCCAGCAGCAGCGCCCCCACTTCGAAGGCGAGCAGCAGGCCGGCCGCCGCGGGAGCCAGCACGTCACGCACCCCCGGTACCCAGCCCGCGGCCAGGCCGCTCGCCGCGACCCCGCCCAGCACCCCGGACACCAGCACGCCCGCCGCCGGCCAGATGACCAGCCCGGCCCGTTTCGGCACCAGGTAGCAGTGCTCGACCGAGCCGAGGTGCAGCGGGATTCGCGCGCCCGCGGGCAGCACGACCGCGGCCCGGACCGCCGCGACGATCATGGCCAGCGCGAAGATCCCGCTCACCGTCAGGGCCGCCGTCACCTGCCCCAGGCTATCCCCGAAATTCACGCACCCGGGGTTGTTCCCGGCCATCGGAGCGCCTACGTTGGGTAACCAACTGCACGAAAGCCGGAGGGAAGGAAAACCCATGTCGGAATTCATGGACGAGGCGAAGAAGCTCGCCAGCGAGCACTCCGACCAGGCGGACCAGGGCATGGACAAGGCCGCGGAGATGGCCGGGGAGAAGACGGGCGGCAAGTACGACAGCCAGATCCAGGCAGGCGAGCAGAAGGCCGAGGACTTCCTCGGCGTCCAGGACCAGGACAACCAGGGCAACCAGGACCCCGGCCAGGGCAACTAGGACCGCCATCCGCCAGATGGCGCCGGCGCCTTAGTTCCAGAGGGCATCGACGTGCCGGGTGTCCGTCCCGCAGCAGCCGCCCACGATGGCCAGGGCCGGCAGGTCGCCGGCCAGCTGCCGGTGCCGGTCGGCCAGCAGGGCGATGTCGCCCTCGTCCAGGTCCGCGGCCTCGTCCAGCTCGGCGTGGCTGCGCGTCGAGGCGTTGTACCGCACGCCCCGGATCCGCTCCCGCCAGCCGCCCGGTTCCGCCAGGGCCGCGGCCAGGTGCACCGGGTGCATGCAGTTGGCCTGGAAGTAGGCCGGCCTGGCCGCGGCGTCGACCCGCGTGATGGCCTCGGCCAGCGACTCGCCGCCGGGGAGCCGGCCGTCGGTCTCGGTGGTGAAGGAGATGGCGGTCGGCACGCCCGCGGCGTCGGCGGCACGAACGATCCCGATCGCCTCGCCCACGCTAGTGAGGGTGTAGGCCGAGACGATGTCGGCCCCGGCCCCGGCGAGGGCCTGGATCTGGGCCGCGTGGTAGCCGGCCGCCTCGTCGGGTCCGGGTTCCTCACCGGGCTGGTAGCCGTCGCCCCGCGGGCCGACCATGCCGCTGATCACCACGTCGGCGAGGCCGTCGTCGCGGTAACGGTCGCGCAGCTCCGCGAGCATGGCGATCGCCTCTCGGTTGACCCGCGCCAGGTCCGCGGGGGAGTAGCCGAGCCGGTCACCCCAGTCGGGGTTCGCGCGCCAGGTGGCGGACTCCAGCATCAGCCCGGCGCCGGCCCGCCGGGCGATCGCCGCGTACCCGTCGTAGTAGCCGGTCAGCAGCGACCGTCCCTCGGGGCTGTCGACCAGCGGGAAGGCGGCGAATAGCGGCAGGTCCACTCCGTGGTGGAAGATCAGGTCGGTTTCCATGCCGCCGTCGGTGACCATCGGGCGGCCGGCCAGCTGCGGCAGATCCGTTACGTTCATGCTTTCCCCTCCCGTGCGTCCACGTTTCCCGCCTCCCGGGCGGTCGCGCCCCCCGCCCTCCGCGATGTACCAGACTATGTGGCCTGCCTGTATCGCCCAGGTCACGGCCGAGACTGACGGCCCCGCGGGTAGTCTGGTTCACC
>Ga0210397_10001802_pt1 | contig 13629 bp, 13 predicted proteins | sample IncBWH2OmetaG_FD_160126 | JGI IMG/M metagenome (GOLD analysis project Ga0210397, IMG submission 160126) | Forest soil microbial communities from Barre Woods Harvard Forest LTER site, Petersham, Massachusetts, United States - Inc-BW-H-2-O ...
CGGCTCGGTACCCGCCACCATTCGCAACAGGGTAGATTTCCCCTTGCCATTGGCGCCGATAAGCGCGATCTTGTCACCGCGGTCGATCTCGGCGGAGGCATTTTCCACGATGCTGATGGGGCCGAAATGTTTCGTCGCCCCTTTAAGCGAGGCAAGTATGCGTCCCGGCGTCTTATCGATCCGGAAATTGATGCGGATATTGGGTCTTTCTATCTCCACGTCTTCGATGCGATCGATCTTATCGAGACGTTTCATGGCGCTCTGTGCGGCCGCTGCTTTGGTTGCTTTTGCACGAAATCTTTCGATAAACCGCTCCTGCTGACGGATATACTCCTGCTGATTTTCGTAGGCCCGCTGCTGAAGCTCGATGCGCATGGCTTTCTCCGTCTCGTAAAAGGTGTAATTCCCATTGTAGATATGTAGCTCCTTCTGGTACAGTTCGACGATCTTGGTCACCATCCTGTTCAGAAAATATTTATCGTGACTGACGATGATCACCGACCCCTGGTAATGCTGCAGGTATTTTTCCAGCCATTCGATCGAAGGCAGGTCCATATGGTTGGTAGGTTCGTCCAGCAGCAGCAGGTCGGGTTGCTGGAGGATCATCTTGGCGAGCAGTACGCGCATCCGCCAGCCGCCGCTGAATTCGCGGAACGGCCGTCCGAGATCGGCGTTCGCAAACCCCAGCCCCTGTAATATTTCTTCCGTCCGGTGATGGATGGTATAGCCATCCAGGGTATCCATCTCGTGAAGGGCATCGGTATATCGGATGAGGAGGTCGTGGTTCTCGTGGTCCTTTTCGAGCTGCCTGCCCAGCTCTTCGATCTCTTTTTCCACTTGCAGCACGCGTTCGAAGGCCGTCATGGCCACCTGGAGGATCGAACCGTTGGTATCGAAGCTCAGGAGGTCCTGGTGCAGGTAACCGATCGTCGTGGTGCGGCTCCGTTCTACGGTGCCTTCGGAAGGCAAATATTCACCGGCGAATAATTTCAATAAAGTCGATTTCCCTGTTCCATTATATCCGATGAGGCCGATACGTTCATTGGGTTGGATATGCCAGGTGGCGTCTTTCACGATGACCCGGGCCCCGAATTCGAAAGTTACATTTTGCAGTCCTGCTAACATGGATGCAAATTTAGCCTTCCGTCGTCATTCCCCCAAACCGGCCACCGGCAGATAAAATTTTCTAAACGGACGCAGTCCGTTGTCGCCAGAAAAACTATCTTCGCAAAAATTCTCCCGAATGAAGAAATTCCTCCTGTTGGTGATCGTGTTCGTTGCGGCAGGGTTTCTCGCTTACAAATTATTGCGCGATAAGCCGGCACAGCCGGTGCAGCATAAAGATGACGCCCTCCGGATATCGGAAAACCCGGAGACGTTCAATGTCGCGTTCGACTCTTTGCTGGCACAATATTTCGCGCTGCGGGACGCACTGGTGAATTGGGATACCCTGAAGGCCGATCAGGCGGCATACGGAATGGCTGCAAGGGCCGACAGTCTGCCGATCAGGCTGATCAGGGCGGATACGGCGATCGTTCTGACCGCCAGGAGCGTTGCGGCCGAACTCAGCGGCAACGCGAAGGGATTTTCGGGTGAGAGGGGTATCGCAGGTCGCCGCCAAAGCTTCAACATCCTGACGGATAACCTGTATAACCTTCTCCGTACGGTACGCTTCGACAAAGAGACGATCTATCATATGCGCTGTCCCATGGCCTTCCAGGATTCCCTCGAAGGTTTTTGGCTGAGCGACAATTCACAGATCGTCAATCCCTATCTGGGGAACAAACATCCGGTCTACCAGCGTAAGATGCTGGGTTGCGGGGAGATCGTTGATTCCTTCGACCTCACCAAAAAGCATTGATCCGAATGCGAACCCACCCGTCACGGTTTGTAGACGAATCGCACGGCGGCGCTTTTTTCCTCAGAGGAGGAGAGGAAAACCTCGAATTTCTGCGATCCGGCAGTCACCATCATCAAGGCGGTATTTGGCGGTATATCTCCGAGATTGTCCGCATACATCACGAGTTCGTACTCGGTGCCGGGAAGGGCGTTGAAATGGATGGTCAGCGGCCTGTCCGTCAGCATTTGCCTGTATAGCAACAATTTTCCGTTGATGAGGACCGTGATGGTATCGTGATCGATCTCCGCATTGTCATAGAAGTCGATCTTGAGCTGCGGGGTATTGACGGTCACGGTTTTGACCACCTCTTTTTCACGGGGCTGCAGGTGAAGCGTCGCCTGAAGACCGGCGAGGGTATCGTTCTGATCGATGTCGGTCGGAAAATCCGATACGGTCGCCCTGATCAACCGGATCTTGCCGGGCGGACAGGTCAGCCGCTTTTCCGAATAGAGGCCTTTCCAGTCACCCGTCAGCTCTTCCGCGTTGCCGCTTTTCGAATAATTGAGGTCATAGGTCTTGATACAGGGAAGACAATCCTCGGGGATAAGGGCCTGCAGTATCCTGTTCTCGATCAATACCAGCCGGTGCGTCTGCGCGTTATAGCGTCCCGTAAAGCTCATCTTTACAAAATGGTTCTTATCATAATAATCGTAGGCGCGACCGGTGATCAGGTCCTGTGTGGAATTGATCTGGATCTCCAGGAAATAGCTGGGATAGCATCCTCCCGGTCCCTGTGTGAGGGTGCCTTTCCAGATGCCGTTCAGGTCTTCTGCATGGAGGCAGCAGGAAAATATCGACAGCATTAAACAAAGTCGCAAGCGGCTCATACGATGGCTATTTGGCGTATTGGAATTTCACCACCGCATTCTTTTGCTCGGTAGTGGTGATCCTGACCTCATATTCTTTATCTCCTGCTTTTACGATCATCAGCGAAGTATTGGGCGGTATTTCGCCTTCGTTCTCGGCTACCATCACTATTTCATGATAGTCGTTGGCTTCATCCAGGTGCAACGTCAGTATCAGGGGCCGGTCGGTCAGCATGGCATGGTTGATGACCATTTTGTTATCCAGGTAGACGGAAACGGTGTCGTGATCGATGGCGCCGTCGTCATAGATATTCAGCGTGACCTCATGGGTATGGATGACCAGCGTTTTGACGACATCGTTGGCCCGGTCCTTGACCACACCGGGGACAATGGTCGGGAATTTTTTGCCGATGCCTGAACTGCTGTCCATGCTGTGTAACATTTCTTTGGGGACCGTCACTGTGGCCATGGGTGCGGTGCGGAGCGGCGTTTCCTCGGGCGCCGGCTTCATGCGGGCCCTCGATTGGCTGTCCGCGGCAGGCGGTCTTTTTCCCGGCAACGTGGTCCTTGCCGGCGCGGAATTCCTGGCCAAAGGGGCGGAATTGGATGGCGCAGGATTCGTGGCCGGTTTACGCATCGCGAGCTGCCGCTTTATTTTCGCGGAGTCGGCAAGTTCCTTTTCGCGCGCGGCGACGAAGGGTTCGGTATAGAAAAAGGAGACGGGCTCTTTCCGCAGGAAGACGACGCCGCGGCCGCAATTGCTGGAATCCTTGAGGCTCATGCTTACATAGGTGCCTTCGAGGAACTCTTCATTCCCCGACTTCGTATACTGCAGGAAACAGGTCATGATACAGGCGCCGCCGAAGTCATTGCGCAATTCGAGGAGCTGCCCTTCCTGCAGCAGGACCTTCCTGGTCTTTGGGTTGATGGTGCCGGCTGCAGTCGCCTTGCCGTAGAAGATGGAAGAAAGGTAGGAATAGGTGACTCCCCCGAATTGCTTTCCGCGCTGGGCGATCTGCACCTCAAACTTATAACGTTCATCGAAACCCCAGGCCGAATGGGCGGAATCATTCCCCCCGGACCGCGCCATAATCGTGGATGATCCGAAATGGCCCCGCCAGATGCCGGTGATATCCTGAGCCCGAAGCACCGCGGGCGCCGTTAACAAAACAAACCAAAGAAGTCGCCGCATACGTGAATTTCCTCATAGGCAAATTATGCAAATAATTCCTGGTAACTCCTACCATTTGTAAAATTAGCGACGCCGATAGTTTTTGCGGGCACCGGCGTTCGTGGTTCGTCCGAGTTTGTTAAATTTGCGTCCTTATGATCAAGATCACGTTTCCGGACGGCGCCGTCAGAGAATACGAAAGCGGGACATCGGCATTGGACATCGCCCGATCCATCAGTGAGGGTTTGGCGAAAAAGGTATTGGCAGCAAATGTTAACGGACAGGTATGGGATGCCACACGGCCGATCACGACCGACGCGACACTGAAGCTGCTGACCTGGACAGATGCCGACGGGAAATCGACTTTTTGGCATTCTTCCGCCCACCTGATGGCCGAGGCGGTGGAAGCCCTGTTTCCGGGAGTGAAGTTCTGGGTAGGGCCGCCCGTGGACGGCGGCGGATTCTATTATGATATGGATCTGGGTGGGCGGCAGGTGACCGAAGAGGATCTTCGGACACTGGAAACGAAAATGGCCGAGCTGGCCAGAAAGAATGAGGACTACCGCCGGAAAGAGATCAGCAAGGCCGAGGCGATCAAATACTTCACTGACAAGGGGGATGAATATAAGCTGGATCTGCTGGAAAACCTTCAGGATGGCAGCATCACGTTCTATACCCAGGGCAATTTTACGGATCTCTGCCGGGGTCCGCATATCCCGCATACCGGTTTTATCAAAGCCGTCCGGCTGACCAATATCGCCGGGGCCTATTGGAAGGGCGACGAGCGCAACAAACAGCTGACCCGTATTTACGGGGTGACCTTCCCTTCGCAGAAAGAGCTGGATGAATACCTGCAGATGCTGGAAGAGGCCAGGAAAAGGGATCACCGCAAATTAGGCAAGGAATTGGGCATCTTTACCTTCGATGACCAGGTGGGACCCGGTCTTCCCTTATGGATGCCCAATGGGGCCGTCATCATCGAGGAATTGGAAAAACTGGCGAAGGAAACCGAATCGCGCGCGGGCTATAAAAGAGTGGTAACGCCGAACATTGCCAAGGAATCTTTGTATATCACCAGCGGTCACCTGCCGTATTACGAGGATAGCATGTACCCGCCGATGGATCTGGAAGGGGAGAAGTACTACCTGAAGGCTATGAACTGCCCGCACCACCACAAGATCTTCGCGGCCGAACAGCGGTCCTACAAGGATCTTCCCTACCGACTGGCCGAATACGGCACGTGCTATCGGTATGAGCAAAGCGGCGAGCTGTTCGGGCTGATGAGGGTAAGATGTCTCCATATGAACGATGCACATATTTACTGCACCAAGGAGCAGTTCTATGACGAGTTCAGGGCGGTGAATGAGATGTATCTCAAGTATTTCAAAATTTTCGGCATCGATAAATATGTGATGCGTTTCAGCCTGCATGACCCGTCCAAACTGGGTCAGAAATACATCAACGAGCCGGAACTCTGGAAGGAGACGGAAGACCTGGTCCGGGACGTCCTGATCCGGACGAACACCCCTTATGTGGAAGTGCCGGGAGAGGGGGCTTTTTATGGCCCCAAGATCGACGTCCAGATATGGAGCACCATCGGACGCGAATTCACATTGGCTACCAATCAGGTAGATTTTGCCCAGGGACGGCGGTTCAACCTGGAGTTCACCAACCGGGATAACCATCCCGAGACCCCGTTGATCATCCACCGGGCGCCGCTGGGCACCCATGAGCGGTTCATCGGCTTCCTGCTGGAGCACTATGCGGGCAAATTCCCGGTATGGCTGGCGCCGTTGCAGGTAAAGATCCTGCCGATCACCGATAAGTCGCTCGATTATGCACAAAACCTTTCGATTCTCCTGAAAAATGCGGATATTCGTGTTGAGGTGGATGACCGCAGCGAAAAGATAGGAAGAAAGATCCGGGATACCGAGTTGGCCCGGGTTCCCTATATGCTGGTCGTGGGAGAGAAAGAGATGAACGATCAGAAGGTGGCGGTCAGGAGACAGGGGATCGGCGACCTGGGTGTGAAAGGGATCGAGGAATTCATCCGGGAAATAAAAAATGAAATAGCAGAACGCACCCCCAATCCCTAGGGGTCGCGCAGACATCAAACGAAAAACAATTAGCGGCTTCCGACAGGGAGGGAAGCTGGACTTAAAAACAGTAAATGGCATTTCCACCGAGACCCCCCAGAGGGAATTTTAATCCACGTTTCAGAAAAGAACAACAACAAGAACATCGTACCAACCATATGATCCGCGTGCCGCAGGTGCGGCTGGTCGGAGACAATGTAGAAGTAGGCGTCTATTCGACGCAGGAGGCGATGAAGATGGCGCAGGAGCAACATCTCGACCTGGTCGAGATATCCCCCAATGCCGATCCTCCCGTTTGTAAGATCATCGATTACAATAAATTCCTATACGAGAAGAAGCGGAAGGAAAAGGAAATGAAGGCCAAAAGCAAGGCCTCGGAGGTGAAGGAGATCCGGTTCACGCCGAATACGGACGACCACGACTTCGATTTCAAGGCCAAACATGCCGAGAAATTCCTGAAAGAAGGCAATAAGGTCAAGGCTTATGTCCAGTTCAAGGGACGAGCCATCCAATTCAAGGAGAGGGGCGAGTTGTTGCTGCTGAAGTTTGCCGAGCGGCTGAATGATTCGGGTGTCCTGGAGGGCATGCCGAAGATGGAAGGCAAGCGGATGCTGGCGATCTGGGCGCCTAAACCCCAGAAAAAGAAGGACAAAGAAAAGACTTCATAAAAAAAAGCCGCAATATTGCGGCTTTTTTCATAGTTTTGCAACCCCAAATGGCTCCATAAGTGGTTCGCCGGTGCGGATCCGCCAGTAGGGGTTTACAACAAAAGCATTCGAAATGCCTAAGGTCAAAACGAATTCCAGTGCCAAGAAGCGGTTTAAAGTAACGGGCACGGGGAAGATCACCCACCAGAAATCCTTCAAACGGCACATTCTTACTAAGAAATCGAAGAAGCGCAAACGCAATCTCCGCATGAAAGGCGAGGTCGCTCATTCTCATTTGGATTTTGTAAAACGGCTGCTCAGACTCAAATAGAGCCGTAACACGTATTCATTCATATTCAAACTTATTAAGATATGCCACGTTCAGTAAACGCCGTTGCCTCCAGGGCACGCCGGAAACGCATCCTGAAGGAAGCGAAAGGATTCTATGGGAAGAGGAAAAATGTATATACCGTTGCCAAAAACGTCCTTGAAAAAGGTCTGACCTACCGTTATGTAGGCAGGAAATTGAAGAAGAGGGAATACAGGACGCTGTGGATCGCCCGTATTAATGCGGCAGTCCGCGCCGAAGGCCTGACCTATTCCGCATTCATTCACAAGTTGAGCGCGAAAGGAATCGGTCTCGACCGGAAAGTGCTGGCCGATCTGGCCATGAACGAGCCGGACACATTCAGGCAACTGGTAGCAGCCGTTAAATAAAAAATTGTTTATCTTTAAACGCCCCTGACGAAGGGGCGTTCTACTTCCTAATCATTTACTATTTGCCTAACCCGGAACAGTCAATGAACAATACGTACACCGACCTGGTGACGCAAACCTTCAACTTCCCACAGGAAGGATTCGAGGTGAAAGACACCTATTTGCAATTCAATGGTCTCGACATCAAAGCGCTGATCGACAAGTATGGGACGCCGATGAAGCTGACCTACCTGCCCAAGATCGGGATGCAGATCAACAAAGCGAAGAAGATGTTTGCTTCCGCGATCAAGAAACATCGCTACGAGGGTAAATATTTCTATTGCTATTGCACCAAGAGCTCCCATTTTTCCTTTATCGTCGAGGAGGCGCTGAAGAACGATATCCACCTGGAGACTTCTTATGCCTACGACATCGAGATCATCAAGAAGCTGTACCAGCGGAAAAAGATCACCAAGGACACATTCATCATCTGCAACGGATTCAAGCAAAAAAGCTATACCAGCAGGATCGCCTCGTTGCTCAACAGCGGATTCAAGAACGTCATGCCCATCCTGGACAACAAGGACGAGCTGCAGCAATACAAGCGGTCCGTCAAGGTGCCTTTCAAGCTGGGGATCCGGGTGGCGGCCGAAGAAGAGCCGACTTTTCCGTTTTATACCTCCCGGCTGGGTTTTCGCGCGAGGGACGTGCTGGAATTCTATGTGGATAAGATCGAAGGCAACGAAGACCGGTTTCAGCTGAAAATGCTGCATATCTTTCTTAACAAAGGGATCAAGGACGATATCTATTACTGGAGCGAACTGAACAAGGTGATCAACCTGTATTGCCAGCTCAAAAAAATATGCCCCGAATTGGATTCCATCAATATCGGGGGCGGCTTCCCGATCAAACATTCGCTGGGATTCGAATATGACTACCAGTTCATGATCAATGAAATAGTCGGGAATATCAAGAAAGCGTGCAAACGCAGCAATGTGCCGATGCCGCATATCTTCACGGAGTTCGGCAGTTATACGGTAGGAGAGAGCATGGCCCATATTTACAGCGTCATCGGTCAGAAAATGCAGAACGACCGTGAGATCTGGTATATGATCGACTCTTCCTTTATTACCACCCTGCCGGATACCTGGGGTATAGGCGAGCGGTTCCTGATGTTGCCGATCAATAAATGGGATGTCGAATACCAACGGGTCGTATTGGGCGGCATCACCTGCGATAGCCATGACTATTATGATTCGGAAGAACACATCAATGAGGTGTTCTTACCCAAGGTGGTCAATGGAGAGCCTTTGTACGTAGGTTTTTTCCACACGGGCGCTTACCAGGACCAGATCAGCGGTTACGGGGGCATCAAACACTGTCTGATACCTTCCCCCAAACACGTGATCGTGGGTCATGATAAAAATGGGAAGCTCGTCGACTGGGTATATGCCAAGGAGCAGACGGCGCAAAGCATGCTCAAGATATTGGGATATATGTAAGCGGCGCCGTTCCGGCCGCCCCAACTTATTTTTTCAGCCTGTATTTCTTATTGTTTTTCGGGTTATCGAAGTAGGCATTCAGCTGTTCTTCGGTCATGCCCGTTACATCCTCGAGCGGGATATCGATCAACTGCACCTGGGTCTGTTTCAGCTCGGTTTTCAGGTTGCCGATCTTCTTCACGATATCCGGGTCTTTTTCTCCCAACACGGCATTGTCTTTCAGCGTGTAATCCAGGCGTTTGATGGAAGATCGGACGAGACTGGCCTGGTTTTGCTCGGCAGTGGGGGTAGGGGCCACGGTTTCCTTCACGGGGACGACGGCCAAGCCGACACTGGGAAGGATGGCGCCGGTAGTTTTGGCGCTTTGACTGGGCTGCGCGGAAAAAACGGTACCCCCCAGCGCGGTACTGGCCGTGGTCATATCGAAATCCGTACGCGTATGGCTGGTCTTTTTCACTTTCTTGTCCAGCTGGAGGAAGGCGTATTTCAGCTGCAGGATATAGGTCCGCATATTCTTGGCGACCACATTGTACTGATCGACCATCAGGGGATAGTTCAGTGCGTCTTTCACATAGATCCTGATAACCGCCGTATCGCGCATGAACACTTTAGTGGCGCCGACGAAATAGAGCAACAACAGCTTTTGTTTGGCGGAATCGGTCTCCTTCACGAAATCATAGGGGGGACTCCAGGTAAAATCGTCGTTACAGCCCTTGATCACAGAATTGGTCTTGATCGGGATACTCGAAAAGAAATTGATGCTCTCTATGGGGTAGGTGCCCGTTTCGCACTGCACCCGGAAGCTGATCGTATCCCCTTCGTCTACATACAGCACATTGCTCACGGTGGGTTTGACGTGGGAGGGAATGATCTCCGTGGTGAAAAAGACGATGGTAAACGCCGTGTCGACCCTGTCCCTGGGATCGTTGAGGTTCTGGACCCCCACCCGGACCCGGTATTCATGGTCATATTTGAGCTTCCCGGAGAGGAAATAGGCTTTGTCAGCCCGGAAACTCAGGAGTCCGTTCTCTTTAATTTTCAGTCCGACGGGAGCATTTTCCAGGAGAAAGAAGTACTTGGCCGGTTCGCGGTTGATCTCGAGTTGATAAGTCAGCGTGGAATCGACGTGTAAAGTGAAGTAAGGATTCAGGTTCTTGATGCGCAACGCGGAGTCGTCAAAGCGTCCCGTATCCGCCGGTATGGGAATACGCAAACCCGGATTCTGTGCTTGTCCATAACCCTTAATGAAGACCATCGTACCTGCCAAAAGCAAAAACCAAAGCCTTAAAACACTACCCAAAGGTTTACTCATGTTTACTGGATATAAGTATACATTGAAGCCCTAAAATTATGACAAACAATGAAAAAAATAAGTAAAAATTAGCGCCTATGCCATGGAGAAGGGACTAAAAACGAACTAAAAAAGCCCGGCGCCGGGTTTTGACCCCGGGCCGGGCTACACGCTTATCAACCTTTCCGTCAAACCTATTGGATCGAGATCTGCCGGGTGCTTTCCTTAACCTGCTCCTTTTTGGGGAGGAGAAGTTTCAGCACACCGCCTTCATATTTGGCCTGGATCCCATCGGTATCGATGCTTTCATCCAGGTTAAAGCTCCGTTTAAAGCTCCTGAAAGAAAATTCTTTGCGGATCGTCTTGTAGTCTTCGGTCTTGGTTTCTTCCTTCTTGTCAAAACCGATCGTCAGCTGACCGTTTTCAACCGACAATTTAAAGTCTTCCTTGTTGCGACCGGGTGCGCTCAGCTCCAAATGATAGGCGTCAGCCGTCTCATGGATATTCACCGGGGGGAAACCAAAGCTTTCATCGCGACCGGGACCGGCCGGGAAACCCTGGAAAAATTCATCTACGAGCGTCGAAAGGTTTCGGTGGCCGTTGTTGTTTACTTTTACGAGTGTCATAAAGATGCTTATTACAGTTAATTAATTTTGTTTGACACCGGGGAAGGATCAAACGACATACCATCCGGTCATAACGCAGGTTTTAAAGCAATTTTGACAAGAAACCGTACTCGGCGGGTGACACTATTTCATATCGGACCGGCCTTTTATGACATTATTGCATTTGCGTGCTAAAGAACTTTTTGGCTAATTTTGTGTTTTAATACAACCTAAACAACATTAAAAAATGTATCCAGCAGAGATAGTAACACCCATGAAGGAGGAACTGACGGACAATGGTTTCCAGGAAATGCTCACCTCCGATGAAGTAGATTCCCAATTAGAAAAGACAGGGACGACCCTGGTCATGGTCAATTCCGTTTGTGGCTGTTCCGCCGGGTCCGCACGCCCGGGGGTATTGATGGCCGTCGCCAATAGTCCCAAAAAACCTGATTTCCTGGCGACCAGTTTCGCCGGTTTCGATCTGGAGGCAGTGAACAAGATCCGGGAGCATTTACTTCCGTATCCGCCCTCTTCTCCTTCGATCGCTCTGTTTAAGGACGGGAAGTTGGTGCATATGATCGAGCGCCACCAGATCGAAGGACGCCCCGCACAACTGATCGCCCACAACCTTATCGCAGCCTTCGCTGAATATTGCTGATCTGCGGTTCAAGAAATTAAGACCCCCGCCTTCGGCGGGGGTCTTTTCTTTTCGCAATCCACAATTGTGGAAAATCCATAAAATGCAGAAAGGATGGGCTTTTGAAGATAAAAATGTTCCCCGTGGAACACTTTTGTGGAACGGCAATCAACAGAAGTTAGTATGTGTGGAAAATTATTTTTGGATCCGCCAGGTGGATGGCGGCCATAAGGACCTCAGTTACCGCCGATTCCATCGGAAAAAAATATTTCGCGCTCATCGCAACGCCATTGCCGTAGCAAAACCGTAGGTTTGTGCGCAGAATCGGATATCTCCGACTACCATCAATATATGTATCCCAACCTCTATTATGCCATTAAGGGTCTTTTTGGAATCTCTTTGCCTTTTTTGCGTTTTATCAATTCCTTTGGCTTTTTTGTCGCCTTGTCTTTTGTCGCGGCAGCCGTCACGCTGAGCATGGAATTGATGCGCAAGGAGAGGGAGGGGCTTCTGCAGTCCAGGGAGGAATTGTTGATGATCGGGAAACCGGCCAGCCCCACGGAATTGACCCTCAATTTTATCCTGGGGTTCATCGTGGGGTTCAAACTAATCGGCCTTTTTTTAATGGACAGCGCACAGACTCCCAATATCCAGGAATTTGTCATGTCCTCACAGGGTAGCCTTCCGGCGGGGATACTCGTCGGGCTATTGCTGGCCGGGTTGAAATGGTATGAAAAAAACAAACAAAAACTGCCCCAGCCGCAGGAAAAGAAAGTCAGAATCTGGCCGCACGACAGGGTGGGGGATCTGACGATCTATGCCTTTGTATTCGGCTTCCTGGGCGCTAAGATCTTCAATAGCCTGGAAACCTGGAATGATTTTGTACGAGATCCGGTCGGATCGCTGATCTCCTTTAGCGGACTGACGTTTTATGGAGGACTGATCTGCGCCGCACTGGCCATCTGGTATTACGCCCGCAAACATGGCATCGGTTTCTGGCATTTGAACGACGCGGCGGCGCCGGGATTGATGCTGGCCTATGCCGTCGGACGCATCGGCTGTCAGGTATCCGGTGACGGCGACTGGGGCATCCTCAACAGCGCCTACGTGACGAGCCCAAGCGGAAAGACGGTCGAAGCCTATCCGGGCAATTTCACCCGGGTCCTGGAAGCCAACCAGGCTTATTATCTTCCCGAGTACGGCAGCCTCGATAAGGTGCCGCACCTGTCGGTAAAGGCCCCGTCCTTTTTGCCCGACTGGCTTTTTGGCTATGCCTATCCTCATAATGTCAATGGCGTAGGGGTCCATATGGCCGATTGCAGCGGGCAGTATTGCAGCCAGCTGCCGATCCCTGTTTTCCCGACACCGATATATGAAACCCTGGTATGTCTGGGGCTGTTCTTCGTACTCTGGGGTTTGCGCAAACGCCTGCGAATCCCCGGAACACTCTTCGCTGTATACCTGATCCTCAACGGAATAGAGCGATTTTTTATCGAAAAGATCCGTGTCAATTCCAAATATGATATCTTTGGTTTCCATCCCACTCAGGCCGAACTGATCTCCGCAGGCCTGGTAATCGCCGGCGTATGGATTCTGTTAGCGCGGACAAAAAAGGCCAATCCTTCCTCTTTCGGACCACCGCCGGCCGGGACTCCACCCGATCCCTTGCCTGGGCAGCCCTGATCTTGCCATCCTTCCGCAAATCTTTCCTCTCGTCACGATTGCCGACACTTTTGTAACGCGGTCTCGTCGTCTTTCGTCATAGATGTCGGTTGTCTATTCGTCACCCGCAACAGTCCGGCCGTCAATTTTACTGGCTGTGAAACCAGCCTCCGGGTACCTTTATGACGGCAAATCGATGACCTGTTACTGAGAACGATTCCTTTCCCCGATCCCAATACGGAACCAATTATCAGCAAATTCGGCCATCCAACATTAAACCATGTTCTATGTAATACTAAGTACCAATCTTTGTATTGTATTAATCATTACTAAGAACTACATAAACACTTTATATGAGAAACGCCTTTACTTTTTTGACTGCTTTCCTTGTCCTCATCGGACTTTCGCCCGTCATGGCCCAAACCGGGGCGCGCATTTCCGGCAACGCCGGAGCCGCAAAAGGCCAACCGCTCGAATCGGCCACCATTACCTTACTGCAAGCCAAAGATTTCTCGAGAATTAGGGTAACGACCACCGATAAGGCCGGTCACTTTCGACTGGACCACCTTGCGGCAGGAAAATACCTGGTTTCCGTCACTTCGGTGGGTTTCGA
>Ga0210397_10001804_pt1 | contig 13620 bp, 12 predicted proteins | sample IncBWH2OmetaG_FD_160126 | JGI IMG/M metagenome (GOLD analysis project Ga0210397, IMG submission 160126) | Forest soil microbial communities from Barre Woods Harvard Forest LTER site, Petersham, Massachusetts, United States - Inc-BW-H-2-O ...
CTCAACCTATCCAGCAGCTTGCTCATCGGCAGGTCGGTCAGGTAGGTGACGTCAAGCTTGTTCTCATAAGAAAGGAGGTCAGTCTTTACTAGCGCGGTCAGACCTCGGTCATAATCGGATTGCCCTGCGACCACAAAGAGGTGGCGGGTTCCCGGTATCAAACCCAACGCAGCATCCACTGTTTTCGCGGGTTCCAATTGAAACCATGCGCCTGTCGCTCGGTTGTCGGCTATCTCGTCGATCATGCCTGGAATGCCGCAACAGAAGACAACCGGGACATTGGGGAATATCGCGTTCGGCTGTGCTAGGAGGCCGATCGCGTTCGGCCCCACCAACACAATTAGGTCCAGTTTGACGTGGCGATACCTACTGACAATGAGATCAAACTGCTCCTGCCGTCCTTCCGGGTGATAAATGACATCCATGTTCTCCCAGTAGAATTCGATCTTGAACCGCGGATCTGCGCGCAGCGCCGATTCGATGTGATCGCTCACAATCGTCGGACCAGGATGGGACGGTCCGAGAATGCTGATCATGAGAACGTTTTTTCTGACCTGAGCGTGGGCCGCGGGTGCGAAATAGACGAGCACAAGCGTAGCCAGAGCAAGCGAGCTTCGGAAAGATGGCAAACCGACGCGCTTCCTTGGATACACGCACTTCATTGAACGTGAGGGTATTGGGATCCGGCAAGTCCAATGAGATTATGCGCCTTAGATAAATAGGAGGCAATGGGGGAAATGCTTCTAATTGCGGCAAAGCCAATCATTAACCCATGACTGCCAGGCAGTAGATCATCGTTTGGAGTAAGCTCCCGAAAACCTCGCTTTTGCGGGAATCAGGTTATCTCTTCGCTAACTGGTTAACGAGCTTATCGAGCCGCTTGACGCTCATTGTTCAACAAAACCAAAGAAACCAGATCCATAGAGCACGGCCCTTCCCTTGTTTCTTCAGCACTCGAACAGCTGAATTCGAAGTTTCGAATGTATTTCCTTCAGTTTGACAAGCGACAAGAGTGCAGGGTTGACTACCTCTGCCTTCCCCGGGCATCGGGCGGAGGAACTTACCCATAACCCCGCAGTTTGTCCGTCAACAAGAAGACGAAGAGTGTTGTCGTCTTCTCGCTCTGTAGGCGAAACTCTTCGGTTGCTGCGGCAGCTTCCTTTCGGCGCGTAGGTCGTGTGCAAAAAACTGGGGATTGCCCCAGTAGAAAAAGCGCCTTGTGTCCTGTTCTATTGAGTGGGAGCGGTTGCAGGCAGACCCGATGTGTGGCGAGCTCGCAAGCGGTTCCTCAAAAGATAAGGAGAACACCGATGAGAATCAGAACAGTTGCTACAGGCCTCGCAGTGCTTCTGCTGGCCGCCAATATCGCAAGTGCCAAAGATTCCCCCGAGAAAAAACGCGATAAGACTCGCAAGATGGCTGATAAAACGCTGCAGCAGCTGTACAAGCTGAAACCCACAGCTCAGGGGGCTATCCAAAAATCTGCCGGATATGCCGTCTTCGACAACATGGGCACGAACCTCTTCCTGTTGAGCACCGCGCGTGGCTCAGGAATCGCCGTCGACACCAGTTCCAAGCAGGAAACCTTTATGAAGATGATTTCGGCCGGTGCCGGTTTGGGTATTGGAGTGAAGGACTATAGCGTCATCTTCGTGTTCGAAAACGATGGTGCATATAACAATTTCCTGACTTCCGGCTGGTCGGGCTCAGCGCTGGCCGACGCGGCAGCCAAGGCAGGCGATAAGGGCGGAGCTTACTCGGGAGCAGAAGAGGTTGCCCCGGGCGTCTGGGTGTTTCAAATTACCAAGAATGGTCTCGCCCTGCAGTTGACCCTTCAGGGGACGAAGTATTACAAGGACGACGACCTGAACAAGAAAACATAGCTATTCGGTCAAAGAAATGTCGGAACGTCGCATGAAGTCCAAGGGGCAACCTGCGATATCCGATCGATCGGTTTCGAAAGCATCAACTCGGAAGTGATAAGGAGGAGTTCTGTGATTAGAAAATATCTTCTATCGATGAGCATGGCTGCGATGGTGATTTCGACGAACGTCTCGGTGGATCACGCTCTGGCGCAAGCAACTTCGGCTCCGAGTAGCGTGGATCAGGATATCGCGCTGCTGCGGAAGGATATCCGTTCGGAAAAGAAGCAGATCATCGCTGCCAATATGCAGCTGACTGATGCAGACGCACCGAAGTTCTGGCCCGTATACGACCAGTACACAGCAGAGCTCGCCAAGATCAACGATGCGAAGCTTGCGGCTATTAAAGACTATGCGGCCAACTACTCGGCTCTTACCGACGATAAGGCGTTGGCGTTGACCCGGCAGATCATTGAGATTGAGAAATCGGTGGGGCAGTTGCGCCTGAAGTATGTGCCGATATTCAGCAAAGTGATTTCCGGTAAGAAAACTGCCTTGTTCTTCCAGTTGGACCGGCAGCTTACGGGGTTGGTTGATCTGCAGGTGGCGTCGGAGGTTCCTCTGGTTGAACCCTAGTGTCACGCGGCACTCAGTCCCAGAATATGAGCTGGAGGGGGGTGGTAGAACTTAAATCCCGGAATTCGACTCGATTGCTCAGCTCCACCAAAAGGTTGAACAATTTTGTGTTTCCCTCTCTCTTCATTGTTTCTGCGTGGGCGCGTAGAGTCTTACTCTATGAGATTTGCATGGCTTCGCTTCGTCGTTTTGAACAATTCTGGTTTCGGACTCTCGCTCTGGGTCTTCGTGTTCCTGGCCGCATCATTTGTTGGCGGTGCGGCAGCGGCTTCAGCCGCCCAACAGAACTGCATGGGTGGAATGGCTATGAGTGGCGCTCACACCATGGAAGGAATGAAGGCCCTTCCAGCGCCTGAGCAGCTTCCAGTTCCGATTCCGATGAGCGGTATCGGGAATAGCCACATCGATATTACGGCAAGTCCAGAGGCGCAAGCGTGGTTTGATCAAGGACTCAGCCTAATGCACGACTTCTGGGACTATGAGTCTGCCAAGGCGTTTGAGCAGGGAGTTCGCGTCGATCCTAAATGCGCGATGTGCTACTGGGGCCTGGTTAAAATCGAGGGGTTTCGCGGTGGACCGGAGAAGGTCTATGGCAAGAAAGCTCTGGCAGAAGCTGTCGGTTTGAAGGGCCATGTGAAGGGTTCGGAGAAGCTATATATTGAAGCCGCCCAGGTCGCATCGGTTGCGAAGACTGACGATAGTACGCAGGAGATTGTTGTTCTCCGCAAACTGGTGAAGAAGTATCCGAAGGATCTCGAGGCACAAATTTTTCTTGCGATCGCCGTAGGGGATGGATTTGACGAGGCGGGTGAGCCGAAGAAAGGGAAGAAGGAGGAGATCTCCATTCTTGAGAGTGTTCTTCGCGATGCTCCGAACGACTCTGCCGCGAACCATTACTGGATTCATGCGATGGAGCCAGGTAATCACCCGGAGCGTGCGATTCCAAGTGCGGCGTTGCTGGCGAGCCTGGCACCAACCTCCGGTCACATGGTGCATATGCCGGGTCATATCTACTATCGTGTGGGCAATTATCCAGAGGCGGAGCGCTGGTTTGCCGCTTCGACTGCCGCAGATGAGCGATATATGAGCGAGCAGCATGTGGACCCGGACAATGACTGGAACTACGTTCACAATCTGATGTACCGCATTGCAAATCTGATGGAACAAGGAAAGCTGGCGGAGGCGAACGCTCTTTCGGATCGGCTGTTAGGCGCGCGCGGACAACTTTCGGCGACCCTTTATACCGGGTCTCCGCGAGATCAGATTTCGCGCGTCAGCCTCAGGCTTCCGGTGGCTCTTCGCATTGGCGACTGGGACAGAGTGCTGGCCCTGGTTGAGCAGTCTTCGCTCGCCGACGAAAAAAATACGGCGAATCTTCGGTTTCTCGCGGCGGAACTGCGCGACTTTGCTACAGGGATGCGGGCGCTTGAACGCAACGAAGTCGCGGAGGCCCAGACTGCCTCGGCGCGGATGGATGCAGGTTTGTGGCGTGCGCAGCAGGACCAGAAGAATGCTTCGAAGGCGATGCAGATGAAGGATGATGCGGCGATGAAAGATCAGAAGGCGGAGAAGAAAGACGACACGCCGATGGTTCCGATCATGCCCGATGCAATGGCTGGTCCGCTGATCAGTTCTTTGAGTATCGCTTCGCTTGAGTTGCGGGCCGGTGTAGTCCTAGAGCAGGGAAAACTTGAAGAGGCGAAGACGCTGTATGCAATGGCGGCGAAGGCTGAAAAGGGTCTAGGCTATCGTGAGCCCCCGTCTTACATCCGTCCGGTTGGCGAGACGGAGGCTACCGCGTTGATTCGGTTTAAGGATTATGCCGGAGCGAAGAGCGCCTATGAAGCGGCTCTGGCCGAGAGGCCAGATTCCGGCTTCGGGTTGTATGGGCTGGCGCGAGTAAAGGAGCTTTCGGGTGATTCCGTGGGTGCACGCGCAGGCTATCAGGCTTTTCTGAAATCGTGGCCCGCGGCCGACGCCAATCTTTCTGAGGTGACTCATGCACGCGAGGTTCTGGGTGCGCAGACTTTGACGGCTGGCGACGATAAACAAGCCATCCATTGATCCCATGAGGGGACCGGGGATCACCGATTACCGCGAGCGTGCCTTCGTTCTCGATGGAAAATGGAGTGATCGGTGTGACGTTTCAAAGACCGGGTCGTATGCTACCATCTCGGTCAAAACAAAAGTTGAAAAATGGGGAGAACGCAGATGGTAGAGCATGACTGGCTGGACGAAAGCCGTTCAGGAATCCAACCAGTTTCGGAAGCAATGAACGGGACTCAACCGGCTGCTCGACATGAACTTAGGCCTTTAACGACAGGCGAAATTTTGGATCGCACCTTTTTTCTTTATCGGTCAAATTTCTGGCTATACGTAGGGCTCGCGTCGATCGCGGCCGGAGTGAATGTCCTTACCTCAATTGTGAGGTTAGGGTTTCTCCATTGGAGAGGGATACCGGAGACCTCGCCGAACGCAGTTCTTATGGGATCGATATTTTCGATTGTGGGCGGGATTGTGTACTTCGCAGTGTACAGCGTTACGCACGCGGCGACTGTGTCCGCGGTCTCATCGATTTACCTTGGTGAATCGACCTCGATGGGCAAGGCTCTCGGTGTGGTGAAAGGCCACTGGCTACGCTATTGCCTGATTGCCCTGTGGCAGAGTTGGAGCGCCGGGTGGGCCTTCATCTTGTTAATTGTGCCTGCTGTGATGTTGCCCGCTCTTGGGGTAAAAGGTCCTGCAGTAGCGATAGGCATCGGCTTTCTAGTGCTTTTGTCGTTGGGCGGCGCTGCCTATGGTGTGATTGCCTATATTCGTAATTCGCTGGCGATTCCGGCGGCAGTGATGGAAAATCTTGACGTACGTCGCGCAATTCGACGGAGCAAGCAATTGGTTGCGGGGCACAAAGCGAGAATCTTTCTGTTGCTTCTTCTTCTGTTTGCACTTTATATGGTTGCCGGAGTCTTGCAGGTCCCATTTGCGATGTTGCTTCTTCGATCGCGATCGGCCGAACATGTCATTGGACAATTTATCTCTGTGTTTGTGGCGTTTCTTTGCAGCTCCCTGATTGGACCGGTGGCCTCAATTGCGCTTTGCCTCTTCTATTTTGATGAGCGAGTTCGCAAGGAGGCGTTCGATATCGAGTTTTTGATGAGTAAGACATCTCCGGGAACTAATGCGACGGTGGGTGGTGGTGCAACTGCGGAGATGGCCTAGGCGGATGCAGTTGCGGAAAGCGGTATTATTTGCGGGTATTTTGCTGATTGGCCTTACGGCGGCGTTGGGGCAGGCGGATGTGTCGACAGGCGTCGCGAATGTTCGGACAGTAACTGTTGCAGAGTATCGGGCCCATCTAGAGCGTCTAAGAGAGGTGGTTCGAGGCTGTCAGGAACTTGCGCCCGAGTGCGACCCCCAAAAAGTTGGGGATGACGAGCGGGTGGACGGGATGGGATTTCAGACCCGCTGGTCATGGTTGCGAGAGGGGCTCGAGAGTGCTCGAAAAGCCTCGCCAGCTGATAGAGAAAAATTATTGCAAGAGGTGAGTGCGCGGTTGACGGAAGACGCCACTTTAGCCGACGCAAGTACCTCGTCAACGAAAGATGATTTTTCGCGAGCACGTAAACGGGCAGATGAGGTGCTCTCGGAACCAGAGTTTCAGACGGTGACGGAAGAATCTTATCTCCAGCGTGAGATCGTAAGGCTTTTCCAGTGGTTGGATGAGGTGTTTAACGGTGTGTCCAGGTTTGGGAAGCGTTCGCCCTGGCTGGTCCCGTTGATGGAGTGGGGGTCGATTACGCTTGCCGCGGCCGGCTTACTTACCTGGGTATTCCGTACAATGCAGCGGCAACGGCTGGCTGTGAGGGTCGAGGCGAGTTCGACTGCTGGCGTGTGGCAGAAGGAATCGGAGAATTGGGCAGAGTTGGCGCGAACTGAGGCTATGAGGCAGGATTGGCGTGCGGCCGTGCACTGTCTCTACTGGGCGACGATTGTGATGATGGAGGGACGTAAGTTGTGGAGACAAAATCGAGCGCGAACGCCACGCGAATACGTACAACTGCTGGAACCGGGATCGATTTTGCAGCTTGAGCTGCGGAAGATGACTCAGCTGTTCGAGCGTATCTGGTATGGGTTAAGGCCAGCGGCGGAGAGCGATTATGCTGGAGCGCTGGCTCTCTTTGAAAAACTGAGGAGCGCTTAATGGCGGCGAATCGTGACCGGCGGTTCGTCTTTTGGATCCTGGGGGTGATGGTTGTCGTCATCATCATCTTTAGCATATTTGCACCCGCCAATGACGATACGGATCAGTCGCCGACGACTTATAACAGCGGCTCTGCCGGAATTAAAGCGGCCTATCTTCTGCTGGGACGGCTTGGGTATGTTACGGAACGATGGGAGAGTGCACCAGAGGATCTGAAAAATGTGGATGCTTCGAAGACCACCTTGATACTCGCTGAGCCGAGCTTTCCAACGGAGAACGGAAAAGAGGTGGAGGCGAAAATCGCAGACTTTTTGTCGCGTGGCGGCCGTGTACTCGCCACTGGCAAAGAGGGGGCGTACTTTCTTCCCGATGCAAAGACCGATGCCCCGACGAGGTTGTATCAGAAGCTCTGTGCGAGTACGCCGGAGGGTCAGGGAGTGTTAGCGCAAGCCGGGAAAGTTTCGCTGCCGGACTATGTGCGTTGGACAGCTCAGGGACCGAAGTTTCGCGTGTCCCAACTTTGTGGGGAGGATGCGGTCGTCGTAAGTTACAAATACGGTTTGGGGGAAGCGGTTTGGTGGAGCTCAGAGAGGCCAATGACCAATAGGGGTCTGAAAGAGGACGCGAGCCTAAGGCTGATGCTGGCGAGTCTGGGAGGTTCAAATCGTAGGGTATTGTTCGACGAGTATTTTCATGGGCAACGAGCTTCCTTGTGGGATACGGCAAAAGGTCTGCCGTTACGTCAGATTGCGTGGCAGTGCGGTTTGGTGGCGATCCTTTTGGTGCTGAGTTTTGGGAGGCGTAACGGACCGATTCGAGTGCCGGTTAAGGTACCTCGGAGTTCGCCGGTTGAGTTTGCGGAGTCGATGGGGCGCCTGTACGGGAAGGCAGGCGCGACACAGGCTGCTGTGGGTGGCGCGCAACGCCGTCTACTGAAGTTTCTTGAAGAGCAATGTGGAATTCCACACGAAGTGCTGCGCTCTACGCCGGATGTTATCGTCCAGGCTGTTGAGGAGAGACTTGGCGGTAGATGGACCTCGGTTGGAGAACATTTGACGCAGGCGGCGAGGTCAGAACATGGTGAGTTGACTCTGGCCAGTACATTGCGTCTGGTGAAGGCGCTGGATCGAGATCAGCAGGATCTGGCAGAGGCAATACGCTCGGGAGTTGACGAGCGAACGGTTTTGAAAGGGGCAAACTAAGTGAATGAATCGGAGATAAGTGGCGTCAGGCAGGTCCAGGCGGCGTTGCAGTTATTTGAAAAGGGTAGCGAACAGATCGGTCGGGTGATCGCGGGACAGCAGGAACTGATCGAACAGGCATTGCTAACTCTGTTGTGCGGCGGACATTCCCTGGTGGAGGGAGTGCCAGGTGTGGCGAAGACTCTGGCTGTGAAGACACTAGCGCGATTTCTTTCGCTGACGTTTCGGCGAGTTCAGGGAACGCCGGATATGATGCCCGCGGATATTCTTGGCACCATGGTCTTTTCGCCGAAGACGAACGAGTTCTCGCTGCATAAGGGACCGGTATTTACGCAGTTTTTGTTGGCTGATGAGATCAACAGGATGCCTCCCCGGACGCAAGCTGCGCTGCTGGAGAGTATGGAGGAGCGTCAGGTAACGATGGATGGTGAAGCTAACCAGTTGGATGACTACTTTACTGTGTTTGCGACGCAGAACCCCCTGGAATTTGAGGGAACTTATCCGCTACCTGAGGCTCAATTGGATCGCTTTCTCCTGAAGATTAAGGTGGGATATCCAAAGCTGGCGGATGAACGCATGGTTCTCGAGCGGCATCATATCAGTCTTGAGGCGAGGGATCTCGAGTTGATGCCGATTGAACCGGTGGACTTTTCGGTCCTGGCTGCGGCGCGAAGAGAGGTTCGCTCTGTGAAGGCTGAGCCTGCGATGTTTGACTATCTTCTCGCAGTGGTGCGACGGACTCGTGAGTGGCCTACAGTTTCACTGGGTGCTTCGCCTCGTGCTTCAGCAAGTCTGCTGGTGGTGGCAAAGGGATATGCTGCGCGAGACGGGCGCGATTTCTTGATTCCGGACGATGTAAAACAGGCTGCGGTTCCGGTGTTACGGCATCGGCTGGTGCTGCGTCCCGAGGCCGAGCTTGAAGGCTTCGATACAGATCGTGTCATTGCAGATATTCTTGCCGCCACGGCATTGCCGAAATAATGCAAACGCTGATTGCACAACCGGTTTCAGCAACGGCCCGTTATTTCGGGATAGGGGGACGGCTGTTCGGGTTTGGGCTGACGGCGCGTGCTTTGCTGCTGCTGATTTCTGGCGTGCTGTGGGCGATTCCGACGTTCTTTCATCCCCATAGGCTATGGATGATGCTGACGTGGGACGGGCTGATGGGGTTGCTCATCCTCCTGGATGCTCAGCGATTACCCGCTCCCTCGGTGATCACCGTGATGCGGCAATTCCTCAATTCTCCAACGCTAGGGGAGCGAACGGAGATTGAGTACGAGGTAGTGCAGCAATCAAGTGGGATTGTGACAGTTGTGGTTACAGACGAACTGCATCCTGCACTCATTCCTATGCCGCGAGCGGTTATAGTAGTGGCCTATCCCCGGGATGCAGTTCGAACTGTCGTCCAATGTTATCCGGGACGACGCGGCGATTTTCGGTTGGGAAAGATCTATCTGCGGTATCGCGGGACGTTAGGTCTTGTGGAGCGTTGGTCGGTGTGCGATGCAGAGCAAGACGTGCGCGTGTTTCCGGCTTCAGAGCAGAGTGGAAACAAGGCGGATTTTTTCCTGATGCGGGCGCGGCAGATTGAGCTGCAGAAGCGGCGGCTTCGTCTGCGAGGAATTGGGCGAGAGTTTGAAAGCCTGCGGGACTACCAGCAGGGCGATGAACTGAGGAATATCTCGTGGACGGCGACGGCCCGGCGGGCGAAGCTGATTACTCGGCAGTTTACGACGGAGCGAAGCCAGCAGGTGTGGATTGTGCTGGATGCGGGCCGACTGTCGCGAACGGCGTTTGAGTTGCGAAGGGAGCGGCCGGCCGGGTTAGGTGAGAGCGAACAAGAGACGGCCGAGAAACTGTTGCTGAGTGTGACCCAACTGGATCAAGCTACGAGTGCGGCGGTAATGCTGGCGCAAGTAATCGGGGGTTCAGGGGATAAGTTTGCGTTGTTGAGCTACGGACGTAGGGTGCAGCAGCAGCTGTTGCCCGGGAATGGGCCGGTACATCTCCGGATGCTGATTAGCTTGCTGTCGCAGGTACGGAGCGAGTCTGCGGAGGCGAACCATCTGCAGGCAGCTTCTCGGTTGAAGAACCTGCAGCGGCGACGCGGCTTGGTGGTTTGGATTACAGAGATTGCAGAGAGCGCGGGGCGACCGGAAGTAGTAAGCGCTGTCGCAGAGCTGGTGAGGCGCCACCTGGTAATCCTGGTACTGCTCGAGCACCCTGAAGTGGATGCTTTAGCAGCGAGGGAACCAAAGAACGCTGAGGAGATGTTTGCTACAACGGCGGCGCAGGAGATGCTTGAGAGGCGGCGAGAGGCGATCGCGAGACTGCGACAACAGGGTGTTCTGGTAGTGGAGACGACGCCCGCTGAGGTTGGTGCACGTGCAATCAGCAAATATCTCGAGGTGAAAGCGCAAGGATTGCTTTAGATCTTTGCGAGCGTCGGACTTACGGGGATCGAGACTGGTGCGGGCCTTTCGCGACCGCCTTCGCTGAGCCAGAGGCAAAGGCCTGTAAGAAGAACCGCTGAGACTGAGAATTTGAGTGTGAGTGGGGCATGTGTTGGGGAGAGAAATGCCTCGAGGATACCCGCGATGACGAGCATTGGGATCGTCCCGGAAAGCAGGCGTATGGATTCGCTACCCGCGAGGGCGAGAGCGTCACGGCGACGCAGCATTCCCGGAAAGAGAAGGCCTGAGGCGAGCCGGAGGCCCGCGCCCCCGGAAATGAAGATGCTGGGAAGCTCAAGCGCGCCGTGAGCGGCAACAAAACTCCAGATGCTTAGAGCCATGTGGTGCTGAGTGCATGCGGTGGTTACTACGCCCATGTTGATGCCATTGGTGAACATGAGGAAGATCGTGCCAAGGCCGGCGAGGATTCCCCCTGCATAGGTGTAAAAGCAGACGGCGATGTTATTCGTCATGATCTTGCTGGAGGCTTGGGGCTTCGCAGTAAGAATGGAATCAGTCCACATCTGGTGGTGCTCGATCTTGTCGACCATCTGGGGGCCGAGCATGGCATGCATGAACTGGGGACGCGCGATCGTGAGCAATGTCCCAAGGAGAGCCCCCGCGAGAAAGATGGCCAGAGCGACGGTTGTGTAAGGCAGCAAGCGTCGGAAGATTCTGGGATAGCCGTAAGCAAGAAAGTTCCAGATGCTCAAAAAATTCATTCGATCACCGGAGTAGATGCGATTATGCGCGCGGCTTACGAGGCGGTTCAGGTATGCTTCGAGGGTGCGAGAGGCCTCGTCAGTCCGAACAGCCGAGAGATCGGCAGCGGCCTGTCGGTAAAGCAAGCCGAATTCGCGCAGTTCAGCAGATGAGAGTGTTTTTAGACCCGATGTCTCGACTCGCTGAACAAGGGTTTCAAGGCGGCTCCAACTATCTTTGCGCAGGGCAATCCAGTGATTTGAGATCATAAGGGGATTATGTACGAACCGAGGAACGAGTCCAGAGGTTACGCAGACCAGCTTAACATTGATACACCAGAACAAGTGGAGCTGCGGTTTCCGATTGCGGGGATTGGGAGCAGGTTTCTTGCGCTTTTGACCGATAGTTTTTTGCAGGGCGTGACGCTATTCGTTGTCCTTCTTGCATTTCTTCTGATTCTTAGCGCGAGCCCCCGACTGGGCCATACAAGCGCGCCGTCGAACACCGGATCCAAGTGGTTTATGGCGGGAGTATTTCTTTTTTACTTTCTTCTGTACTGGGGATATTTTTCGCTGTTTGAGGGATTCTGGAACGGTCAAACGCCCGGGAAACGGTTGCTGAAGATTCGTGTGATCAAGGATTCAGGACGACAGATCACTTTGTTTGAGGCGTTGGCGCGGAATCTGCTTAGGGTAGTCGATGCGTTGCCCTCGTTCTATCTGATTGGTGTTATCACCATGTTGTGCAACAAGGAACAAAAGCGGTTAGGAGATTTTGTTGCAGGAACAATTGTCGTGCACGAGCAGATTGATCAGCAGCCGTTGTTAAGCCACAATAGCCGGACGTTTACCGCATCGCTGTATCCCCAGCCTGTAGAGACGGTACGTGAGCCCGTTGGAATACAGTTGCCGGCAGATGGAGTAGCTCGTCTCGATGCAAGCGATTTGAATGTCATCGAGACCTTCTTCGCGCGTGCTCTGGATCTTGACCTGGACAAACGAGCCGAGATTGCAGACAGAATCGCAAGGCGGATGAGCGAAAAGATGCAAGTCCCGTTGCCGCTGGATATTGCTCCGGAGCGAGTACTGGAGTCTATCGCCTACACCATGCGTTCCCACTCTGGACGGCTGTGAGGCTAACTTCACAGGCCGCAGTTCCCAGGCGCCGATGGCGCATTGCGTGGCTCCTGGGGCTTGGCGTTCTTGTCAATTACTTTGACCGAGTCAACCTCTCGGTTTCTCATGCGGCGTTGAACGCCACCTTTGGCATCTCCACGGTGACCTTTGGTTATCTCTCTGGTGCTTACAACTGGACCTATGCCCTTTGTCAGCTCCCGATTGGCGTGATGCTGGATAAGTTCGGAATCAAGCGTGTGGGCCGCGTGAGTACATTCCTGTGGAGCATTGCGTCTTTTGCTGCAGCAGTTACACCGAGCATAGGAGGATTTTTTGCGGCGCGGTTCTTGCTCGGAATCGGGGAAGCGCCTACTTTTCCTTCGAATGCCAAGGCGATCGGATATTGGTTTCCTTCGCGGGAGCGCAGTTTTGCTACATCGGTCTTCGATGGAGGAGCTAAGTTTGCCTCCGCAGTCGGAGTTCCTTTGCTCGGCGTACTATTGATTCACGTTGGGTGGCGTTGGAGCTTCGCAGCCACCGGTGTGATCAGCTTTTTGTACTTTCTTCTGTTCTGGAAGATCTACAGGGATCCCCAGGACGATCCAAGACTGACCGCTGCGGAACGTGAATATATTGCAACGGACGATCAAGTGTTCGCTGTCAATGAGACGGGACAGGCGTCGCTCCGCGAGCTTTTGCGGCAGCGCAAGGTCATAGGAATGGTCCTGGGATTCGGAGCCTATAACTACGTCTTCTACCTTTTACTCACGTGGCTGCCCAGTTATCTTTCGATGGCATTGCATGTCGATCTCCTGCACTCTTTTCTGTACACGGGAGTGCCGTGGCTGATTGCAACGGTGGCCGATGTCGCAATCGGTGGATGGCTGGTGGATGTGTTGATCAGGCGTGGCTGGGATGCGAGTGTCGTTCGGAAGAGCGTTCTCGTCATCGGTACTTCGTGTGGACTGGGAATTTTAGGGGCGGCATACACCCATAGCGCGATGATCGCGCTCCTGTGGATTAGTCTTTCGATCGGGGGACTCTCAGCTGCATCTGCCGTCGGCTGGTCCGTACCTTCGTTGATCGCCCCGCGTAGAAGTGTCGGAAGAGTGGGTGGAATTATTAACTTTTCTAACCAGGTTTCCGGTATCTGCGCGCCAATCATTACAGGGTATTTGGTTGCTGCCCGGCAGTCCTTTGCGTTGGCCTTTGCGGTGTCCGCGATTTATCTGCTGATTGGAATTGCAGGCTATATCTTCCTGCTTGGCAGAATCGAACCCATTCCGCCTCCGTTACCGACGCGAGCAAATGGGGTGTGAAAAGCATTCAATCATCCCGGCTCACCGCGGTTTGACGGTTGCACGCATCGAGCCGGTTGATATACCACCGTCGACCAGGAGGGTCTGGCCGGTGATGTAGCGGCTGGCTTCCGATGCAAGTAAGACTACA
>Ga0210397_10001811_pt1 | contig 13592 bp, 13 predicted proteins | sample IncBWH2OmetaG_FD_160126 | JGI IMG/M metagenome (GOLD analysis project Ga0210397, IMG submission 160126) | Forest soil microbial communities from Barre Woods Harvard Forest LTER site, Petersham, Massachusetts, United States - Inc-BW-H-2-O ...
CCAGATCTCAGACCGCTGAACCGCAGAATAATAAATGCGATGTCGCCGCTTCATGTCCACACTCCATCCTTGTTAAAAGATTAGAGTGTTGCGCCGACCGGTTGAACCCACCGTCAAAGGCGGACATATGAAACGCTCACGCCATTTCTGTTTTGACGGCCATGGCGGACGTCGGGCGGCTTATCCGCGCAGGCATCCCGCGCTTTATTCCAGTCCAAAAAAATAAAGGCCCCCATTGCGGGGGCCTTTAACTTCAAGGTCCGTGTCTTTCTTAGACCGCGTCCTTGGCGGCCTTGACGGGCCTGGCGCGGACGATCTTGCGGGCCGGCTTGGCCTTGAACATCATCTCTTCGCCCGTGAACGGGTTGGTGCCCTTGCGAGCCTTGGTCGCGGGCTTCTTGACCACGACGAACTTCGCCCAGCCCGGCAGCAGGAATACGCCGGCTTTCTTCAGTTCCTTGTGGCCGACGTCAGTCAGCGTATCCATGACGTTCTTGACGTCACGCTTGGAGAGTTCGGTGGTGGTCGCAATTTTTTCGACCAGTTGTGACTTCGACATTTGAGTGGCCATTGTGTCTCCTCTGATTCGGACCGTGGTGATAATAACGTTCCTGGCGCCGAGGAAGAGGCTTCTACACAGTTTTTCTCGGTTTTTATCGGGGTTTTTGACGTTTTTTTGCTGGAGACCCCTTTTTTTAAGGGCTTGCGGTGCAATTCGGAATGTGAATCACCGCCTGATTTGCCCGTCGTGCCAATTCGCCGCGGCTGACAAGCGTTGATCGGACCCGCAAATCACCGGCAGAATCAGCCCTGTCCCGTCCTCATAAGAGGGGCGTATCGCGATCGTCACGGACGTTGGGTGCGGGATGCGATGGACGTTTGCGGCGCAAGAGACGAATGCGCTGCAAACGGACGGCGAAGTCGTGTGGGCCTGATGTCCCGACGCTGATATCAAGCTGGTGAGACATTCTCGCTGGTGACGGAGACAACAAAGCCCGGTCTCCGGGGCGAGCACGAAGGAAACCGTTAAACCCATTCCCTGCGCCCTCTGTTTCTGATGAGGGTCGTTTGTAGGCAGAACCCGGGCAAAACATGCCGCGGGAGGGCGAAGGTGTGTCTCCAGCGTTCCCCGGATGCTGCGCGGCGCGCCACTCTTCGGCGTGATGCGCTGCTGATCCGGGGTCCATGAAACGCGCAGATAATGGTCCGGGTTCGGCGGAGCAGCGCAAGCAGCGCCGCACCGCGCCCGGGACACGGTTGGCTATGCGATATCGCCTCATCCCGCGGAATATTCGCCGCTTGCCAAGGCCGCCCCGGCAGGCCAAGAAATTAGGGGAAAAAGAAGCGCCAGCGGAGAGAAACTTGAGCATCAAGGGCAAGGCCTATATCGCCGGTATCTACGAACATCCGACCCGGCACGCCCCCGACAAATCCACCGCCCAGCTTCATGCCGAAATCGCCAAGGGCGCGATCGAGGACGCCGGCCTGACCAAGGCTGATATCGACGGCTATTTCTGCGCCGGCGACGCACCGGGCGGGGTGATGGCGATGGTCGATTATCTCGGCCTGAAAGTCCGCCATTTTGATTCCACCGATACCGGCGGCTGCTCCTATCTGGTTCATCTCGGCCACGCCGCGGAGGCGATTGCCGCCGGCAAGTGTTCGATTGCTCTGGTCACGCTCGCAGGCAAGCCGCGCACCGGGCCGATGCCGCCTCGCGCGAGCGGTGCGGAGGCCGACTTCGAGGCTGCCTATGGCGCCACCACACATAATATCTACGGCATGTGCGCCCTGCGTCACATGCATGAATTCGGCACCACCAGCGAGCAACTGGCCTGGATCAAGGTCGCAGCCTCCCACCACGCGCAATATAACCCGCACGCGATGTTGCCTGACGTCGTGACGGTGGAAGATGTGCTCAACTCGCCGATGATATCAGACCCATTACATCGCATGGATTGCTGCGTCGTCACCGATGGCGGCGGCGGCTTCATCGTGACTTCGGAAGCGATTGCGAAGACCCTCAAGAAGCCGCTGGTGCGTATGATCGGCCACGGCGAGGCGCTTAAGGGCCCGCGCGGCGGCCAGAAGCTTGATCTGACCTATTCGGCCGGCGTGTGGTCCGGGCCGCGGGCATTCGAAGAAGCCGGCGTCACGCCAAAGGACATCAAATACGCCTCGATCTATGACAGCTTCACCATCACCGTGCTGATGCAGCTTGAAGATCTCGGCTTCTGCAAGAAGGGCGAGGGCGGCAAGTTCGTCGCCGACGGCAATTTGATCTCCGGCGTCGGCAAGCTGCCGTTCAACACCGACGGCGGCGGCCTGTGCAGCAACCATCCGGTTAACCGCGGTGGCATGACCAAGATTCTGGAGGCGGTGCGACAGTTGCGGGGCGAGGCGCATCCCAAAGTTCAGGTGCCGAATTGCGATCTCGCCATTGCGCACGGCACCGGCGGACTGCTCGGTGTGCGCCATGCCGCCTCAACCTGCATTCTGGAGCGCGTGTGATGGCTGATGCTGTGAAATATCCAAAGCCCGTGACTAATCCCGAGACCGCGCATTTCTGGGAGCAGACCGCCAAGGGCAAGCTGATGATCAAGCGCTGCACCACATGCGGCGAAGCGCATTATTTCCCGCGCTCGATCTGCCCGTTCTGCTTTTCCGACAAGACCGTTTGGGAGGAAAGTTCGGGCGAGGCGGAGATCTACACCTTCAGCCTGATGCGCAAGTCGGCCTCCGGCCCTTACGCGATCGGCTACGTGACGCTGAAAGAGGGGCCGTCGCTGCTGACGAACTTCGTCGATTGCGACATGGAGAAGCTGCGGATCGGCCAGAAGGTGAAGGTCGTGTTCAAGCCGACCGACGGCGCGCCTCTGCCGTTTTTTACGCCGGTGTGAGCCCTCATCCTGAGGAGCGCGCGCACCCGAGCAGGCCGAGCGATAGCGAGGCCGTCGCGAATGGTGCAAATGAAGCGCGCGTCTCGAAGGATGAGAACGTGAAATGAAAGGTTGTGGCCTCATGGTTCGAGACGGCGCAAATGCGCCTCCTCACCATGAGGGTTAAAGTTCGAGAGAGAATGAAAAATGCCGATCAAGTACGATGAACTGATGGCGCTGAAGAACCTCGACCAGCGCTTTTCCTACGGCGACCGCGAGGTGATGCTCTATGCCTACGGCATCGGCATGGGCGCTGATCCGATGGATGAGAAAGAGCTCGCCTTTGTCAACGAAGCTGCCGCCGTTCCGCGTCCGCTCAAGGTCGTGCCGACCTTTGCTTCCGTCGCGGCCTGGGGCGCCAGCCCCGGCGAGATGAATCTCAACCGCGTGATGGTGGTTGACGGCGAGCGCGACATCACCTTTCACCGCCCGCTGCCGGTCGCCGAAAAGCTTTTGGTCGATTCACGCGTGCTCGCCGTGTTCGACAAGGGCAAGGACAAGGGCGCGGTGATCCGGCATCAGACCGTGCTCAAGAATGAGAAGGGCGAGGAGCTCGCCACCTTGGTGGCCTCGCGTTTCGCTCGCGGCGACGGCGGCTTTGGCGGACCTTCCGAAGGCCAGCCGGAGCCGCACAAGGTGCCATCGCGCGCGCCCGACCGCTCCGTCGATATTTCGACCCGTCCGGATCAGGCCTTGATCTATCGTCTCTGCGGCGACCGCAATCCGCTGCATTCCGATCCTGAATTTGCCCGACGCGCCGGCTTCTCCCGGCCGATCCTGCACGGCATGTGCACCTTTGGCATCACCTGCCGCGGAATCCTGCAAACCTATGCGGACTACGACGTGAGCGCCTTCAAACAGCATACTGCGCGGTTTTCCTCGCCGGTCTATCCCGGCGAGACCGTGACGCTGGACCTGTGGAAGGACGGCAATGTGATCTCGTTCGAGGCGCGGGTGAAGGCGCGCGAGGCGGTCGTGATCCGCAGCGGCAAGACGGTGTTGGGGTAAAAAGAGGGAGAGCGCGATGGGATTGCTCGACGGCAAGGTGGCGCTGATCACCGGCGCGGGCGGGGGCTTGGGCGAAGCCTATGCCAAACTGTTTGCGCGCGAGGGCGCGGCTGTCGTGGTCAACGACCTCGGCGGTCCCCGCGATGGCTCCGGCTCCGACCTCTCGATGGCCGAGAAGGTCGTCGCGGCGATCGAGGCCGAGGGCGGCCGTGCGGTCGCCAATGGCACCGATATCTCGACCATGGCCGGCGGCCAAGCGGTATTCGACGATGCAATCAAGCATTTCGGCCGCGCCGATATCCTCGTCAACAATGCCGGCATCCTGCTCGATCAGACCTTTGCCAAGGCCACCGAAGTCGCCTTCGACAAGGTGCTCAAGGTGCATTTGAAAGGCACCTTCTGCACCACGCAGCCGGTGTTCCGGTGGATGCGGGAGAATGGTGGCGGCGTGATCGTCAATACGTCGTCGACGTCAGGTCTGATCGGCAATTTCGGCCAGTATAATTACGGCGCCGCCAAAGGCGGGATCTGGGGTTTGTCCAACGTGCTCGCGATCGAGGGCCGCAAATACAATATCCGGGTCTGGACGCTGGCGCCGGGCGCGCTGACGCGCATGACCGAGGATCTGCCGCGCTATAAAGAAAATCCCGGCATGGCGCTGGAGCCGGACGGCATCGCGCCGGCCGTGCTATACATGGTCTCTGACCTCTCGGGCGACCAGACCGGCAAGGTGCTCGGGGTTTCGGGCCCGCGCGGCGTGCGCGAAATGCGGATGATGGAAATGGAAGGCTGGAAGCCGCCGTTCACGGGCTGGAAGGCCGAAGATATCGTGACGCATGCGGGCGAGATTTTCTTCTCCGAGCAGGAGATCAAGAAATCGGCGCGGCGGACCTGACAAAAAAGAGGAAGAAGAGGCAGATGACAAAACTCACCCACGAAGCCAAAGGCACCTTCGCAATCGCGCCGACGCCGTTTCATGACGATGGCCGGATCGACGAGAAATCGATCGACCGGCTGACGGATTTCTACGGCGAGATCGGCTGCGATGGCATCACGGTACTCGGCATCATGGGCGAGGCGCCGAAGCTCGAGGGCGCGGAAGCCGAAGAGGTCGCCAAGCGCTTTGTGAAGCGCGCCAAGAACATGCAGATCATCGTCGGCGTCTCCGCGCCGGGATTTGCCGCCATGCGTTCGCTGGCACGGGCCTCGATGGATGCAGGCGCGGCCGGCGTGATGATCGCGCCGCCGCCGGCGTTGCGCACCGATGATCAGATCACCGGCTATTTCAAACAGGCGGTGGAGGCGATCGGGACCGATATTCCCTGGTGTTTGCAGGATTATCCGTTGACGCTGAACGTGATCTTCACGCCTGGTGTGATCCGCAAGATCGTGATGGACAACCCCTCCTGCGTGATGCTCAAGCATGAGGACTGGCCGGGGCTGGAGAAGATCTCCACGCTGCGTGGTTTCCAGAAGGACGGCTCGTTGCGGCCGCTTTCGATCCTGACCGGTAACGGCGCGACGTTCCTCGATTTCGAGATGGAGCGCGGCGCGGATGGCGCGATGACCGGTTACGCCTTCCCGGAAATGCTGATCGATGTGGTGCGGCTGTCGAAGGAAGCGCGCCGCGATGCCGCGCATGACCTGTTCGACGCGCATCTGCCGCTGATCCGCTACGAGCAGCAGCCGGCGATTGGTCTCGCGGTCCGGAAATACGTGCTGCAAAAGCGCGGCATCATTGCTTCCAGCGCCCAGCGCAAGCCGGGCTCGAGCATCACCGCGACGGCGAAGGCGGAAGTCGACTATCTGCTGTCGCGTGTCGCCCGCGTCGATCGCCGCGCCAACCTGCGGCCGCAATCGAGCGCGGCAGGCTGATTTCGTGGCTGAAGCGGTCGCCGCGCGTCCGGCCTCGACCATTCTCCTGCTGCGCGACGGCGCACCCGACGACAAGGGTCGCGGGGAAGAAATCGAGGTCTTCATGATGGTGCGCCATCATGAGATCGAGTTCTCTTCCGGTGCGCTGGTGTTTCCCGGCGGCAGCGTCGATGCCGGCGATAGCGATATCATCGCGCGGCCCGAACTTTATTCCGGCGGCGAGGGGAGCGATCCGGCCGAATTGAGTTTCAAGATCGCGGCGATCCGCGAGACGTTCGAGGAAAGCGGCATTCTGCTCGTGCGTCCTCGCAGCTCAAATGAGCTGGTTGAGGCGAAACAGGCCGCCGAGATCGAGGCCCGTCACCGCGGGGCGCTCTCCGAGCGGAAGACGACTTTTCTCAACGTGCTCGCCGACAGCGGCATGGTGCTCGCCCTCGATGCGCTCGTGCCCTACGCACGCTGGATCACCCCGGAAGGCATGCCGAAGCGGTTCGACACCTGGTTCTTCCTCGCGGCAGCCCCGCCGGAACAGCTCGGCGCGCATGACGGCCGGGAATCGACGGACTCGCTGTGGCTGTCGCCGCGTGAGGCGATCGCGGGCGGCGCGAGCGGACGGTTCAAATTGCCGTTTCCGACCACGCGCAACCTGATCAAGCTCGGCAAGCAGCCAAATGTGAAGGCAGCCCTCGATGACGCGCGCGGAAAACCGGTCGTCACCGTCATGCCGGTGCTGACGCGGCTGAACGGCGGCCGCCAGCTTCGCATTCCGCTGGAGGCCGGTTACGATGGCGAGTTGTTTGAGATGTGAGGGGCTCAGCGGCGATCCCATCATTCGACCGACAACGAAGCATTGTCTCGCTGTGGCCATGTAGGCCTTTGCTCCCAGTGGCGAGAGGGAGCATCGGCGCAATCATGACAGAGATAGCAACGCGAGATGCAAGCGCCCGCGAGCCCGCCGTCGGCATCGAATTGGCGTTATTGTTGGTGCTGGCCACGCTCTGGGGCGGCTCCTACACCTTCATCAAGCTTGGCGTGGCCACGATTCCACCGGTCACCCTGATCGCAGGACGGACGCTGATCGCAGGTTTGCTGTTACTGTTGATTATGCACTGGCGTGGTGTGCGGTTGCCGGCAGATGCCGCAACCTGGCGTCGCTTCCTGTTTCAGGCCTGTCTCAACAGCGTTGTTCCCTGGACGTTGATCGCCTGGGCCGAATGTTCGGTCGATGCGGGACTTGCGACCATTCTGAATTCGACCTCGCCGATCTTCACGTTTTTCCTGACGCTGGCGATCGCGCATCACGACGCGCTGTCCTGGCGCAAATTATTCGGCGTGGTGGCCGGCATGGCGGGTATCTGTCTGATCATCGGCGTCCAGGCATTCCAGGGTCTCGGCGAACAGCTCCTCGCGCAAATCGCTATTGTGACCGCAACCATCTGTTACGCCGGCGGCGCGGTCTTCAGCCGGGGTTTCAAGGGGCTCGATCCGATGGCGCCGGCCGCAGGCTCCTTGCTCTGTGGCGCGGCGATCCTGTTGCCGGTCAGCGCCGTCCTCGATCGGCCGTGGACGCTGATGCCGTCGAGCATTTCAGTGCTGGCGCTGCTGGGGCTTGCGATATTTTCGACCGCGATCGCCTTCGTGATTTACTTCCGCCTGATCCAGACCCTGGGTTCCGTCGGCACCACGGCGCAAGCCTATCTTCGTGTCCCGATCGGCGTGGCGTTCGGTGTCTTGTTGCTCGGCGAAAAGCTCGCGCCGACTGCCTGGATGGGCCTCGCCTGCGTTGTTATCGGCGTTGCGGCAATGACCATTCCGGCGTGGAAGCCCGCTACGGCCAACGGTTCCTGAAGCCCGGGCGACCCTTGCCCGGCGGGGTGATTATCGGCATCCTGACCGCAAGCGGACCGCTTAAACACCGCGGGCAGGGCAGGATACGCGATGGCGATGACGAAACGCCTCGGCGCGATGATAGCGGCGTTGCTGCCGATCGTGGTCGCTCTCGCCGCGGCGAACGCGGAGGAGAGCTTTCCCAGCCGGCCGATCCGCGTCGTCAATCCCTATTCGGTCGGAAGCGTTGCCGATGTATTCGGCCGTATCGTCACCCAGCACATGGCCGCGCAGTGGAATGCCTCGATCATCATGGAATCGAAATCCGGCGCCAACGGCTCGATCGCGGCCGAAGACGTCGCCCGCGCCGAGCCCGATGGATACACGTGGCTGCTGGTGACGACGTTTTTTACCACCAGCCCGTCGCTCAATCTCGTCATGCGCTGGGATCCGGTGCGTGATTTCACGCCGGTCGGGATGATTTGCCAGGCGCCGAACGTCTTCATCGTTCCGGCATCCTTGCCGGTGAAGAACGTTGCCGAATTCATCGCGCTCGCCAAGGCAAAGCCTGGGGCTCTAAATTACGGCCATCCCGGTAAAGGTTCGACCGGCCACCTCGGCTTTGAGCTGTTCAAACGGCTGGCGGGGATCGACGTCAATCCAATCGGCTATCGCGGCTACCCGCAAATGATTGCGGACATCGCCAGCGGTCTGCTCACTTCGTCGTTTTTCTCGACCAACCAGGCGCTCTCACTGGTGCAAAGCGGCACGATCCGCATCGTCGCTTCGATCAGCGACGGCCGCTCGAAATACTTTCCTGACGTGCCGACTATGGCGGAGCAGGGATTTGCCGAGGCGCAGGTGACGCCGTGGTTTGGCATTGTGGTACCGTCAAAAACCCCGCAACCGATTGTTGCGAAAATCAGCGGGGCGTTGGAGGCGGCAGTCGCCGCGCCCGAGGTACGCGAAAAGCTCGATTTGGCGGGTTGTGTGGCAAAAAGCGCTCCGCTCGGCGAATTCGCAGGCATCATCAAGTCCGACATTGCTCTGTGGGCCAAGGTCGTGAAAGACGCCGGCATTCCTGCGGATTGAGCAGGCGCAAAAACGAGGCTGTGTCCGGGTTTCCCCCGGGCAGCCAAATCGTCGTATAGTCGTATAAGAGAGTTCCTGCCCGAGCAGGTTACCAGTACCCACAGCCCTTTTCGCGATGTTTAGACGGATAAAGTCGGCTTCTTTCTCGATCGGGCAACTGACCTTTGGCAGTTTCACCCTTTTGCTCGCCATGATCGCCATGACGAGCATTGCGAGCGTCGTCGCCATCCGCCACATCGATGCAACTTTCGCCGAACTGCAACACCTGCAAAGCCTTGGCGAAGCCGCCGAAGAGATCGACCGCCGCACCAAGGAATTGCGGCTGGCGGCGCGGGACTTCGTGACCGATCCAGCGGCGCCGTCCGGCCGCGTTCAGGAGGCGGCCGCCTCGCTGAGCACGCTGCTGAAGAACACGCGGCTGCAACTCGTGCCGGAACAGCAGGCGATGATCGATGGCGTCTCGCAGCGCCTTGCCAATTACCAAGAGGGCATGGATCGGATCACCTCTTTGATTTCACGCCGGGCCGAACTCGTTTCGGTCCTGCCGCCGGTCCGGGCCCGGTTCGAACAGGCCATCTCTGACATTCCGGAGCGAACCACCGCACGCCAACTGTTTCGCGCGCAAAATCGGCTCACGGCTGCCCTGTTGGGGCATAACGTTGCCGCAACGGATCAGTCGGCCCGCGCCATGAAGTCGCTGACAATTGACGATGCCGCACTCCGGGCCGCCACCGACGCCTACGCCGATGCTGTCCTTGCGATTTCCAGCACGGAAGACCAGATCGGCCAGCTCGACCGGGAGGTGCTGGGCACCGAAGGGCAAATGATCAGCCGGGTCACCGATTTGCTCCGCGATCTCGGCGACAGGCGAGGGCGGGTGCTGGCCCGTGACTTCGCCCGCACGCTCGCGAGCGACAAATGGCAAAGCATTCTTCTGGGGATAGCCGGTGTGCTGATCGGCTTGGCCGCCGCCCTGTTCGTCGTGCGTCAGACGGTTCGTCCGCTCAAGGCGATCGCCACCGCAATCCATGCGTTGGCCGGTGGCGAAAAGCAGACGTCGATTCCGGCCACCGGGGTGCACAATGAGATCGGCGACATCGCGCGCGCCGCCGAGGTCTTCCGCCGCTCGCTGGTTGACGCGGACGCGGCGCGCGAAGCAGCCATCCGCGCGCTCGCCGAGCAGCGCCTGGCCGAAGAGAGCTATCGCAAACTGTTCGAAGGCTCCGTCGACGGAATCTACGTGACGACACCCGGCGGCCAAATTCTCAATGCCAACCCCTCGCTCGCGCGGATGATGCTCTACGATTCACCGCAGGGTCTCATTCGCGGCATCAACGACATTTCCGAGGGCGTCTATGTCCATCCGGAAGCGCGCGTGCAGTATCAGCAACTGATGCAACGCGACGGCATGGTGCGCGAATTCGAGTATCAGGTGCGGCGGCGCGATGGATCGATTTTGTGGCTCTCGGACAGCGCCACCGTGGTTCGCGACGAAGCCGGTGAGATCATTCGTTATGAGGGAACTGTGCGCGACATCACCGACCAGCGTCGCGCCGAAGAGGCGATCGCGGAAGGACGTCGGCTGTTGCAGCTCGTGATCGATACCGTTCCCGCCGTCATCAACGTCAAGGACAAGCAGCTCCACTATGTCCTGATGAATCGCTATATGGCCGGCATTTTCGGGATCGAGGCCCATGAGGCCATCGGCCGGACCACGTCGGACCTGATGTCGCGTTATGGCGCGCAGAAGACCGACGAAAACGACAGGCGGGTGCTGGCGACCGGCAAGGAGCTCGGCTTTTACGAAGAAGAATACCGGGATTCGTCCGGCAATCTCCGCCATTGGCTGGTGAACAAGTTGCCGTTGCTTGATGCGGACGGCCATGTCGAGAGCATCGTGACGGTTGCGCTCGACATCGGCGAGCGCAAGCGCGGCGAGCTGGAAATGCGCGAGGCCAAGGATGCTGCGGAAGCAGCGTTACGAAATTTGCGCGAGACCCAGAATTCGTTGATTGAAGCGGAAAAACTCGCCGCGCTCGGCCGGCTCGTGGCGGGCGTCGCGCACGAGGTCAACAATCCCGTCGGTATCAGCCTGACGGTTGCCTCGTCGCTGGAGCGCAAGACCGCGTTGTTCGCGGCCGAAGTCGCGCGCGGCGATCTCCGCCGCTCGAGCCTGACCGATTTTCTGGGCGCCGCCCGCGATGCATCCGGCCAGCTCGTTGCTAACCTCAACCGTGCGGCGGAGCTGATCACGTCCTTCAAACAGGTCGCCGCCGACCGCAATTACTCGGACCAGCGGGAGTTTGACCTCGGCGACCTGACCGAACAGGTGGTGCTGAGTTTGCGGCCGGGCCTGCGCAAGCATCGCCTGACCCTCAGCGTCGATTGCGAGCCCAACCTCGCCATGAACTCCTATCCGGGTCCCTATGGCCAGGTGCTCACCAACCTGTTCCTTAATTCGGTGGCGCATGCCTTTCCGGACGGGCGCGCCGGAACGGTCGATATCAAGGTGCGGGCGGCAGGCCCGGATTATGTCGAAATCATCTTTGCCGATGACGGTTGCGGCATGAGCCTCGATGTCCGCCGCCGCGCCTTCGATCCGTTTTTCACGACCCGCCGTGATCAGGGCGGTACCGGGCTCGGCCTTCACATTGTCTATAGTATCGTGACCAACCGCCTCGGAGGCCGGCTTGAGCTGGATTCCGAACCCGGACGCGGTACGCGCGTTCACATTGTTCTGCCGCGCGTGGCGCCGCTGGAGCAGGCCGCTGAATAAACGCCGATCGCCGTGCTCAGTCGGTTTCGACGAGCTTGCGCAGGGTGGCTGTGAAAATCTGGCTGGCTTTGCCGACCAACGCCGTGCCGCTCATATCGGCCGCCGTATCGGTGAACGTTCCTGAGACACCGATGCCAACCGGGTCCGGCCCGCCGAACAGCGGGGTGACATCGGGGCTGGGCGTATGGCGCTGGACCAGAATCTCGCCCTTGAAGGTATTTTCCTTCACCGTGTAGCTGCCGACATAGAACAGGTACGCGTCGCCGCCCAGGATATTGCCATCCCGAAACAGCACGACACCGCTGCCTTTGCCGGAGCGGCCGTCCTGAAGGACGACATGGATCGAATACAGCCCATTCTTCATGGTTTATTGACGCCAGACCCCACTAAGCCAGTTTGTTATGCCAAAGTGCTGCGTCCGCCGTCAACGCAGCAGGTCTGCTCAGGCGTATTTCTTGTCCCGCTCAAGCAGTTCGATCGAAATGCCCTGGGGCCCGCGAATGAAGCAGATCCGCACGCCCGGCCGGATGGTGTAGGGCTCCGTGGTGAATTCCACGCCCTTGGCCTTGATCTCGGCGGCGACCGCATCGATGTCCTTGACCGACAGTCCGAGATGGTCGAGCCCCTGATGGGGGTGACCCGGTGCCGCGCTGACGCCGTCGCCGGATGCGACAGGTGCAATGAAAACCATCGCGCCCCCGAGTTTGACGTCGATGCGGCCAGGGCCACGAACGATCTCCCCGCCGAGGACGTCTTCAAGCCAGGCGGCCATTGCTTCCGGATCGGGACTGCGCAGATGAACGTGGTCCCAGGTCACTACCGGCATACTTTTCCTCCAATCGATGATTTTTGCGCCGCCCGCCGTACTCAGAAAGAACGGCGGTAAGTCGCCCGCATGGGTCAAGTTTAGCGGCGAGACACGGGTGTGACCATCCCCTCGGCGAGCGAGGCTTTGCGTTAGTGGAGTGGATTTGACATTCGCTACTCCGTAGCCGAGCACTCATCAGGCGAATGTCAAATCCAAAACTCCACTAGAAACCTGTATTTGCTAGTGGTCCTTTGATTCCATCATTTGCAAGAGTACCTACTGCGACAGGATGCAAATGTTAGAATCGGACGACTCGATCATGTCACGCGTGATGGAACCAATTTCCCAGGTGTGAATTTCTCATCTGTGAATTGTGATCTAGGCGAATAGAGCCAGCCCATTTTCCCAGATGGCGCGACCATGACCGATGGATTCCTCACTATTGATTCGACCGGAATCAGCCGGCATGTCACTCTCGGTTGGGGACATCATTCAGATCGCACTGACGATATGCCTGCGAGCTATCTCAGGACCGCAATTGGCTGGTTGCCGATCGCCGTGGTTGTGGCGGCCGCGGGATGGCTGCTCGTGAGCCAGGTCCGGGAGCAGACCCCGGCTGAAGCTGTGCATCTCGCGGCAGCGGCATCGGCGAACCCGGCTCCGACCGTCGGTCTGGCGAGGGAGTCTTCCTTCAATGCCGCCATTTCCGAAGCGATTGTGCCGGCGCAGCCGGCTCCGGTCGATCGCCTCACGATCTCGTCGCAGTCCTGGCGCAGGGGAGGGCTTGGCTCCAATGCCCTGGTGACGATGACGCTCCGCAACGACAACGGTTACGCCGTCAAGGACATCAATGTTGCGTGCGCCTTTCAGCGGCCCGACGGCAGCTATTTGACCGGTCGCTCGCGCGTGATCAACGATGTCGTCAACATGAAGAGCCGAAAGACATTTGCGCGGTTACATGTCGGTTTCGTCAATGTGAACGCTGCCAAGGCGAAGTGCTCGCTGATCGCGGCCAGTCATATTTAAGGTAAATTGGCTTTTTGGGCCGCGTAGCCCTTCAAAAGTCGCCTTTCAAAACCACATAAACCGGCGCCGGCACGTCGAACCTTTTCGTTCGATCTGGAACAAATAGAGTAATCACCGGTTGAGCCGGAGACCCGCGTCGCCTTGCGGATGGAGTACTACCGAAATGCCGCTGATGCGTTATTTTGTCTATGTCGGTGGCGCCTTGCTCGCGCTCCTGTTTAGCGCGGATGCCTGTATCCCG
>Ga0210397_10001812_pt1 | contig 13587 bp, 14 predicted proteins | sample IncBWH2OmetaG_FD_160126 | JGI IMG/M metagenome (GOLD analysis project Ga0210397, IMG submission 160126) | Forest soil microbial communities from Barre Woods Harvard Forest LTER site, Petersham, Massachusetts, United States - Inc-BW-H-2-O ...
CGCCGACCTCATCCTGCCGCCGCCCACCGAAGGCAGCCGCGAAGTCGCCGAAAGGGTCGCGCTCGCCCGCGAGCGGCAGGCCGCGCGTTATGCCGCGATCGGGCTGCCGCACCTGCGCACCAATGCAGCGGTCTCCGGCGCTGTGCTCGAGGACGTGGCCCGGCCGGATACCGGCGGCCTCACGCTGCTGCGTGAAGCAGTCGATGCGATACGGCTCTCGGCGCGCGGCTATCACCGCGTACTCCGCGTTGCGCGCACGCTCGCCGACCTCGACGGCACGGAAAAAGTCGGCCGCGTGCATCTCGCCGAGGCGCTGTCCTACCGCGCGCTTGCGGATGAGATCAGACGGGCGGCGTAGCGCATGCTCGGGGAAAGCGGCCGCCCGCCCATCTGACAAGATCTCGTTTCAACAAAGACCGCACAGGAGGCATTCGACGTCGCGCCGAGCGGTGGCGCCACGGCCTCAGCCGGAGCCGTTGACCACGCCGCCGGCGCCGCGCATGCCGATCGCCGACAGGAATTCGTGCCGGGTCTCGGCGTGATCGCGGAAGACGCCGAGCATGCGGCTCGTCACCATGGTGACACCGGGTTTGTGCACGCCGCGCGTGGTCATGCACTGATGCGTCGCCTCGGTGACGACCGCGACGCCGTGCGGCTTGAGCACGGTGTCGAGGCACGACGCGATCTCGGCGGTCATCTTCTCCTGGATCTGCAATCGCCGCGCAAAGACCTCGACCAGCCGCGCCAGCTTGGAGATCCCGACCACGCGGTTGCGCGGCAGATAGCCGATATGCACGCGGCCGATGATCGGCGCCATGTGGTGCTCGCAGTGCGACTCGAAGCGTATGTCGCGCAACACCACGACCTCGTCGTAGCCGCCGGTCTCCTCGAACGTGCGCTTGAGATAGTCGCGCGGATGGTCCTTGTATCCGGCGAACCACTCCTCATAGGCGCGCACGACCCGGCCCGGGGTGCCGCGAAGCCCCTCGCGGTCGGGGTCATCGCCGGCCCAGCGGATGAGCGTGCGTACCGCGTCCTCGGCTTCCTCGCGCGCAGGGCGGACGGCCCGCGACGGCGCGGCGACGCCCCCCCGCGACCGCTTCGAATTCACCAGCTTATCCATCCGATTTTCTCCGGCCGTCCCGCAGGGCAGCGTAAAGGCGTTGCATTGGTCTTAGTCGACTAACTTTGGCAGCGATTGAGTTTGGCACTGACTGACTTGGCATTACATGATTTTGGCACCGATTGACCGTGGGCCATCGATTGGGCGGTGGGTCATCGATCATTGGCGCGATGTTAACAAAGCATCAACCCTCGCTCCAATCGCCGCTGCTGCCGGCAAGGGATGCGCAAGGTTCATAGGTCAGAATGCGCCTCAATCCATCGCGATACAGCGGCATTGACGCGGCCGGCGCATGATCGCGCCCAACTCCGCGGCGGCCGCGCAGCGTACCAGGCGGGAAAGGGACCATGCGTCCTCGCGGCCATCTGCCAAAACCCGCCGTTTTCAGCCGCCGCCTGCTCTCGCTCGCCGTCCGCTCGGTCGCCATCGCGTCGATGTCGTTTGCGGCCGCGTTCGGCTTCCTTTCCGGGGCGACCTCACCCGGGGCGCACTACGATCCCCATACGTTCGCCATCGGCGTGTCGGCGCTGCTCGGTGCCGCCTGCGGCGGCATTGGCATCCTCATTTCGCGCATCCGCCAGATGAAGATCGAGCTGCACGACATGGAAACGCGTCTCGACGAGGCGGCGGATCGCAACTGGGAAATCAGCGAAGCGCAGGAGCGCACCAAGAGCTTTTTCGAGACCCAGGGCGACGTGATCGTGCGCCGCGGCAGCGCCGGCGCCATCACCTATGCCAACGATGCCTTCTGTGCGCTTGCCGGCCGCACGCGCGAAGACATTTTGGCGACCGCGTTTGCGCTTCCGGTCGAGGAACAGGGAGAAACCACGTCGCTCGCCGACGGCACGCGCATCTACGACCAGAAGATCGCCGCGCCCGCAGGCGCGCGCTGGATCGCCTGGCGCGAGGTCGCGGTGCGGGCCGGCTCCGCCAGCGAGACGCAAAGCGTCGGCCGTGACGTGACCGGCCGCGTACTGGCCGAGCGGGCGCTCGCCGAGGCGCGCGATCAGGCGGAAACGGCGAGCCGCGCCAAATCGCGCTTCCTGGCCATGGTGTCGCATGAAATCCGCACGCCGCTGAACGGCATTCTCGGCATGGCCGACCTCATCGGCGACACGCCGCTCACGCCCGAACAGGCGGCGTATCTCAAGGCGGTGCGCACGTCGGGGGAGACTCTGCTGTCGCTGATCGAGGAGATCCTCGATTTCTCCAAGATCGAGGCCGGGCGGATCGATCTCGCGGCGCGGCCGTTCGTCCTTGCGGCCTTCGTCGAGGAGGCGGTCGAGCTGCTCGGGCCGCGCGCGCAGGCGAAGGGACTGGAAATCTGCTGCTACGTCGACGAGCGTCTGCCGGTGCGCGTCGTCGGCGACGCGGCGCGGCTGCGCCAGGTGCTGTTCAACCTCGCCGACAACGCCATCAAGTTTACCGATCGCGGCGGCGTCTCGATCATCGTCGAGCCGGATACGCAACCCGACGCGATTGCCATCTCGGTACGCGACACCGGCATCGGCATTTCGGGCGACGACCAAGCACGGATTTTTGCGGAGTTCGAGCAGGCCGACGGCGGCTCGGCACGAAAATACGGCGGCACCGGCCTGGGCCTGACCATTTCCAAGCGGATCATCGAGAGCATGGGCGGCACGATCGCGATCGAGAGCATTCCCGGAGCGGGCGCTACCTTCCGCGTCAGCATTCCGCTCGCGCGCTTCGGCGATACCGACGAGCCGGGCCTGCCTGTGCCCGACCTTGCCGGCCACGACGTGCTGATCGTCGCCCCGGCGGCAATCGAGGCGTCTCTGATCGCACGGCGGCTGCAGCGCTGGGGCGCGCGAACGGCCATCGTGCCCGACGATGAGGTCGCTTCCGCCCTGCTGCCGGAGCGGCCGTGGAGCGCGGTGCTGGTCGACCACGCGCCGGGCACGGCGCAAAGCGAAGTGCTGGCGCGCCTCGCCGCAACGGTCCCGCGGCGGATCGTGCTGGTCACGCCGGCGATGCGCCCCGAGCTCGCGGCGCTGAAGGAAGCCGGCTTCACCAGCTACCTGATCAGGCCGGTGCGCGCCACCTCGCTCGCCGCGCGCTTTTCCGCGGACGACGCCTTCGAGCCGGCGGCGCCCGAACCCAAGGAGGCGCCAAGCGAAGTGCGCACGGACGGCAGCCTTTCGATCCTTGTTGCCGAGGACAACGAGATCAACGCGCTACTCGCGCGCGCCCTCCTCACCAAGCTCGGCCACCGCCCCACGATGGCCGCCGATGGCGTGGCGGCCGTCGAATCATTTCTTGCCGCCCGTGCGGCCGGCACGCCTTACGATCGCGTGCTCATGGACCTGCACATGCCGGGCATGGACGGCATCGAGGCCACGCGCCGCATCAGAGCCATCGAGGCCGAGCAGGAGGCGCCGCGCACGCCGATCCTCGCGCTAACCGCGAACGCCTCCGCCGAGGATCGCGATGCCTGCCTTGCCGCGGGCATGGACGGCTTCCTGGTCAAACCGCTCGACCGCGAGCGTCTCAGCGCCGCGCTCGCCGGCGGCGCCGCCGCGCTGGCGGCGTAAGGATCTTTCGTTTTCGCTCGGACGCTGTCGCGGACCCCTCAACGCGGGCGCTGCCTCACAGCCGGCGCAGCGCGACCTCCTCGACCTCATGGCTTTCGCCCTTCTTGAGGATCAGATCGGCGCGGGGCCGGGTCGGCAGGATATTTTCGCGCAGGTTGACCAGGTTGATGCGGTTCCAGATCGAAGTCGCGGTGGCGATCGCCTCCGCGTCGGACAATTGCGCGTAGCGGTGAAAGTACGACTTCGGGTCGGCGAAGGCGGTGCCGCGCAGGGCGAGAAAGCGGTCGACGTACCACGACAGCAGCACGCTTTCATCGGCATCGAGATACACCGAGAAATCGAAGAAGTCGGAGACGAAGGGCACGGCCTTGCCGTCCTTGGGCAGGCGCCCGGCCTGCAGCACGTTGAGACCCTCGACAATGAGGATCTCGGGCCGGTCGATCTCGATCTGCTGGTTCGGAATGACGTCGTAGATCAGGTGCGAGTAGACCGGCGCACGTACCGGGTGCCGGCCGGCTTTGATTTCGGACAGGAACCGCAACAGCGCCGGCAGATCGTAGCTCTCCGGAAAGCCCTTTTTCTCCATCAGGCCTTCGCGGGCAAGCACCGCGTTGGGATAAAGAAAGCCGTCGGTGGTGATGAGATCGACCTTGGGCACGTTCGGCCAACGCGCCAGCAATGCCTGCAGCACACGCGCCGTGGTCGACTTGCCGACCGCGACCGAGCCGCCGACGCCGATGATGTAAGGCACCTTGGCGTCCTCGGTGCCGAGGAAGCCTTGCTGGGCGCGAAACAGCCGCTGGGTCGCGGCGACGTAGAGCGAAAGGAGCCGGGACAGCGGCAGATAGATTTCCGCGACCACGGACATGTCGAGGCGGTCATGCAGCGAACGCAGCCGCGCGATCTCCTCCGGCTCGAGCGTCATCGGCGTATCCGCGCGCAGCGTCGCCCACTCGGCGCGGGAGAACACGCGATAGGGCAAAACATCCGGCTGCGTGCGTTGCTCCATTCCCTGCCCTTCAGCCGCCGTTGCGTGCCGCCTTCTCGTCGAGGCCCGACTGGCGCGTGCGCCGGTCGAGCTCAGCCTCGACCTCGGCAAGCGAAATGCCACGGGCGTGCAGCAGCACGAGCAGGTGGTAAAGCACGTCCGCCGCCTCCGCGATCATGTGATCCCGATCCTCGCCGACCGCGGCGAGCGCTGCCTCCACGGCCTCCTCGCCGAGCTTCTTGGCGCAATGGCTCACCCCGCGGTCGATGAGCTTGCGGGTGTAGGACACCTCCGCACTGGCCTTGGCGCGCTCCTGTACGCGCTTTTCCAGGTCGTGAAGGGTGAACGCAGCCATGGGGCGCCTCCTTAGCACCTCTCGAACCCCCAGGGGAGAGGCGGGCGGCACGGTCGTCTGTTGGATCAAGGCTTCGCGCACCTTCGCTCGCGCCGTTAGAATGGCGCCATGACCGCGCCTGCCCTCGATTTCTGGTTCGACTTCGCCTCGACCTATTCCTATCCGGCGGCGATGCGCTTGCGGACGCTCGCGAGCGCGGCCGGCGTCGAGGTCAAGTTCCGGCCGTTCCTGCTGGGGCCGATCTTCAAGGCGCAAGGCTGGACCACCTCGCCCTTCAACCTCTTTCCCGCCAAGGGCCGCAACATGTGGCGCGACCTGGAAAGGATTTGTGCCGGGCTTTCCTTGCCGCCGATGCGCCGGCCCGAACCGTTTCCGCAGAACAGCGTGCTCGCCGCACGGGTGGCGCTGGTCGGATTGGCCGAGATATGGGGCGAGGAGTTTTGCCGCGCGGTCTTTTGCGCGGAGTTCGCCGCCGGGCGGCGCATCGACGACACCGAAACCATCGGCGCCATTCTTTCCAAGCTCAACGTCGAGCCGTCGGCGGTGCTCGCGGCCGCGCTGTCGGACGACAACAAAGCGCGGCTGCGGGCCGAGACCGAAGAGGCGCAACGGCTTGGCCTGTTCGGCGCGCCAAGCTTCTCGACGGCCGACGGCGAGCTGTTCTGGGGGAACGACCGGCTGGAACACGCGCTCGCCTGGGCGAAGCAGCACGGTTAAGGATCGAGCCGCATCGGCAGGCCGGCGCGCGCCATGTACTGTTTCGCTTCGCGCACCGAGTGTTCGCCGAAATGAAAGATCGAGGCGGCGAGCACGGCGCTCGCGTGGCCGTCGCGGACGCCCTCGACCAGATGATCGAGCGTGCCGACGCCGCCCGAGGCGACGACCGGCACCGGCACGCTGTCGGCGATGGCGCGCGTGAGCCCGAGGTCAAAACCCTGCCGCGTGCCGTCGCGGTCCATGGAGGTGAGGAGGATCTCGCCGGCGCCGAGCGCAACCACGTCGCTGGCATAAGCGAGGGCGTCGATCCCGGTCGGCTTACGTCCGCCATGGGTGAAGATTTGCCAGCGGTCCGCCTCGCCCGCTTTCGACACCTTCTTAGCGTCGATGGCGACCACGATGCACTGATCGCCGAATTTTTCCGCCGCCTCCTGGACGAAGGCGCGGCGCGCGACCGCCGCGGTATTGATCGACACCTTGTCGGCGCCCGAGGCGAGCAGCGTGCGGATGTCCTCGATCGTGCGCACGCCGCCGCCGACCGTGAGCGGCATGAAGCAGGCCTCGGCGGTGCGCCGTACCACGTCGAGCATGATGGCGCGATCTTCGTGGCTCGCGGTGATGTCGAGGAAGGTGAGCTCGTCCGCCCCCGCCTCGTCATAGGCGATCGCCGCCGCGACCGGGTCGCCGGCATCGCGCAGGTTGACGAAATTGACGCCCTTGACGACCCGGCCGTCCTTCACGTCGAGGCAGGGAATGACGCGGACCTTGAACATGTCACGCCGCCCGCGCCGTGCGGATCAAATTTAACGCTTCCGCCGCGTCGAGCCTGCCGTCATAGAGCGCGCGGCCGACGATCGCGCCGGCAAGTTTTTGTGCACGCGCCGCTAACAATGCGCGGACATCGTCGATGGAGGCGAACCCGCCCGAGGCGATGACTGGAATCGAAACGGCGTCGGCGAGCGCGATGGTGGCATCGAGGTTGAGCCCCTTGAGCATCCCGTCGCGTGCCACGTCGGTGTAGACGATGGCGGCGACGCCGGCGTCCTCGAAGCGGCGCGCAAGCTCGAACGCGGAAAGCTCCGACGTCGCCGCCCAGCCGTCGACCGCGACCTTGCCGTCGCGCGCATCGAGCCCGACGACGATGCGGCCGGGAAACGCGCCGGCGGCCTCCTTCACCAGCGCCGGATCGCGCACGGCGGCGGTGCCGATGATGACGCGCGTCACGCCCTTGCCGAGCCATGCCTCGATGGTGGCGCGGTCGCGGATGCCGCCGCCGAGCTGCACCGGTATCTGCACCGCGGCGAGGATGCGCTCGACCGCCGCGGCGTTCATCGGCCGTCCGGCAAAGGCGCCATCGAGATCGACCAGATGGAGATATTGAAAGCCCTGCGCCGCAAAAATGCGCGCCTGCTCGGCCGGGTCGCGATTGAACACCGTCGCCCGCGCCATGTCGCCCTGTTCCAGGCGAACGGCGAGCCCGTTTTTTAGGTCGATCGCGGGAAAGAGGATCACGGCTTCCACTTCAGGAAGTTCGCGATCAGCGCGAGGCCGAGCTTCTGGCTCTTCTCCGGATGGAATTGGGTGCCGACGATGTTGTCGCGCGCGACAAATGCGGTGACGGCGCCGCCATAGTCGGCTTCCGCCACCAGATCGGCCGGCCGCGACGGCTTGAGCTGAAACGAGTGCACGAAATAGGCGTGCAGCCCTTGCGGGCCGAGCGGCAGGCCGTCGAGCAGCTTGTGCTCGCGCGAAATGTTGAGCGTATTCCAGCCCATATGCGGAATTTTCAGACCCGCATCGTTCGGCTTGATGCGATTGACCTCGCCGGCGATCCAGCCGAGGCCCTCCGTTACCTCGTATTCGCGCCCGCGCTCGGCCAGCAACTGCATGCCGACGCAGATGCCGAAGAACGGCCGGCCCTTTTCGAGCACGGCCTCCTCGAGCGCGGCGACCATGCCGTCGACCGCATCGAGACCGCGGCGGCAATCGGCAAAGGCGCCGACGCCCGGAAGCACGACGCGGTCGGCGGAGGCAACCGCATCCGGATCGCGGGTCACGACGATCGGCTGGTCGAGGCCGGCTTCGTGCGCCGCGCGCTCGAACGCCTTGGCCGCCGAGTGCAGGTTGCCGGAACCGTAATCGACAATGGCAACGCTCACCGGTCCACTCCCGGTTCGGGAAAGAGGCCGATCACGCTGGACGATGGTGGCGGGCGCGGAATGGGCGCCGTGGCCGGCGTGCCCGGCGCGGCGGCGCCAGTGGGCGCAATAGGACGTTTCACCGGAGACTCATGCGTCCAGGCGGCAAAGAACCGGCGCTCGGCTTCTTCAAGATCGCTGCCACTGACCACGCCGACATTTTTCCAGCCGCGCCGCGCCAGCGCAAAGCGCCGCAACGTGCTCGACTCGATGCCGACCAGGAGCGAGATGAAGACCGCGACGATGGCAAGGACGGGACCGGAAAAGCCGGCGTAACGCAGCGCGGTCTCGATGCGCGCGACCACGACGACGTAAGCCAGCAGCACGTGCCACAAGCGGTGCCAGAGCATCCAGAGAACGGCAAACAAAAACGCCCAAACCGAAAACCCATCGCGCACGAACGCGAACCGGTCCGGATCGGGCATGGTCTCGGCCGCGCGCAGCGGCGGTTCATGGACGGTGTAGATCGACATGGCTTTTGTTCCAAACGTGCCGATTTCTGTTTGCTCCACGGTCGACGCGTCGGCAACGCGTCACCCGCCGAGCGTGCCCTTGGTCGAAGGCACCTCATGCGCGGCGCGCGGATCGATGGCGACGGCGGCGCGCAGCGCCCGCGCCAAACCCTTGAAGCAGGATTCGGCAATATGATGGTCATTACCGCCGTAGAGCGTGGCGACATGCAGCGTCACCGCCGCGTTCATGGCGAAGGCCTGGAACCATTCCTGCACCAGCTCGGTGTCGAAGGGTCCGACCTTGTCGCGGCCGAACTCGACCTGGAACACCAGGACCGGCCGGCCGGAAATGTCGATCACCACGCGGGTGAGCGCCTCGTCCATGGGCACGTGGACGTCGGCGTAGCGGCTGATCCCCTTCATGTCGCCCAGCGCCTGCTTCACCGCCTGGCCGAGCGCAATGCCGACATCCTCGGTGGTGTGATGATGATCGATGTGCAGGTCGCCTTTGGCCTTGACGCTGATATCGACGCGCGAGTGCCGCGCCAGCAGGTCGAGCATGTGATCAAGGAAGCCGATCCCCGTCGCGATCGACGCCGCGCCGGTGCCATCGAGATCGACTGCGACCTCGACGTCGGTTTCCTTGGTGGTCCGCTTCACGGACGCCTTGCGCATCTGAGTTCTCCGGCGCGCGCCGCGTGCGTTGTATCAGGGCTTTGTGCGCTCCGCCAACGGCCGTGCGCAATTGCATTGTCGGTGGTCAAATCCTAGATCATGCCTCGAACCAAGGTCTTCCAGCGCATGGTATCCCCCGAAACCGGCCTATCCGGCTTCTGGCACGGCACGACGATCCTCACCGTCCGCAAGGACGGATCGGTCGCCGTCGGCGGCGACGGGCAGGTCTCGATCGGGCAGACCATCGTCAAGGCCAACGCCAAGAAGGTACGCCGGCTCGGCAAGGGCGACGTGATCGGCGGCTTCGCCGGCGCCACGGCCGATGCCTTCACCCTGTTCGAGCGGCTGGAATCGAAGCTCGAGCAATATCCCGGCCAGCTCACCCGCGCGGCGGTCGAGCTCGCCAAGGATTGGCGCACCGACCGCTATCTGCGGCGGCTGGAAGCGATGATGATCGTCGCCGACAAGGACGTGTCGCTGGTGCTCACCGGGACCGGCGACGTGCTCGAGCCGGAAGCCGGCATTGCCGGCATCGGCTCCGGTGGCAATTACGCGCTCGCCGCCGCCCGCGCCCTTCTCGATGGGCCGCTCGACGCCGAGTCGATCGTGCGCCGCGCGCTCGACATCGCCGCGGATATCTGCGTGTTCACAAACCGCAATGTCACGGTGGAGAAGCTGTGATGCTTGACGAGGACGACCTCGAAGCGGCCGTGGCCGAAGGCATCGTTATGCCTGCGCAGATCGAAGCGCTGCGGCTCTTCGTCACCAACCGGCGACGCACGGCCGAGCGCGCCGACGAAGAGCGCTTCCGGTTCATGCGTGGCTTCAATGATTTCTTTTTTGCGGTCGGTATCGTCCTCTTTGGCAGCGGCGTAGCTTACTTTGCCGACCTTGATCCGATCATGAACATGCTTGCCGCGGCCATCATTTGGAGCCTCGCGGAGTTCATGGTGGGACGCATGCGCCTCGTGCTGCCCGGCATTCTGTTGGCCTGCCTGTTCGCGTTCTTCATATTCCGGATGACCAGGCTCGACTGGTCCTACATCGCGCAACTCACTGGGTTGCCATTCCACCTGGGACCGCGAGTGCATACCGACCAGGATAGCATTTTTGGCAACCTCGAGCCGATCGTCGTTGCCGGAAGAGCGCTGGCCGCGGGCCTTGCCGCAACTGCCTTTTATGCGCGCTTTCGCCTGCCGTTTGCGCTCCTCGTCATCGCCGGCAGCGTTGTCCTGTTTGTCTCGATGATCTTCAGCTCGATCCTTTCCAGCGGGAGTATGACGGGTATGCTGATCCTGCTGGGCTGCGGGTTCGGCGTATTCGCGGTCGCCATGGCGTACGATCTCTCCGACCGCACGCGCACGACGCGCAATGCTGACTGTGCGTTTTGGCTGCATCTTTTGGCCGCGCCGCTGATTGTACATTCGCTGATCAAGTTGATCGTGCCGGCATCTGACGCCGTCCCTGTCTGGCAAAACATGACCACGACGAGTGCGATTGCGATTTACGTCATTGTGGCCATGCTGACCGCGATTGCCGTTCTGATCGACCGCCGCGCGCTGCTCGTGTCGGCGCTGAGTTACCTCGGCATTGCGATCGGCTATGCGGTTACGGGAGCCGTGCATGCCGGCGCCGATCGCCGTGAGGTCGTGGTCTTCTTCGCAACGCTGTTGATCCTCGGCGCCTTGGTGCTGGTGCTTGGGGTCGGCTGGCAGCCGCGGCGCCGTATTTTCCTTCGACCGTTTCCTTCCGCTCTGGTCGAGCGGCTGCCGCCTGCGGTGTATCCTGCATGAGCGACTTCTCTCCTCGTGCCATCGTTTCGGAACTCCGGCTGTTTCCTTATCGACCTGACCGATGCCGAACGGGCGATGGCGTTTGCACCGCGCGACCGGGATTGAAGGACGCGTGATCCATGGTGCCTGGCGTCTGCGCGTTTCGCCTGATGACGGCCACAGACCTGCCGATGATTCGGCGCTGGCTGGCGATGCCGCACGTGGCGCAATGGTGGGGCGATCCGCAGGAGCAGTTGGCTCTGATCAGCGGAGACCTCGATCACCCGGCCATGGACCAGTTTGTCGTCACGCTCGGCGACCGGCCGTTCGCGTATCTGCAGTGCTACGACCCGACCGCGTGGCCCGACAACGGCCTGGGCGAGCACCCGGCCGGAACGCGCGGGATCGACCAGTTCATCGGCGAGGAGGACATGATCGACCGCGGCCACGGCTCCGCCCTGATCCGCACGTTTGTCGACACTTTGCTCGAAGCAGGCACGCCGCGCGCCGTGACCGACCCCGATCCGCGCAACGCACGCGCCATCAGAGCCTACGAAAAAGCCGGATTCCACAAAGACGGTCTTGTGGACACACCTGACGGCCGCGCTTTCCTCATGGTACGCGACGCATGAGCGATTTTTCGCCGCGCGAGATCGTCTCCGAGCTCGACCGCTTCATCGTCGGCCAGGCCGACGCCAAGCGCGCGGTCGCCATCGCCTTGCGCAACCGCTGGCGGCGGCTGCAGCTCGACGAGCGGCTGCGCGAAGAGGTGCTGCCGAAGAACATTTTGATGATCGGGCCGACCGGCGTCGGCAAGACCGAGATTGCCCGGCGGCTTGCCAGGCTCGCCGGCGCCCCGTTCCTCAAGGTGGAGGCGACGAAGTTCACCGAGGTCGGCTATGTCGGCCGCGACGTCGAGCAGATCGTGCGCGACCTCGTCGAGATCGCCATCGCCCAGACGCGGGAAAGGAAACGCAAGGACGTGCAGGCGCGTGCCCAGCAAACGGCCGAGGATCGGGTGCTCGACGCGCTCGTCGGCGCCAACGCCGGCGCCTCGACCAAGGAAACCTTCCGCCGCAAACTTCGGGCCGGCGAACTCAACGACAAGGAGATCGAAATCGAGGTGCAGGCCTCCGGCGGCATGCCGCTGTTCGACATTCCCGGCATGCCGGGCGCGCAGATGGGCGCGATCTCGATCGGCGATATTTTCGGCAAGCTCGGCGGCGGGCGCACCAAGACCCGGCGCGTGAACGTGCGCGATTCCTATGAGATCCTGATCAACGAGGAATCCGACAAGCTGCTCGACAGCGACCAGCTTACCCAGGAAGCGATCCGGGCCGTGGAAAACAACGGCATCGTCTTCCTCGACGAGATCGACAAGATCTGCGCGCGCGACGGCCGCATCGGCGCCGACGTGTCACGCGAGGGCGTGCAGCGCGATCTCTTGCCGCTGATCGAGGGCACCACGGTCGCGACCAAGCACGGCTCGGTGAAGACCGACCATATCCTGTTCATCGCCTCTGGCGCGTTCCACATCTCGAAACCCTCCGATCTTTTGCCTGAGCTGCAGGGCCGCCTGCCGATCCGCGTCGAACTAAGACCGCTCACGCGCGACGACTTCCGCCGCATCCTGACCGAGCCCGAGGCTTCGCTGATCAAGCAATATATCGCGCTGATGGCGACCGAAGGTGTGACGCTCGAGTTCTCCGAGGACGCCATCGACGCGGTCGCCGACATGGCGGTGGCGGTGAATTCGAGCTTGGAGAACATCGGCGCGCGGCGGCTGCAGACGGTGATGGAGCGGGTGCTCGACGATGTTTCCTTCACGGCGCCCGACCGTTCGGGCGAGACGGTGAAGATCGACGCCGGCTACGTGGACAAGCACGTCGGCGACCTCGCCAAGAATGCCGATTTGAGCCGATTCATATTGTGAGCTGGAAACTTGGTACCTTCCGATACTCGTTGACGGTCGGACGCGGCGCCTCCTTGGAAGCCGTGGCTGTCTCACGCCGAGGCGGCACGCCGGTCGCGCGGCGATCGGAGGTCCGGGCATAGGACGAGTTTGCCAGAAAGACCGCCCGCCTCAAGGCGGCGGTGAGCCTCGGCGACCTCGTCGAAGGCGATCCGATCGGCGACGTGCGGCCGGATCGCGCCAGTTGCCAACAGGCCGAACAGCCGCTCCAAGTCCTCCTTGAACCAGGTGGGATGTCGCGCCCGCATCACATTGACCGAGTAAAAGCGAGCACGCTTGCCGCCGGGCAACAGCCTCCACAGGTATAGGCGTGCGATCTCGATCACGATCGGGAGCATCCGACGCTGGGCCTGCACGCTCGCCGAAAAGCCGATGGCGCAGAGCAGGCCGCCGCGCTTGAGCGCCGCGTACGAGCGGCGATAGCCGTCTTCGCCAATGCCGTCGACGATGACGTCGAACCCGCCCGGCAGGACGCGAGTGAAGTCCTCACGTTGGTAGTCTATCGGCGTTGCGCCCAGCTCCCGGACGAGGGCCATGTGATCGCCGCGCGCTGTGCCCCACAGCTCAAGGCCGGCCAGCCTCCCGAGCACGAGCAGCGCCTGACCGACGGCGCCGGCGGCGCCGTGCACGAGCACGCGCTGGCCTTGCTGCACCCGGGCCGCTCGATGCAGGAGCTGATATGCGGTCGTCCAGCTCAAGATCAGCGTGGCCGCCTCGGCCGGGTCGAGGCCGGCCGGCACGCGGGTCAGGCGGTCGGCCCGGAGCGTGCGATAGGCTGCGTTG
>Ga0210397_10001814_pt1 | contig 13582 bp, 15 predicted proteins | sample IncBWH2OmetaG_FD_160126 | JGI IMG/M metagenome (GOLD analysis project Ga0210397, IMG submission 160126) | Forest soil microbial communities from Barre Woods Harvard Forest LTER site, Petersham, Massachusetts, United States - Inc-BW-H-2-O ...
TGGACGCTCAAACCGGCCCGGACGCGGGACGCGAGCGCTGGCAGCGCCGCTTCGACCAGGCGGCCAAACGCGACGCTGACTTCAGCACGCTGTCCGGGCTCGAGGTCGACCCGGTCTACGGACCGCCCGACGGCGCGCCGGTTCCCGAACGCATTGGCTGGCCGGGGGAGTTCCCGTTCACCCGGGGCATCCACGCCACCGGCTACCGCGGCAAGCCATGGACGATCCGCCAGTTTTCCGGGTTCGGCAACGCGCGGCAGACCAACGAGCGGTACAAGATGCTGCTGGCCGCCGGGGGAGCGGGCCTGTCCGTGGCCTTCGACATGCCGACCCTGATGGGGCGCGACTCGGACGACCCCCGCTCGCTCGGCGAGGTAGGGCACTGCGGCGTGGCCATCGATTCGGCCGCCGACATGGACGTCCTGTTCGAGGGAATCGACCTGGCCGGCACCACCACCTCGATGACGATCAGCGGCCCGGCCGTGCCGATCTTCTGCATGTACCTGGTGGCCGCCGAGCGCCAGGGCGCGGAGGAGTCCAAGCTGGACGGGACCCTGCAGACCGACATCTTCAAGGAGTACATCGCGCAGAAGGAGTGGCTGTTCGAGCCCAAGCCGCACCTGCGGCTCATCGGCGACCTGATGCAGTACTGCGGCGAGAAGATCCCGCGCTACAAGCCGCTGTCGGTGTCCGGCTACCACATCAGGGAAGCGGGCTCGACGGCCGCCCAGGAGCTGGCGTTCACGCTGGCCGACGGGTTCGGCTACGTGGAGCTTGGCCTGTCCCGCGGCCTGGACGTGGACGAGTTCGCCCCCGGCCTGTCGTTCTTCTTCGACGCGCACATCGACTTCTTCGAGGAGATCGCCAAGTTCCGGGCCGCCCGCCGGATCTGGGCGCGCTGGCTGCGCGACGTGTACGGCGCCACGACCGCGCGGGCCCAGTGGCTACGCTTCCACACCCAGACCGCGGGCGTCTCGCTGACCGCGCCGCAGCCGGACAACAACATCGTCCGCACCGCGGTCGAGGCCCTGGCCGCGGTGCTGGGCGGCACCAACTCGCTGCACACCAACGCCCTGGACGAGGTGCTCGCGCTGCCTGGCGAGGCGGCCGCCGAGACCGCGCTGCGCACCCAGCAGGTGATCATGGAGGAGACCGGCGTGACGAACGTCTCCGACCCGCTCGGCGGATCCTGGTACGTGGAGGCGCTGACCGACCGTCTCGAGGCCGAGGCGGAGGCGATCTTCGCCCGGATCCGTGAGATGAGCTCCGACGGCTCGATGACCGACGGGATCCTGCAGGGTATCGAGAACGGCTGGTTCACCGGCGAGATCGCCGAGGCTTCGTTCGGCTACCAGCAGAAGCTGGAAAAGGGCGAGAAGAAGATCGTCGGCGTAAACGCCCACACCGGCACCGTGGCCCAGCCGCTAGAGATCCTCCGGATCAGCCCCGAGGTCGAGCGCGAGCAGGTCAAGCTGCTCGCCGCCCGCCGCGCCGAACGCGACCAGCGAGCCGTCGACGCGACCCTGTCCGCCCTGGTCGCCGCCGCGCGCACCGACGCGAACCTGGTCCCGCCCATGCTGGACGCCGCCCGCGCCGAAGCCACCCTCGGCGAGATCTGCGGCGTCCTCCGCACCGAATGGGGCTCCTACACCGAACCCGCCTCCTTCTAACCGTCCCGACCCCCACCGCCGTCCGAAGCACACCAGCCACATCGTTTCCACGAGTCCCTGGGATCTCGCTGGCCGATCCTTTCGTATATTTATTCGTACCTCGCAAGATATATCCGGGTTGATTCGGGCTTCGGGGTTGATTTGGGGGCCTATAGTGCACCAAATCAACCCCGAAGCCCTTTTCCACCAAGATCTTTTCCAGGCTGGACTCACCACGCGTCGCTCACGCATCACACCACCCAGCCGTCACCCCAAGCCGGCGCAGCGCCAAGCCGGGACCACGCCCGAACTTGTCAGGCCCGAACTCGTCAGGGCGAACCGGGCGAGGCGACTGGGAGCCCGGCATCCCGCGCCGCGGAGAGCAGTGGCCCGTCGTAGCTCACGAATGCGGTCAGGTCGCGCTTGACGGCCAGCGCCGAGGCGAGGTGGATGGCGTGGGCCGGGCTCAGTTCCTGCGGCGGCAGCGTGGCCGAGTCGTCCAGCACGTCCGGGCTCAGCGCCACCCGCGCGATCCGCTTGATCACCTTGTAACTGCGGGGTAGCGCGCCGGGTTCGGCCTGCCAGACGGCGCGGGGCACCTCCGCCCGGTGCAGTGCGCTGGACACGAGCGGCTGGCCATCGCGTTCGGCCAGCCAGCGCGCCAGCTCCGCCGACTCGGGTCCGGTCAGGGCCAGCTTGACCAGCGCGGAGGAGTCGAGGTAAATCACGGCTGAGCCCCTCGCGACGGGTAGGGCTCCAAGTCACTAACGCCGCCTGGTTCCTCGGCCGGCTCGATGATCCCGGCCGCGATCAGGCGTTCCAGCGGGCTGCCCGGTTCCGTGACCGGCACGAGCTGGGCCACGAGCCGCCCTCGGTTCGTGATGTCCACTGTGTAGCCCTTTTCCGCGAGGTCAACGTACACGCTCGCGTGCTGGCGAAGTTCCCTGATCCCGATGCGGTGCCGGGCCCCGGTCCGCCCGGCGGGCTCGGCGCGCGACGCGGGTCGGCCGGGTTCTCTGGTCCGGGCCGCGGCCCGGCTTCCTCCGCCCGTGCCCCGGCCGCTCAGGCCGCCCGGTCCGCCCGGGCCGCGCTGCCCGGCGCTCACCGGCCGCGAATCCCGCTCGTTGTCCGGAGCGCCACTCATCGTGTCACAGTAGCACAAGAGATGCTACCGTGACTGCTGGTGCGACCCGCCCGGCGGCCAGGAAGGTGAACAGCCCCCGCAAACGGGGGTAACTGTCCACGATCTTGCGTCAGCCGCCCCGCCTAGCCCTGCTGCCGCTGGTCGATCTGCCGTTGCGCCTCGGCGACGACGCGACCCACATCCCGGCCGAACCTGACGTCACACGGGTGTTCGGTCCGCCCGGAGCGAATGTTCGCGGCGAGTTCGGTCAGCGCGGTGCTCAGCGCCGGCACCGGGTCGGGCAGCAACGGCGGCGCCGCCGACCGGCCGCGATCGCTCCACAGGTACGCTTCGAAGCCCGCGGCCGTCTCGCCCCCGTTCTGCGTCACCGTCACCGTGCTGCTGGCCCCGCCCTCGTGGTGCAGGATCAGGTGGACGACGTCGGCCGGACCCGCGTCGGCGGTGACCGACGTGACCGGGCCGAGCGCGGGCCACAGCAGTGAGATCATGTGCGGGGCGAGGTCCCACAGTGCGCCTTTGTCGCGCCGCCACGGGGTGTTGAACGGGCTGGTCTCGAGCAGCGACGACCCGAACCACGAGGTCAGGCCGCCCGCCCAGCCGCCGTGCGCGGTGACGTCGGCCAGCCAGGCCCGCATATCCGCCCGGAACCTGAGGGTGAAGAAGACGACCGACGCGACCTGGCCCTCGGCGACCGCCGCCACCAGATCGTCCGCCTCGGCCTCCGCCAGGGCAATGGGCTTTTCCAGCATCAGGTGCTTGCCGGCCCGCGCGGCGGCCGCGGCGATGGGCGCCTGCACGTCCGGCGGGACCGCGAACGCGACACCGTCCACGGCGGCCAGCAGCGCGTCGACGTCCGTGAAACCAACCGCCCCATGCTCCGCCGCGAGCACGGCCGCGGCCCGCGGGTCACGTCCCCAGACCCCGGCCAGCTCGAGACCTTCGGTCACAGCGAGCGCGGGCGCGTGCGCGATGCGCGCCCAGTATCCGGTTCCGATCAGGCCGAACTTCAGCGGTGCCGATGTCATCCCTCTCCGTCCGCCACGCCAGCCGATAAACGACCAGGCCGTGACCAAGGCTAGCCGCGGGCACAGCGAAAAACCCCCGGGGGGCCCGGTACCGGGCCCCCCGGGGGCACTGCCGCCGGCGGCTGAGGTCAGCGGACGCCGACCGTGTGGCTCGCCGCGAGACCGGCCGGGATCCCGGCCTGCCGGCCGCGAGCCGTGGCGGTGCGGGCCTTGGCCGCGAGGACCCCGGTCCGGGCGAGCAGCATGGCGATGGACAGGAAGATGAGGCTGTCGGTCAGGGCGCCCACGCTGATGTGGGTGGTCACCATCCAGCTGCCGAGCGAGGCACCGAACACGTGGTTGGCGCCGTAGGCGAAGTACAGGCGGCCGGCCACCACCGCGATCCAGACCAGTGCGTACGGTAGCCCGGCGCGGGAGACGGCCTGGCCGGACTGCACGTCGTAGCGCACCCGGATCAGCGCGGCGGCGAGGATGCCGAGGATGAGGCCCACAGCAGCCCCGGCGATCTCCAGGGCCAGCCCGTTGCCCGAGACCGCGGCGCCCTTGATGAAGAACGGGACCACGACCGCCGCCGTTATGAACGGGCGCAGCAGCCGCAGCGGGCCGACCTTCCGCTGACCCATGTCGCTGAACAGGACAGCGGCCAGGATGACGAGGTTGAGGATCCAGACGCTGGCGTCCACTTCAAGCTCCTTGATGAGGCGTTTAGCTGATGTCTGCCACGCTAGGAACGAAGCGGTTGGAACCGCGTCGGCCTGCGGCTTGATCACGGGTGCAGCAGGGTGCAGCCCGGGTGGAGGCCGTCGGCAGCCGCCGCGTCCACCCGGAGTCAACCCCAGGTCAACCCGGCCGGTCAGCCGCGCGCGCGCCGTGCCGGGCTACGTTGATATCAACAGCCAAGAAGGCAGGTCAGGCAGGAGCGACGAGCGTGTTCGGTTTCATGTCGCGGAGGGATCCGGCGACCGGTGCGATCAGCGTCACCCGGCTGATCGACCTGATCCGGGCCTGCGGTCTCCTCGTGGTGATCGTCACCGTCACGCTGGCCAGCCCGGGGCCCCGCTCGGGTGGCGCCATCGGCGTGGCCATCGCGGTCATGCTCGGCCTGTCGGTCGTCGCGTGGGTCGCCTGGATGCTGTCCGGCAGCACCGGGGACAGGCACTGGCTGAGCGTCGGCAGCCTGATCGCGATGGGCGGGGTGGGCGGCGCGCTCGCCGGGCTGTCGCCGAACAGCCCGGCCGTCGCGGTCGGCTGCGCGGCCACCTTCAGCGCGGGCGTCCGGCTGCGGACCGAGGGGTCGCTGGCCATCACGGCCGAGACAATAGCCGTGTTCCTGATCACAGGGCTGGCCACCGGGGCCCCGGCCGGCGCGCTCCTGGGCTACACGTTCGCCTACGCCGGCCTGTGGAGCGTGGCCCTGACCCGGCGCGAGTACCTGGTCCGGGCCGAACAAGCCGAGCACATGCTCGCCGAGACCCAGCGCGCCCGGGAGGCGGAAACCCACGCGGCGGCATTGGCCGAGCGGGCCAGGATCGCCCGGGACATCCACGACGTGCTCGCCCACTCGCTGGCCGCGGTGTCGGTCAACCTGCAGGCCGCCGAGGGCTTGCTCACGGCGGAATCGCTCCCCGCGGACAACCCGGAGCTGGCCAAGGCGGTCGAGTGCATCGACCGGGCCGGGACGCTGACCCGGGAGGGCCTGGCCGCGGCCCGCCGGGCCATCCTGGCGCTGCGCGAGGACGCGGCGCCGCTGCCCGACCAGCTGGCCTCGCTGGCCGCCCAGTACCAGGCGGCTGGCGACACGGCGATCAACCTGACCGTCACCGGCCTGCCACGGCCGCTGTCCGAGCAGGTCACTCACGTCGCCTACCGGACGGCGCAGGAGGGGCTGACCAACGCGCGCAAGCACGCGCCGGGCCAGCCGGTAACGCTCGGCCTCGGCTTCGAGCCCGGCCAGGTCACGGTCAGCGTGGCCAACCCGCTGCCGCCGGCCGGTCACACGGGGCCGCTCGCGGAAACCGGCGCCGGCGCCGGCCTGACCGGGCTGAAAGAGCGCGCCGCGCTGGCCGGCGGCACGCTCGAGGCGGGGCCGGCCGACGGCACCTGGCGCATCGACCTCACAATTCCAGCATGACCGAGAACACCGACGCCGTAACCGTCGTCGTCGCGGACGACCAGTCCGCTGTCCGCGAGGGCCTGGTGCTGCTGCTCGGCACCCTGCCGGGGATCGCGGTGATCGGCGAGGCGGAGGACGGCGAGGCCGCCGTCGAGGCCGTCGCGGCGAAGAACCCGCAGGTCGTCCTCATGGACCTGAACATGCCGCGATGCGACGGAGTGGAGGCCACCCGGCGCATCCGGGCCAGCCACCCGCAGACCCAGGTGGTCGTGCTGACCACCTACTCCGACGACGACTCGATCATCGCCGCCCTGCAGGCGGGCGCGCTGGGCTACCTGACCAAGGACGCCACCCGGGCGGAGATCGGCCGGGCCGTGCTGGCCGCCGCGGCCGGCCAGGCGGTGCTCGACCCGGCGGTGCAGCAGCGGCTGCTGTCGGCCGCCGTCCGCGCGCCCGCCGCGGCTCCGGCCGGGCCGGCGTCGGCCGACGACCTGACGCCGCGCGAGGCCGAGGTGCTCCGCCTGATCGCGGCGGGCAAGTCCAACCGGGAGATCGCCCGGGCCCTGTTCGTCAGCGAGGCCACGGTGAAGACACACGTCAACCGGATCTTCGCCAAGACCGGCTCGCGCGACCGCGGCCAGGCCGTGCACTACGCCTACCAGCACGGTTACGCCGACCCATCGGGCTAATCCTCGCGGTGCACCTCGGCGGGCTCCTTGTCGATGCGCAGCCCGCGCCAGCTCGGCTGGCGCAGGATCCCGTCCGTGGTCCACTCGGCGAAGGCGACCTCGCCGACCAGGCTGGGCTCCGTCCAGTGCGCGCCGCGGGCGGCCTGGCTGGGGATCTTGGTACCGAACGGGCTGGTTTCACGCCCCAGTGGCCGCAACTGTTCCGCCAGGTCGGCGAGCATCGCATCGGTGAAGCCCGTGCCTACGTGCCCCACGTAGCGCAACCGGTCACCGTCGTAGACGCCGAGCAGCAGGGAACCGATCAAGTCGGCGCGGCGACCTTCCCCCGGCGCCCAGCCGCAGATGATCACCTCCTGCTGCTTGACGTTCTTGATCTTGATCCAGTCCCGCCGCTGGCCCGGGTGGTAGGCCGAGCCGAGTGGCTTGCCCACCACACCCTCCAGCCCTTTGGCGACGCTCTCGGCCAGCACCTTGTCCCCCCCGCCGCGGTGCCACGGCGGGGTGCGGAACGGGCCCGAGTCCAGGCCGAGATCCTCCAGCCGGGCCCGGCGCTCGGTATACGGCCGGCCGATCAGCACGTCCTGGCCCTGGTACAGCACGTCGAACACGTAGTAGTGCACCGGCACGTCCGCGACCAGCGTGTCGTCGGGCCGCAGCACGTGCATGCGCGACTGCAGCAACCCGAAGTCGGGACGCTCGTCGTGCAGCGCCACGATCTCGCCGTCCAGGATCACCGGGACGCCGACGCGACCGGCCAGGACGGCCAGCTCTGGATAGCTGCTGGCCATCTCCTTCTCGTTACGCGAGACGAGCCGCACCGTGCCGTCGCTGACGTAGGCCACCGCGCGCAGGCCGTCCCACTTGAGTTCCCAGCCGTATGATTCCTCGTCAGCCGGGAACTCGTGGCGCAGGCTAGCCAGCATCGGCTTGACCAGCCGTGGCATATCTGCCATCGGGTCACCTCCCCGATGACGCTACCTCACGATCCCGCCGTCATCATGACCTGCCACAGCCGGACGGTGACGGCGAGGAATCCGCCCGCCACGCTGGCGTCGTCCTCGGTCGCGAGCCTGGTCGCCTCGCCGAGCTGCCCCGCGCCGGGCAGCCGCAGGATCGTCATGCCCTCGCCCGCCGCGTCGGTCAGCGGACCCGCCGCGACCAGGTAGCCGGCCTCGTGCATCCGGTTGAGGAACGCCACGTGCTGGCCGAACCGCGGATCGGAGAACAGGGATCCGCTCACAGGGGCGGCGGGTCCGGGACGATGCAGCAGGGCTACCCACGTGTCGCCGGCCTCGCCGACGTGCTCCTGGTAGCGGCCGAGCACCAGCGGCCAGCCGTGGTCGTATTCGGCCCGGGCGGCGGCGGGGTCGTCGAAGGCATCCCAGCCGGTGTGCTCGAGCCGGACCAGCGTCTGGCTGCCCTCGGCGCCGAACGTGACCGCGACGTAGCTGGCCCGTTCGGCGGGCCGGCCGGGATGCCAGGTGAACGCCACCGTCGCCGGCGGTTCCCAGCGGGTGACGGTGCCCCAGACGACGGCCTCCCCGTCAGCCGGGCGCTCCACGAGCCGCCCGTCCTCGAACGCCACCGCGCCGCCCTTGCCGTGCACGCTGTGTTCCTCCATGGGCCACCACCGGCCGATTCCGGCCGTGAACACCTCGAACGCGACGGCCGGGTCGGCGTCGACCAGGATCTCCCTGCGGATCGGCGGGACGGTGCTCACGGGCGGCTCCTCGGCTCGGGCGCGGACGGTCCGCTCTGGCGGCGGCTGACCTCGGCGGCGTAGGCGGCCAGGGCGGTATCCCAGGTCCCGACCAGCCACCGCTGCGCGGCCGCCATCCCGTCCGGGGCCAGGGCGTACAGGTTCCTGGTGCCCGCGCTGCGGTGTTCGATCAGCCCGGCGTGGCTGAGTACCCGCAGGTGCTTGCTTACCGCGGGCCGGCCCACCGGCAGCCGCTCGGCCAGCCGCCCCACCGGCGTGGGGCCCTCGCGCAGCAGTTCCAGAATGCGCCGGCGTACCGGCTCGCCCAGCGCGTCGAACACGGCATCCGCCGATTGGTTACTCATCAGCAACGGTTACTCTAGAGCAACCAATCCCCCCACGCAACCCCCAACGCCGCCATGCCGGCCATCATGCCCGGCTGCCGTGCTGGCGAGAGCCACGCTCGCCCGCCTAGGCTCGGGTTGTGGTGTCCGGGCCGCGCCTCGAAGCCCCGGCCGGGCTGCTCGCCCGCTGGGGCATCCCGGTGGACGCCGAACTGACCCGGGCCGAGCGCGGCTGCAACAACCAGACCTTTACGGTGGCGCACCGCGGTCGCCGCTGGGTGTTGCGGATCAGCCAGAACCTGTCGGCGGACCAGGCCCGCGCCGAGCACCGGCTGCTCGGCCGGCTGCGCGCGGCCGGGCTGCCGTTCGGCGTTCCCGAGCCGGTTGCCGCGCTGGGCGGAGACACGGTCGCCGAGACGTCGGCCGGGCCCGCCACGCTGTGCCGGTGGATTCCCGGAGTGCGGCCCGAGCTGGCCGCCGATCCCGCGCTGGAGCGGTTCGGACGGGCGATCGGGCTGCTCAGCCGGGCGCTGCGGCCGGTGGCGTGGTCCGATGCCCCGCAGGACTGGCGCGGCGATCCCCTGCGAGCGCACCCCGACGCTCCGCGGGCCGGCGAGCTAGCCCGGGCGCTGCGCCGCGCGGGCGTGCCTACGGCCCGGATCCGGCGGTTCGAGGCGGCTGCCGAACAGGTCCGCGCTCAGGCGCAAGCGATAGCGGCTGACCTGCCGGTCCAGGTCGTGCACGGCGACCTGGGCGCCTCGAACGCGCTCGTGGACGAGTGCACGGGCGAGATGTCCGGGATACTCGACTTCGAGCTGGCCGGGCCGGACGCACGGGTGCAGGACCTGCAGGTCGCGTTGCTGCTCTCCGGCGCGCTGGCCGGGCCCGGCTGGGCGCGCCGCGCCGCCGCCCTGGTCCGGGGGTACGCCGCGGTGCTGAGCCTGGGGCAGGCCGAGATCATGGCCGTGCCGGACCTGCTCGTGGCGCGTTGCGTCGGCTCGGTGTTCTGGCGGGCCGGCCGGTGGCGCCGCGGCCAGTCGGTGCTGAGCGACGTGGCCGACCGCGTGGCGGTCCTGGACGCCAGCCAGACCTGGCTGGCCGTGCACCGCGGCCGGCTGCTGTCCGTGCTCGCCGCCGCCGAAAAATAACCGCAGGGCGGCGCCGACCAGGGCAGACAGCTCCTCGTCGGGGATGGCCGCCGCGTCCGGCGGTCGATGCCTAGAGGCTCTTCTCGAACCAGTGGTGCGCGTAGGGCTCGTCGTTGAAGGCCGGCACCTCGCGGTAGCCGGCCGCCCGGTACAGCGAGATCGCCTCGGTCAGCGCCCGGTTGGTCTCCAGCCGCAGCACTCGGACCCCCTCTGCCACGGCTCGGGCCTCGAGCTCGGCCAGCAGCCGGCGGCCGAGGCCGAGCCCGCGGACCGCGGACGCGACCCACATCCGCTTGACCTCGGCGGGCGCGCCGGGGTGGAACTTCAGCCCGCCGCAGCCGGCCGGCTCTCCCTGCAGCGTCGCGACCAGGAACAGCCCCGCGGGCGGGGTCATCTCGTGGTCGGCCGCGGAGATGCTCCGGGCCGGGTCGAAGCCGTCGTCGAAGCGCCCGGCCAGCTCGTCCACGTAGGCCCGCAGGCAGCGCCGGGCGTCCGGGTCCCTCGGATCGCGCACGCTGGTCACGATGGCCGAGGCGCCCAGCAGCCGCTCCACCTCCGCCATGGCGGCCACGAGCCGGCCACGCTGCCGCTCGCTCAGCGGCCCGAGCAGCGAGACGGCGGCGTCGTCGGAGAGGCGGTCGAACTCGGCCCGTTCGGCCCGGCCGGTGACGGTGAGCCGCGCCGTCCTGATCCTCCCGTCCGCCTCGTTCGCCTCGACGGTGACCAGCCCGTCCCGTTCCAGCGCCCGCAGCAGCCTGCTCAGGTAGCCCGAGTCCAGGTCCAGTCGGGCGCGCAGCTCCCTGACGTCGCGGCCGTCCGGGCCGATCTCCCACAGCACCCGGGCCTGCCCGAGCGGGCGGCCGCGGGCCAGGAACCCGTCGTCCAATGCGCCGGCTCGCTGGGTAACGGCCCGGTTGAACCGCCGGACCTGGTCGATCATCGCCCGTTCCATGTTCTCTGACTATAGTCAGAGAATGCACCAGACAACAGCCGTGATCCGGCCGTACCGCGCGAGCGATCACGCCGCGGTCTACGACGTCTGCGTCCGGACCGCCGACGTCGGCGGGGACGCCCGCGGCAAGTACCACAGCGACGACCTGATGCCCGACCTGTTCGCCGGGCCGTACGTCTTCCTGGAGCCGGATTTCGCCTTCGTCCTGGACGACGGGCAACGGGCGGTCGGCTACGTGATCGGGACGCCGGACACGGCCGCGTTCGCCCGTGCCTACCGGGCGCGATGGATCCCCCACCTGGCCGGCCGGTACGAGGTCCCGCCGGACCCGCCGACCAGCCCGGATGAGGAAATGGTCGCCCTGCACTACCGGCCGGAGCGGCTGGTCTGGCCGGGCCTGGAGGCGTACCCGGCGCACCTGCACATCGACCTGCTGCCGCCGTTCCAGGGGGCCGGCCACGGCCGGGCCATGATGGAGACGTTCTTCGCGGCGGCGGCCCAGGCCGGGGCGCCCGGAGTGCACGTCACCGTGACCACGGCCAACACCAGGGCCCTCGGCTTCTACCACCGCCTCGGCTTCCGCCCGCTGGAGATCGCCGACCCGGGCGAGAGCACGGTCACCTACCTCGGCCGCGCCCTGTGACGCCCCCGGACATGAATCCCGGTCCCACGGCGTTAGAACGCCCTGGAAGTCCATATTCATAGCGTCCCGCGACCGGGGCCGGCTCAACGGGCGGGTCTGGATCAGCGAGTAATGCACATACGGCAGGATGGGATCATGCAGCCGCGAGATTTTTCGCTTTACGGAGCCGTCGATCTGGGTGCGCGCCAGGCGGCCGCGCAGCGCAGGCAGCAGACGGCCCAGTCACCCTCCCAGCCCGGCGCCCCGGGCCCTTCGGCCCCGGGCGGCAACGGGCTCGTCATCGACGTGACCGAGGAAACCTTCAACACCGACGTGGTGGAGCGCTCCCGCACCACCCCCGTGATCATGGACCTGTGGGCGGAGTGGTGCGGCCCGTGCAAGCAGCTCTCCCCGGTGCTGGAGAAGCTCGCCGCCGAGGCGGGCGGCCAGTGGATCCTGGCCAAGGTCGACGTGGACGCCAACCCGCAGCTGAGCGCCGCGCTGCAGGTGCAGAGCATCCCCATGGTGGTCGCGGTCATCGGCGGCCAGCTGGTGGACGGCTTCCTCGGCGCCATGCCCGAGGGCCAGGTCCGGCAGTGGATCGGCCAGGTCCTGGAGGCCGCGGAGAAGATGGGCATGCAGCTGTCGGCCCCGGCCGGCGCCGCGGAAGACGAGCTGGACGGCGCCCAGGCTGACACCGATGCCCGGCTTCCCGGGGACGGGGGTCCCGAGGTTCCCGTGGCCTACGCCGACGCCCGCGCGGCCATGGAGCGCGGCGACCTGGACGGCGCGGCCCAGGCGTTCGAGCAGGAGCTCGCGGTCAACCCGGCCGACCCAGTGGCCAAGACCGGGCTGGCCCAGGTCAACCTGATCCGCCGGGTCAGTTCCTACGACCAGGCCAAGGTCCGCCGGGACGCGGCCGAACACCCCGCCGACGTCGAGGCCCAGGCCCGGGTGGCCGACATCGACATCGCCACCGGCCGGATCGAGGAGGCGTTCAACCGGCTGCTCGGCGTGGTGCGGCGGACCTCGGGTGAGGAACGCGACCAGGCCCGCGTGCACCTGGTCGGCCTGTTCGAGCTCCTCCCGCCGAACGATCCCCAGGTCAAGAAGGCCCGTTCGGCCCTGTCCTCGCTGCTGTTCTGAGACCAGGGAACTTTCAGGCCTGATTTAAGGGAATATCCAACTCCAGTTGTAAGTTGCTTGCGACTGGAGGGTGCGAATCCGGGCTCCCCGGCCGAATCCTCCGCAAATTGAAATTTCGGAGGTGAGGCAAAGATGTATTACACCAGGTTTGACCCGTTCACCCGGGACTTCCAGCGTCTGGCCCGCAACACGTTCGGCCAGGCTTCGGCCCCGGCGCTGGACGTCGTGCGGCACGAGGGCGACGTCACGCTGAAGCTTGACGTGCCCGGCATCGACCCCGACCAGCTCGAGGTCACCGTGGACCGCGCGATCCTGACGATCAGCGGGAAGCGGGAGGAAGAGCGGACCGAGAACGACAAGTTCTTCGTGCGCGAGCGCACGATGGGCACGTTCACCCGCCGCCTGCGGCTGCCGGAGACCCTGAACGCCGACGCGCTCGAGGCCAGCTACGCCAACGGCGTACTCGAGGTCCGGATCCCGGTCACCGAGCAGGCGAAGCCGCGCAAGATCGAGGTCCGCAAGGTCGAGATCGCGCAGGCGGACACCAAGGACGAGCTCGCCGCCTGACCACAGTCAGCGCAGCTCACTGAATAGACGAGCGGCCGGCCGGCGCGGATGCGCCCGGCCGGCCGCTTACCATGTGCGGCACCTTACTATCTGGGCAGGAGGTGAGGACACCATGGCACCGACGCCACTCGACGACGAGCACGCCCCGCTGTACACGGTCGGGCAGGTCGCCGAGATGCTCGCGGTCAAGCAGGCCTTCCTGCGCCGCGTGGACGACCTGCGGGTGGTCTCGCCGCAGCGGTCGGCCGGGGGCCAGCGCCGCTACACCCGCTACGAGATCCGCGTCATCCAGCAGGTGGTCTCGATGGCGGACGAGGGCATCACGCTGCAGGCCATCCGCCGCATCATCGAGCTGGAGCGGCAGCTGGCGGTGGTAACGAGGGAACGTGACGCGCTAGCCCGCCGCCTAGCCGAGCTCCTTGGTACCTAACGGCCTGGGCGCGTGCCCCCGGTAAGCTAACGCGCTCCGGCTGGGTCGGCGCGG
>Ga0210397_10001815_pt1 | contig 13581 bp, 10 predicted proteins | sample IncBWH2OmetaG_FD_160126 | JGI IMG/M metagenome (GOLD analysis project Ga0210397, IMG submission 160126) | Forest soil microbial communities from Barre Woods Harvard Forest LTER site, Petersham, Massachusetts, United States - Inc-BW-H-2-O ...
AACGCGGCCCTCGCCTTCGCCGGCGAACAGGATGACCCCGAGATCGAGCGCCGCTTTGAGATCGTCCGGCATCTCCGGCAGCATCGAGAGGCAGCCGCTCACGTGAAAGCCGCCGATCACCACGGTAACCCCGGCGGCGCGGAGTTCACGGGCGATGTCGAGCGCGCGGGGAAATTGATTGGACTGCACGCCGACGAGACCGACGAAGCCGGATTTGGCACTGCCGATCTTGCGAATGGCGCCCTTGACGTCGATGACGGTGTTGCACTCGTCATAGGCCTCGATGTCGATATCGACGTCGTCACCGAGCGACTTCGCAGCCGCACATTCGGCCATCAGCCCATACATGCTGGCGAGGCTGTTCGAGGGAACGAGCGACCGCCACCATTGGATCACGTAGCCGTCGGCGTCGTAATGCGACGGCTTGATCAGGATTACCTTGAAGGTCCGCCCCGCCACGAACCGGCCCCCCCGCCGCCGAACCGGGCTGACGATACCATGTTTTCATGCGCTCCAAAGCGCGCAATTCATGGAACTTCGGCGATCGGCGATCGCAAGGCGCCGCCGGCAGCGGCGGGCGAATCGCGCGTTTACGCAGGGCAGCGCGTAGCAATCGCCCTCTCGCTGAAGCGGTCGGCGCAATCAACGGAGCGCGCGAGATGCGTCACGCGTAAAGCGCGGCTGTGTTCATTAAGGAAACGTATAACGATGTTGACTAACCAATAGGCAGATTGGACACAGCCTGACGAGAGCTACGGTTGTTTCGGATTCTCGACTGCCTGACGACGCAGCATGACTGGCGCCTGGTTGCGGTCGCCGGCGTCGTCTGCTTCCTCGCGAGCCTGACAGCGATCACCCTGTTCCATCGGGCGCGTTCGACCAAGGGGCGTGCCCGCACGGTCTGGCTCGCGGCGGCGGGAGCCGCGACCGGCTGCGGCATCTGGGCGACACACTTTCTGGCGATGCTGGCTTACCAGCCCGGAATGCCGGTCGCATATGACATCAATCTGACGATCGTGTCGCTGCTCGCCGCCGGCGTCATCACGGCTATCGGGTTGGCCGTCGCGGTGTTCACGCCAAGACGCTGGGGTGCGCCAATCGGCGGCGGGATCATCGGCGGCGGTGTTGCCGCGATGCACTATCTGGGCATGGAAGCGCTCCAGCTGCCCGGCCACATCCATTGGGACCTTGCTCTCGTCGCCGCGTCCATTGTCCTGGGGATGGTCCTGGGCATGGCGGCGCTCATGGTTGCGGTGCCTTGGCAGAGCGTACGCGCGGTATGGGCTTCGGCCCTCCTGTTCGTGCTCGCCATCCTTTCGCATCACTTCACGGCCATGGGGGCGGTGGAAGTCGTTCCCGATCCCACCCGCACGATCACCGAGCTCTCCCTGTCACCGGGCCTGCTCGCCATTGCCGTCGCCAGCGTGACGGTCGCGATATTGGGCTTGAGCTTGATCAGCGCGCTTGCCGACCGCCGGGTCGACGACAAAGGCCGTCTGCTCGGCATCGCCTTGGACAATATGGACCAGGGCGTGGTGATGTTCGACGACGCTGGCCGTCTGGTCATCTGCAATGACCGGTATACGGCCATGTACGGCCTGCCTCCACGCCTGGTGAAGCCCGGCGTTATGCTCGCCGACATTGTTCGCTACCGGGCCGAAACCGGCTCGCTGCAGGCCGATCCGGCGCGTTATTGCGCTGATGTCGTGGAAGCCATGGCCGCCGGCAGGGCGCTCAGCATGGTCGCCGAAACGCCGAATGGGCGCGCCATATCGATCGTCAACCGCGCGATACCCGGCAGCAAATACTGGGTCGGGACCCACGACGACATCACCGAGCGCCGGGCTGCGGAGCGGCAAAGCCCCCCCCTTGGCGAGCAGCAGGCGCGCCGTGCCGCCGTCGATGAGGCGATTACCTGGTTCCGCGAGAGCGTCGAAGGCGTTCTGCAGACCGTAGCGGCCAGCGTTGTCGCGATGAAATCGACCGCAATGGCCCTGTCTGCGACGTCAAAAGAAACGACCGCACAGACCGCCGGCGCGGTGCGTACCTCCAGCGAAGCTTTCGGCAGCGTCGACGTCGCCGCGACGGCGGCCGGTGAATTGTCGAAATCGATCGCCGAGATCAACCGTCAGTTGGCGAGCGCCGCCGAAGTGGTGCGCGCCGCGGCGACCGAGGCGCAATCGACGAACGACGACATCGCCGACTTGGCGCAGGCGGCGCAGAAGATCGACGACGTGGTCAAGCTCATCCAGAGCGTGGCCGGACCGACCAATCTTTTGGCGCTCAACGCCACGATCGAGGCGGCGCGCGCCGGCGCGGCCGGCAAGGGTTTTGCCGTGGTCGCCTCCGAGGTGAAGGCGCTTGCGGTGCAGACGGCAAAGGCGACCGACGATATCGGCAGCCAGATCGCGGCGGTGCAAACCTCGACGCAGAGCGCCGTGCGCGCCATCGGCAACATCACCGGCCGCATGCAGGAAATTCAGCAATTCACTGGGGCCATAGCCACGTCGGTCGAGCAGCAGAACGCGGCGACGGGCGAAATATCCGACAACGTCGCGGCCGCGGCCTCGGGCACGAAATCGGTCGTCGGCGTGCTGCAGCGTGTCTCCGGCGCCATCGCTGACATGCACAAGGCGGCAGATACGGTGCTGGCGGCGTCGCAGGCCGTCGAGAAAGCGGCCGACAGCCTCCGCGGCAGCATCGACGGCTTCCTCCACAAGGTCGCAGTGTAGTCAGGGACGCGCTGGCGGCCCGGTTCACCGGCATCCGAGGAAGTCGCGACGAACCGCCGGCAATGGCGGGTCAACCCAGGGTCGCCGCACCCTCCGCAATCGCGCCGCGACTCAACGCACGAGGGGCGGCGCCTGCAGGCGCCGCGATGGCGCGAGAGAAGCGGTCGTTGATGCGGCAGCGGTCGGGGTCCCGGTGGCGAGCACCACCACCTTGGCGCCGACCGGCGCACGGCCGTAGAGGTCGGCGACGTCGTCGTTGGTCAGGCGGATGCAGCCCGAGGAGACGTTCTGGCCGATCGTCCACGGCTCATTGGTGCCGTGGATGCGGTACAGCGTGTCCTTGTTCCCGTGCCACAGATAGAGAGCGCGCGCTCCAAGGGGGTTGTCGGGCCCGCCGTGCATGCCAAGTCCGCTCGGCAACTGGACCATGTGTTGGCGGATTTCGGGCTTTCGCTCCAGCATTTCCGGCGGCGGGTACCAGTCGGGCCATTCCTGTTTGGTGTGAACGGTCGCCGTGCCCGACCAGCCGAACCCTTCGCCGCCGACGCCGACCCCGTAGCGAACGGCCTGGCCGTTGTTCTGCACAAGATAGAGGAAGTGATTGCCGGGGTCGACGATGATGGTGCCCGGCGGCTCGCGGAATTGGGAGCTCACCACCGTACGGGCATAAGCGGGGTCAACGGTCCTGGCAGCCTGCGGAGCAGTGGCGCAGCCACAAAGGCCCGCAACCAAGCCACCAGCGCAAAGTCCAGCAACAACCGAACGACGGCTCGGCATGGCCCGCACCCCCAAGCAACCCCACAACAGCACGCAACTAGGAGTGTAGCGCAAATCGCCGATCAGAGTATTAGCCGAACCAAGACAATTTGATGTTCTCGGCGTGGGGACTCCCGATTTGCATCATTGCGGCATCTTTGTCCTTGGTATATGCAGTAACGATATACGTCTACACATATTGCATATACGTCAATGGCCTTGCACATTCGAGATGACCGAGCCGCAAAGCTTGCCCGCCGCCTGGCGGAGCGGAAGGGGATTTCCATGACGGAGGCAGTCATTGACGCCCTTGAGAGCGCGTTGCTGCGCGGAGAACGACCGTTGGCCGAGCGTCTCGCCGAGATCGCCGCCGACGCGCGGCGTCTCGGCGATCCACGCCGCCGCCGGCCGATGACGGCGCAGGACACTGATGCGCTCTGGGGCCGACCGTGATCTTCGTCGACACCTCGGCCGTCGTTGCGATCTTGATTGCCGAGCCGGACGCGGCGAGCCTGGCGACGAAGCTCGAGGCCGACCGCGAGCGGATTTCGGCCGGCCACGTCATTCTGGAGGCCTCAATACGGCTAGCCGGGCAGCTCGGCCTCACCCCAACGGTCGCCGATCAGCTGGTGACACGGCTGCTGCGGGAGGCCGAGATCAAGGTCGTACCTATCACCGAGGACATCGCGCGTGCTTCGGTCGAGGCGTTCGAGCGATACGGGAAGGGGCGTGCGGCGCCGGCCAACCTGAACGTGGGCGACTGCCTCTCCTATGCCTGCGCCAAGGCGCATGGCGCCCGGCTTCTATTCAAGGGCCACGATCTTTCGCAAACCGACATCGTCCGGGCGTGAGCCGCCGGCCCCCAGCCGCCGTCGCGCCCAGGACGACGATTGCCGCCTATCGAAACGCCCGGCGCGCTCCTACCTAAGCGGTGATTGCGCCTGGAGGGGATGATCGCGAAGGTTTCCGGCCATGCCGATGAAGAATATGAGCCGGCAGACCCGTTTCCACATCGGCTACTGGATTGCCGCGATTCTCGGGCTGCTGGCGCTGCAATACTTCTACACCACGGCGCAGAAGGTCGCCGCCATCCCCTATAGCCAGTTCGAGCAGCTGCTGCGCGACCACAAGATCGCTGAGGTCGGCGTTTCCGACCGTTACATCCAGGGCCGGCTGAAGGAACCGCTTAATGGCAAATCCCAGTTCGTGACCACGCGCGTCGACCCGCGCTTCGCTGATGAGCTGCAGAAATACGGCGTGACCTTTACGGGGGAAGTGGAAAGCACGCTGGTCACCGATCTCCTTTCCTGGGTCGTTCCGGCCTTGCTGTTCTTCGGCGTGTGGATGTTCCTGTCGCGGCGCGTGGCCCAGGGCCTGGGCGGCGGCTTGATGTCGATCGGCAAGAGCAAGGCGAAGATCTACGTGGAGGCCGACACCGGCGTTCGCTTCGACGATGTCGCCGGGGTCGACGAGGCCAAGGACGAACTGCGCGAGATCGTCGAGTTTCTGAAAAATCCGCAACAGTATGGCCGCCTCGGCGCGCGGATGCCGAAAGGCATCCTCCTGGTCGGGCCGCCCGGAACCGGCAAGACACTGCTCGCCAAGGCCGTCGCCGGGCAGGCCAAAGTGCCGTTCTTCTCCATCTCCAGCTCCGAGTTCGTGGAGATGTTCGTCGGCGTCGGCGCCGCGCGCGTGCGCGACCTGTTCGAGCAGGCGCGTACCAAGGCGCCGGCGATCATCTTCATCGATGAGCTCGACGCGCTCGGGCGCGCCCGCGGCTTCGGCCCCTATGGCGGCCACGACGAGAAGGAGCAGACGCTCAACCAGCTTCTGGTCGAGATGGATGGTTTCGACGCGCGCAGCGGCCTCGTCATCCTTGCGGCCACAAATCGCCCGGAAATACTCGACCCGGCGCTGCTGCGCGCCGGCCGTTTCGACCGCCAGGTGCTGGTGGACCGGCCGGACAAGCGCGGGCGCGTCGCCATTCTGCAGGTTCATCTCCGCAACACCAGGCTCGCGCCCGGCGTCGATCCCGAGAAGATCGCCGCGCTGACGCCTGGTTTCACCGGCGCCGATCTTGCCAATCTCGTCAACGAGGCGACCCTGCTCGCCACCCGTCGCGGCGCCGACGCGGTGACGCTCGAAGACTTCACCAATGCGGTCGAGCGCATGGTGGCCGGCCTCGAAAAACGCAATCGCCTGCTGAACCCGAAGGAGCGCGAGATCGTTGCCTATCACGAGATGGGCCACGCTGTGGTCGCGGTGTCGATCCCCGGCACCGATCCGGTGCACAAGGTCTCGATCATTCCGCGAGGCGTCGGTGCGCTCGGCTACACCATCCAGCGGCCCACCGAGGATCGCTTCCTGATGACGCGCGAGGAACTGGAAAACAAAATGTCGGTGCTGCTCGGCGGCCGCGCCGCCGAATTGACGGTGTTCGGGCACTTGTCCACCGGCGCCGCCGACGATCTCCGCCGCGTCACCGACGTCGCACGTTCGATGGTCACGCGCTACGGCATGTCCGAACGGCTCGGCAGCGTCGCCTACGAGCGCGACCCGCGCAACTTCTTGACCGGGCCCGATCTGCCGATGCCGCTCGCTTCAACTTGAATCGATTGCGCTCAGGATTTCTCCAGCGGAGCATGATCTTTACGGACAGTCGGTTCCCACTTTCACGTCGTGCTAACCCGGAGGTTCGATCATGGACCGATCATCCATCGTGTTGTTGGCGGCCATAGCGCTCGCCGGCGGCGTCCTTGCCGCGCAGGCAGGACCGTGCACCAAGCAGATTTTGGAGGTCGAAGCGCAAATCCGGAGCGCGCAAGCGCTTCAGCCCGGCGTGGCGGGCGCGCCGAGCGCTCCACAATCGGTCGCCGCTCAGCTTCATCGCCAGCCGACCCCGCAATCGGTTGAGACCGCCTTGAACGACGCGAATGCCGACGGCATCGCGGCGCTCAATCGCGCCAAGAAGGCCGACGCGGCAGGCAACGCCGGCGAATGCGCGAACGCGCTGACCGAAACGAGGCAGCTCTACGGGCTCGAGTAGGCGGTCGCCGCAAGCTGCTGCGAAGCCGGGAGGGTTGCCTCGGGCACTGCGTCTCGGAATAAGATGGCGCGGCGTCAATAAGCCTGCTCGGTGAAGATCGGCTCAACCGAGCCGGCCCACGGCCCGTGGAATTTTGCCAGCAGCTCCTCCGCCGCCGTCGTCCGGCGCGCGAGACGATCTTCCAGCGGCTCGAGGTAGCGGGTCTCGTCCCGGCCGAACGCATCGAGCTGGCGGCGGCGTGCGAGCCCGGCACGCGCGAGCTTGAGCACGTCGGTTGCGATCTCGCGCACCGCGCGGCCGTGAACGACCGCCGTGAGACCCTCTTTGGGTACTGCATCGCGCAGCTTCTGGCGTTCCTCGGCGGTCCAGGGTTTGACCAAATCCCACGCGCCGCCGAGGCTCACCTCGTCATAAAGAATGCCGGCCCAGAGGGCCGGCAGCGCCAGCAGGTTAGGCAACGGGCCGCTGTCGGCACCGCGCATTTCCAGGTAGCGCTTGAGCCGCACCTCGGGAAAAATCGTGCTGATGTGGTTCGACCAATCCGAGACCGTCGCGCGCGCGCCCGGCATGGCGGCGAGTTTGCCTTTCATCAGATCGCGGAACGACTGACCGGCGACATCGACATACGCGTCGCCGTGCTTGATGAAATACATCGGCACATCGAGCGCGTAGTCGACCCACCGCTCGAAGCCCATGCCGGGCTCGAACGCCCACGGCAGCATGCCGGTGCGGTCCTTGTCGGTGTGGCGCCAGATTTCGGCGCGGAAGGAGAGAAAGCCATTCGGCTTGCCCTCGGTGAACGGCGAATTGGCGAACAGGGCGGTGGCCACCGGCTGCAACGCAAGCGACACGCGCAGCTTCTTGACCATGTCGGCTTCGGACGAGAAGTCGAGGTTGGTCTGCACGGTGCAGGTTCGATACATCATGTCGAGGCCGAGCGTGCCGACCTTCGGCATGTAAGCGGTCATGATCTTGTAGCGGCCCTTCGGCATTTGCGGCATCTCGGCGCGTGTCCAGGTCGGCGCCATGCCGATGCCGAGAAAGCCGATGCCCAGCGGGCGCGCGACCTCGTGCACCTGCGCAAGGTGCGCCATGAGTTCGCTCGAGGTCTGGTGCACGGTCTCTACCTGCGCGCCGGAAAGCTCGAACTGGCCGCCGGGTTCGAGCGTGTTGGCGCCGCCGCCGGTCACGTCGAACAGGCCGATGATGTTCGGTCCTTCGGTGATCGGCTCCCAGCCGAGCAACAGTTGCATGCCTTCGAGCAGCGCGCCGATGCCGCGTCGTCCCTCGTAGGGGACCGGGTGGCGGCCCTCGAGCGTGAAGGCGAATTTCTCGTGCTCGGTGCCGATGCGGAATTGCGATTTCCGCTTGATCCCCTGAGCGATCCAGTTGATGAGATCGTCGCGCCGTTCGATCGGCGTCAGGTCGACTTGATCACGCGCCATGCGGGTACCGGACGAAATGGGCCGCGACCTTACACGCGGGCCGCGCCCGAGAGCAATCCGGCTGCCGATGACGCTTCGGCTTCAGGGAAGACGTCCCTCGCGGGCGTGGGCGATGAGCCACGCCATGATCTCCGCGCTCTCGTCGATCGAGCCGAGCCGGCCCGAACGCCCGCCGTGACCGGCCTCCATGTCGGTCTTGAACAAGAGGTCGCGCGCGTCGCTCTTGCTCGCCCGTAGCCGCGCGACCCACTTGGCCGGCTCGGCATAGCTCACCTGGCTGTCATAAAAGCCGGCGGTGATGAACATCGCGGGATAATCCCTCCGCATGACATTGTCGTAGGGCGAGTAGGACAGCATGTACTCGAACTCGCCCTTGACCGCGGGATTGCCCCATTCGTCGTATTCGAGCGTGGTGAGCGGGACCGCGGCGTCGGACATCGTGGTGACCACGTCGACGAAAGGTGCTTCGGCGACGATGCCGGCGTAGAGGTCGGGCCGCATGTTGGCGACCGCACCCATGAGCAGGCCGCCGGCGCTGCCGCCCTGCGCGTACACCTCGCGGGGAGCGGCATAGCCGTTGGCCATGAGCGCCTCGGTCGCGGCGATGAAGTCGGTGAACGTGTTGCGCTTGTTCAGCAAGCGGCCCTCGGCGTACCAGCGCTCGCCTTTCTCGTGGCCGCCGCGCACATGTGCGATGGCATAGATAAAGCCGCGGTCGAGCAGGCTGAAGACGGACGGCGTGAAAGTCGCGCGCCAGCTCAGCCCGTAGGCGCCATAGCCGACTACCAGTGTCGGGTTGCCGCCAAGCCGGCGCGCCGACTTGCGATAGACGATGGTGAGCGGAACATGCTCACCGTCGGGCGCGGTCGCGCTGATGCTGTCAACGGCGTAGCGCGCGCCGTCGAACCAGCGGCTCGCCGCGTCCTCCTTGCGCAGGGTCAGCGCGCCGGTCGTGACGTCGAAGTCGTAGATGCATTGCGGCTGCAGCATGCCGCTGAAACGGAAACGCAGCACGGTCGCGGCCGGATCGAGATTGGCTTCGCTGTCGTTGGTGAAGGAGGTCGAGGCAACGCCGATGGCCGCCGGCCGCGGCACCGCGATCTCGCGCCCGTCCGGCAGGTTGTAGGCGCGCAGCGTCGTCCCGCTTTCGTCTTCGAAGTCGGCGGCAACAAAGGTCTCGAAGGCCTCGAAATGAGTGAGATGCCTTCCCACTTGTTGGGGCACGATCTCGCGCCAGTGGGCGGCGGCCGGCGCCGTCTCGCTCGCGCTCATCAGCCGGAAGTCGGGTGCGTCGAGATTGGTGCGAATGAAGAATTTGTCGCCGACATGGTCGGCCTCATAGACGAGGCCGCCCCGGCGCGGCTCGATGACCCTGAATTCCCCGGTCGGCTGATCGACGGGCAGGTAGCGGGATTCGCGCCATCGCTCGGCGTCGAGGTCGAGGAGGATGAATTTCCGCGATTTGGAAAGATCGAGCGAAGCGCTGAAGGTTTGATCGCGCTCCTCGTAGACCAGCACGTCGTTGCCCGCGGCGCTGCCGATGCGATGCCGCCAGACCTGGTAGGAGCGCAAGGTTTGCGGCTCGTTGCGCACATAGAAGAGCGTGCGGTTGTCGGCGGCGAACACGATGCCGGAGGCCGCGCTCTCGATACCTTGATCGACGATGTCCCCGCCCGCGATCGCGCGCACGAAGATGCGAAATTCGCGGTCGCCGCTGAAATCGACGGTGAAGGCGACACGCGTGTTGTCGGGGCTGACGGCCCAGGCGCCGAAGTGGCATTGCTGGGAATGGCGCGCGGCCAGAACGCCGACGTCGAGCACGATCTCCTCTTCGGCCCCGCGCACCGCGCGGCGCCGCACGATGAGCGGGTACTGCGTGCCCTCGCCGAAGCGGCGCTCATAGAGGTAGCCGTTGACGAGCGCCGGTACGCTCGCATCCGCGTGCGCCGAACGCGCCTTCAATTCCGCAGCCAGTTCGTCCACCAGCGGCTTGATCGGCTTGAGACGCGCGTCGGCATAGGCGTTCTCCGACGCAAGATAGGCAATCACGCGCGGATCGTTGCGGTCGCGGAGCCAATCGTATTCGTCGATCCGCTCGCGGCCGAACGCCGCGAACGTCGCCCGCAACGCCGGCGCCACGGGCGCTGCGAGCAAAGGCGCCTCGGCCTCGGCCGCCACCGCGGACGCCCGTCTCCCGGCGAGAGAAGCCGCCGCGAGACCAGCAAGACCGGCCGTGAATTCTCGTCGCGTGGGAATCCCGTGCATGTATGTCACCCGCTATCCCCACCCCAGCACAGGAGCGATAGGAAGCGGGTGCGGCATTAAAACGGCGGGCGAGGGAACTTTTTAGGTCGAAGGGAACCTTACCCACCGTTCATCTGATTAATTGGGAGTCTAGTTAATTGGGGATCCGCTACGCGACCGCCTTGCGTTTTTCCGGCGGGAAGCGGCCGTAGAACGTTTCCCCGGTCTTGGCCATGTCGCGCAGAATCTTCGGCGGCTTGAAACGGCTACCATAGCGCTTGGCGAGGCTGTTGCACATATCGACGAAGGCTTTCGCGCCCATGCCGTCGATGTAGGAAATCGTGCCGCCGGTGAACGGCGCGTAGCCAAAGCCGAGGATCGAGCCGACGTCGGCCTCGCGCATGTCGGTGATCACGCCCTCCTCGACGCAGCGCGCCGATTCGAGCGCCTGGATGCCCAAGAGCCTGTGCTTAAGCTCCTCGACGTCGATCGTGTCCGGATCGAGCTTCTTCGTTTGCAGGTCGGCAAGGCCGGGCCACAGCCGCTTCGGGCCGTTCTGCGGATAATCGTAAAAGCCCTTGCCGTTCTTGCGGCCGTAGCGCCCGCGCTTTTCGACCATTTCCTCGAGCAGCGCCTTCTGCCCCGGGTCGATCGCCTCGGGACCGAGATCGGCTTCGGTCGCCTTGAGCACTTTCCAGGCGAGATCGACGGCGACCTCGTCGGTGAGTGAAAGCGGACCGACCGGCATGCCGGCGAGCCGTCCGACATTCTCGATCATCGCCGCCGGCACGCCCTCGGTCAGCATCAGTTGGCCTTCGCGTATATAGGTGCCGACGACGCGGGACGTGTAGAAGCCGCGCGAATCGTTGACGACGATGGGCGTTTTGCGGATCGCGCGCACGTAGTCGAGCGCCACCGCCAGTGCCGCGTCGCCGGTCTTTTTGCCGAGAATGATCTCCACCAGCATCATGCGATCGACCGGCGAGAAGAAGTGGATGCCGATGAAGCGCGGCGTGTCCTTGAAAGTCTTGGCGAGCGATGTGATCGGCAGCGTCGAGGTGTTGGAGCCGAAGATCGTCTCGTTCCCGATCACCTCCTGCGCCTTGGCGATCACTTCTTCCTTGATCTTGCGGTCCTCGAATACCGCCTCGATGATGAGGTCGCAATCCTTCAGCCCGCTGTAGTCGGGAGTAGCCGTTATGCGCGCCAGCAGCGCATCGCGGTCGGCGGCCGTGGCGCGGCCGCGATTGACCTGGTCGGTGGCGAGCTTCTGCGAATGCGCCTTGCCTTTGTCGGCCGATTCCTGATCGCGGTCGATGAGCACCACGTCGATGCCGGCGAGCGCGCTGACATAGACGATGCCGGCGCCCATGAAGCCGGCGCCGAGAATGCCGATCTTCTTGATCGGCTTGGCCGGCACGGCGGCCGGCCGGCGGGCGCCCTTGTTGAGCTCCTGCATCGAAAGGAACAGCGAGCGGATCATCGCCGCCGCTTCCGGCGAGCGCAGGATCTTCGCGAAGTACCGTGACTCGACCCGCAGCGCCTGATCCATCGGCAGCTGCAGACCCTCATAGACCACCTGGATGACCGCGCGCGCGGCGGGATAGTTGTCGTAGGTTTCGCGTCGGTAGAGCGCGTTGGCGGCCGGCCAGAACGTAAGCCCGGCCTTCGAATAGACGGGCCCGCCCGGCAGTTTGAAGCCGTCGACATCCCACGGCGCCTTGGCGCTGCCGCCTTTCTTGATCCAGTCCTTGGCCGCCGACACCAGATCGCCCGGCGGCACCACTTCGTCGATGAGCTTCATCGCCTTGGCGCGGTTGACGCGGAGCTGGTCGCCCTTGAGCAGAAACTGCAGGGCGTCGGCCGGCGGCAGCATGCGCGCGACGCGTTGCGTGCCGCCGCCGCCGGGAAACAGGCCGACCTTGATTTCCGGCAGGCCGAGCCGCGTCTTGTCGTTGTCGGAAACGATGCGGTGGTGGCAGGCGAGCGCGAGCTCGAAGCCGCCGCCCATCGCCGTTCCGTTGAGCGCCGCGACCCAGGGCTTGCCGCAGGTCTCGATGCGGCGGAAGGTCAGCGAGAGCTTGCGGACCTCCTCGAACAGCCGCGCATTCGCCGCCTCCTGGCCCTGCGTCTTTATCAGTTCGGCGAAGGTGCGATTCTGATTTTCCAGCATGGTGAGGTCGGCGCCGCCGCAGAACGTGTCCTTGCCGGAAGTGACGACCGCGCCCTTGATGGCGGCATCGCTCGCGACCTTTTCGACGATCGCCTCAAGCTCCTCCATCACCTTCGCGTCGATGACGTTCATCGAGCGGCCGGGCATGTTCCAGGTGACGAGCGCAATGCCGTCAGCATCGACATCGAAGGTGAAATTGGTGAAGGCCATGTTTCGCTCCCTGTCGTATCAGTCCGGCCCCGCAAAGCGGGCCGAGCAATTATTAGTCACGGATCGTGGTCACGGTTTCACGCCCGCCAGCCAAGGGCTGCGCCTCGAGCTAACGGTTCAAGTGTACGGCTCCCCGTTCTTGCGGGTGTAACGTGAGCCCTTGTCGTCGCGGATCACCAGCAGATCCACATCCGGATATTCGGCGCGCTCGTGCTTCGAGCGCGTTCCGATTTCGAGAAGCACCGCATCGAGGCCCGATTTGTTGACGAGGTGATGACCGTTCGGGTCGTTGGCCTTGAAGCCCGCGGCATCGCCCGGCCTGAGCACGGTCTCGCCGCTGTCGTCGATCAGCACGACTTCGCCTTCGAGGATGAAGACGAGCTCATCTTCCTTCTGGTGCCAATGCCGCAGCGCGGACGCGGCGCCGGGCTTCAGCGTCGTCAGGTTGACCCCGAACTGGTCGAGGCCGGCCGCGTTGCCGAGCCGCTTGCGCGCGCGGCCGGCGACGACTCGCCGGAGCGGCTCGGGATAGTTCGAGCCAGCATCGATCGGGATTTTGGCGATGTCGATCTTGGGCATAATTCTGTGTTCGTCATCGCCGAGCGCCCGCGCGGTGCGCCGGCCGTGAAGGATGCTGCTCAGTCCGTACCGCTCGTCGAGGCTCGGCGCTTCGCGCCGAGCCTCGAGCTACGGATTGCAATTCACACCCGCTCGATGATCGTGGCGGTCCCCATGCCGGCGCCGATGCACAGTGTGACCAGCGCGGTTGCCAGGTTGCGCCGCTCGAGCTCGTCGAGCACGGTGCCGAGGATCATCGCGCCGGTGGCGCCGAGCGGGTGCCCCATGGCGATGGCGCCGCCGTTGACGTTCATCTTCGCCGGATCGAGATCGAACGCCTGCAGATAGCGCAGCACCACCGAGGCGAACGCCTCGTTGAGCTCAAACAGGTCGATGTCGTTAATCGTCATCCCGGCT
>Ga0210397_10001821_pt1 | contig 13563 bp, 8 predicted proteins | sample IncBWH2OmetaG_FD_160126 | JGI IMG/M metagenome (GOLD analysis project Ga0210397, IMG submission 160126) | Forest soil microbial communities from Barre Woods Harvard Forest LTER site, Petersham, Massachusetts, United States - Inc-BW-H-2-O ...
GCCCAACAACGTCCTGTCGCCCAGGCGACTGCGTCCGACGGCACCAGGACGTTGTTGGGCATGTCGAGGATGGCGAAGGCCTTGCGCTGGATCGCGTAGTTGAGCGTCGCGGTCGCCGCGGTCAGATAGTTCGACGAATTCATCGCCGGCATGTCGGGGACAGCCAGCAGGTTGACGGATTGCATCGCGTCCAGCGCATAGATGCCGATCCGCGTGGTCGAATTGCCGGCGACGTCGAAGCCGGTCGGAATGAGGCCATTGGGATTGGTCTGGCTCGCGCAGGTGAGCTGCTGCGCCTGGTAGTTGGTCTGCAGCGTCGAAAACAGCGACGCCTGGTTCGAGGTGACCCCGATCAGATACTGCGCCAGGCTGGGATCGGCCGACCAGACCTGCACCAGCTGCGCCTGCGTCGCCCCGGCGGCGGGCGCGAAAGGCGACATGCAGCTGCGCACCGTCGCGCTGGCGAGGCTCGGCAGCCCGAGCAGTCCTGCCGCGTTCGAAAGCGCGCTCTGGATTCCCGCGATCAGGTCGGAAACCACGGAGACGGTGAACGCAGTGTTGAGTGTCTGCGCCGGCAGCGCGGGCGAGGGCTTGCCGCCCACCGGGGGCGGCACGACGGTGATCGTGAAGATCACGCCGGTCTGCGGCTTGGGAGGAGCCACGAAGGTGAGCATCGTGCCGCTGGCGAGCGGTACCAGCACCGCCGGCGTCGAACTGATGGCGGGAATCGCCAGCAACTGGGCGTACGGGTTCGAAGACGCCTGCATCACGCTGACGATCGAATTGGTCTGCGAAAGGTCGAGCGTGACGCCCGGAACGCTTTGCGTCTGGACGACGCTATAGCTCGTGCTGGTCGCGTTGCTGTTGCTGGCCGTCGCATAAAGCGTGGCCGTCAAATTGAAGGTGTTCAGCTTGTTCGTCGTGTAGTCGACGTTGACGAACACATTCTGCCCCCATGTCCCCGGATTTTGGGACTGAAGCGCAAACAGGTTCACGCCTTTTGTCAGCGTGGGACCGCCGCTCGCCGGCGGCGGCTGCGTCGCCGGCGGATTGGCGCCCGTCAGTTGCGCCGCCGGCTGCGCCAGCGACACGGAGCTGGCGACCAGGCGGCTGACCCAACCCTCAGTGCCGCCGTTGAGGAAAAATTGCGAGACTTGGAAGCTCGTGACGCTGGTGGGGTCCAGTCCGCCGAAAACCCGCTGAAAATCGCCGAAATTCAGACACTGCACGGGCGTGTTCAATGGACCGCGAGTCAAATATCCGACAAACGCCGTCGTCGACGTTGCCGCCCCTGCAATGGTGTGTGTCCCGCTCGGTAACTCCTGGACATATACACCTGGATACGTCAGCTGAAGTGCCATTTTATTCTCCGAGCGTAAGACATAAGTAATGCCGCTTTTTCTAAAAGCACAATAGATCAAATCATCAATATTCTGTCTTGACGCAAACTTGGCGTACCAATAGCGTTACTTTAGTTGCGTCCTCGTGCTGCGTACCTTGACTCTATAGAGCAAGGAAGTTTGGCATAATCTGCGGCAAAGAGTTGAACATGGACGCCGATGGCAATCAGACGTTGCGGCATCAGCTCGATTTCACGCTGTACAACCTGCCGTCGACGACGATCAGGATCGATTTTCCGACCGCCGCAGGCGCCGAAAACATTTTGCTGACGGCGATGCCGACGATCCGGCTGGGGGCGAGCTACACGCCGTCGCCCGTAACCGTCAGCAACCTGTTCGTCCAGCCGCGCCGCATCGAATGCGAGATCTCCAACGCGCCGTCCCTGCTGCCGATCTCGCTGCAGATCACGTGCGGCGGCCCGTTCGTGTTCGGCTGGCTGCTGGTGCCCGAGAGCGTCCAGACCGTCATCGCCACCGCCGTGCAGCGGATTCGCATCGTCGGCCCCGGCTATTGGGCGCTTCCGTTGCGGCAGGCCGGCGCCACGTCCGAACCGAAACCGAATGAAACGGTGCCGCCACGCAAGTCCGGGACGGCGCCGGCAAAACCCGCGGGGGAGGTCGCGGCGACTTGAAGCTCGTTGCCGGCGGGCAATAGCGCCGGCGCATGACATGACCGTTGGGTAATTTTCTCGATCAACAACAAGGAGAGACAAATGGCGACACAGACAGGAAATATCACAATCCAGTACCAGAACGCGACCTTCACGACGACCGCGGCGTCGATCGTGATCGGCAACGGAACGTGCGTGCTCGGGAGCAACAGCTACTTCTCGATGAGCGGAACTTTCACTTTCAGCACGCTCAACGTCTCGAGCGGGTTGATCAGCATCGACAATACCTCGCCGGGCATCGCGGCCAACGGCACGGTCACCATCCCGCTCAGTGCCCCGGGCGGCGCGCCGACGATCACCGCGAACAACTTCTCCGGCACGGCCATCGTGACCTGGCCGACGACCAATCAGGGCCCGCAGAACGAGCAGCTGACGCCGGGCCAGCAGATCACCCTCAACAACTTCGGCAGCAACTGAGCAGTCGGCCGTCCCGGCATCTGCCGGGGCGGCCTTCCCTGTCCGGCGGGCATCAGATGACAGCGAGCATCACGATCAACTTCGCGAACGGCGTCGCAGCGAGCAACACGGTCGACGTGATGCTGACCAATTGCACGGTCAGCGCGGGCCTGAACAGCGGCGTGACCGTCGCGATGGCGTCGGCGCTGACCAATGTGACGGTGACCTCCACCCAGGTGGCGGTCGCGACGGCGCTGAACGCGCAGTTCAACGGCTCGGTGACGATAGCGATTGGCTGGACGAGCGGGCAGCAGCCCGAGGTCACGCTCAACAATCTATTGAACAACTCGGGCCCCGCGACGGTGACGTGGCCGACCGCGAGCGGACCGCAGACCCAAATCCTGACCCCGGGCGATCCCATGGCGCTCGCGGGCATCGTCGATAGTTGAGCGCCGATCGTGCCGCAGCTGGTGAGTCTTGGCGCCGTGCTTTCGTGCAGCTTCGGCACCGCGCCGATGCCGATGATCGTGCCGCCCGAGACGCCGGTGCTGGAAGACGCACTGCCCGCGGCGACGATCATGGACTTCATCCCGCTCGAAAACATTCCCTCGTTCGTGATGTGCACCAGTCTCGCCAATCCCGAGGTCGCAGCGGCGACCGCGGCGGCGTTCGGCGTCCTGACGCCGATGCCCTGCGTGCCGGTCACCACGTCGCCCTGGTTCCCCGGCGCGCCGACCGTGCTGCTCGAGGGGATTCCCGCTCTGTGCACCGGCTCGATGTGCCTGTGCGACTGGCTCGGCGAAATCACCATCGACGAGCCCGGCCAGGAAACCGCCTCGACCGACGCCTGAGCCTTCTTGCGCACAAAGCCTCGTTGGATCGCACCCCAAGCCTGTCCGGCAGCAATTGCGGATATTGCCGGTGGCGACATCCGGCTGAGGAACGCATATAGTCGCCCCCGCGAGGGGCCATGACATCTTCACTGCCGAACCGGGCGCAAAGGCTCGAGCGCCACAGCCGCTCGCGGCCGCCCTCGTCCCTGTTCCGTACCCACGCCATCGATCGGACAGAGCGCTTCGCCGCCTGGCGCGAGAGCCAGTCGGTCTTCCTCGATTCGAGCCTCTCCGCCGACGACGACGCGGCCGCCTTCTCAGGCGACATCGAGAGCTATCTCCTCGACGACGTCATGCTGACCCGCGCCGTGGCCGGGCGGCAGAAATACGACCGCGCGCCGGCCAAGATCGCGCGCGACGGCCTCGACCATTACATGATCCAGGTCTTTTTCGGCGGCCATACCGAGGTCGACATGGGTCGCCACCGCGTGCGCAGCGAGCCGGGCCGCGCCATCGCCTTCGATCTCGGCGAAGTGCTGGATAGCTACAACGCCGCCTTCGATATCGTCTGCATCGTCGTGCCGCGCGTCCGCCTGGCTCCGCTGCTGACGCGGCCGGATTCGCTCCAGGCCTCGATGTCCGAGCGCGACGGCGCCGCCGGCCGTCTGTTCGTCGACTACCTGAGCAGCCTTTATCGCGTCGCGCCGTCGCTGACCCCGCCCGAGGCCCGAACCGCCTCGCGCGCGCTGCTGGATCTCGCAGCCTGCGCCTTCAACCGGACCGGCGCCGAAAGCGCGATGGCGGCGCGCGAGCACGCCCTCCTGCTCAAGGCGATGCGCTTCATCCGCGACAACCTTGCGTCCCCCGAACTGTCGCCGGAGGCAGTCGCGCTCGGCGTCGGCCTGTCGCGCACGGCGCTCTACCGGCTGTTCGAGCAAAGCGGCGGCATTGCCGGATACATCCGCGAGCTGCGTCTGCGGCGCTGCCACAACGAGATCGCCTCGCTCCGCAACATCCATCGCCGTATCGCCGACATCGCCGACGGCTGGGGCTTCACGAATGCGGCGCATTTCTCGCGCGCTTTCCGCACCCGCTTTGGCCGTACCCCGGTCGAGACACGCGGCGTGCTTGATCCCGCCGTTCGCGGTCGGCACGCCGAACTCGACCCACGGGTCGGCGACCGACGTTATGAGGAATGGATCGCCGCCCTCGCCTGAGAGGTTGGTCTATGCATCGCGTCCATTTGTGTTGACCATGCGTCCCAGGCCCATCCGCCTTCCGCTCCATTTCAGCTAGCGTCGCGCAAGCATCGTCAGCGTTGGGGCATCATCATGAAATCGAGGCACGCCGCGCGTGGCGCATTGGTTTGCGCCGGCCTTCTCTATGCGCCGGCGACGGCGATCGCTCAAGCCGTCCCGACCCCCAACGCCAACCAATACGGACCGCAGATGATCGGGGCGCCGACCGCCTGGGCGCGCGGCTATTCCGGCGCAGGCGTTACCGTCGTCGTCGCCGATTCCGGCATCGATCCCAACCACACCGCGTTCGCCGGCAAGATCGATCCCCGCAGCAAGAGCTTCGTGCTGACCGCGCCCGGTGCGGCCTACGATCCCACGGCGATCAACGATCCCGACCCGCAGAGCCACGGCACCCATGTCGCCGGCATCGTCGCCGCGTCGGCGGCGAGCGGCGTTCCCGGCATCGGCTACAACGCCGGCATCGTCGTGCTCAAGATGATCGCAGGCTGCGCCAAGGGCCAGAATTGCGACGCGCCCGGTATTCCCAACGCGTCCGCCGCGGCGCTCGACTACTACGCGGGCCTCGCCAATGCGATCATCTACAATGCGAGCTACGGTCCCTCGCCTCCTGCGAACACAACGAGCTGGCCGGCCAACTTTCTCGACCCGGACGAAGCCGCCTCTGCGCTCGGTGCGCTCGTCAAGGGCAAGATCGTCGTCGCGGCGACCGGCAACGATCGGACGATCAGCCCCGTCGCCAGCGCCAATCCCAATGGGCTTGCGCTCGATCCCTTCATCCAGCCCGGCAACGCCAATGCCGGCGTCTACCAGGACGGCAACAACAACTACAATTTCTCCAACCTGCTCAATCAGCCGGGCTTGATCGTTGCCGTCACCGCGGTCGGCGCGAACAAGCTCATCGCCTCCTACGCCCAGCTCTGCGGCGTGACGGCAAGCTGGTGCGTGGCGGCACCCGGGGGCGATGACAGCGACAACGGCATCTACTCCACGCTGCCGGGCAACAAATTCGGTTATCTCCAGGGCACCTCGATGGCGACGCCGGCAGTCTCCGGCGCGCTGGCCGTGCTGCAGCAGGCCTATCCGGCCTATGGCGCGCGCGACCTCGCCAACGTGCTGTTCGCCACGGCGGAGAATGTCGGCGGCCAGGCGGCCGACAACGCGACCTATGGCTACGGCCTGATCCGCCTCGACCGCGCGACCGATGGACCGACCACGCTCGCGGCCGGAGCCGGCGTCGACGTGGCGACACAGCAGACGACCTATTGGAGCCAACCGCTGACCACGGCCGGCGGCTTTTCCAAGACCGGTGCCGGGTATCTGATCGTCGCGGGACGCACCACGGCCGCGGGCGACGTCAACGTCGCGGCGGGGGCGATCGGCGTCGACGGCACGCTGACGCTCCAGACGACCATGACCGTCGCGCCGGGTGCGACGCTTGCGGGCTTCGGCCGCATCGTCGGCAATACGGTGATCAACGGCACGCTCGACGCCGGCCAGCTGCCCAATTATGCCGACCTCGCCGCCAACAATGGCGGCGCGGTTCCAGCCGGCATTCCCGCCAGCGGCAGCTCGCCCGGCACGCTCACCTTCCAGGGCAACGTGACCTTCGGCGCCGCCGCCACAATGCGCGAGAACATCGACGGCGCACTCCTCATTCCCGGTGGACCCGGCACTTTCGATAAGATCGTCGTGACCGGCACCGGCGCGACCTTCGCAGCCAATGGAACGCTGGCGCCTGTCCTGCGCGGCATCGTCGGCGGCAACAACAACTATTCGCCGGCGGTCGGCACGAGTTTCGTCATCGTCACGGCTCAGAACGGCGCTGCCGTCGCCGGCCAGTTCGCGACGCTTGCCCAGCCCGGCGCCGGCCTCGCCGCCAACACGCGCCTCGACGTCGTCTACACAACGACCATGGTCACGCTCAACGTCACGCCGCTGAACTTCGCCGCTGTCGCGGCCGGCCAGAACCTCGATCCCAACGCCAGGGCGTTGGCCGGCGCGCTCGACGTGGTGCGCCCCGATGCCGGCGCGCGGCCGGGTACGCGCTCGGCGACGGTGTTCGACGATCTCTACGACGACAGCATCGGCGAGGACGACGGCGAACTGAACGCGCTCGCCGATCAGGGCGGCGCGGACGTCCCGGCGGCGGCGCTATCGGCCTATTCCGGCTTCTCCGACACGCTTGCCCAACGCCAGGCGCGAAACCTGTTCGACACGCCGCAAGGCGATCCGTCGCGCGTCGCGTGGGGCTATGGCGACGGTATCGCCTCCGACGTCGACACCGGTGGTGCGGGCACGCCCGCCATTTCCGACGCCTGGACCGCCTGGGCGCAGGGTTTTGGACGCTGGTCCTCCATCCAGGCGGACATCGGACTGCCGGGATCGCACAGCAGCGACGACGGAATGGCGGCCGGCGCCGACCGACGCTTTTCGCCAGAACTCACGGCCGGCGGCGCCTTCGGCTATGCGCGCACGACCACCGTGGGCGGCGGCGAGACGGCAGTTTCCGACGTCTATGCCGCTGCGCTCTATGCGGCATGGACGCCGGGCGATTTCACCGTCGACGCGCGGCTCGCGACCGGGCCCAGCGACAGCACCACCGCGCGCATGGTCAGCGTCTTCGGGACGCCGACACTGGTGACCGGTGCCGCGCATGGCATCGGCGTACTGGGTGCGGTCGAAGGCGGCTGGCGCACGCGACTCGACGACATCGACCTCGAGCCCTATCTCGGCATGGACGCGCAAACGCTGCACCGTTCGGGCTACAGCGAGACATCGATGGTCGGACTGAGCTTCCCGGCGCAGGATTTCACCAAGACCGTCACCAAGCTCGGCGCCCGCGCCGCGACCCGCTTCGACGTCGCCGGATTCACCGTCGCGCCCCAGATCGATATCGCGTGGACGCACGATCTCGAAGACGACACGCTGGTCACGCACGCCGCCATCTTGAGCGCGCCCTTCGATATCGAGGCCGCCGGACCCGGGCGCGATGCGGCGGTCGTCGGCATCGATCTCTCCGCCTGGCAGAGCGAAACGTTCAGCCTGTTTGTCGGCTACCGAGGCGAGTTTCGCGCCCGCGCAACCTCGCAGGAAGTGCATGGCGGCCTGCGCCTGCAGCTCTGAACGCAAAATTTGTCGCGCTCGGAAGGACGCTGCGGCCGCACGGGTCTACCGGCCACCACAGGCGAGCCGATGCAGCCCGACTAGGCAGACCTATCCGGTGGCAATCACGCATAACTTGCACACGAACGCAGTGCCAAGTATCTGTTTCGAGCAGACGATCCCGTAGCTCAGCAGGATAGAGCAACGGTTTCCTAAACCGTAGGCCGCGCGTTCGAATCGCGCCGGGATCGCCAGTGATTTCAATGCCCTATCTAAAGGCGAGAATATCTCTGGCACCTATTTGGCACCTTCCTCCTAAGTGGACGCAATCCGCGCTGAGATGGCTTACGACCTTCTGGTCCGCATGCTCGTCAGGGCAGACGAAGTCGGTGCAGTTGAACAGATCACCAGGGGGCAATTGCACCGCTCGGTTCGGATTTCACTGATATCGCGATCACGATAAATCAAAAATATGGGAAATTCCCGGACCTTCGCAAGTAGGTCTGTTGTTCCGATATCGGGCAATCTGGCTGTTAGCGGGAAATTCGAATTTCATTTCAAGTCATCATGCGGGGGCGGCGATCCACGCCATTAGATTGCGAGTCTCCTGGCGGGCTCCATCCAGGGTCATCAGAACCATTCCCCACGTGATCCTCAACATGGGGAGGCGTCCAATGCTGATCATCGCCTCCTGGTTCAATGTGGGTCGGATGGGCCTGCCCTTGACCGTCTTCGCCAGTTGCGTTTGTCGCGGCTGCATCCGGCTTAGGGGGATTGGCATTCTGCGAAACGGTAGGCGCCGAGGGCGGTGGGGCTACGGGGTTTCCCGTTTGTCCTTGAGCGGACGTACCTGCGAGAGCAAGTGCCGGTAAAAGTACAAGAAAAATCGGTCTGCGAGAGGTCATCATAGTCACCTATAAGTTCTCTGTTCTTCTGCAGAAAGGGATTGCTGCGCCGTATTCTGGGATTTGCGACTCCTACCAAGAACGATGTTTTTCCAACAAGAGACGCCTAGATTTCTCCCAATCTAGACTCGGAACTCTATTTATGTACACTGCCACCGGGATATGCGGCTAAACAACTCTTCAGGCCTACATCAAAGAAACAAAATGAGCCGCAGGTGGGGGTGTTATGCTTCAACGTGGCTTTTCAGCCATTGTGTTGGCTTTGACATGCATTTCGATTGAAGCATGCCAAGTCGTTGGACCAGCTTCAATTCAGCATGGTCGGCTAAACTACAATGACGTCATCGCGCGGACTTCAAATGAACAGGTTCTCGCGAATATCGTGCGCGTTCATGAGCACGAGCCAACCCTGTTTATCGATGTCACAGAAGTAGATGCTCAAGTCTCATTTCAATCCAACGTGGCGGCGAATGGCGGTCTAAATGGAAGCCGCGGAACGACTGGGACGGCCACGACAGCAACGTCGAACACTACAAGTGGAGTTGCAACCGACACAGAATCCGGAACAACAACGAACACTCTTTCGGGGACGACCACCAATACCACAACAGGAATGACGGCTGTCGCTCCAACAGGAACGACTGACACCACAACAGCGAGCACGTCCACCGCGACGACCTCCGGAATATCTGTCGCAAACACATTGGGCACTTCTGTCGCTAATACCACCGGAACGATGTCTAGCGTGACCAACGCAATTGCTAGCGCTGTTACTAACGCCTTTTCGAGTAACGGGTCAGGGTCATTGACGTACAGTGAGAGCCCAACGATTCGTTACGCCCCTTTGCTAGGTCAGCCCCTAGTTCAGCAATTGCAGTCGCCAATATCAGTTGACTCCATCGCCAATCTGTTTCAGTCGAACAGTCGTTGGCCGGCTCTATTACAATTAACAGTCGATCGACTGGCCCCAAGCTATGAGGCGTACGGCGCCGCTCTTAATGCGCTCATCCAACTCGACAATTTCAATGCGTTAGTGGTCGCCGCCTATCCAACATCGGATCTCATTTCGAAGGGCGGCGGTAACAATTCGACGCCCAAGCCGGTGGTCGCTAATCCTAATGGGACGGTGAATGTCTATGTCGAGTCAGCGGGCTCAAACCAAAGCACCGGCGGGCAACAGTCAAGTAGGTCGAGTTCAAATTCATCGCTGCCGAACGACACGCTGATGCTGTTCCTTCAGCCGGACGCTCCCGACATCGGGCCACATGACTCTACGCAATCCGGTACCATTATTTCCGAGACGCGGCGAAGAATACTGCATCTCTGGATAAGACTGCTTCGAATATATGAGAACACTCAGTTGGAAGCTCAACTCAGCTGTACTGATCCCAACCCAACAATCAAGCCTGTGACCCCGGACGGGTGCCTCGACGACCTTGATCAAAGGGTTCAGCACATGACGGACGCAGACCTTACTGCAGCGTTTAGCGAATTGCCCAATAGCATCGAACTGCGAACCGTACCACTGTCGCCGGCACTACTCACAGCGCAGAGCGTGCGAAGCGCCGCGCCAGTACTCCGCACGCGATCAGCAATGGGCGTCCTTCAGACCGCCGTAGCTACAGAACAATCGAGCGCCATACGATTTTTCTCGAACTTCGACGACTTCAAAAAAGCAATAGACACGCGCTGGAACCATTGTGCTGGAGAACGCGCCTATTATGTCGATTACGACGACAAATTTTTCCATGACGACGATACCAAGCCGTGCACATCACAGATCAAGAGTATAGATGCCACGGCTCAGGACGGCCATCTTGATACCAGTAATTTTGAATCGCTTCGCAACGAACTCATGTATTCTGTGGGACGCTTTTTCATCTGCGTAATCAAAGGGCGTCCACCAGCAGGAATGCCACCTTTTGTTTCGTTCGAAGACGGTGGCGGTCAACTGTACTACATCGCTGGAGACGACGAGGTATCCAAGCAGAACTTCGTCCTGCTGTCGCAACTGCTAATTATGCAGGCAGTCGTCTCGCAAACGCCGCCTCTGACACCGACGATCTCCGTTAACTAGACGTTCGCCTTCGGCGTCACCAGCGAGACAAGAAAAGAGACGACCAGGCTTAACAGGGTCGTCCCCTGCCCCGCCTAGCGGGACTGCCGTTCGGGATTATCGCGCTCGCTAATGCGTACACGCTACTCGGAAGCCGAAACCACGAAGCCCCGCGTCCCAGTGGATCGTGTTGGGTGCGGTAGGTATTGGGAATCCGAATCGCGCCGGGATCGCCAGTTTTCCCTAATGAAACAGGAAATCCCCCGCGGTGAGCTGCGCCGTTTGCACGTTCTGCAGCGTGATGTGGTTCTGGGCGTCGAAGGCGATGAGCGTGTCGGCGCCGACCTGGCTCATGAAGGGCTGCAGGGCGGCAAAGCTCGCAATGCCGTAATTGTGCAGGTCGATGACGTCGCCGCCGGCATTGCCGGCGACGAAATCGGTGACCGTGTCCTGCCCGTCGCCGTAGGCGAAGACGAAGCGGTCGTCGCCGGGCCCGCCCGTCAGCGTGTCGTTGCCCTTGCCGCCGTTGATCAGATCGTCGCCGCCGCCGCCGTTCAGCGTGTCGTTGCCGCCATAGCCGAACAGGACGTCGCGGTTGTCGCCGCCGCTCAGCACGGTGTCGACCGGCGTGGAACCGAAATTCGGATCGGTGGGCGTCGTGAACCAGGTCAGCGTGTCGTACACCGCCGCCAGGTCCGCCGCGCTCACGGTGTGCGAGTTGTCGTCATTGGTGCCGGTCAGCGACAGCTGGTTCCAATTGGCGTCGAACGACACCGTCAGCTCCGTCCAGCGATAGAGATTGGCCTGGTCGTAGAGCGTCAGCTGGTGGGCGCCGGCTTCGTTCGTGGAGAGCGAATACACCACATGGCCATCGGCGTCGTCGGTGAACGAATTCCACGACCAGCCTTGCGTGTCGGTGGTGTCGTAGTTGGTCTCCGTGCTGGTGCCGTTGTCGTTGAGCGTCACCTGCGTGGTCAGGCTGCCTTGGGCGTCGAAGAAGTTCCGCTGCTCGGCCCAGGGCGCGCTGAGCGCGTCGTAGGTGATGGTCTCGCTGGAGCCGTCGCCATTGTGAATCGTCTGGCTCGACATCGCATCGGCGCCGAACGTGCCGTCGGCAAACTTGAACTGCGCCATGCCGCGGACGGTGTCGACGCCATCCGGCGAGCCGACGCGCGTGTCGGTGAGCGTGAAGGTCTGCGTGTTCCGGTCGTAGACGACCTGGTAGAACGAGAAATCGCCGGTATAGCCCGCCACACCGGTGCCGGCGCCGCCGATCAGCGTGTCGTTGCCGCCGCGGCCATAGACCGTGCCGTTGAACGTGCCCGAGGCGCTGTTCAGGACGTCGTCGAAATCGCCGAAATCGATGTTGCCGTTGATGATGCCGGTGTTGTCGATCGTATGGAGCAGCGGTCCGAAGGTGGTGATGCCCGTCATGAATTCTATGTTGCCGTTGAGCGTGCCGGAATTGTCGATCAGCGCGCTGTCGGGGCCGACCGGATCGACCTCCGAGGTCTCCAGGATGGCGACGCTTGCGGTGATCGTGCCCGAATTGTGGATCACCAGCAGGGTCGACAATTGGTTGGCGTATACCAGTCCCGCGCTTTGGCCGCTGTCGTTGACCGCGGTGATGGTGCCGCTGTTGTCGAAGCTGAACGGCGAGCCGTCGAACGTCATGTACATCTGCACGGCCGAGGAATAGACGAACGACTCTTTGCCTTCGACGCTGATGGTGCCGCTGTTGGAGAACGCGCTGCCGCTGTCGGTCTCGTAGCCGACCGCGTAGGCGCCCGTCGAGGTGACCGCGAGCGTGCCGCTGTTGTGGAAGACGAAGCTCGGGTCGTCCGTCAGGATCCCGAGCGTTTGGCCGCCGCCGGTCACGGTCAGATGTCCGTCATTGGTGACGTCCGCCGACCGCCCCGGCGAATAGAAGCCGAACGTATCGCCGCCCCCCGTTCCGGTGACGGTGAAGACGCCGCTCGCCTTGTTCCAGAACAGCGAATTGGTGAAGGCGCCGCCGCTGGCGTTGTAGACCCCGACGACGGTGGCGACGCCCGTGTCGCTGACGCTGACGGTGCCCGCATTGGTCAGCGAGGGCGCCGTGAACTGGGGCGATTTGTCGTCCAGCGTGAAGCCGTGCAGCGTCGGCGTGCTGTCGCTGATCGCCAGCGTCTGCCCCGCCGGCACGACATATTCGCCGTTCGAAAGGGTGAGCGGGGCGGCGTCCGCCGTCCTCAGTCCCGGCGACAGCGCGCCGAAGAGGCTGTCGTCGGGGACGGCAGCGACCGGCGCCGGGGCGGCCGCTACTGGGCTGGCTGCGGTCGCGACCGGCGCGTCGGACGCCGCCGGCGCGGGATCTGTCGCGGCAGCGGCGGGGACCGCCGCCTCGACCGGCGCATCGCTGACCGCCGACGCGGCGACCACGGCATTGGCAGGCTGGGTTGCGAAAACGGGGGTGCTGAGCGGCATGACAACCAGGCTCGAAACCGCCGGGACCCAAGGCTGCCAGCCGGCGCCATCGGCCGGGTCCGGCGGGTTCGCCAGCCCGTCGTCCGCCCATAAGGGCTTGTAATTAAACATGGTCCCCCGACCCCGCCGATTGCGTTACCACGAGTTAATCCGGAGTAATGGCGCAATACAAGGGCAGGCCGCGCGTCGCATGCCCTAGTGAAACAGGAAATCCCCGGCGTTGAGCTGGGCCGCCTGCACGTTCTGCAGCGTGATGTGGTTCTGGGCGTCGAAGGCGATCAGCGTGTCGGCGCCGACCTGGCTCAGGAAGGGCTGCAGGGCCGCGAAATTGGCGATGCCGTAATTGTGCAGGTCGATGACATCGCCGCTGCCGTCGCCGGCAGCGAAATCGGTGACCGTGTCCAGCCCGTCACCGAACGAAAAGACGAAGCGGTCATTGCCCGCGCCGCCGCTCAGCGTGTCGTTGCCGGCCCCA
>Ga0210397_10001825_pt1 | contig 13553 bp, 13 predicted proteins | sample IncBWH2OmetaG_FD_160126 | JGI IMG/M metagenome (GOLD analysis project Ga0210397, IMG submission 160126) | Forest soil microbial communities from Barre Woods Harvard Forest LTER site, Petersham, Massachusetts, United States - Inc-BW-H-2-O ...
CACCGCGATGCACATCAGCCGCGGCGCGGTCAAAAGCCATACCGCCCGCGGCATGGCCGCCCTGCGTACCGCCCTGGAGCAGGAATGACCGCGGGTGACGAGAGCACGGAAAGCGGTCCGGCGCGCGGCCGCGACTTCGGCGATTTCGTGCGCCTGGCCCTGAACGCCGCGGGCGACCAGATCGAGCCGTGCACGGACGGGCTGATCCCGATCCGGGCGAGGATCCTGGCCCGGGCCGGCGTCCCCTGGCCGCAGGCGTTCGCCCTCAGCAGATACTGGCTAGGCCCGAAGTAAGCGCCTGACCTGCGAGGGCCTGGGCTGGCGGGAAGGCGGGAACCAGGACCGTTCGGTATCTGTGGCCTGGTCCTGAACGGCGGCCCGCAACCTTCCTCGGCACCGCAAAAAGACCGACCTACTATGGGCGGTATGACCGAGCAGGCGGAGACCAGCCGAACGGCGATCCTGACCGTTGACGACGACCCGGGCGTGTCCCGTGCGGTAGCCCGTGACCGGCGGCGGCGGTACGGGGAACGGTACCGGATCGTGCGGGCCGAGTCGGGCGCGGACGCGCTGGAGGCGCTGCGCCAGATGAAGCTGCGCGGCGACCTGGTGGCGGCGATCCTGGCCGACTACCGGATGCCCGAGATGAACGGGATCGAGTTCCTCGAGCGGGCGATGGACATCTACCCGGGGGCGCGGCGGGTGCTGCTCACCGCGTACGCCGATACCGGGGCGGCGATCGACGCGATCAACGTCGTCGACCTGGACCACTATCTGCTCAAGCCGTGGGACCCGCCGGAGGAGAAGCTCTACCCGGTAATCGACGCACTGCTTGACGCGTGGATGCAGTCGGACCACCGGCCGGTGCCGGAGACCAAGGTAGTCGGGCACCGCTGGTCGGCCCGCTGCTCCGAGGTGCGCGAGTTCCTGGCCCGCAACCAGGTGCCGTACCGCTGGTACAACTCCGACGAGCCGGAGGCGGAGCGGCTGCTCGAGGCCGCGCATGCGGACGGCCTGTCGCTGCCGGTGGTGATCACGCCGGACGGTGACCCGCTGATCGAGCCGACCGATGCCGAGCTGGCCTCCCGGGTCGGCCTGGCCACCACGCCGTCCAAGGACTTCTACGACCTGATCGTGATCGGCGGCGGCCCGGCCGGCCTCGGCGCCGCGGTGTACGGCGCTTCGGAAGGGCTGCGCACCGTGCTGGTCGAGCGGACCGCCACCGGCGGCCAGGCCGGGCAGAGCTCGCGGATCGAGAACTACCTGGGCTTCCCCGACGGGGTGTCCGGCGCGCAGCTCACCGACCGGGCGCGGCGGCAGGCGGCCAAGTTCGGGGCCGAGGTGCTGACCACGCGGAACGTGGTGAGCCTGGACGTATGCGGTTCGGCCCGCCGGGTCAGCTTCGCGGACGGGACCTCGATCGACGCGCACACGGTCATCCTGGCCACTGGGGTGACCTACCGGCAGCTCGCGGCGCCGGGCCTGGCCGACCTGACCGGGCGCGGGGTGTACTACGGGTCCGCGCTCACCGAGGTCTCCGCCTGCCTCGGGCAAGACGTCTACATCGTCGGCGGGGCGAACTCGGCCGGACAGGCCGCCGTCTTCCTGTCCCGGCACGCCAAGTCGGTGACGATCCTGGTCCGCGGGCCCTCGCTGGAAGCCTCGATGTCGTACTACCTGATCAAGCAGATCGACGACGTGCCGAACATCTCGGTGCGGACGTGCACCGAGGTCATCGAGGCGATCGGCGAGGATCACCTGGAGAACCTCAGGCTGCGGAACACCGCGACGGGCGACACGGAAACAGTAGACGCCCAGTTGCTGTTCTTGTTTATCGGGGCAGCGCCGCTGACCGACTGGCTGGATGGAGTGGTAGTGCGAGATTCCCGGGGTTTCGTGGTCGCCGGGCCCGACCTGTCGGTCGGCAGCGAGCGGCCGCGCGGCTGGGACCTCGACCGGATGCCGTACCACCTGGAGACCAGCATCCCGGGAGTATTCGTGGCCGGGGACGCGCGGGCGGAGTCGGCCAAGCGGGTGGCTTCGGCCGTCGGCGAAGGCGCGCTGGCCGTCATGCTCGTACACCGTTATCTGGAGAAGAGATGAACGCTTTGCCTGCTGAGCCACAGCAGTTGTCGTGCAGTACCGAAGAGCTGCGGACGCTGTTCCTGTTCGAGAAGCTGAGCGAGGACCAGCTGCAGTGGCTGTGCGAGCGCGGGCACGTGCAGCTGTACGAGCCGGGCACGGTCTACGCTGAGGGCTCCCCCGCGACTTGCTTCTATGTGCTGCTCGAGGGCACCGTGGTGCTGTCGCGCCGGGTGGGGGCGGACGACATCGAGGTCGGCCGCACCTCGACGCGCGGCGTGTACACCGGCGCCTTCATGGCCTACCTGGGCGAATCGGTGCCGCAGGTCTACAACAACTCGGTGCGGGTGACCGAGCCGTCGCGGTTCTTCGTGCTGGACGCTGCCGTCTTCGCCGAGCTGATGCAGGACTGGTTCCCGATGGCGGTGCACCTGCTGGAGGGCCTGTTCTTCGGCAACAGGAACGCCCAGGCAGCCATCGGCCAGCGGGAACGGCTGCTGGCGCTCGGCTCCCTGTCGGCCGGCCTGACCCACGAGCTCAACAACCCAGCCGCGGCCGCGGTGCGGGCCACGTCGGCGCTGCGCGAGCGGGTGGCCGGGATGCGGCACAAGCTGGGCATGATCGCGAGCGGGAAGTGGGACAGGACCACGCTGGAGACGCTGATCAAACTGCAGGAGGAGGCGGCCGAACGAGTGCCGAAGGCCGTCGCCCTGTCAGCGCTGGAAACCTCCGACCGTGAGGACGCCATCGCGGACTGGCTCGAAGACCGCGGCTGCCGCGAAGGCTGGCAACTCGCCCCGGCGTTCGTCGCGGCCGGCCTCGACGTCGACTGGCTCGACCACGTCGAGGCGTCGGTTGACCCGTCCACGCTGGAAGCCGCGCTGCGGTGGCTGAACTACACCGTCGACACCGAACTGCTGATGAACGAGATCGAGGACTCGACGACCCGGGTCTCCACCCTGGTCGGAGCGGCCAAGCAGTACTCGCAGCTAGACCGGGCGCCGTACCAGGTCGTTGACGTGCACGAGTTGCTGGACAGCACGCTGATGATGCTGTCCGGGAAGATCCCGCCCGGGATCACTGTGGTGAAGGAGTACGACCGGTCGTTGCCGCAGATCCCGGCGTACGCGGCCGAGCTGAACCAGGTCTGGACAAACCTGATCGACAACGCGGTGTCCGCGATGAACGGGTCAGGGACCCTGACGGTCCGTACCGGGAAGGTCCGGGAGGACGAGGACGAGGTGTTCGTGGAGTTCGGCGACACCGGGCCCGGGGTTCCGCCGGAGATCAAGGGCCGTATATTCGAACCGTTCTTCACCACCAAGCCGGTGGGCGAGGGAACGGGCCTCGGGCTGGACATCTCGTGGCGCATCGTGGTGAAGAAGCACCACGGGGACATTTCGCTGGAGTCGTCGCCCGGCGACACGCGGTTCCGGGTTCGGCTGCCGGTCGCCTGGCAGGATGCGGAGGAAAACTGACATGAGCGAGATCGCCGGGATCGACCCTTCGGTGCCGCCGAGCGGGGAAGGCTGCGTCGAGTGCGAGGCCGCGGCCGGCTGGTGGGTGCACCTGCGCCGGTGCGCGCAGTGCGGGCACATCGGCTGCTGCGACACCTCGCCCATGCAGCACGCGAGCGCGCACGCTTCGGCTACGGGACACCCGTTCATCCAGAGCTTCGAGCCGGGTGAGGACTGGTTCTACAGCTACGAGACCAAGGAGACCTACGACGGACCGGAGCTCGCGCCGCCGCAGCACCACCCGGTCGACCAGGGCGTACCCGGCCCCAAGGGGCGGGTGCCGGCGGACTGGCGGCAGCACGTGCACTACTAGGCTCGGTACGCCACAATGGGCCGCGGCCGGGCGACTCGTTTCCCGGAAACCAGACTCAGGTCACACCGGCAGCATTAGCATCACGGTCTGTGTGCGCCGGACGGCCGGAACGTCATGAAACCCCGGTTCCAGTGCGTGCTGACGCAGTGAAAGCCCGGTTCCAGTACGTCCGGCAGTGGACGGTCTGGTGCGTGTGGTGCCAGAGTGCTTCCTGCGCGCCCGCATAGCGGTTGCCGCGGGTCGGCCGACGTTGCCCGCGCGGCGTTGAGATAGCGTTTCATCGCCAGATCGCCAAATTGACGCATCGCCAGATCGGCTGAGGGAGATGGACGATGGAGCCTGACGGATCCGCGCAGGTCGCCGTGTTCGTGGATTTCGAGAACCTCGTCCTCGGCGCGGTCAAAGAACTGCCCGGCCAGGCGAACCCGGCGCCGTACGAGGCGCTGACCCGGCTGTGCCGTGGCTACGGCAACGCCTCGGTGCGCCGCGCCTACGCGGACTGGGCCAATCCGCTGTTCGGCGGGCACCAGGAGGACCTGGCGATGAATGGCGTGGACCTGATCCAGGTAGCGCGCGTCGGCATCCAGAACAAGAACGCCGCCGACATCCGGATGGCGGTCGACGCCATGGAGACGCTGATCGTGCATCCGGAGGTCAGCGTGTTCATCCTGGTCAGCGGCGACGGCGACTACTCGCCGCTGGTGCAGCGGCTGCGGGAGTTCGGCAAGTGGGTGGTCGGAGTCGGGACCGAGGCGAACGCGAGCCGCAAGCTGGTCTCGGTGTGCTCGGAGTACAAATACTGGGGCACGCTGGTGACGGAGGTCGAGCCGGCCGCACGGCCGGCTGCGGCCTTCGACATTACCGAAGCCGAGCGGTTGCTGGTACGGGCGCTCGAGGAGTCCGGCGTCGAGACGATAACGGCGGGCGGGCTGAAGAGCAAGATGCTGGCGCTCGACCCGGCGTTCGACGAGCACAACTACGGCGCCCGGAGTTTCCGCGCTTTCCTCGCCATGCTGCCGAAGCGCGTGGAGATCACGGAGGCGGGCGGCCCGGACCTGACCGTCAAGCTGATCGAGGAACCGCGGAAGACCGAACCGCAGAAGACCCCGAGGACCAGGACCCGGAAGTCCTGACCCCGCAATCCGGGCCGGAAACTAGGGCACGACCACACCGAGCGCGGACCAGGCACGCGTCAGTCCTTCGGCGATCTGCTTCTCCGTCAGCGGGCCGGCCATCCGCTCCCATTCCGCGATGGCCATTCGCTGGGTCTCGCTGAGGAACCGCATGGCGACGGTCTGCGCAAGCCAGGTATCGAACGAGATTCCCGCTTTCTGCGCGGCCTCATCGATGTTTGCCACCATGTAGGCGGGGAGACTCACCACGCGTTCCAACTGCCTCAGGTCAAGTTGTTCCTGATCGTCCTTCATTATGAAGCATCTCCCTCGCGTTTTCTGGCCACGGATCTGTGGTCATGACGAGTTCGAACAGTACGCCGAAGGCCTGACATTCCGGCGGACGATCTTGTACGTTGACGGTCGCGTACCGGATTGCCTACAGCCGGAACACGCCGCAGGGCGTTCGCGGCACCGCCCGGCTCAGTTGGCGATGCCGATCGTCTGGCGGAACGTCCCGGGTTGATCCAGGATGCTGAGCATGTAGTGGGCGACGTCGGCGCGGGAGACGAAGAGTCCGCGACGGAGATTCTGCCCGTAGGCCGTTCGGTACCTGCCAGTGACAGGCTTGCTGGTCAGCCTGGGCGGCCGCACGATGGTCCAGTCCAGGTCGCTGGCGCGCAGGACGTCCTCCATCCGGGCCAGGTCGGCGTAGTGGTCACGCAGTGCTCGCTTGACGATGGGGTCGGCTAGGTACCGGATGATGAACCCGTCGCCCGGGTCGTGCCTGGGCGGGTGCGGGCGCCCCGGCGAGGGGACGGTGCCGATGGGCGCCGCGCTCACCACGATGACCCGTCGGACCCCGGCGGCCCGCATGGCCTGCGTGATGACCTTGGTGCCCCTGGCCGCGACGCCGGCGTCGGCCTTGGTCCGGGGACCGAGCGCGGACAGCACCGCGTCGGCGCCCGCGACCGCGGGCTGGAGGGTGGCCGGGTCGGCAGAGGCGAAGTCGGCGGCCACCGCGCGAGCCGGCGCCGGCGAGAGGTTCTGCGGGTTCCGGGCCACGGCGGTGACGTCGTGCCCGGCGGAGATGGCCTGATCGAATAGCTGCCGGCCGACGCCGCCGGTCGCCGCGACGATGGTCAGTTTCATAGGGTGCTCCCTTGTGATGTGTCCTGAGCGCGGGAGGCGCGTTTACCACCATGACGATCGCGGCGACCTGAAGTGTGACCTGGCCGACGGACGGCTCGTGATGCCGGTCAGGTTCAGTGCGCGGCCGGGACTGGCGAGTTCCGGCGAACCCGGCCATGGAACCGGTATCGTACGGTGCCGTGCTGGATGGCGAACTGGTCTTCGTGCCGGGTGAGATTCCCGGCGGGGCGTGTTCGCCCACTGGGGTCGCGGCACCGGATCCGCCAAAGTCGAGCTGGTCTTTCCCGGTGGCACCTACGGCATACGGCTGATCAGAGCGGTACTGAAGGTTCGCAGGCTCACCGCCTCGGTTTCCTCCAGGGAAGGAAAGTACAGTCCCCCGGTGACGGAGGTGAGCGCTACGGACCCTCTCGCTGCGGCCGTTACGACCAGGAGGCGAGACGGCGGTCGACGGCGGACCGTATGAGGTCGCGGGCTTCGGCCCGGCTGACGCCGGACATCAGCAAGGAGTCGTAGTCGGTGTCCTCGTGACGCACCGACGCCACCACGGCCAGCGTGAGAGCCTCCTCATCGAGTGATCGCCCAGCCGCCGAACGCCCCACCCGCCCGCTGCCCCGGAGGCTGGTGTGCCGGGCGATCGCCTCGGCGCGGCTGACCGGGCAGAGCGGGAACAATCGCTTGATTTCCTCGATCATGGCGGCCTGCAACTCGACGTCCGCAGCGGCGCGGCGCTCCTGGTCCCGTTCGCGGCGCCGCATCCGGGCATCTGAGTCGGCGAGGCACTGCTGCTCCGCTTGCTCGAGCGCGGCGTCTTCTACCAGCAGGCCCTGCCGCTCGTACCGCTTGCGCGTCCGGCTCCACCGCACCACCACGGCGGACAGGCCGCTGGCCTTTTTCGCCCGCCGGGTAAGCGCGGCCTCGCCCGACGGCAGGAAGACCAGATGGTCCATGTCAGCGCAGGCCAGGCACAGCGGACCTGCGTCGTCCATGATGAGCAGGTCGCCCGTGCCCTTGCACTCCGCGCAGGTCCAGTCCCTCACCGGCTGGACGACAACCAGGTCGGGTGGCGAATCCTGGGCCTTCGTGATGCGTTCGCGCTTCTGCACGGGAAGGTCGCGCGAAACCCAGCGCGTCCGCCACGCGGCCTCCACCACCGCGGGAGCGCCGGAGGAGAAGCGAAGCGGGCGGCGGTTCCTGGTGGCCGAAATGTACTCTGCCTCAGTCTTTTCCAGGCCGCGTTCCCTAGCCCAGCTGTCCAGGCAGACGATGAGCTCGGTGATCCTGTCGCCGTGCACCGGCAGGTAGTCCTCGAGGTCGTCCACGCGGCCGCGCCGCCAGTCGTCCACGTTGCTGGCGTGTAGCCAGCCGAGACCGAGGCACACGTCGACCGGCGTGACGAACCCCTGCCGGGCCAGGGCCTCTGCCGCGCCCGCCACGACCCGGGAGTTCAGGCTCCTGCTGCTCACATTGGGACTTTACTGTCGGGCCGCGCCAATCGTGACGAGTTGGGAAGGCGCCACGGGTCAGACCAGGGCCGGGGCGTCCCACTGACCACGCCTTTCACACCTGTATCCGCATGCCGGCCGACCGATGGGGTGAGTGGGCCCTTGCCCCCAATAGACGGGGGCGGGGGCCCACTCACCCCTGATGCCGGGGTTCGGCGAAGCTCCCGGCGGGTCAGTCAGGAGGGGGTGATGACGACCTTGAGGGCGGAGTTCTCGGCTGCGTTCTTGAAAACGTCGTAGGCCTCGTCCATCTGAGCGAAGGTGAACGAGTGGGTGCCCATCTTCTCCGCCGGGATGCGGCCGCTGGCCACCATCTTCAGCAGCGTGGGGATGGACACCGTATCGACGAGCCCCATGGTCAGGGTGACGTTCTGGATCCACATGTCCTGCATGGGCAGGGAGACGGGGACCCCGTGAACGCCGATGTTGGCTATCGTGCCGCCCGGGCGGACCAGGGACGCGGCCGTCAGGAGGGTCTCGGGGTAGCCGACCGCCTCGATCGACACGTCGACGCCCACGCCGTCGGTCAAGGCCAAGACGTCGGCGGTAGTGTTGTCGCCGGCTTCCACGGTGTCGGTGGCGCCGAAATCCCGCGCCATGTCCAGCCGGAACTTGTTCGTGTCGATCGCGATGACCCGGGAGGCGCCCCACAGGCCGGTGGTCAAGATGGCGGACAGGCCCACCGCGCCCGCGCCGACCACCGCGACGGTGTCGCCAGGACGGACCTTTCCGGCGAGCACGCCGACCTCGTAGCCGGTCGGCAGCGAGTCGGCGAGGAAGATGGCCTGCTCGTTGGTGACGCTGGCCGGCACCGCGTACAGCGAGGTGTCGGCGTAGGGGACGCGGACCGATTCGGCCTGGGTGCCGTCGATCAGGTGGCCGAAGATCCAGCCGATGCCGCCGACCGTCTGGCAGTGCGAGGGCATACTGCGCTGGCAGTACTCGCACCGGCCGCACTTGGTAATGGCGGGGACGAGCACGCGGTCACCGACGCTGAATCCCTTGATGGCGTCGCCGACCGCGGTGACCGTGCCGACGGCCTCGTGGCCGAGGATGCGGCCGTCGGTGACGGCGGGCACGTCACCGTGCAGGATGTGCAGGTCGGTGCCGCAGATCGTGGTGGTGTCGACCTTGACCACGACGTCGGTAGGTTCCCTGATGCTCGCATCGGGGACGTCTTCCCACGCCTTCTGGCCCGGTCCGTGATATACGAGGGCTTTCATTAAGCCGACGTTAGTTACCCCTGGACCGTTCGGCTGTTTCAAAATTGGACTGGGCGCGGGGGTCGCCTTCGGCCAGGCCGGCCAGCGGGATCGCGACGGGCGGCTCGCCGCGCGCCGCGATCACGGCTTTGCCCGCGGTCAGGTCGGCGACAAGCGTGCACAGTGTGGTCAGCCCGCGGCCGTCCGGTCCGGGGTCGGAGCGGACGCCGCCCGGGGGCGGGCTGGTGAGGACGTCCAGGAACCATGACGGGCCGGGATCTTCCGCCGGGACGGCGAGGGTGTCCAGCATCTCGCCGCGGGCCGCGCTCGTGCCGTCGGCCTCGGGCTCGGCGCCCGAGAGGTAGCGGCCGTGGTTGGTGTGCCAGAGCAGCGGGCCGGAGCCGGGCCCGGCTTCGGCGACCGCGTGACGGCCGGCCGCGGCCTCGACGCTCACCACCCGGCCCGCCCGGTCGCCGATCGTGTAGGAGAAGCCGCCCGCGGACGGCCGCGACCGCAGGTAGCCGACGGCGTCGTCGACCGTCCGCGCCGATCGCTGCATCCCGCGGCCGACGAAGTGGCGGCCAGCCCCCGGACCGGGTGCTGCGACCGGGAGGTGATCGACCGTCCAGATCAGGCCATCCCCGGTCAGGGCGAACGCGTTGGCCGGCACGAAGCCGGGATACCAGAAGGCGGTGACGGACGGGCGTCCGGTTCCGGTCATGGTGAGCAGCGCGCAGCGGCCGACGTCTTCGAGTGCGCCATCCTCGTTGTGCGCGACGACCGACCGTTCCCGCCGCCATCCCAGGTCGCTGCACCCGATGCCGCCGTCGACCAGGCCCAGGTCGCCGCGGAGGTTCAGCAGCGCCAGGTCGTCGAATGGCACCCCGGCCCCGGCAGCGAACGCGGCCAGCTCGGCCCACTCGGCGGGGAAGGATTCCGCCGTGGCCTGGCGCGCCGCGGCGAGCAGATCGCGGCCCGGCGGGCCGGACACGTGACGGCGCAGCCGGGGCAGCGCCGGCCAGGCTCCGGCCAGTGCGGCTAGCTCCTCCCGCACGTGCTCCCCCAGCGCGCCGAACGCCTCGCGATCCGGGCCGTTCAGCACGATCCAGCGCAGGCCGCCCAGCCGGTGCTCGTGCAGCGAGACGCTCATGTCCTAGCTCCCTGGTCGACGCGCCGTCCGGGGCCATCATGTCACCGGCGTTTCCGCGGAAACGCGGCACACCGGGACCAGGGCGGCCGGCAGCGGCGCGGACGGGTGGCTATCGTTACTACGTGTCAGGTTCCCAGGAGTTGCCGCTGCGGCGGGCCGGGCGGGTGATCGTGCTCGACCCGGAGGACCGGGTGCTGCTGTTCCGGTACGACGACGGGCCGCCGAACGGGCGGCACTGGTCCACGCCGGGCGGCGGGCTGAACGACGGGGAAGATTACCCCGAGGGGGCGCGGCGGGAGCTGGCCGAGGAGACCGGCTGGACCGACGTGCCGATCGGGTCCGAGGTTTACGAGCGGACGCAGGTCATGGAGAGTGCGGGCGCGATCGTGCGGCAGCACGAACGGTTCTTCACGGCCCGGGTCGGCATCGGCCAGCGCGGGCTCGGCGAGGTGGCGGACATGCACGTCTCGGACGGGATCGCGGGGTGGCACTGGTGGACGCTGGCCGAGCTCGACGCCACCGACGAGGCGATCTGGCCGCCGGGCCTGGCCGGCCTGATAAGGGGCCTTACCGGCTGAAGTCGCAGGGCAGGTGCTTGATGCCGTTGATGAAGCTGGACAGCAGCCGGTCGGGCTCGCCCGCGGTGATATCGGGAACGCGGGTCAGCAGTTCGCGCAGCATCACCCTGAGCTCGCGGCGGGCCAGGTGGGCGCCGAGGCAGTAGTGCCTCCCGGCCGCGCCGAACCCGACGTGCGGGTTGGGCGAGCGGGTGATGTCGAAGCGCTCGGGGTCGGGGAACAGGTCCTCGTCGCGGTTGGCCGAGTAGTAGTACAGCACCACCTTGTCGTCCTTGCGGTAGTCCTGCCCGTTCATCGTGTAGTCCCGGGTGAGGGTCCGCCGCATGAACACGACCGGGGAGGCGTACCTGACGATCTCCTCGACCGCGCCATCGAGCCGGCTGTCCATGTCGGCTAGGAGCAAGGCGCGCTGGTCGGGGAACTCGGTGAGCAGCATCAGCGCGTGCGACAGCGCGGTGCGCGTGGTCTCGTTGCCCGCGACCACCAGCAGGATGAAGAACGAGGCGAGTTCGGCGCTGGTCAGCTGCTCACCGTCGATGTTGGCGGTCACCAGCGCCGAGACCAGGTCCTCGCGCGGCGCCTGGGCGCGCTCGGCGGCCAGCGCGGTGACCAGGTCGGTCAGTGCCTGGCCGGCGCCGAGAAGCTGGAGCACCGCCTGGTCCATGTCATCGGACAGGAACTCCGGGTCGGCCCCGGACAAGATGATGTTGGTGTTGACCAGGACCATGTCGTACTGGTCGCCGGGGATGCCCATCATGTCGCAGATGATCTTCAACGGCAGTTTCGCCGCGACGGTCGGCACGAAGTCGCAAGGCCCGGCCGCCAGCAGATCGTCGACGACCGAAGCGGCCACGCGGCGCACGTCCTCTTCGAACTTGGCGATCAGCCGGGGGCTGAACGCCCGGGAGACGATCCGGCGCAGCCGGGCGTGCCTGGGATCGTCCATGTTGATCATCGATCCGAAGTACTCGTTGAACTCGGCCGGCAGGTCCGGGATGTTGGTAGCACCCTTCCCCGAGCAGAAGATCTCGTGATGCTTGCTCGCCTCGACCACGTCCGCGTAGCGGACCAGGGCGTAGTAGCCCGGGCCCTTGTCGCTGAACGGAACCTCGGGCTCGGCGAAGAACCGCGGCCGCGGCTCGGACCGGAGCCGGGCGAAGGCGGCCGCCCGTTCGGCCAGCGGCAGCGCCCAGAACTCGTTGGCCGACAGGTCGATATCATCCGTACCGGCAACCGTCATGACCCGCGCCTTTCCCTAGAACGTGTTCTTATTTCATCACGGCAACCCGGACGAGGCGAAGCCGGCGACTTCCTATTGTTCCGATGACCGTTACGCTGGCGGCGTGAGCTCGCCTTCTATGCCGATGACCGCCCTGGGTCGCAGCGACCTGCAGGTGAGCAGGCTGGCGCTCGGGTCCTGGCGTACCTACGAGCGGATCAGCCGCGACCAGGGCGTCCGCGTCATGCGGGCCGCGCGCGAGGCCGGCATCAACTTCCTCGACGACGCGCGCTACAACGACGAGACCGGGCACGCGCCGCTGCCGACCGGGTACTCGGAGGTGGTCTTCGGCGAGCTGTTCCGCGCCGCGGGCTGGCGCCGGGACGAGGTGGTCGTGTCCAACAAGCTCTGGTGGGAGTTCTGGCCGGACCAGACGCCGGCCCAGGAGCTGGCGGGGTCCCTGGCCCGGATGGGCCTGGACCACGTCGACCTGATCTATTCCGGCGCGCTGCCGGACGGCGTCGGGGTGGAAGACGCGGTTGGCATGATCACGGGGCTGATCCGCGCCGGGGCCGCCCGGGCGTGGGGCACGTTTTTCTGGAGCCCTGAGCAGATGGAGCGAGCCTGGCAGATCGCCGAACGCGAGGGCGTCTCCGGTCCGGTGGCGACGCAGCCGGCGTACAGCCTGGTAAGCCGGGAGATCGTCGACGATCCGGCGATGCGCCGCCTGGCGGCGGACCGCGGCGTGGCCATCGTGGCGTCCTACACGCTGGCGGGCGGCATCCTGACCGGCAAGTACGACAAGGATCCTGGCGCTGGCCGCGCGGCGGGCATGCTCGACCAGCCGCAGTGGGCGGCCGCGGTGGCGGCGGGCCGCGAGCTGGCCACCCTGGCCAGGGACATCGGTGTGGCACCGGCCAGCCTCGCGATGGCGTTCGCGCTGCTGGATCCCTCGGTGACCACGGTCCTGTTCGGGGCGACGCGTCCGGAGCAGATCAGCGCGAACCTCGGGGCGCTCGCGCTAGCGGAGCGGCTGACGGCGGACGAGCGGGATCGCCTCGCCGCCATCGGCGTCCCGTAGGCTGGTCGTGTGCCCCGGCTCGAAGCATGCCTCGTTGACGCCTACGACACGATCGTGACCTGCGATTTCTCTGCGATAAGGAACGAACTGTCAGCGCTGGCGGGCATCTCGCCGCAGACCTGGGAGGTCGAGTACGCGCGGGTTGGGGCTTCGGTAACGGACGGCCGGATCTCGAAGGCCGAAGCGTTCACCCGTCTTCTGCGGGCGTCGGGCCGGGAGCCCCGCCCGGATCTCGTGGCCGAACTGGTGCGGCAAGACCAGGAACTCCTGCTCGCGCACGCGCGCCTCTACGACGACGTGGTCCCGTTCCTGCGCGGGCTCCGCGAGCGCGACATCAAGATCGCGGTCGTCAGCAACTGCGCGGAGAACACCCGTCCGCTGCTGGTCAAGCATGGGGTGGACGCGCTCGCCGACGCGCTGGTGCTGTCGTGCGAGGTGCGTTCGGCCAAGCCGGCGGCGGAGATTTTCCGGTACGCGCTCGACCGGCTCGGGGTGGCCGCAGCGGCTGCCGTCTTCGTGGACGACCAGCCGGGCTACTGCGCGGGCAGCATGGCCGCGGGCATCCGCGCGGTACAGATCGTCCGGGCCGGCCTCAACGGGCAGGGCCCGGACGGGCAGGGCCTGGACGGGCAGGTGGCGGCA
>Ga0210397_10001828_pt1 | contig 13540 bp, 13 predicted proteins | sample IncBWH2OmetaG_FD_160126 | JGI IMG/M metagenome (GOLD analysis project Ga0210397, IMG submission 160126) | Forest soil microbial communities from Barre Woods Harvard Forest LTER site, Petersham, Massachusetts, United States - Inc-BW-H-2-O ...
ATCCGCCGGCGCTGACACCGCCGCGCCTTCGGCCACCACCCCCAAGGCCTCCTATCTCCAGGTCGTCAACGACGTCATGTGCGTCGTCTGCCACGAGCCCCTGGGCGTGGCGCAGTCCCCCGAGGCCTTCCAGGAGCGCGACTACATCCGTCAGCTCATCGCTCAGGGCAAGACCCGCAAGGTGATCGAGAACGACCTCGTGCAGCAGTACGGCCCCGCCGTGCTCGCCCGTCCCCCGGCCCACGGCGTCAACCTGCTCGTCTACATCGTGCCGCCACTCGTGCTCATCCTGGGGATCACGATCGTCGCGGTGTTCGTCCCCCGGTGGCGGCGACGCGCCCGCCAGACCGATCCCTCCCCACCGCCGCCCGCCGCCGCGCTGGACGCCGCCGACGCCCAGCGCCTCAACGACGACCTCGGGCGCTTCGCCTAGGAGGCCCGCCGGAACGCTACATCGAGTCTGGTGCGCTGACGCCGAGCAGCCAGAGCGCCAGCTTGATCGTCTGGCGCGCCGCCTGCGAGAGCGCGATCCGGAAGGACTCCGTCGCCTCGGGCTCGGCGCCCACCACCTTGCAGTCGCGATAGAAGGCAGTGAAGTCCTGCGCGAGCTCGAGCGCATAGGCGGCGATGCGGTGCGGCCCCCGGCGCTCGACCGCCTCGGCGATCTCGTCGGGGAAGGCCACCAGCGCCTTGATCAGATTCCGCTCGGCGGCCTGCAGCGGATCTCCGTCCCAGTCAGCCGACTCGTCCAGCGCGGCCGCCACCCGGTCCTCGGAGAGTCGTCCGATCATGGACACGATGCGCGCGTGGGCGTACTGCACGTAGTAGACGGGGTTCTCCGGCGACTCCTGCTTGGCCAGCGCCAGGTCCAGGTCCAGGGTGCGGTCATGGGAGCGCTGGAGCATCCAGAAGCGGGTGGCGTCGACGCCGATCTCGTCGAGCAGGTCATCGAGCGTGATGAACTCGCCGCGGCGCTTGGACATCGCGGCGCGTTCGGTGCCCTCCACCAGGTGCACGAATTGGATGATCGGCATCTCCAGCGTGTCGGGGTCGCCGCCCAGCGCGGCCCAGCCGGCCTTCATCCGCGCGACGTAGCCGTGATGGTCGGCGCCCACGGGCAGGAGCTGGAGCTCGGTGCCGCGCTCGCGCTTCTGCAGCAGGTATGCGACGTCGGCGGCCAGGTACGTCGGGGCGCCGTCAGACCGGCGCAGCACGCGGTCCTTGTCGTCGCCGAAGCTGGTGGAGCGCAGCCACAGCGCCCCCTCGGACTCATAGGAGTTGCCGCCCTGGGCGACGAGCTCCAGCGCGCGGTCCATGTAGCTGGGGGACCCCTCGTGCAGGGTGCGCTCTGAGAAGTACTGGTCGTAGTGCACGCCGTAGCGCTCGAGCGTGGTTTTGATCTCGGTCAGGAGGAGCTCGACCGCGTGCGCGGCCGCCTCATCCACGGACATCGCCTCCACACCCGGGATCCGCCGCGCGACGTCGTTCAGGTACTCCCCCTGGTAGCCGCCCTCGGGCACGTCCTCGCCGCGCGCCCGCGCCAGCACGGACTCCCCCAGCCGCTGGATCTGCGAGCCGGCGTCGTTGAAGTAGTACTCGCGCCACACCTCGTGGCCATGGTGCTCGAGTACCCGCGAGAGCGCATCGCCATAGGCGGCGTGGCGGCCGCTGGCCGCGACCAGCGGTCCGGTGGGATTGGCCGAGACGAACTCCACCAGCACCCGGCGCGAGACCGGCGCGCCCCCCGCGCCGAAGCGCTCGCCCGCGTCGAGCACCGTACGCAGCGCCCGCCGGTACCAGTCGTCAGACAGGAACAAGTTGACGAAGCCCGGGCCCGCGACCTCGAAGCGCACCAGATCCGCCTCCAACACGCCGCTGAGCGCGACCCCCACCTGCTCAGCGATCTCCCGCGGCGGCTTGCGCAGCGCCGGGGCCAGCAGCATCGCCATGTTGGTCGAGTAGTCGCCCTGTCCGTCGCGCTTGGGACGCTCCACCTTCACGTTCGAGGCCGCCGCGCCGTTGCTGCCCAGGACCACGGCCGCCTGGGTCACCGCCGAGCGGAGATCCTCCAGCGACGCGCTGCTCATGAGGCGTGCACCGTGATCGGCTGGAACGCAGTCTCGAGCTGTTCGAGCGCGGCCGGCCTGCCGATCGCCACCAGCATCTGGCCCGCCTCGATCACTGAGGCCGGCGCCGGCTGGGGCTCCAGTCGCCCGTCGGGATGGCGCACCGCCACGACCACCGCGTCGCCGCGGACCTGTTCGAGCGTCTTGCCCAGGCCGTCGCACGACGGCGGAACGTCGATCTCCTCCATCCGGTAGTCGGCGACCTGGACGGCGCCGCCCACCTGGGGATGCAGCGCCACCCGCGCCATCTCCGTGCCCGAGGTCTTGTAGGGGGAGATCACCCGGTCGGCGCCGGCGCGGACGAGCTTCTTCTCGGAGTCCTCGGCCGAAGCCCGGGCGATGATGAGCATGTCGGGCCGCAGCTCGCGCGCGGTCAGGCTGATGAAGATGTTGTCGGCGTCGGAGTCCACGCAGGCGATGACCGCCCGCGCACGCATGATCCCGGCGCTCATGAGGACCTCGTCGTCGGCGGCATAGCTCTCGATGTAGCGCACCCCCAGCGACGCCGCCTCTTCGCGGTGCGACGGGTCGGCGTCGATGGCGACGTGCTTGACCCCGGCGAGCCCCAGATCGCGGGCCACCTGGCGGCCGACGCGGCCAAAGCCGCAGATGATGAAGTGGTCTGAGTAGGAGTCGATCATGCGCTGGTTGCGGCGCTCTTCGCGCAGGCCGCTGAGCTGCCCGGAGACGAAGAACTCCGCCACCGTGGCCAGCCCGTAAAAGAGCGTACCTATGCCAAACAGCTCCAGGAGGACGACCACGATGCGCCCGCCCACGTCCTGCGGGTCTTTGAGCGCGCCCAGCGTAGTCACCGTGTCCAGAGTCCAGACGAAGGCGTAGGCCACCGACACGCCCTCGGTGACGACGAAGGCGATGGTGCCGAGCACCACCACCCCCGCCAGCGCGGCCAGCAGGATGCTCAGGCGCCGAGTGAACGCCTCCCGCTCCCGGCGGGCGCGGCGGCGGCGCTCGAGGGCCTGATGGTGGCTGATACGGCGGCGGTCGACGGGGATCGGCATATCCGGAAGCGGGGATTCTCAGTAGTGGTAGGGCTCGCGGGCCAGGATCTTGTGGGCGCGGTAGAGCTGCTCCAGCAGCACCACTCGGGCGAGCTGATGGGGCAGCGTGATCTCACCCAGCGACAGCCGATGATCGACCTGATCGAGTTCGAGCCCGAACGGCCCGCCGATCACGAAGCACAGATCGCGCCCGCCCTGGCGACGGTCCTCGAGAAAGCGCGCAAAGGCCAGCGAATCGGGCTTCTCGCCGTCGCGGTGCAGCAACGACACGAACGCCCGGTCAGGCAACCGCCGGACGACGTGGTCGTCCTCGCGAACCTCCACCAGCTCCAGGCGCGTGTGCCCGGCGAGGAGCTTCTGGTAGTGCTGCACGTCGTCGGCGAACGGGGGACGCAGCTTTCCCACGGCGACGACGACGATCCGCACGATGGGATACTAAGTGGATATGGACGATCCCAACACGCCCGAACGCCACATCAACATCCACTTCTCGCCGGACATCATGGCCGGCGTCTACTCGAACTTCGCCAACGTCAGCCACTCCGACTACGAGTTCACCATCACCTTCGCCCGCGTCGACCACGAGGTCGAGGACGACGAGATCCCGGGCGTCGTCGTCTCCCGGATCAACCTGTCGGCCCGGTTCATGAAGGAGCTCATCGAGGCCATGCAGGACAACTACTCGAAATGGGCTCACGTGCGCGACGTCCAGAACCTCCCCGAGACCGAGACCGGGCGCGAGGACAGATCTGAGTACGGTCCTGCTGACGAGGACTGATTCGCGGTCCGTCCTGGGCAGCGATCACCCTCCTTTCATGCCGGCCACCCCTTCCGCGTCCCCGCCTGACCGATGACGGACACCACGCACCAGCCCCGGTTGATGACGCGCCCCCGCGTCGGCGTACTCCTGCCCAATTTCGATGCGGTGGGCAGCGGCAAGCCCCTGCCGATCGTGCCGGCGGCCCGCCTGGCCGAGGAGCTCGGCTTCGGCGCCGCCTGGGTCGGGGATCACCTCGCCTGTCCCGCCCCTGGGCTCGACGCCCCGTCCTGCCTGGCCGCGGCCGCCGCGGTCACCGAGCAGATCCGGCTCGGCCTCAGCGTGATGCTGCTGGGCCTGCGCGCACCGGCCTGGTCAGCCAAGATCCTGGCCACCATCGATCACCTGTCCTCGGGACGCCTGGTTCTCGGGGTCGGCGTCGGCGGTGAGTTCCCGGTCGAGTTCGAGGCCGCGGGCGTCCCCGTGCGCCAGCGTGGCGCGCGGCTGGACGACGCGCTGCACGTGATCCGCGATCTGCTCGCCGGGCGGCCGGTGCACTACGAGGGGCGGGCGATCACCGTCACCTCCCCGTCCCTGCAGCCCGCCATGGCCACTCCGCCCCCGATCTACGTCGGCGGCCGCGGCGAGGCGGCGCTCAAGCGGGCCGCGCGCCACGGCGACATGTGGCTGCCGATGTGGCTGACGCCCGACCGGGTGGCCGAGCGCACGGGGCAACTGGCCGACCTGGCCGAGCTCGAGGGCCGTCCCGCCCCCGGGACCGCGCTGCTCATCGGCGTCCACATCGATGACGACCGCGCCCGGGCGCGCGCCGAGGCCGAGCTGCACATTCGCGGCCAGTACCGCATGGGGCTGGACAAGATCGAGCGCTGGACCCTGCTCGACAGCGTCGACGGCGCCGTCGAGCAGCTCGAGGCCTACAGCCAGGCCGGCGTCGAGGAGTTCGTGTTCATGCCGCTCGGCCGCGAGCCCCTCACCCAGTACGAGCGCCTGGCCGAGGTCCGGCGGCGCTTTGAGTCGGCGTTCGCGACCTCGGGGGCGTCCTCAAGGGCCCGGGATTGAGCGGCGAGACCACCTACCGCTACGACCCCTCGGCCTTCCGCGAGGTGTTCGAGCGCCGCTTCACCTACCTCGCCGGCGTCTATCGCAACAGCCACCGCTACGCCCGCCGCCACGCCCTGCATGACCCGGCCACGGGCCGCCGCTGGACCTACGCCGAGCTGTGGGCCGACAGCGGGCGCCTGGCCGCCGGTCTCGAGGAGCGAGGCCTGGACGCGGGGGATGTGGTGGTGTTCGACCTCTTCAACGGCGCCGAGTTCGTGCTCGTGTGGCTCGCCGCGCAGCGACTGGGCGCGATCGCGGCTCCGGTCAACTTCCGCCTCTCCCCCGGCGAGGTGGCCCACATCCTGGACGACAGCCGGCCGAAGGCATTCGTCTACGACGCCGCGGTGGCGCAGACCGCCGCCGCGGCGCTCTCGCGGGCAAACCACTCACCCGCGCTCACCGCGGTCGTCGCGGCCGATGGCGGCGACGCCGCAGACCCCAGCGCCGCAACCCCCTTTCCCGAGCTCATGTCCGAGCAGACCGTCCCGGACCTCCCCGAGGGCATCACCACCTACGACGAGACGACGCGGCTGTACACCTCGGGGACCACCGGGATGCCCAAGGGCGTCTCGCTGAGCGGGCTCGTCGACGTGCTCTCCGCCCACGACGTGATCATGCACTTCCCGCTGTCGCCCGAGGACCGCACGCTGAACATGACCCCGTGGTTTCATCGCGGCGGTCTGTACTCGGGAGGTCCCAACCCGGTGCTCTACTGCGGCGCCGAGGCGGTGGCGTTGCGCCAGTTCGATCCGGGGACCGTGCTGGACTGGGTGCAGGAGCACGGTCTCACCTTCCTCATCGGAGCGCCGACCAGCCTGGCCATGCTGACCGCCGAGCAGACGGCCCGGCCACGGGACCTTCAGACCCTCAACGGGATCGTGACCATGGGGGCTCCGCTGGACCGTGAGGCCTGCCTGCGCTACCAGGAAGTTCTGACCCCGCGGATCTTCAACGGGTACGGGACCACCGAGGCGTTCTGGAATACCTTCCTGCGCCCGTCAGACCTGCCGGACCATGCCGGCTCGGCGGGCCGGGCGTGCACCGACGACGACGTCGCCGTCGTGAAGATCTACGAGGACCGCCACGCCGATCCCGCCGATCACGCCGCCAAGGACGCCACCGAGGTGGGCGAGGTGGTCGTCCGCTCGGTCAAGGCCGGCTACGCCTACGTCAACCAGCCCGAGGAGCAGGCCGCCCGCTTCCGCGACGGATGGCTGTACATCGGGGACCTGGCCACGTGGGACGAGGACGAGTACGTCACGATCGTGGGCCGCAAGGACGACATGATCATCTCGGGCGGAGAGAACGTGCATCCCACCCAGGTAGAGGCCGTGCTGGCCGAGCACCCCGGGATCGCCGACGCCGCCGTGGTGGGGCTCCCCGACGAGCGCTGGGGCGAGCTGGTGGTCGCCTACGTCGTCCCCGCCGACGACGGCCTGGATGCGGCGGCGTGCGAGGCCCACTGCAGCGGCCACCCGATGCTGGCGGCCTTCAAGCGCCCGCGCGCGTACCGGTTCGTCCCCGAGCTGCCGATGACCGCCACCGGCAAGAAACTCCACTACCAGCTGCGCGAGCAGGCCAAGCAGGACGCCGCGCACGGCCGCTTCGAGCGCCCGTGAGCAGCGATGCGCAGCGCCGCGACCCGGTCGTGACCGGGATCGGCGCCATCACGCCGGTGGGCCTGAGCGCGCCCGAGACCTGGCAGGCGCTGCTGGAGGGGCGCTCCGGGATCACCCCCATCGAGAGCTTTGACGCCTCCGACCTCCCGGTGCGGATCGCCGGCGAGATCCACGGCTTCGACGGCGAGGCGGTCATGGGGCCCAAGCGCTTTCGCCGGTCGGCCCGCTTCAGCCAGCTGGCCATCGCCGCGGCCCGCGAGGCGGTGGCCGACGCCGGCCTCGACACCGCCACCGAGGCTGAGCGGATCGGCGTCGTGGTCAACGCCGCGGTGGCCGGCGGCCCCGAGATCGAGCGCAACGTCCGCGCCCTGATCGAGCGCGGCCCGCGGGACCTGAGCCCGTACTTCGTCCCCTCGACGATCCTCAACATGGCCGCCTGCGAGGTGGCCATCGACCTCGGCGTCCACGGTCCGGTCAACGCGAGCGCGCTCGCCTGCGCCAGTGGGACCGCCGCTCTGCTCGAGGCGCGACGGCTGATCCTCGGCGGCGAGGCCGACGTGGTCATCGCCGGCGGGACCGACGCCGGGATCTCGCGCTCGATGTTCGCCGGCCTGGCCCTCATGGGCCCCCTGTCCGAGCGCAACGACGCGCCCGCGGAGGCCAGCCGGCCCTTCGACGCCGACCGCGACGGGTTCGTGTTCGGCGAGGGGGCGGTGGTGCTGGTCATCGAGTCCGCCGAGCACGCCGCCGCGCGGGGCGCGACCGGCTACGGCACGGTGGCCGGTGGCGCGCTGACCTGCGACGCCTTCCACATCTCCGCCCCCGAACGGTCTGGCGTCCACGCCGCCCGGGCCATCGAGCTGGCCCTGCGCACCGCCGGCGTGGCCCCGGAGGAGCTCGACTACATCTGTGCCCACGGGACGGCCACCAAGGCCAACGACGCCTCCGAGACGCGCGCGATCCGGATGGCGCTGGGCCGGCGGGCATACGACGTCCCCGCCAGCTCGCCCAAGTCGATGGTGGGCCACCTCATCGGCGCCGCCGGGGCGCTGTCGGCGATGGTCTGCCTGCTGGCCATCCGCGACGGGGTCCTGCCCCCCACCACCAACCTGCACACGCCCGACCCCGACTGTGACCTGGACTACGTGCCGCTCACCGCGCGCCGGGCGCAGGTGCGCACGGCAGCGGCCAACGCCTTCGGCTTCGGCGGCCAGAACTGCGTGATCGTGATGCGCGCGCCCGACGCGGGCTGAGCGAGCGCCGAGCGCGGTCTATTCGGCCTGGGCGAAGGCGACCGCGGCGCCGATGCGCTCGGCCGTCGGCGGGTGGGTGGCCATCAGCCGCGACACCCATCGCGGCGGGTCCAGGTCGGCGACGTTCTGCAGCGCGATCGTCCGCTCGAAGGAGACGAAGGCGTCGGGGGCGCCCGCCAGCTCGAGCGCGAAGTGATCGGCGCGGCGCTCCATCGCCCGCGACAGCCGGTTGCCGACCAGGCCGATCGGCCCCGTGATCACGCTCGCCGCCAGCGCGATCGCGGGCAGGGCGGCGGGGGTCCCACGCTCGGGCGACAGCTCCCAGCTGAGCCGCTGTACGGCCAGCGCCGCCGCCGGCGCCACGATCGCCGCGTAGAGCAGGCCGCGCCACAGGTCCCGGTGGCGGACGTGGGCCAGCTCGTGGGCCACCACCAGGCGGATCTCGTCGCGCTGGTAGCGGTCGATCAGGGTGTCGAAGAGGACGACGCGCTTGGTCGGTCCCAGCCCGGTGACGTAGGCGTTGGCCGCCGTCGTGCGCCGGCTCGCGTCCACCGAGTAGACCTCGCCGACGCTGACGTCCGCGGCACGGGCCAGTTCCAGGACGTCCGAGCGCAGCTCACCCTCAGGCAGCGGCTCAAAGTCGTTGAAGATCGGGTCCAGGACGACCGGGGCCAAGGCGGCAAGCCCGGCGCCGAACACCACCGCGCCGCTCCCCAGCGGCACCCACCACAGGCGAGGGAAGCGCCGGGTGACGGCGACGACCGCGGCGCCCGCGCCGCCCGCGAAGACGGTCTGGATGACGGCGGCCTTGGCGGCATCCCCCGCCCAGGCTCCCCAGGACTGGGTGTCCAGGCCGACGGCCATCGCGCGCCGGCGGGAGATCGCGCGCAGCGGCAGCGTGGGGAGCGAGAGGGCCAGCGACAGCCCCGCGGCGGTGACGGCCCCGCCGATCGGCCCCTGCCCGCCCGGCCCGGCGCGCTGCAGCGGCCGGGGCGGGCGCCGGACGAGCCGCGCCAGAGCCATCGCGTCGATCAGGCCCCGCGTCAGCCCCAGCGCCAGCTGCGGTCGGGCGTAGCGGCGGCCGCGGTCGATCTCCTCGGCAGAGAAATAGCTCTGCACGTCGACCCGGACGGGCTCGAGGGCGGGCGCCCGGGGCGCGAGCAGGCGCCGCGCGGTCTCGGCGGTGCCGACCGCCAGCAGCACCGGCCAGAGAGCCCGAACGCGTGAATGCCCGCTCACCCGCGAGACTGTAGTGATGCGCGTCGCCATCGTCTCCGACATTCACGGCAACCGCCACGCGTTCGAGGCGGTGCTGGATGCCATCGGCGCGACCGATTGCCGGGAGCTGTGGTGCCTGGGCGATCTGGTCGGCTACGGCGCAGACCCGGACGCGTGCGTCGAGCTGGCCCGCGAGCATGCGGCGATCTGCCTGGCGGGCAACCACGACCTCGGGGTGCGGGGCACGATTCCGCTCGAGCAGTTCTCCCGGGGGGCAGCGCTGGCGGCGACGTGGACCCAGCAGACGATCAGCCCCGAAACGCGCGAGTTCCTCGATGGCCTCGAACCCCAGAACGTCGAGGAGGCGGCGGCGCTCTACCACGCCAGCCCGCGCGACCCGGTGTGGGAGTACGTCCTCTCCCCGTTGCAGGCCGAGCTGTGCCTGGACGTCCAGGCGCGCCGGATCTCGCTCATCGGCCACTCCCACGTGGCCCTGTCGTTCTCACGCGTGCCGGGCGCCCCGGCGACCGGTCAGACCCGTGGCGACGGGGAGGAGCTCGACCTGTCTGAGGGCGAGTGGCTGGTCAACCCCGGCAGCGTCGGGCAACCCCGGGACGGGGACCCGCGGGCGTCGTGGATGGAGCTCGACCTCGACGGGTGGCAGGCGGTGTACCGGCGCACCGACTACGACATCGGCGGCGCCGCGGCGGCGATTCGGGCCGCACGGCTGCCGGACTCGCTGGCTGAGCGCCTGCTCTACGGGCAGTAGCACAGCCGCCGCCTCCCACAGGCACGCCGGGGCGGCCTGTAGAGGCTAAAGTCAGGCGCCAGATGGGCTTGGGCTCTCGAGCATTCCTGGCCGGCGGCCTCGGCTTCGCCGCTGCCTTCGCTGTCGCGTGCGGCGGCACCAATGGGCTGCTCTCAGCCGATCAGAACCACAGCCTGACCAGCCAGCTCAACTCCGTCTCCGCGGCGGTGGAGGCCCACCAGTGCGGCGCGGCCGCCAGCGCGTCGGCGGGGCTCACCAACGCCGTCACCAACCTGCCGTCGACCATCAACACCACCCTGTCACAGAACCTCAGCCAGGGAGCGAGCACGGTGGCGGAGCTCGCCGCCAAGGACTGCAGCAGCTCGAGCACGTCCACGAGCACGACTTCCACGTCGACCAGCACCTCGACGTCGACCAGCACCCCGACGTCGACCAGCACCCCGACGTCGACGTCGAGCAGTACGACGACCAGCACCTCCACCCCGCCCGCAACCAATCCCACCACGCCGGGTACCTCTTCTAACCCCAACGGCGGCGTCAGCCCCGGCGGTACCGCCACCAATGGCAATGGCAATGGCGGCAACGGCAACGGAGGCGGCGGCGCCGTCCAGGGCGGCAACGGACAATGACAGGCACGACCGTCATCGCAGGCAGATATCGGATCGAGGGCCGGCTTGGCGTCGGCGGGATGTCGACGGTCCACCTCGCCTTCGACAACCGCCTCGAGCGCTACGTGGCGCTCAAGCTGCTGGCCGAGCATCTCGCCGACGACCCGACCTTCGTCTCCCGTTTTCGCCGTGAGGCGCTGGCCGCGGCGCGCCTGGTGCACCCCAACATCGTCCAGGTCTTCGACTTCGGCTTTGACTCCGGCCACCACCAGCACTTCATCGTGATGGAGCACGTGTCGGGTAACTCGTGCGCCGAGCTCCTGCGCGACCACGGCCACCTGGACGTTGCCCAGGCCATCGATGTCGTCGGCCAGGCGTGCCGCGGCCTGGATTACGCCCACCGCAACGGGGTCGTGCACCGCGACGTCAAGCCCGGCAACCTGCTCGTCTCCGACAGCGACGTCGTCAAGCTGGCGGACTTCGGGATCGCCCGGGCAGCGGATCAGTCGAGCATCACCCAGGTGGGGTCGGTGCTGGGCACCGCCGCCTACCTGTCGCCCGAGCAGGCCCGCGGGGACGAGGCCGGGCCCCAGGCCGACCTGTACTCGCTGGGCGTCGTCACCTACCAGCTCATCTCGGGTCGCCTCCCCTACGAAGCCGCGTCGCTGTCGGAGTTGGCGCTCAAGCAGCAACGCGAGTCGCCGATCCCGCTGGACGAGCTCAACCCCGACGTGCCGCCCACGCTGTCCCAGGCGGTCGCGCTCTCGCTCGCCATCGACCCGCGCGACCGCCCCGCCGACGCCATGGAGCTGGCCGAGATGCTGCGCGACGGTGCCCGAGGCGCCGGCCCCAGCCGCCCAACCCAGGGCTTTGCCACCAGCGCCACCCGCGTCGTCCCCGGTCAGCCGACGGGGGTCACCCGCGTGGCCCGAGCCGATCCGCCCACGCCCGCGTCACGGGCGCCCCGGCAGGTGCCGGCCCGGCGTCCCACGCGCCAGGAGGCCGCCGCGGCCTACGGCCGGCAGACCGACGTGGAGCGCCCGGCGCCATCTCGGAGCGGCCGCGGCTTCCGGCGCATGATGGCGGTGCTGGCGTTGCTGGGGGTGCTCGCGCTCATCGTCATCGCGGCGGTCACGATCTCCAACAGCACTTCCAACACCGTCGTGCAGTACCGCAAGGTGGTCGCCCACGACGCCCAGTCGGCGATCAACCAGCTCACCGACATCATCAACAAGTACACGAAGTAGGCGCAGCTCCCGCCAGGAGCGCCTCGGCCACGTCATCGAGGCGATCGGCCGTAATCGCCTCGCGCAGGTCGGCCATCAGCCGCCCCACGAAGCTGAGGTTGTGCAACGTCACCAGCCGCAGGCCGGTGAGCTCGTGGGCGCGCAGCAGGTAATGCAGGTACCCGCGCGAGAATCCGGCCGAGCAGGCAGGGCACGGGCACCCATCCAGGATCGGCTCGCGTGAGCGCTGCCAGCGACCCTTGGCCAGGTCCACCCGCCAGCGCCTGTCCGGGTCAGGGACCAGCGCGACCCCGTGGCGGCCCAGGCGCGTCGGGACGGCGCAGTCAAAGGTGTCGATCCCCTGCCGCACGCCCACGATGAGATCGTCGATCTCGCCGATCCCGAGCAGATGGCGCGGCCGGTCGGGGGCGACGCGGTCGAGCTCGAGCGTGGTCCAGTCGATCACCTCGTGCATCTGCGCCTTGTCCTGGCCCAGCGAGCCGCCGATGGCGATACCGTCGCAGGCGCTGGCGGCGACCGTATCGGTGGAGGCCATGCGCAGGTCCTGTTCCACTCCGCCCTGGACGATGCCGTAGACGACCTGGCCCGCGGGCCCGTGGCGCTCGTGCCAGTCCAGGCACCGCGCCAGCCAGCGGTGCGTGCGCTCCATGGAGCGCGCCGTGTAGTCCCGGGTGACGTGGAAGGGCGTGCACTCGTCGAACACCAGCGCGATGTCCGAGCCCAGCGCCGCCTGGACGGTCATCGAGGTCTCGGGCCCCATGAACCGTTCGCCGCCGTCCAGGTAGGAGCGAAACCGGACCCCCTCCTCCTCGATGGCCAGAATCGTGCCATTGGAGTCACGGCGGCCCGCGCCGCCGCTGGGCTGCCCGCGCCGGCCCTTGATCTCGTCGGCCACGCTGCCGTGGCCCATCGAGAACACCTGAAAGCCGCCCGAGTCCGTGATGATCGGCCCGCTCCAGCGCATGAACTCGTGCAGGCCCCCCATCTCGGCGACCAGCTCGTGGCCGGGGGCCAGGAAGAGGTGGAAGGTGTTGCCCAGCACCATCTCGTAGCCGAGCGCGGCAACGTCGCGCGGCTCGAGTGTCTTGACCGCCCCGCGGGTGGCCAACGGAACGAAGGCCGGCGTCTGGACGTCGCCGTGGGCCAGGTGCAGCGTCCCGCGGCGCGCGCGGGAGCCGGGGTCGCGGGCGGTGATCGTGAACACCCGGGGACCCTATCCGCCGCGTAGGCTGATCGGCGTGCCGCGATGGCTTGTTCCGATGGTGGTCGCGTCCTGCGCGGCCGTGAGTGCGTGTGGCGCCGGCCACGCACGGGAGGCGGCCTCCTCGGGCCGCGCGCTCTTTGAGCAGGCCTGCGGCGCGTGCCACACGCTGACCGGCCACAACGACCCCCGGCACCAGGGCGGCGACCTGCGGGGCTTTCACGCCAGCCGCGCGCAGCTGCTCCAGTTCGCCGCGGAGATGCCGGTGCGCCGGCCGCTCAGCGGCGGGCAGCTGCAGGCGGTGGTCTCCTTCGTGATGGCGGTGGAGGCGGGACGCTCCTAGCGGGCTGTGAACATTCTCACCGGTTGCAAAGCCTCAATTTGGCCAGTCCGGGACACACTGGCCCGGTGCCCCGTCGCCTCGTGCCACTAGTGCTGCTCACCGCCCTGGTCGTCCTCGTCGTCTCCGCGTGCGGCGGGGGCGGCGGCGCGCACCCGTCCAAGCCGTCCCAGGATGGGGCGACCACCCGCTCCGCCCCCCTGGCGGGCCCGGCGGCCGCCGACGCCCGCGCCGACGCGCGTGAGCCCGTCAACGTGTACC
>Ga0210397_10001830_pt1 | contig 13532 bp, 12 predicted proteins | sample IncBWH2OmetaG_FD_160126 | JGI IMG/M metagenome (GOLD analysis project Ga0210397, IMG submission 160126) | Forest soil microbial communities from Barre Woods Harvard Forest LTER site, Petersham, Massachusetts, United States - Inc-BW-H-2-O ...
CGGCACATCATGTGCCTGTCCAAAGCGGTTGGTCACAAAACGCTTTGGATCATTCCCCATGCGGCATGTGCCCGTCTCATGCAGGCTCCAACCGGGAATCTCCGGGGCGTCGCCGAATCCCTCAACTTCGCCTCCAGCTGCACGCAGCACATCAGCGCAAATCTGCTTGGAGTGTTCCCACATCTTTAACACATTCTCGTCCCACTCGAAATGCATCCGGGCGACGGGAATCCCGTACGGATCCTTCACCTCTGGATCGAGGTCCATGAAGTTAGTGTCGGAACGCAGCGACGGTGCCTGAATCCCGAAACTTACCGGCGAAGGATACCGCCGCTTGATCTCGCGTTTGAACGAAGATCCGAATCCGTCGAGTTTGTCCGCAAACCACGGAAATTCAGAACACCCGCCGTCCGGATACACAGAATAGCCGCGAATGAACTTCTCTTCGTGTGGGTCTTTCAGGTTCTGCCAGCGCGGCATCCACGCAATCGTGCTGTCGGCCACGTGATCGGGAAAGCTTGGCTTGCCTACCAGCTGTGGGAGATACCCATGAACCGAATCGCCATACAGATGATCGCAAAGATTGCGCCCCAACTGACCGCTGGAGTTCGCAATGCCGTTGGGCCACGGCCGTGACTTCGAGTTCAGCATGATTCGCGACGATTCAATGCATGACGCGGCCACCACCACCGCTCGCCCGTACACTTCGACTTCCTGCTTTGTCTTACGGTCGATGTAGGCGACTCCCGAGGCGTGTCCGTTCTCGTCCACCAGAACATTTTTCGCCAGAGCGTTCGTGCGCAATTCCAGGTTCTTTGTGGCCTCCGCCTTGGGCAGCAGGAAATATGGAGTCGAGAAAAACGCGCCCACATCGCAGCCGGTCGTGCACTCGCCGCAGAAATGGCACGCCGGATGCCCCTCATGCGGCTGCGTCAGTTGCGCGCACCGGTCCGGCAAGTACGGCACGCCGACTTTTTTGCACCCTGCCTCCAGAATGTAATCGAGGCAGCGAAAATTGAACGGTGGCAAATACGCCCCGTCCGGATTGCTAGGCCGGTTCTGCACTGTGCTCGCCACGCCAATCATCTTTTCTACCCGCGTGTAAAACGGGCTGATTTCCTCATACGCGATCGGCCAGTCCACGTCGTACCCGTCCAGAGAAGCTGCCTTGAAGTCGATCTCGCCGAAACGCGCCGAACTGCGCCCCCAGAAGTTCGTCTTGCCGCCTACCGCGTTGCACCGTGGCCACATCCACTTCGTCCCGGGAGCAACCGTGAACGGAATTTCGTGGTCCCACGCTGCCTTCGTGTACTCGTTATCCATGTAGCCAAACGAGTCCGCGCGCAGTTTGGGATCGTCGAGCCCGCGATACTTCATATCCCATGGCATGCGGTGGTTGCGGAAGTCCTTCTCCGGATCAAGCCGGCGCCCGGCGTTGAGCGCGCAAACTTTTAGTCCGGCCTCACACAGCGTCTTGATCGCCATGCCGCCGCCAGCCCCGGTTCCGATTACGATCACATCGTAGATTTGCTTGGCCATGGTCTTTAATGATCTTGAAGTGTTATGAGCTACGAACCTGGGCAGCGTGCGCGTGTTCAGGGTCTCCCTTATGCGGGCACTCCGGCGATTCGGCATAGAACTTCAGTGCCGGATTGTCGAGTTCCTTGTATCCAATTTCCGTTGTGTAGAAGCCGGTCACGGTGTACTCGCGCATCATGCGAAAAAAACGAACTCCGTCTTCCTCGCCCGGGCGCGCTTTGTCCTTGAAGCCTAGAGGTTCGAGCAGGGAAGACTGTTGTTCGGGAGGAAGTTCGGTAAACCGCTTCCCATAGGCTCGTTCAGCCTGCACGTTGAGCCAAGTGAGCCCGGTGCGAAAGCCGTACTGCACCTCGGGATCGCTTGCCACCATGAAATCAATAAATTCCGCGACGCCAGCGTCCTTCGCGCCCGGAGTGCCGTCGCTAGGAAGAATGATGTCGGTCAGGCGTTCGACCATCGCGTACTCCGCCCCCGAAAAAAACTGAGGATGGTAGACCGCCGGCTTAATCTGTAGCTTGGCGTTCCCGATGTGGCCGCAGGCAAATACCCACTTGCTAAACCCCGGAAACTGCGCCGCGGCCGCGGCCGTACCCATAATGCGCAAGATTTCTCGTCGCTGTACACCTTGTCCCGCCATCACGTTCTCCCGCACATGTTGTCATTCCGAGCGAAGCGAGGAATCCGTTGTCCTCACTCACGAAAGGAACTTTATGGTCTCTTCGACTAATTGCGCTGTCGGCTTGTAGGGATCGCCCGGCGCATCGTACTCGATCGAGCAATATCCCTTGAAGCCATACTTCTTGAGAATCTCAAATGCTTTTGCCAAGTCTACGTGAGAGGTCTTGCCGTTCTCATCCACCTCTCCGTCTTTCACGTGGCAGATACCATAGGCATGCGCGAACATGGCCTCCATCGCCCGGTTCTGGAATTCCTCATCGTGGGCAGCCAGCGAGTTGCCAAAGTCCGGCAAGGCCCGCAGCCAAGGGCTGTTCACCTTCTCAATCACCTGCACGATGAAAAATGGATCCTCACTGACAGGGTTGTCATTTTCCAGATGCACCACGACGTTCTTCTTCGCCGCGTACTCTGCCACCCGTCCCAGCGTATCGGCTGCACGCCCTACATCGGGCTTGGAATCCTTGGCGCCGTCAATGTGCGTGCGAATGCTGGGAGAGCCCAGAGCCACGCCCACGTCAATCCATTGCTTGCTGCCTGTCACGGCCTTGTCGCGCTCCTCTTTGTCGACCGCGTACTGGCTGTGTCCCTGATCGACGGCAATGTCCACAATTGACGAATGGGCTCGTTCCACCGCTGCTCGAAATTGCTCCAAATATTTTGGATCGGTCGACGGAAAAACCGGACTCCACGGCTCAATGTGGTGAACATTGAACTTCTCCGCCACGTGCGCCGCAAAGTCCTTCAGTTCCATCTGCTGCGATACTGGCACGGTGCTGGGAGTCTTGCCGTCCCACCCCTTCCAGCCTACGATGAATTCGCGAAACGGATACGCTGCCACGGCAACCCGTTGGCGCGGCTCAGATGGAAAATGAACAGAAGGTTCAGAATCACCGCTAGCCCGCAGAAGCCCCGGGAAAAGATAGGCTCCCGCCGCGGCGGCGGCGCTCCGTCCAATGAATTGCCTTCGGTTGCTTGCGCTCATGCGCGAAAGTGTAACAGAGAACTTCACCAGTCGGCCTAGGCGCGGCACCACCGATAGCGATGCCTTAGCGCGAAGATTGTTTACGATCCCCCCAGGTTCGCGCCGCGGTTTGAGTCGACTGATTTGTTCTGCAAAAATGGAGGAACGTAGCAATCCGCTGATGGCTGGCGCGATTGGTTGGAGCAGATGCTCAGGAGGATCTCGAGTGTGGCTTAACGTGATCGGCTGGACGGCAACGGCCGTCTTCTCAAGTTCCTATTTCTTCAAAGAGGCAGCAACGCTGCGCAGGATTCAGGCGATGGCCGCCACCCTTTGGGTTCTGTATGGAATATTGATCCACTCGGCGCCAGTGGTGGTCGCAAACCTTATCGTCGGCGTCGCAGCGGTCTACACGTCCTTGCGTCTCGTATTGAACAAGAAAACCACCGCAGAGGGATGAGTGTGGGCAACCGCCAGTGGAGCGAAGTAAGGCCTGTCTTGTAAGCGGTTGGTGAATTGGTGGAGGCGGCGGGAGTCGAACCCGCGTCCGAAAATGTTACTGGTCAAGAGAGCTACATGCTTAGTCGTGTTCATGCCCCAGGCATTACCCTGGGACGTTCGCGGCCCGCGCTCAGAACCGACAAGAAACGCGTTCCGCTAGCCTGTGATCTTAGCCTCCCGCCCCAGACGTAGACGAGAAGAGCAGCCCGCTGTGTGACGTCCTTCGGAGGCCCACGGGCGAAGCCTCCTCGGACGGCTGCCTAAACTAGTTAGGCTGCGTATGCCATCTGTTGATTGGCAATTATCATTTTGCCCACGATTACGGGTGTGTGCACCCCGGCATGCCTCTTGGCCGCAAGCATCTCCGTCGAAGCCGTGACGCCCCCACTGGTGGGATTGGCCTTGGAAAGATCTACTTCCAGCCTAGGTTGCAAACGGGCGGAAGTCAAACATCTATTAGATGCAGCACCCAACGCCTCGGAACCTTCGAGGGGCGCAGAACGAGAGTGCCTGCTCCGCAATCGGCTAGGCGCTCAATCCGCCACTGATTTCCGACGCCGCATCCTCGTAGGGAATTTCGTTACCGGGAGTTCTGGGCCGTGACCTCCGAACGAACACCGCTTCCTTCAACAGGCCGAAAATGGTGCGCCTATTTTGGGCAATCACTTTCAGCCATGCACCGCGGCCCATCATAGGGAAATAGATGCCGCGGAAACATAGGCGCGCGAGGAAGATGTTGACGCGATACCCAAGCGGCTGGTCATGGAGTTGGTTCACGGCCTGGGCGAGAGCTTCAGGGCTATAGGCGTGGTCCCACCCATAATTCACTTCGGCATGAGCTTCCGGGATCGTCATCTTCAGGGGAGTGTGAGCCATGGCGAAGGGAATGAACTCCTGCCAGTGTTTCGGTCGCGTGAGTCGGCCGGCGGTCTCGAGCCGCTTGTAGAGCGGGGTCGCGGGCAAGGGGGTCAGCAGGCCGAAGATGGGGAGGCCGGGTGGCCAGGTGCGAACCTGCTGCAACGTTCGCTCGGCCACTCCCGGGGTGTCATTGTCCATGCCAAAAATAAATGACGTGATGGCGTAAACATTGCGTTTGGCCAGTCGCTCCAGCACCGCCGCATACTCCCCTGGCTTGTTGAAGCCCTTGTTCACATCCTTAAGGTTGGCGGGGTCGATGGACTCCATGCCAATGAATATCCATTTGCCTCCCGAGGCAGCGATGAGGTCGACTAGTTCTTCGTCGCGCAACAGGTTGGCACTGATCTGCGCCACCCAATGAATCTGCGCGCCGGCGGCAATGATGTCGCGCAGCAGCGACTTGGTGCGTTTGACGTTGATGGCGAAATTGTCGTCGATGAAAAACACCGCCATCTGACCTTTCTCGCTGCGGGCACGTTTCTTCAAGCGGAGCAGTTCATTGACCACGCTCTGGTTGGTGCGAAAACGAATGGAGTCGCCGAAGAATCCGGTCACGGTGCAGAACTCGCATCCGTAGGGACAGCCTCTTCCGGACTCGACCGGAATAATTCGAAACGTTCCCCACCCTTCGCCCACTTTTCCGAGCAGAGCAGCCGCGGCCTTGGGTACCAGGTTGAACTGCTTGAGGTCGATCGATTCCCAGGGAATCTCGGGATAGTCGGTGAGGGAAGGCTTGCTCTCCTTGCCGCTGACATCCACCGGAGCATAGATCTCCTTCAGATGTCCGGACGCGGCGTCGATCACAATGAGCGGCCAGGTGGCATCGGCCTCGCCCAAGGCAACCGCGTCAGCGTGACGCGGACCGCCATCCCGACCGAGGGCCTCGTCGGCAAGTTCGGTGACGTGCGGCCCGCCCATGACCACCGGCACTCCCTTCGCCCGAATTGCATCGGCCACGCGATAGGCTTTCGCCACCATCCGGGTCATGGCTCCGATGCCGACCAGTCCAATATTGTGATCGTCGACCCACTGCGCGATTTCAGCCTCGTCCATGGGTTGAGTATTGCCATCGATCAGCACCACTTCATGGCCGGGCGGGGTCAGTGCCTGCAGAAGAAACATCCAGAGATGGGGCATGAAATTACGCGTTACGCCGTTATCCGGGTTATATAGCAGGATCTTCATGAGAACTCGTTTCTCGAAGTGGGAAGGCGTTTTCTGACATGCCGCCGCAAACGACGCCAGAGGTCGGGTTCTCCGCCGGGCTTGCTTGAGCTCTGAATGGTAGGGGATTGCAGTTGGAAGGATTGTATACCTTGGCGCACTTTGGCGCTTGAATATTCGGCGCCCTTGATTTAAGAGCCGCCTGCTAAGGGGCCTGTCCTTGCCAAGAAAAAGTGCGCCTGGATACCCATGAGGGACGATTATGTCAGGATGGATACCTACCGCTTAAGTACCTTGGACATGCACCGCTTCATTTTGAACGGGTATCCCTTTTGAACTAACTTGCATCCTCCTCACACGTCTAACATCTCATTTACGGTGCCACGGATAAGAGAATGGTCGCGACGCGTGTACCCGAACTACCCGAGGTGTTGCCGGTGAAGGCTCAGTGTTTGCCGTACGCGCAAATCCCGCATACGAGCCGTCTCTTCCTCGATTTCCTTTCCGATTTCCCGAAGGTCCAGCAGTTTTATTCGAGTTCTCCCTATTCTTCTGAGTGGCAGACACCCTCGCGCCGGCATTATGACCCGGAGCGGCGTGTGCGGGTGAGCGACATCCTCGAACGCCAGAACCGCGCCTGGGACGCCTCCGAAAAAACCATTGCGAACATCGCGCGCTTACGCGGAGGAGCTTCTGCGGCTCTGACCGGTCAACAAGTCGGACTCTTCGGTGGGCCGCTGTTTGCGCTCTATAAAGCTTTGAGCGCAGTAAAACTGGCGGAGCAGGCGACTGCAGGGGGCGTGGACTGCGTTCCGGTGTTCTGGCTGGCCACCAACGATCACGATCTGGCCGAAGTAAATCACACGAACTTTCCGGGTCCGGGTGGAACACCGCACTTGGTCACAGCTCGAAGTTATGGAGTGGAAGATGCGCCGGTGGGAACAATTCAGTTTGGCGATGAAATCACCGGAGTCGTCGAAGCAGCGGCCGAACTTCTAGGAGACTCGCCGGTTACCGAGATGTTGCGGGAATCGTATCGGGCCGGGGAAAATTTTGGCTCGGCTTTCGCGCGGCTATTCGCGCGCCTGTTTGCGGACTGGGGCGTGATCCTGCTCGATCCGTGCGATCCCGAGTTGCAGGCGATCGCCGCGACGATCTACAAGGCGGCCGTTGAGCGAGCGGCCGAAATCGATGACGCGCTGCTCGAACGCGGCAAAGCTCTGGAGCGGGCCGGCTACCACCAACAGGTGAAGGTGACCCCGTCTTCTACTCTGCTGTTCACTCTGCACGAGGGGGCGCGCATTCCAGTCCATCGGCGGGTGAACGGCCAGTCGATGGAGTTCCTGGCCGGCGATCGCAAGCTGACGCAGGCAGAGCTGCTGGGGCAGATTGCGGCTGCTCCGCATCAATTCAGTCCCAACGTTCTGTTGCGGCCGATCGTGCAGGACTACCTTCTGCCCACGCAGGTTTACACAGGCGGCACGGCAGAGGTCGCTTATTTTGCGCAGGTCGCGGTAGTGTATGAAAGCTTGCTGGGGCAGGTAACGTCGATTCTGCCGCGATTTTCGGCCACTCTGGCCGAGGCTAAAGTTCAAGGATTACTTGAACGTTATGATTTGAGCCTGCCCGATGTTTTTGCCGGCGAAGAGGCGCTGCGGGAGAAAATTGCCTCGCGCATTCTGCCGCCGGAACTGCAGAGCGCGTTCGATCGAGCGGGCGCGAACCTCGAACAGTCGCTGGCGGCCATTCGCAAGGCTCTCGTGCAGTTGGATAAGACTCTGGCGGAAGCCGCGGACAATGCGGGTTCAAAGATGCAGCATCAGCTCGAGAGCCTGCGTGGGCGTGCGGCCCGAGCCGAGTTGCGACAGACCGAAATTGTCGGACGCCATGCGCAGATGCTGAGCGCCTCGTTGTACCCGAATAAGACTCTGCAGGAACGCGAAATTGCGGGGGTCGCGTACCTGGCGCGCCACGGAACGGATCTGTTGCGCGAGCTTTACGATACGGTTCACACCGACTGTCACGATCACCAGGTCATCACGCTTTCTTAGCGGCGAAGACCTGCAAGTAGCTTTACTGCTTGCGGAAAAACTCTTTTTGAGTTCGGCAGTTTCCCTCAGCGGCTAAAGCCGCCACTCATTTTGCTGCACTACGGCGCGGCTGGAAGCCGCGCCCTTTCAAAACGATTTCAAACGCTTTCAAAACGGCAGTGGGATCCGGTCTGAGGGTCATCGAAATCCTGCTTTTTCCGCCGTCTGCTAAGGTGCTATTCCGACTTGCTCACGGCCAGGTAAGTTCCCAAGCCAATCATGATTCCGCCCGTGGCTGTGCGCTGCGCGCGGCGGAACCTCGCGGAGGAGCGAATCCGGTTTCCCAACGGGCCCGCAAACATCGTCACTACCAAATCTGCCGATGTGTTCAGCGTGACCGAGACCGCGCCCAGCGCGAGAAATTGCGCGAACACATGGCCGGCTTCGCGATTGACGAATTGCGGAATGAATGACAGGAAAAACAGCGCGGTCTTCGGATTGAGGACCTCGGTGGCGATTCCTTGCCAGAAAGGATTCCGGGGTGGTGGAAGTGTTGCCGTCGGTAGCTCATCTTTATCGCGCCATGCGGCCAGGATCATCCGTACTCCCAGGAAACAGAGGTAAACGGCACCCGCGTATTTGACCGTGGCGAACGCGACGGCGGAGCGGGCCAGCACCACGGAGACTCCGGCAGCGGCGGCGAGAACGTGCACCATGCCTCCCACAAAGGTGCCGAGCGCCGATAGGACTCCTTCGCGGCGTCCACCGGCCAGGCTGCGCGCCAGCACATATAGCATTCCGGGACCGGGAGCAACGGCCAACAGGAGGGCCGCGGTCAGGAACAGGGCGAGTTTGCTCGAATCCACCATAGTGGAGATTCTAAATCAGAAAACCTTCAACCACAGAGGCAGACAGAGACAAAGAGCAAACTACAAAGGGCACGAAGGTTGCACGAAGGAACGGTCTCCTGTTCGAAATTTGTGTCACTGCCGTCCTGGGTGAACCATTCACCTTCCGCGTTATCTCTCTAGGCGAGCAAGCTAATAAGCTCTTCCAACGTTTCGACGCGCGGCAGGCCCTTGTCGCGATAGGCTCCGCAGACGTCGAACAGCACGGCTTCCATGCCGGCGCCGGTGGCGCCGCGATAGTCGACGGCATAGACATCGCCGACATACAGACTTTCAGCGGGCTGGGCGCCCACGCTGGCCAGCGCGGTTTCGAAGATCCGGGGATGCGGCTTCTCGTGTCCGACTATTCCCGAATCCGTGATGGTCCGGAAGCAGTCGGCGATTCCGCAGCGGTCGAGCAGTTCGGCAATTTTGCCATCGGCGTTTGAGATGACCGCGATCTGGTGGCGTTGGGCGATGCGTTCAAGGGCCTCCCGGGTGCCCGGGGGCATCTGGTCCCAATTTGACGAATCGCGGGTGTTCGCGATCAGGCGCTGGCGCAACGGCTCATCGGTCAGTTGATGTTTTTCGAACAGCCGCATGTAGAACATATCCCAGAAGCCATGATCAGCCCGCCCATCATGTTCAAAGAATGTCGTCGAATTCGTTCTTGACGATGCATTCGAGCGCCCGGAGGTCTTTCTCGGAGGGCACGATTCCACGCTCGTACAGCGGCTGCAACATGCGATCGCGATTGGCAAACAGGAGGGTGCTTCCAACATCGAAGAAAACAAACTTTCGCGCCATGGGGAGATTTTATCTGAGGCCACGCAAACGCCGCTCCATGTGCCAACTCAGGTACCTGGAGATCGTGACCGCGCACCGAAAAAAATGTAAGATTCGAATTCTGAACTCTGGCCGAAAGGAAAATCTCCGGTCTCGACAAAGGGCGAACCCGCTTGTATCTGCTGAACCTGGCGAACCACTTCACCCGTTCCGGCGTCGTCGCGGCCTTCGAGCGGCCTGCGCCCCCGGTCGCGCTGTTTGCGCTGCTGCTTTTCGAATCCTCTAAAAAGGGTGACGCTTATAACATCCTTTGGGCGGTGGTGTTCGGCTTCGCGACGTTGAACATCCTGAGCCTGGTGGCAAAGCGTTTTGAGCCGAATCCGAACCGCATGACCTTCGGCGAAGTTCTGGCCATTATGACGGTGGTGGTAGCCGTGATTTTACTGGGCTGGGAGATGCTTTACCTCTTCAAGATTCTGCCCATTCGCCTGGGCGCACACTGACAGTTTGGAGTATCATTTCGCTTGAGATGGGGAAGAATTCCAGCCTGTTTGAAGTGACGTGCCCGTGCTGCAATGCCGTGCTGAAGATCGATCCCGGCACGAAGGCCGTCATCGCGCATACCGCCGCAGTCAAGCCCAAAATGTTCAACGACATGGAAGAGGCGGCACGAGCTATGAAAGAGCAGGACAGCCGCCGCGATTCCATCTTCCAGCAATCGATGGAAGCGCAGAAGCATGCCGCCGAACTGCTGGAAAAGAAATTCCAGGAAGCGGTTCGCAAAGCCAAAGAAACGCCCGATACCGGCAAGCCCATCCGCGACTTCGATCTCGACTAGGGTTGACAAACGCGAGCGAGCGGGTTTCGAAATCGCTGGCGTGTGCCTCGGCAATCCTTGTCATTCGGCAATCCTCAATCCGAGCGCAGTGAGGAATCTCGTTCTTTGGCCGCCGCCGGGCACCGCAGATTCCTCGCTCTGCTCGGAATGACAAGCTTCTTAAGGCATTCACCACAAAAATCCCCACTGGTGCGGAGCGAGTGGGGCACCTGGTGTGGGAACCTAGCGACGAGCACGGTCCGATTAGAATGTTTTCGATGTCCCGACCCCTTCTGCTCGGCCATCGCGGCGCGCGCTCAACCCGCTCCATCCCGGAAAATACTCTTGCTTCGTTTGATCTTGCACTCGAACACGGATGCGACGGCTTCGAGTGCGATGTCCGCCAGACCGGGGACGGGCGATGCGTGATCTGTCATGATCCGGAAATCCAAGGTGTGGAGATCGCGCGGGCCGGGGCAGGCGATCTGGCGGATTTGCCGGTGCTGGAGCAGGTCCTCGCGCGTTACCGGGATCGGGCTTTCCTGGACATTGAGGTCAAGGTCCCGGGCATCGAAGAGGCGGCGATCCAGTGCCTTCGAACTCATCCGCCCCAGCGCGGCTACGTGGTCTCCTCGTTTCTTCCAGAAGTGCTGCTGAAACTCCGCGAGTTTGACTCGGATCTCCCGCTCGGCTTGATCTGCGAGACGAGGGCGCAACTGGCTGCCTGGGACCGGTTGCCGGTTCAGTTCGTGATTCCTCACTATACATTGATAGATATCAATGTGTGCGATGCAGTGCACGCAGCAGGCCGGAAGCTTTTCACCTGGACCGTGAACCGCCAGGAACAGATGCTTCGTTTCAAGGGGATGGGCGTGGATGGAATCATCTCGGACGATACCGAGATGCTCGGGAAACTTCGCAGCGAATGGTGATTAATCGGCGGCGGTGGCGAGGCGCATGCCCGTGCGCGGGCTGTGCAGGTAGGCGGCGCGCTCCATCTCAAGCGCTTCAAGATTGGCGCCGGTGGTCTCTTCGTTCCATCCCATCACAGCGCCGATGCGCAGGGCGGCTTCGCGGCTGCACGTCTCCGACCAGCATGGTCCTAAAGCGACCGGCACGCGGCGCAGCAACACGTCGCCCAGCGTGACGGCGCATTCGTTGCGGTAAGCCTCGACCGCTTCCGCGACGATGTGTTCGGAGTGGGGGCAGAGCGTGGTGCGCAGTTCCGCGCTGCTTTGCGCCATGCGCGCAATCTCCATGGAGCGCTTGCCGTGCCACTCCACAATGGCACGCGAGGCCTCTTCGCTGATGCTGGCAGCGCGCGAGACATCCACCACAAAATGATCGAGCAGCGGATCGAGAGCGGGGCCATCCGCGATCGCCAACTGCTTCGGCTCTGCCGGGCGGATGCCGATCATGCGGACGCAATCGCGCGCCACCGAGATGGCCGTGGCTAGGCTCCCACCGATGACTGAGATCAAGCGGGCGACGTTTTCCTGTTGATGATCGTGAATCGAATGTTGCCGGCTGACGGCGCCGGGATCGCCGCTGGGATCGAAAGGCAGGTTGCGGATTCCGGCGAAGGAGTAGCGGATGTCGTTTTGCGAAATGCGCGCCCTGGGGAACAACGACGCCAGCGAGTGCAGCAGGGATTCGATCTCGTCAGATGCGGGATGAACCTTGCCGGGATCGGAGGTGTCGGGCACATGAGTTGCGCCCACCAGGAGCTGCTCGTTCCAGGGAATGATGTAGAGCGGACGGCCATCGGCGCCTTCGGTGTAGACGGCTGTGCTGGGCGCTCCGGGGAAGTGGGAAAGCACGATATGGGAGCCGCGTACGCCGCTCACCATGGGACGCCGCATCTTGATGCCGGAACGACCGCAGGTGCGATCGACCCACGGCCCGGTCGCGTTGACGATCCAGGTGGCTTCGATTTTCTCTTCAAGGTTGCGGGTCCAATCCCGCACGAGCAGACCGCGCGCGCGGCCATGGGCCACATCGACTGCCATGACCTGAGTGTGATTGCGGACCACGGCGCCGGCGGCTACTGCCTCGACCAACCACTCGGCGACCAGGCGCTCCGGGAATTCGCACTGCGCATCTTCGTAATCGAAGATGGACCAGCGCTGCCCGGCATCGAGCGCGCGCTCCAGTTTCTTGCGCGCCATCTCGAAACCGGCTGCATCCACGTTCCTCCCCGCCATACGGCGATAGATCCATAAGGCGGTGCGCACCGACATCGCGCTGCGCTTGCCTTGGTTGTTCAAAGCGAGCAGGAAGTGAGCGGGATGCGCAAGGTGCGGGCGGTCGCGCAGCAGGCGGTCGCGCTCGCGCAACGATTCGCGAGCGAAGGAAATGTCGCCTTTCTCCAGGGCGCGCAGGCCGCTCAGCATGCGGCTGGAGCGGCTGGTCGTGCCGGCGGCAAAGTCATGTTGCTCGACCAGCAGCGTGCGCTTGCCGGCGCGAGCGGACTCGCGTGCGATGGCAACTCCCATGATGCCACCGCCAATTACCGCGACCTGAAAGTGCTGGCCGGCAAGCGGTGCCCGGTTGGAGTCAGGGGATGGCATGAATTGCTTCGTTTCAGCACGCCCGGAACGGTACCGGCTCCGAGTGGGCGAAGTTCTCCAGATAGAGTGTGACGTTCGGGCCATGGTTGCGGAAGGTAACCATAGTGCTGCGGCATTGGTGACGAGAATCCGCTTCGATTTGCCGCCGGTCCATAAGTCATTTAGATTGTTTGCGAATGTCCCCGACCACAGGAGAGCGCTTTGAGCGCGCTGTCGCCATCATGGCCCGGCTGCGCGCTCCCGGAGGCTGCCCGTGGGATCGCGAGCAGACCTTCGACTCCATCAAGCCTTACACGCTGGAAGAAACCTACGAAGTTCTGGAAGCCATCGACAATCGGGACTGGGAGGAGCTGAGCGGCGAACTCGGCGACTTACTCCTGCAAGTATTGTTTTATTCCGAGATGTCGAAGGAGCAAGGGACGTTCACGATCGATGAGGTGCTCGAGAAGCTTTCCGCGAAGTTGGTAAACCGGCATCCCCATGTGTTCGGCGACGTGCAGGCCGAGACCGCTTCCCAGGTGGTGCGGAACTGGGAAGCGATCAAGGCCGAGGAGAAGAAAAAGCGGCTGGAAGCGGGTGGAGGGAAGGCCGTGAAAGACGCGGAAGTGCCGGCGTCGATCTTGGGGGGCGTCTCGTCGGCGATGCCTGCCTTGCTGGAAGCGCACAAATTGAGTTCGCGGG
>Ga0210397_10001832_pt1 | contig 13522 bp, 7 predicted proteins | sample IncBWH2OmetaG_FD_160126 | JGI IMG/M metagenome (GOLD analysis project Ga0210397, IMG submission 160126) | Forest soil microbial communities from Barre Woods Harvard Forest LTER site, Petersham, Massachusetts, United States - Inc-BW-H-2-O ...
GTCCGGCGTGTTGCCGGTATGCGCGCCATAGACCACGTTTGAGGTGATGGTCAGGACGCTCTGGGTGTGGGTGGCGTTGCGATAGGTCGGATGCTTGCGGATCTTCTGCATGAACCGGGTGACGATATCCGAAGCGATCAAGTCGACCCGATCGTCATTGTTGCCGAACTGCGGCATCTTGTCGTTGCTCTCGTTGCTATAGTCGATCGCGAGACCGGTCTTGTCGCGGATCACCTTGACCTTGCCGTATTTGATCGCCGCGAGGCTGTCGGCGACGACTGATAGCCCTGCGATTCCGAACGCCATGGTGCGCAGGATGTCGCGATCGTGCAGCGCCATTTCGAGACGTTCGTAGAAATACTTGTCGTGCATATAGTGGATGCAATTCATCGCGTGCACGTAGGTGCGCGCCAGCCACTCCATGAGGGTGTCGAACTTTGCGAACACGTCGTCGTAGTCGAGCACCTCGCTCGTCACCGCCGGAGTCGGCGGCGCTACTTGGTCGCCCGACATCTCGTCGCGGCCACCGTTAATGGCGTAGAGCAGCGCCTTGGCGAGATTGACGCGCGCGCCGAAGAACTGCATCTGCTTGCCGAGCCGCATCGCCGAAACGCAGCAGGCGATGCCATAATCGTCGCCCCAATGCGGCCGCATCAGATCGTCGTTCTCATATTGCAGCGACGACGTATCGCGGCTCATCTTGATGCAATAGCGTTTGAAATTCTCCGGCAGGTGCTTCGACCACAGCACGGTGATGTTTGGTTCCGGCGCCGGCCCGAGATTGGTCAGCGTATGCAGCATGCGATAGCTGCTCTTGGTAACCAGCGTCTCGCCGTCGAGGCCCATGCCGCCGACGCACTCGGTCGCCCAGTACGGGTCGCCGCTGAACAGCGCATCGTATTCCGGCGTGCGCAGGAAGCGGACGATCCGCAGCTTCTGCACCAGCTGATCCCATAGTTCCTGGGCGCCGGATTCGTCGAGAATGCCCTCGCGCAGATCGCGCTCGATGTAGACGTCAAGGAAGCTCGATATGCGGCCCATCGACATCGCCGCGCCATTGGCCTCCTTGACCGCGCCGAGATAGGCCAGATAAGTCCATTGCACCGCTTCATGCGCATCGGTCGCGGGCTTGGTGAGATCGCAGTCGTAGCGCTTACCCATCTCGGCCAGGTCTTCGAGCGCACGAATCTGGTCGGCCAATTCCTCGCGCTGCCGGATGACCTCATCGACCGGCCACATGTCGTTGAGCTGCGCGCGCTCGGCGTGCTTGACCTCAAGCAGCCGATCGATGCCGTAGAGCGCGACGCGCCGGTAGTCGCCGATGATGCGGCCGCGGCCATAGGCGTCCGGCAGGCCGGTGATCACGCCGGACCTGCGGCATTTCATGATTTCCGGCGTGTAGGCGTCGAACACGCCGTCGTTGTGGGTCTTGCGATATCTCGTGAAGATCTCGTGGACCTTGGGATCGGCCTCGATGCCGGCGGCCTTGAGGCCCGCTTCGACCATGCGCAATCCGCCGTACGGAAATATCGCGCGCTTGAACGGCTGATCGGTCTGCAGCCCGACAATGATTTCGTTCGTTTTATCGATGTAGCCAGGCTTGTGCGCCAGCATGGTGGACGGCGCATGCACGTCGACGGCAAGGACGCCTTTCTTTCGTTCTTCCTGAAAATAGGGCTGGAGCTTTTCCCAAACCGCTTTGGTGCGTTTGGATGGGCCGACGAGGAATTTTTCGTCGCCGGTGTAAGGCGTGGCATTGGTGCTGATGAAATCGCGAACGTCGATCCTGCTCTGCCAGCTTCCGGGCTTGAACCCTCGCCAGCACTTCTCGCCCTTGGAGCCTTTCGCAATTCCGGCCGTTCCTTCCATGACGCCCTCCCTGGAAGTTACGCTTACTTCACCGCTTCATTCCCTGACTGTTCGTTTTATTTTTGAGCCTTAGCTTAGATTGATCTGCTTGCGCGAAAAGGCGCATATCAAATCAAATTGCTCGGCATTGTGACAGAAGCAAACTTGTCGCGGACAATTCGCGCCCTTGAGGCGCGAGCTAATCACGTCGATAGTCGATAGTCGATAGTCGATAGTCGATAGTCGATAGTCGATATATGTCAAATTGTCGGTCGAAACGAATTGAAAGTCGATATTGCACCGCGCCATCAAATGAAGCCGTTGTGGGACTGTATGCCGCCACATGCCTCGGTCTATTATGCTAGAGTATAGGAAGAGCGGAGAACAATAGAGCATAGACTACCGACTGCGCGAAGGCGTGTGCATGCGTTGGTAGCTTTAGCCGGCGGGAGGTGGAAATGACTTTATCGGCGATAAGGTCACTCATAATCGCGGCGCTAATCTTCTTGCCTTGCGGGGCAATCGCGCAGAACGCAAGTCCACAAAATGCAAACGCTCAACCTGCGGCGAAACTGAGCTCCGCGCAGCTCGATCAACTCGTCGCGCCGATCGCGCTCTATCCTGACACGCTGCTCTCCGAAGTGCTGATGGCGTCGACCTATCCGCTTGAAGTGGTCGAGGCGGAACGCTGGCTCAGCGCCAATAAGAACCTAAAGGACGACGCACTGAAGGCGGCTGTCGGAAAGGAAGATTGGGATGACAGCATCAAATCGCTGATAGCGACGCCATCCGTCCTCGACATGATGAACTCGAAGCTCGACTGGACGCAGAAACTCGGCAATGCAGTGATCGCGCAGCAGACCGACGTGATGGATGCAATTCAGCGTCTACGGGCCAAGGCGCAGGCCAACAATAAATTGCAGTCGAACAAGCAGCAGACCGTCAGCGTGACGCAGCAGCAGGGCCGTCAGGTCATCGCCATCGCGCCAGCCGATCCCGACACGGTCTATGTACCGTATTACGATCCGGGCGTCGTCTATGGCGACTGGCCCTATCCCGACTATCCGCCCTACTACTGGCCGGCGCCCGGCTATATCGCGGCCGGCATCATCGCGACCGGCATCGCCTTTGGCGCCGCCTATGCGCTCGGTCGCTGGGCCTCTGGCGGTTATTGGCGCGGCAACGTCAATTGGAACAACAACAACATCGCTATCAACCGGCCGGGCGGCGGAAGCGGCAATTGGAACCGCGGCGCCCATGTCGAGCACCGGCTCGGCAACCGCGGCGGACGCGAACAAGGACTGAACTTCCGCGGCAGCAATGGCCAACGGGTTCTCAATCCCGGCGGCGCTAATCGCGCCAATATCAGTGGCGGTAACCGGACCAATCTCGGCGAGCGTGGCCGTCCGGGCCAACATCCGAACGTCGGCAATCGCGGCGGCAACCGGGTCCATGCGGCGCAGCGGCCGTCACGCAGCAACGGCGTACGCGGCGGCGGCGGTAGAGCCCACGCGGCCGCAAGACCCGCTGGCGGCCGTGGCGGCGACCGGCCGCATGTCGGCGGCGGCGGTGGTCGACCCCATGTCGGCGGTGGCGGCGGTATGCGCGCCCACGCAGGCGGCGGCGGTTTCCGCGGAGGCGGCGGTGGCGGCCACCGCGGCGGCGGCGGGCGTGGCGGCGGCCGGCGCTCCGACATCCGGCTCAAGCACGACATCGCCTATCTCGGCACGCTCGACGACGGGCTCAGCTTCTACCGCTTCAGCTACAACGGCGGCAGCACGGCCTATGTCGGCGTGATGGCGCAGGACGTGCAGCAGGTCATGCCGCAGGCGGTCTTTGCCGGCCGCGACGGCTATCTGCGCGTCGACTATCATAAGCTCGGCGTCCGATTTGAGACTTATGGCGCGTGGCTCCGATCCGGGGCGCAGCTTCCCGCGACGGCTCAGACCGTGCACTGATCGGCGGGTCCATGGATGATGATCGCGGAGGGAACGGCTACGAGCCCTCCCGATTTCCGTACCTGCCGCCGGTGTCCTGGCTCGCACAGTATCGGCCCGCGTGGCTGGGACACGATCTCGTCGCCGGCGCCACGCTTGCCGCCTATGCGATCCCGGTTTCGCTAGCTTACGCAGGCCTTGCCGGTTTGCCGCCACAGGTCGGTATCTACGGCTATCTGCTCGGAGGCCTGGGCTATGCATTGCTGGGCTCATCGCGCCAGCTTGCGATTGGGCCGACGTCGGCAATCTCGCTGATGATCGCCAGCACTGTCGGCGATATGGCGGCGGGTGATGCCGAGCGCTATGCGGCCATCGCAAGCCTCGCGGGTTTCACCGTTGCCCTTCTTTGTTTCTTGGCGTGGCTTCTGCGCTTGAGCATGCTGGTGCGCCTTATCAGCGAAAGCATTTTGGTCGGCTTCAAGGCCGGAGCTGGGCTCACCATCATAATGACGCAGCTGCCGAGCCTGTTCGGCGTCTCGGGCGGCGGCCATGATTTCTTCGAACGTGCGGTGCTGCTGGCGGGGCAACTCGGTCAGGCAAATGTCCTCGTGCTCGCGATCGGCACCGTTGCCGTGGCGACCCTGCTGTTGGGCGAACGGTTTTTGCCAGGCCAGCCAATCGCGCTTGCAGTCGTCGCACTTGCAATTGCGGCGACAGGTGTTTTCGGACTTGCGGCGTTTGGGTTGCCCACGACCGGACACGTGCCGAGCGGCCTTCCGTCGTTGGCTGGACCACAGCTTCGCCTGCGTGATGTCGAAGGAATTTTTCCGCTCGCCGCCGGCTGTCTCGTTCTCGCCTATATCGAAAGCGTCTCAGCCGCACGTACGTTAGCGGCCAGGCACAATTACGAGATCGATCCGCGGCAGGAGTTTCTGGGGCTCGGCGCGGCGAACCTCGCAGCCGCCCTTGGCCACGGCTATCCGGTCGCGGGAGGCTTGTCGCAATCGGCGGTGAATGACAAGGCCGGCGCCCGCAGCCCGCTTGCCCTGATCTTTGCATCGGTTGCGCTTGGGCTTTGCCTGTTATTTCTCACGGGCGTTTTAGCAAATCTACCGAAGGCGGTGTTGGCAGCGGTCGTGTGCACAGCAGTGCTCGGGCTGATCGACATTCCGGCGCTTTATCGCATGTGGCGCATCAGCAAGATGGATTTCTATGCTGCGGCGATCGCGCTGGTAGCCGTATTGCTTCTCGGAATTTTGCAAGGGATTTTGCTCGCGGCAGCGGCCTCGGTCCTGATCCTGCTTGCGCGTGCGTCACAGCCCCACGTCGCTTTCCTCGGCCGTATTCCTGGCACGGGTCGCTATTCCGACATCGCCCGCCACCCGGAAAACGAACGCATTGCGGGCCTGATCGCTTTCCGTCCCGAAGCCTCGATTCTCTACGTCAATGCTGATTCGGTTTTGGCGGCGGTTCTGAGCTATTGCCGGACCGCTTCCGCCGGCGTCCGTTTGGTTGTGTGCGACCTGTCGGCATCGCCTTTTATCGATCTCGCGGGATGCCGGATGCTGCATCAGCTTCATGATGCGCTCGCGCCGCAAGGTATCACGTTACGAATTGTCGGAGCACACGGGCGCCTGCGCGACATGTTGCGGGCCGAAGGTATTGGCGAGAAAATCGGCGGCCTCGATCGAACAATTGACCTCGACGATCTGCTTAAGACATTCCAGGAAAAGCGCGACAGTATGTGATTGCCTGGCGCCGACGTCTTTTTTTGCCGTGCCGCGTCGCCACTTAGGACGCTACGTCCTCGATCACGACGCTTTCGCCGGCGCCGGATTTTCGTTCGCCGCCGCGAGTGCGGGATTGGCGGCCGCGCTTAATTGCGCGTCGGCGCCGAACAGCCCGGCGATGTGGGCCATACGCTCCTGGTCGCCCGCAGAATATTCACCCCGCGCCCGCAAGACCTGCATGATCAGATCGAAGGCCCGCTGCCTCACCTCGGCATCGTCCGGCAGCATCGCCGGAATGGCCTTGAGGGCCGCGTCGGCGTCGATCAAGAGCATGTAGAATTGCTCGCGCACGATGGCCTTGAAGTCCGCCAGCGATACGTCGCTTTGCGCCTCGCGAATGCGGCGCAGCGCCTCGAAACCGCGCTCGTCGACGGCGGCTCGGCCAATGCCGGCGAACAATAGCCCGCGGATGACGGCTTCGCGCAATCCGCCGCTGGAAATCCGCGACTTCAGATCAGCGATCCGCTTGTCCATGAGCTCACGATGTAGCGGGCTCTTGGCGGCCTTGCGCAGCGGCAAGGTCGACGCCGGATCGACACCCACAGCCGCCTGCAGCGCCGGCGAGCCATAGGTACTCATGAACAGCCGCTCGGAGAGCTCCTCGGTAGCGTCACGCCAGGCATCGAGGCCGGCAACGATCTGACGCGACATGCTCTCCTGCAGCGCTAGGAAAGGATTGTCCGCACCCACAGGCTTGCGGTTCTTGCGCACTTCTTCGGCCAAGCCGGCAAGCGGCGCCATCATCGGATTGGCGTTGGAGAACAGGTCGAATTGCAGGCGCAGGGGATGAAGCTGTCGCATCGTATCGGCGGCCTGCGACGTGACGCAGGCGCGCACGAAGGGCTGCATGAAGGTGCGGTAGAGCGCGAGATTGGTTTGCGAGACCCGATCGGCAGCGGCGAAGCGATGTTCGTCGGCGGTGTCGTTGCCGCCGAGCGCGCGGATGTCGTCGAGCGTCCGCTGCTCACAACGCATCACCCAATCGCCGTGCGCGAGGTCGGGGTTGACGGTGTCTGCACCCTTCTTTTCGAACACGGCTTCGTAGAGACCGGGCGGCAGCGTATCGATGAGATCGATATTGCTGGAGAACTCGTTGTGCTGCTTACGTGCCACGCCGCCAGACACGAAGATGCCGAGATGGCCGATCGTGTCGTGAATGGTATAGACGATGGTCTGGCCGTAGGCGCGGATTTCTTCGACATCGTCGTAAAGATCGAGAATCCAGCCGAGCGCCTGCTGCGGCGGCGTGATGTTGTCGCCTTTGGAGCAGAACACCACGATCGGCGAGCGGATATTGCGCAAGTCGACGGCGTCGCCTTTCGAGGTCTTGATCTCACCCGACGTAAGACGATTGCCGACGAACAGTTCGTCGACGATGAATTGAATCTCCTCGGCATTGAGATTGACGTGGCCGCCCCACCAGCGTTCGAAGCCGAGATAGCGCGGCGCCTCGGTGTCGATCTTGGAATAGAGATTGTATTGCTTGCTCCACAGCGTGTTGGCCGGATTCTGGTTCTCGAAATTCTGCACCAGCCAGGCGCCGTCGAATTTGCCGGCGCCGAGATCGCTGGTCAAAGCGGTGAGCCAGCTGCCGCCGAGCAGGCCGCCGGAATAGCGCATCGGATATTTGCCGTGCACACCCTGCCAATAGGACAGCGGCGCACCGGCGATGATGATCGGGCCGAACAGGTCGGGCCGCATCGCGGCAAGCAGCATGACCGCCCAGCCGGCCTGGCAATTCCCGATGACGCAGGGCTTGCCGTCGGCATGCGGATGCAGCGAGGCGACTTTCTCGAGAAACTGCGCTTCAGCGCGGGCGATATCCGCGATGGTCTGGCCCGGCATCGGCTCCGGCAGGAAGCCGATGAAGTAGCAAGGATGACCGGCGTGGAGCGCGACGCCGATTTCGCTGTCGGCCTTGAAGCCGCCGATGCCAGGCCCGTGTCCGGCGCGCGGATCGACGATGACGAAGGGTCTTTTCAGCTGATCGATCTCGACGCCCTCGGGCGGAACGATGCGCACCAGTCCATAATTGACCGGCCGTTCCAGCCGGCGGCCGTCCATGACCAGTTCCACGGCGTAGCTGAGAACGTTCGGCGCGGTCTGCGCCATGTGCTCGCGGTATTGGTTGCCGCGCTGGCGCATCACGTCGAGAAACAGCACCCAGCGCTGACCGGCATCGACCATGTACTCGATCGCGGGCGTAAAAGCCCCGAACAAAAATCCACCGCCGTTCCAGGATTCCTGGGTGGTCTCCGGTGCGCCTTTTTGCGCGGCGACGTGCTGATGTTCGGTCATGATGCGGTTCCTTCTTCCAAGCCGGCGACGGACGGAAAATTTTCGAAACGCACAAATGGCACGTCAGGCGGACGGAACTACTGAAAAGCTAAGCTAGTGCAACAAAACGACGGCACTTTGACGTACATCAAGACGGCACAATGCCGTCGCACGATCGGCCGATTGAACTTGAATTGGCGAACGTGAACAATCCGGTTCGATGTCGCGGCAAAATCGCTGCAATTTTCCGGGGCGGCCTTCAGCCGACATGACGGCCGATCAAATAACGCCGCTTGATCAATATGATAGTGACAGGACAGCGACAGGACCTCACATGATCCCCGCCGTGAAAGCCAAGCTTCTGGAAGGAAAGAAGGGCGTCGTCATCGGCATCGCCAATGACCAGTCGATCGCCTGGGGCTGCGCCAAAGCATTCCGCGCCCTGGGCGCCGAACTTGCCGTGACCTATCTCAATGAAAAGGCAAAAAAATACGTCGTGCCGCTGGCACGTGAGCTTGAATCTCCGATTGTCATGCCACTCGACGTGCGCGAGCCCGGCCAGATGGAAGCGCTCTTCGAGCGCATCACCAAAGAGTGGGGCCACCTCGATTTCGCCGTTCACTCCATCGCCTTTTCGCCGAAGGAAGCGCTGCAGGGCCGCGTGGTCGATGTCTCGCGCGACGGCTTTCTTACGACGATGGACGTGTCGTGCTGGACCTTCATCCGCATGGCGCATCTCGCCGAGCCGCTGATGCGCAAAGGCGGCTCGCTGTTCACGATGAGCTATTACGGCAGCCAGATGGTGGTGAAGAACTACAACATCATGGGTGTCGCCAAAGCGGCGCTGGAAAGCGCGGTGCGCTATATCGCCGCGGAATTGGGGCCCAAAGGCATTCGCGTCCACGCCATCTCGCCGGGACCGCTGGCGACGCGGGCGGCATCCGGCATTCCGGAATTCGATGCCCTGCTCGACAAGGCCAAGGCCAAGGCGCCGGCGAAGAGCCTGGTCAGCATCGACGACGTTGGCATCGCCGTGGCCTTCCTCGCCCACGACGCCGCGCGCCTGATCACGGGGGAAACGCTTTATATCGACGGCGGCTATCACATTATGGATTAGGCGTATACGAACCGCACTGGCGGCCATCAGGGCCGCACTTCCTTGCCGCAGGCAAGCGCATTAGTGTTGCGCCCCCGCCCCCGTCTATTGCGTGAGACCAGTGCGTTCCATCACGAGATTTCCCCGCCGGCGCTTTCTCCAATTGGCCACCAGCGCGGCTTCGGCCGCCGCTTTCTGTCCTGCTCTGCCGCGCAGCGCCGCGGCGGAGGATTATCCGGCACGAGCGGTGCATCTGATCGGCGAGACGCCGGCCGGCGGCTCGCCTGACATCATCGCGCGGGTGATCGGGCAATGGTTGCAGGAGCGGCTCGGCCAGCCCTTCATCGTCGACGACCGGCCCGGCGCCAGTGGCAATCTTGCCACGGAGTATGTCGTGAACTCGGTGCCGGATGGCTACACGCTCTTGGTCGCGATATCGAGCAATGCCATCAACCCGTCACTGTTCTCGCATCTCAATTTCAACTTCATGCGGGATATGCAACCGGTCGGCCGCATGGGCAGCATTCCGCTTGTCGTCGCCGTGACGCCATCGTTTCCGGCGCAGACCCTGCCGGAATTCATCACCTATCTGAAAGCCAATCCCGGCAAGGTGACCATGGCGTCCGGCGGTACCGGCTCGCCGGCGCATGTCGCCGAAGAGCTGTTCTGCATGACGGCCGACGTCAACATGATGCACGTGCCCTATCGCGGCGAGGGGCCCGCGCTGCCCGACGTAATGAGTGGACAAATCAATGTGATCTTCGCCGCCATGCCGGCTTCGCTCGGCTATCTGAAGACCGGTAAGCTGCGTCCGCTGGCGGTCACATCGGCAACGCGGCAGCCGAGTTTGCCGGATGTGCCGGCGGTGAGCGAATTCCTGCCCGGCTACGAGGCGAGCGGCTGGTACGGCATTGTCGCGCCGAAGGCCGTACCCCGGGCGATCGTCGACAAGCTCAATGCCGAGATCAATGCAGGGCTGGCCGATCCCACGGTGAAGGGCCGCTACGCGGATCTGGGGCTGATCCTGTCGCCGGGCTCGCCCGAGGATTTCGCCAAATTCATTGCCGCCGAAACCGAGAAATGGGCCAAGGTCGTCAAGTTCGCGGGCATTGTGCCGCAGGAATAAAACGACGAGTAACGCCGCGCCATTGGCGCGGCGTATCCGTCTCACCTGAGACGAGGCATATCCGAAATCGCTAGATGCCGTTCGGCGTGCAGCCCATCAGCAGCTTGGCCGTATCGAGAAGGTTCGCGGCCGGAGCCGCCAGCCGGTTCTTGTTCGGCAGCACAAACACGATCTCGCTGTCGGATTGCATGACGTAGTCGCTGTCGTGCTCGGCTTCCGTGATCACGACGGCACGCTCCAGATCAAAGCCCGCTTGCTTGATCCTGGCGGTCGCTTCAGTCACGGCGCGAGGCGTCGGCAGGTGCGTGCTGTGGTCCCGCTCCAGGAGATGGCCGGGATTAGCCCAGGCGTCGACGATCATCCTGGCAAGGCCGTCAGTGGGTGCGAAAGAAAACGCTGGCAACACGAGATGTTTGTGTCCGCCGGACTTGTCCGGAACCTTCTTGTGAATAGCCACGTCCGACCTCCTGATGAAGAAAATCGTCTCTTTACCGTCCGCTCTCACTATACGCACGAGACGCCACTTTAGTTTTGGAACTCTGCGCTGGCAAGCAGGCGCAGGCGTCGGAATAGATTGATCGTCATCACACACGTCACGATCCGCGCGTGCTAACTAGACCGTAGGTCAGGCTGACGTCCGCCCACGACGGGCGAGAAATAGCCGACGAGAGAGCCGAATGAACCGTTTCGAACTACTGGTAAAATTGTTCTGGCGCCAATTGCCGCACCGCGACGAGACAAATAGGAATTTCAACAATTTAGTCGCATTGGATAGCCTCCCGGCGCGGCCGGACATGGTTCGCAAAAAACGTGAATTCTTATGCTATGGTTTGTAAACGCTGGGCGGCGATAGAGGCCCAGCTTGGTAAGCCGGTTTGGTGAGCCAGTGCCTGTGAGGGCTGTCCGTCACTCACTGGCGTGAACTGCGGCGGCTGTAGAACCCTTCGAAGATGGCGCGATCAAGTCAAAACTTGGCAGACTGGCTCGGCGAATGCGGACTGGGCCAATACGCTCAGACGTTTGCCGATAATCATATCGATTATAGCGTCCTGCCGTATCTGACCGACGACGACCTGAAAAATCTCGGGCTCTCGTTGGGTCACCGCAAACGACTGCTCAAGGCCATCGAGGCGATCGAGGCAAAGCCGGCGCAGAGCGAGCCCGTGCGCGCGGTGACGCATGTCACCACGGAAGCGGTCGCCGTCGCCGAGAAGCCCGAACCCCGTCATGAACCTGAAGTCCGCCAAATCACGGTGCTGTTCAGCGATCTGGTCGGATCGACCGAGCTTTCGGAAAAACTGGATCCCGAAGATCTTCGGACCCTGATCGACACTTATCGCAAAACCTGCAGCACCGCGATCGGCCGCTACGAAGGCCAGGTCGCCAACTTCGCCGGCGATGGCGTCATGGCGTTTTTCGGCTGGCCGCGCGCGCATGAAGACGATGCCGTTCGCGCCGTGCATGCCGCACAGGAAATCCTCGCCGAAGTCACCAAGATTCCCGGAGTAGTGACATTGGCGGCGCGGGCGGCCATTTGTTCCGGCCGTGTCGTGGTCGGTCAAACGGGCGGACCTGCGGGATGGATGGAAGCGGTCGGCGAGACGCCCAATATCGCCGCGCGCCTGCAAGGTCTCGCCGCGCCGAACTCGCTCCTCGTCGCCGACTCGACGCAACGGCTTGCGGCGCCGGCATTTGATTTTCAGGATCTCGGCCTTCAAGAGCTCAAAGGCGTGTCCAAGCCGGTTCGTGTGCACCGCGTCCTTGGCACCAAGCACACCGCGACCCGTTTCGAGGCCGCGCATACAAGCTCAATGACCCCGTTGGTCGGCCGTTCCGCCGAACTGGGCCTGCTCCTGGATCGGTGGCAGAAGGCCAAGGAGGGCGAGGGCCAGGTCGTTCTGCTGTCCGGCATTCCGGGAGTCGGCAAGTCGCGGCTGATCCATGAGCTGAAAGAAAGCATTCAGGACGCGCCTTACACGCTCTTGAACTACCAGTGCTCGCCGTATCACAGCCAAAGCGCCTTTTTCCCCGTCATCGAGCAGATCGAATTGGCCGCTGAGCTGACCGCCAGCGATTCCGATGCGGACAAATTTGCCAAGATCAAGACGCACCTTTCGAGCTTCACCGACGATTCGACGGGCTCGGCCCCATTGATTGCGCATCTTCTGTCAATTCCGGTCGAAGACGGTGGCGGTCTGTCGGCGCTGACGCCGCAGCAGATCAAGAACAAGACCGTCGTCAAGCTTCTGGAGATGATCCTGTCGTCGTCGGCGCAGCGGCCGACGCTGTGCATCTTCGAGGACGCGCATTGGATCGATCCGTCGACGCTCGAACTGCTCGATCTTGCCATCAGCCGGATCGACCGCGCCCGCGTCATGATCGTGGTGTCCTCCCGGCCCGAATTCCGCCGAACCTGGTCGACACTCGCCAACGTCACCTCGCACTCGCTCACGCAATTATCGCGCAGCGAGGTGACGAGAATGATCAAGGAGATGTCGGAGGAAGGCGATCTGTCCCAGCAAACCCTCGATCAGATCATCGACAAGGCCGAAGGCGTGCCGCTGTTCATCGAGGAACTGACAACGAGCATTCTCAGCGCGCCGCGGCAAAGCCGACCGCAAAATGGCGGTTTTGAAGGAACGACGCCGATCGGCAACGCCAAGGTGCCTGAAACCCTCCACGATGCCTTGATGGAGCGGCTCGATCGGGTCAGCCATGGCCGGCAGCTGGCGCAAATCGCCGCCGTAATCGGGCGGGAATTTTCCTACGATCTTTTGACGGTGGCGTCGCGAACCGACGAGACCGATCTGCGGTCGACGCTCTCGCGACTGGAGGCCGCCGATATCATCATCCGGACCGGCCTTTTGCCGTCGGTGCGTTTTTCTTTCAAACATGCGCTGTTGCGCGACGCGGTCTACAATTCCCTGCTTCGCGGACGCCGGCAGGAGATTCACGCCGACATCGCCGCGATGCTGGCGACTCACTTCCGTGAGCTCACCGACAACAGGCCTGAGATTCTGGCCTATCACTACAGCGAGGCGGGAAATAGCGAGAAGGCCATCCGCTGCTGGCGCGAGGCGGGCCGTCGCGCCATTGCGAAGTCCGCCAATGTGGAAGCCATCAGTCACTTGCGCAATGCGCTGCATCACCTGGGCACATTGCCGGATACGCCTGAACGCAGCACGCAAGAGATCGAAATTCAACTGGCGCTGGGCATCCCCGTCATCGCCGTTCAAGGCTATGTCGCCCCGGAAACCAGGGAGACATTCGCGCGGGCACGCGCGCTGTGCTTGAAGGACGACAAACCGCGCGAGCACTTTCAAGCGCTGTTCGGGCTATGGGGACATGCCTGGATGAGCGGCAAGAACGATGAAGCGCTGGCGATGGCGAATGAGTTCTTGCCGCGAGCCGAGGCAACATCCGACGGCATTGTACAAATCGGCGGCCA
>Ga0210397_10001833_pt1 | contig 13520 bp, 16 predicted proteins | sample IncBWH2OmetaG_FD_160126 | JGI IMG/M metagenome (GOLD analysis project Ga0210397, IMG submission 160126) | Forest soil microbial communities from Barre Woods Harvard Forest LTER site, Petersham, Massachusetts, United States - Inc-BW-H-2-O ...
GCGCACCGCGTCGGGATCGCGATAGAAATCGTCGCGCACGAGAAGGAACGGCTTGGTCCTGGCCCCGCGGTTCATGGCGATTGCCGCCCCCGGCTGTAATCGGGAGCGAATATATGGCCTGGCCGCGTTCTATACTACCAAAACTCTGCGCCGTTACTTTGGACACGGGGACGGCGCGGCATCCTGCGGCACCGTGCCGGGAACACCTCGCCACCCTCAACCCTTGACGCACCACGCGCCCTTGCGCCTTCCGCATCGTCAGGCGCTACACTGTGGCAAAAGAACAGCTCGGAGAGGATACGGCTCATGGACTTCACGATCCCGCAAAGCGTCAAGGACCTGCTGGTCAGGATCGATGCTTTCATCGATGCCGAGATCATGCCGCTGCAGCACCAGGACGACAACGACCGCTTCTTCGATCACCGCCGCGAATGGGCTCGCACCGATTTCGAGCATGGCGGCCTGCCGCGCAAGGACTGGGAAGCGCTGCTGCGCGAGATGCGCATCCGTGCCGACAAGGCCGGCTTCCTGCGCCTCGCGCTGCCCGAGGAATATGGCGGCAAGAACATCGGCAACCTCGCCATGGCGATCATCCGCGAGCATCTCGCGGCCAAGGGACTCGGCCTGTTCAACGATTTGCAGAACGAGACCTCGGTGGTCGGCAATTTCCCGCAGATCCTGATGTACCGCGACTTCGGCACCGAGGAGCAGAAGAAGACGCTGCTGCCCGGCATGCTGAACGGCACCATCCGCATCGCCTTTGGTCTCACCGAGCCCAAGCACGGCTCCGACGCGACCTGGATGGAGACCCGCGCCGTCAAGGACGGCAATGGCTGGCGCATCAACGGCGAGAAGATGTGGAACACCGGCGTCCACGCCGCGACCCACGACATGGTGTTCTGCCGCACCTCGGGCGAGGACGGCAACGCCCGCGGCCTCACCTGCCTCATCGTGCCGATGAACGCCGAAGGCGTGAAGATCGAAGAATACATGTGGACCTTCAACATGCCGACCGACCACGCCCGCGTCTCGTTCAAGGACGTCTGGGTGCCCGACAGCGCCGTCTTCGGGCCGGTCGACAACGGCCTCGTCCTTGCCCGCCACTTCGTGCACGAGAACCGCATCCGCCAGGCGGCCTCCGGCGTCGGCGCCGCGCAATACTGCATCAACGAGAGCATCGACTACGCCAACACGCGCAAGCCCTTCGGCAAGCCGCTCTCCCGCAACCAGGCCATCCAGTGGCCGCTGGTCGAGCTGCAGACCGATGCCGAGATGACGCGCTGGCTGATCTACCGCACCGCCTGGGAGATGGACCGCATGACCGGGCCGGAGATCCAGCTCTATCTCTCCGACAAGGTCTCGATGTGCAATTATCGCGGCAACCGCCTGGTCTGCGACGCCGCCGACTGGGCGATGCAGGTGCATGGCGGCTGGGGCTATTCGCGCCACAAGCAGTTCGAGCACATCTACCGCCACCACCGCCGCTATCGCATCACCGAGGGCAGCGAGGAAATCCAGATCCGCAACGTCGCCGGCCACATGTTCGGCTTCATCGGCAAAAATAGGAAACCGGATTGAGAGTATCGGTTGAAATTAAAACCACCTGTCATGGCCCGCGACTGCGGGCCACCCAGTTGGGGACATAGCGCGCAGGCCCAGGCCGGGCGGCGGCCGCACGCGCTATTTCATCGACATCTCCTACATGCAGAAGGGCGTGATCTGGCCCTCCTATGGCCGCGAAGGCTGGCAGAACATGCTGGCGCGGCTCGATGCGAAAGTCGGCCATCGCGCGCCGCCCGGCATGTTCGATGCCGGCGGCTTCTTCGACATCGCCGACGGCGTTGCCCGCATCGGCAAGGTGCAAGGCAGCCTCGCGCTGCGCCTGACCGAAGTCCCCGCCGGCGCCCGCCCCAAATCCGGCGCCATCCCCATCGTGCAATGACGTCCGCTTGGTTTACGCGGTCTACGGACTTCTACGTAGCGCGGACGGCGTGTCCCTGATCGCGGCGCGCAAACGTTGGATATTCTGGGGCGGCCGGAAAGAGGGGAGCTGAAACTGCCTAGAATGCGACGTATCGCGGTAACAACCCGATAGCCGCGAAGCCGCTAGGTTCCGACGCGCGCGGAACACGCCGCCGCGCACGCCGTTGGAACCATATGACCCTGCCGCACCGATCTCTTCGCCGCGCCCCCGAAAATCTTCCCGAGCTGGTGGGCTACTACGCCCGCGTCGACGCGCCGCGTCATCCCAGCGCCAACCGGCTGTTCGCGTACTGGCGGGACTGCGTCGCGGCGCGGGGAATTTTCGTGGTGGGACGCGACGTCCCGGCAAGGCCGATCGCCAACCTGCTGTGCAATATCGTCATCAACGAGCCGCTGGCCGACGGCTCCGACATGCGCGTGCGGCTCGCCGGCACGTCGGTGCGGCGGCGCTTCGGCGGCGACATCAGGGGGCATAAGCTGTCCGAACTCTTTTCGCCCGAGGATTTCAGCCATCACGTGGCCGCATCCTTCGAAGCTGTCCGCACCGGCAAGCCCGTCATCCTCGATTCCAGCCTCAAGCGCGGCGGGGTGGAGGAATTGCACACCGAGGTCCTGCTGCTGCCCGTCAAATCGGGCGACCTGCAAACCGACTGGCTGCTCGTCGGCATATTCTATTTCAACTGAAGCGATCGCGCTCTGGCGTTTGGCGGCGCGTTGCGGCAGCCTTGCCGGATGCCCGCGCTCGACGACCCCCATGACACGCCTGCCGAGGCCATCGCGTCGATCCGCGACAACGGCCACTGCGTCATGCGCGGGCTCGCCAGCCGGGACGAGGTGGAGGCCTTCCGCCCCGCCATCGAAGCCGCGGTGCAGCGCCACGCGCAGAACCAGGTGCCGCTGGCGGAACGCGGCACTTACGGCAAGGCGTTCCTCCAGGTCACCAACATCTGGCAGTATGACGAGACGGTGAAGCGGTTCGTCTTCGCAGCCCGCTTCGCCAAGGCGGCGGCCGATCTGCTCGGCGTGCCAGCCGTGCGCCTCTATCACGACCAGGCGCTGTGCAAGGAGCCCGGCGGCGGCCACACGCCGTGGCACCAGGACCAGAATTTCTGGCCGCTCGACACCGACAAGACGATCACGCTGTGGATGCCGCTGGTCGACGTGCCGGCCGAAGTCGGCTCGATGACCTTCGGCAGCGGCACCCACAAGCGCGGCGAGATCGGCCAGTGGTTCATCGGCGACGACAGCGAGGCGAACTTCGCCGCCCTGGTCGAGCGCGAGAAACTTCCCACCCACAGCCACGGCGCCATGCGGGCAGGCGATGCCACCTTCCACAAGGGCTGGACGCTGCACCGCGCCCCGGCCAATCCCACGGCGCTGCTGCGCTCGGTGATGACGATCATCTACTACGCCGACGGCACGCGCGTCGGGCCGATCGATTCCAAGATGCGCCGCTACGACCAGAAATTCTGGCTGGACGGCATCCCGACTGGCGAACCCGCCGCCGGCCCGCTAAACCCGCGCCTGTGGCCGCCCGTACAGGACCCGACATGCCGACCCTGAACTTCGCTCATCGCGGCGGCGCCGGACTTTATCCCGAGAACACGCTGGCGGCCTTCCGCGACGCGGTGGCGCGCGGCTGCGACGGCGGCGAACTCGACGTCCAGCTTAGCAAGGACGGCGAAGTCGTCGTCTTTCACGACTACAAGCTCAAGCCCGAGATCTGCCGCCTGGCCGGCGCATGGCTTCAGAAGCCGACGCCGCGCATCAAGGACCTCACCGTCGCCGAACTCAAAGCCTACGACGTCGGCCGCCACGATCCCGCCAGCGACTATGCCAAGGCGCGGCCGCACATGATGCCGATCGACGGCGAAAAAATCCCGACCCTCGCCGAAATCCTCGAAGTCACGTCCCAGGCGAGGAAACCATTCACGCTCCAGGTCGAGTTCAAGACCTCGTTCTTCGACCGCGAGGTCTCGTGCGATCCCGTCGCGCTCGCCGAGGCCACCGCCCAGGTATTGCGCAAGGCCAATTATCTCGACCGCACGATCTTCGTCGGCTTCGACTGGGCCGGCCTGCTGCACGCCAAGAAGATCGAGCCCGGCGTCGAATGCTGGTTCACCACCATGGAGCTCGATTTCCTGCGCGCGCCGGCGAAAGAAGGCGAGCGGCCGCAGGTGCAGATGCTGCGCCATTGGAACGAGACCGGCGCCTCGCCCTGGGCCGCGGGCTTCGACCCCAGCAGATATGGCGGCTCGATCCAGCGCGCCATCAAGGCCGCCGGTGGCGACGGCTGGTTTCCTTATTTCCCCGATGCAACAGCTGAGGCCGTCGCGGAAGCGAAAGCGCTCGGCCTCAAGGTCGGCGCCTGGACCGTCAACGAACCCGCCGACATGAAGCGCCTGATCGCGCTCGGCCTCGACGGACTCTGCACGGATAGGCCGGATCTGCTCGCACGAGCCCTGAAAGCTGCCGACGCGACGAGCCGAGGAGGATAGATGGCATCGATCCCCTTCGTTTTTCTTTTTCCCGACGCCGTATTCGTTCTGGTCGGGTTGCTGGCCGCCCTCGTCTTGCGCTTCATATTCCGTTGGCGATGGAGGTCGGCGTTAGGTTTTGGCGTCGTTCTGTTCGTCGTTTTCGGAATCGTGCTTTCATTCTTGCCGCTCGAAACGCACGTCGTTCGTCTCGACCTCCCTAAGTCAAATTAGATCACCTGGTGTATGCATGACCGCGCTGTTTTCCCCCTTCACGCTCAAATCCGTCACCCTCAAGAACCGCATCGTCGTGGCGCCGATGTGCCAGTACTCGGCCGCGGACGGCCGCATCAGCGATTGGCACCTCGTGCATCTGGGCAGCCACGCCATCGGCGGGGCAGGGCTCATCGTCGCCGAGGCGACCGCCGTGTCTGCGGAAGGGCGCATCACGCCGGGCTGCACCGGCATCTGGTCCGACGATCTGGGCAGCCAATGGGAGCGCGTCGTGCGCTTCCTCAAATCCCACGGTAGCGTGCCCGGCATCCAGATCGCCCATGCCGGCCGCAAGGCGTCCGCCAATCGTCCCTGGGAAGGCGACGATCACATGAAGCCCGACGATCCGCGCGCTTGGACTCCCATCGGCCCCTCCGCCGACGCCTTCGGCGGCAACCTGCCGCGCACGCCGCATGCCATGACGACGGACGAGATCCACCGCGTCACCCGCGACTTCGCGGCCGCCGCAGGGCGCGCCCACGCCGCCGGTTTCGAATGGCTCGAACTGCATTTCGCGCATGGCTATCTGGCGCAGAGTTTCTTCTCGCCGCTCGCCAACCATCGCACCGACGCCTATGGCGGCAGCTTCGAGAACCGCGCCCGCTTCATGCTGGAGACCTTCGCCGCGGTGCGCGAGGTGTGGCCGCAAAACCTGCCGCTCACCGCCAAGCTCGGCATCTCCGACTTCAAGGACGGCAGTCAGACGGTCGAGGAATCCATCGAACTGGTTCGACGCCTCAAAGCGCTCGGCCTCGATCTCGTCGACGTCAGTATCGGCTTCAACGTCCCCGACGTCTCGGGCGTGCCGTGGGGTCCGGGCTTCATGGTGCCGTTCGCCGAGCGCTTCAAAAAGGAAGCCGGCATTGCCGTCGGCGTCGGCTGGTTCATCTCCGAGGCGGCGCAGGCCGACAAGATCGTGGCGGACGGCAAGGCCGACCTCGTCATGCTCGCCCACGCCATGCTCGACGATCCGCAATGGCCGTATCATGCCGCCAAGGCGCTCAGCGTCGAGAACGCGAAATGGACGCTGCCGGCGCCCTACGCGCATTGGATCAGGGGCTGACGGATTTCCCCGGCGGGGCTATCGTCGCGCGGCAACGCTTCGGGGATGATCCGATGAGGCCGAGGAAAGCGGTGGCTGCGGGTTTGGCGGCCGTCCTGGTGCTGGCGCTCTGCGGCTGCAATCGGCAGGACGCTTCGCGGGCGCCGACCGACGATCCCAACTACCTCGTCGGCTATCACAACGGTGTCGATGACGGCCGGGCCGATGTCTGTCACCAGATCGAACACTACAAGCCGGCGATGGCGAAGGAGCTGCAGCAGCCCGGCATCTGCCCGGGGCCGGATTCGAATTGAGGCGGGGCAATGACTTTGGGTTGACTCTTCTGGAACAAAAGGTGAACATGACCTCGACTTCGCAGGAGAGGCCCATGAAACCGAAAATCAGCATCGTCACGCTGGGCGTGCGCGATTTCGCGAAGTCGCTCGCCTTCTATCGCGAGGGATTGGGCTTTGTGCCGCACAATCACAAGGAAGGCGAAGAGCATGTGATGTTCAGGCTGGAAGGCTCATGGCTCTCGCTCTATCCGCGCGGCTTGCTCGCCGACGACGCGACGGTGCCAGATGACGGCGCGGGGTTCAGCGGCATCACGCTGGCGCACAACGTACCGTCGAAGGCCGAGGCCGATGCGGTGTTCGCGCACGCGGTCTCGCTCGGCGCTAGGCCGGTGAAGACGCCGCAGGATGTCTTCTGGGGCGGTTATTCCGGCTATTTCGCCGATCCGGATGGGTATCTATGGGAGGTGGCCTACAACCCGTTCACCGATCTGAGCTAGGCCTCGCGAAACGGACGCCAGCATCGGACGAAAATGCGCGCCAGGTCAATTTGGCATTCGGCCGCGTTCCCGTTGCACCGCATGTCATGCGATGGAGTCTGCCCAGGCAAGGGAGGCAGACATGAAGACCCAGGACATCGTCTACCAGGGCGGCGGCAAGACGCTCACCGGCTATCTCGCCGACGGCGCGAACGGCAAGAAAGCGCCCGGCATCGTCATCTGCCACCAGGGCGGCGGCCTGCGCGATCACGAGAAGGAACGCGCCCGCAAATTGGCCGGGCTCGGCTATGTCGCGTTCGCCATCGACATGTACGGCGCCGTCGCATCGACCATGGCCGAGGCCGGCCCGCTGATGAACGAACTCAGCGCCGATCCCACCCTGTGGCAGAGCCGCGTCCAGGCGGGCATCGACACGCTCAAGGCGCAGCCCAATGTCGATCCGCAGCGCCTCGCCGCCATCGGCTTCTGCTTCGGCGGCGGCACCATGATCCAGATGGCGCGCTGGGCGTCGCAGATGAAATGCCTCGTCGCCTTCCATCCCGGCCTGCAGGGCCTGCCGGAGAAAGACGACCGCCCGGTCGTGAGCAAGCTCATGATCTGCGCCGGACAGAAGGACCCGCTGATCCCGGCCGAGGCGCGCGAGCGCTTCCTCAAACTGATGGCCGACGCGAACGCCGACTGCCAGTACATCACCTACGCGCGCGCCGGTCACAGCTTCACCGACAAATCGGTGGCGCAGTTCAACATGCCGAACTTCGAATACCACGCCGACACCGACCGCCGCTCCTGGGCCGCGATGCGCGAGCTGTTCGACGAGACGTTGGGGCCGCTCTAGAATCGTTTGGGCTTGATGTTATTCAATTCCCATATCGTCATTGCCCGGCTTGTCCGGGCAACCCATTTTGTTCGGCCAAAACAAATTGGGTCGCCCGCATGGTCCGAGCGACAGCGTCGGACGGGCGACGACGGTTTTTGGGGTGAATCAAATCAATTTGCTCCAGCGCTTCGCCGGCGGACGCGACCGCACGATCGTGGCACTCAGGCCGCGCGCTCGAGCACGCCTTCGCTCTTCAGCGCCGCCTGCACCTTGGGCCGCTTCGCGACGCGCTCGAAAAAGCCCCTGACGTTGGCGTAAGACGCGAAATCGATCTTGAACAGCCTGGCCCAGGTCAGCATCACGAACAGATAGGCGTCGGCCGCGCTGAACGTTGCGCCCAGCAGATAGTCGCGCCCGGCGAGCTGGCCGTCGATATATTCCAGGCGCTTGGCGATCTTGGCGCGCGCCTCGGCCTGCGCCGCATCCGAGCCCTTGCCGCCGATGATCGGCGCGAATTGCTTGTGCAGCTCCGTGCCGATGAAATGCAGCCACTCCTGCAGCCGGTAGCGTTCGAGCGTGCCGTTCGGCGGCGCCAGCCCCGCTTGCGGCCGCAGGTCGGCGAGATATTGCACGATCGCCGGGCCTTCGGTCAGCACGTTGCCGTCGTCGAGCCGCAGCGCCGGCACATAGCCCTTCGGGTTCACCGCGTAGTAATCCTCGCCGCGCTCGGTCTTGTGGGTCTTGAGGTCGACCTTCTCGAGCTCCAGCGCGATGCCGGCCTCGGCGGCGACGATGTGCGGCGACAGCGAGCAGGCGCCGGGTGCGTAATAGAGTTTCATCAGGGGAGAACTCCGGGAAGACGAAGTGGCAACGCGCCAGCCTCATCTCGTTTCCGCAAGTTCCGCCGCGGCGGGGTTATTTCGCCGGTTCGCGCGGTTCGCGCGCCTGGCGCAGCGCCGCACAGCTCGCCGAGCCGATGCGGCCCTCGATGTCGTGCAGGAAGCACTCGCCCATCGCGACGCCGTCGGTCGCGCCGTGATTGATCTTCTCGAAGCCGATCCATTCGCCGACCGGCAGCCGGTGCAGGTACACCGTCATGTCGGTGTTGATGTAGCCCAGGCTGTTCTCGCTGCGATTGGCCAGGGGGCTCGCGAAATCCGCCGCCACCGCGACGCGGGTGAACGGTGTCAGGGCGAAGCCCTCGACCAGTTCGCGGATCTCCGCCATCCAGGCGCCGCGCCGCGCGCCGTTGCTGGCGAACCAGTCCGAGACGTTGCGCATCTTCCACATGCGCTCGCCGAACTGTCCCGCCGGGGGCGCCGGCAGCGTGTCGGGATGTGGCGCCTCCCAGGCCGGCGGGCTCCAGGTCTTGCCCGGCGCGTTCTCGCCGCGGATCAGGAACTGCGCCGTGCCGCGCGCCACGCTGCGCCCGCCGCTGATCAGCTCGCAGTCCACCACCTTGATGCGCTGGCCGCCGCGGATGACGCGCGTCACCGCGGTGATCGGCGAGAAATCGGGCAGGCGGTACATGTCCACCGTCAGCCGCGCCGGCATCCACTCCGCGCCGCCATGGCAGCGCTCGAGCTCGAAACCGGCGAGGCCGATGACGACGCGGCCATGCAGCGAATTGGCGCTCCACGGACCGCGCGCCGCGGGCTGCGGCACATAGGTTTCCCCATCCCGCTTGAAAAACGCTTCGTTCGCCATGGGCGCCGTCAGAGGCCTTCGAACAGCGCCGTCGACAGATAGCGCTCGGCGAAGGAGGGGATGATCGTCACGATCGTCTTGCCCGCCATATCCGGCCGTGCGCCGACCTCCAGCGCCGCCGCGATGGCCGCGCCAGAGGAGATGCCGACCGGAATGCCTTCCAGCCGCGCCGCCTTGCGCGCGGTCTCGAAGGCGGTCTCGTTCGAGATGGTGATCACCTCGTCGATGACCTTGCGGTCGAGGATCGCCGGCACGAAGCCCGCGCCGATGCCCTGGATCTTGTGCGGTCCGGGCGGGCCGCCAGACAGGACCGGCGAATCCTCGGGCTCCAGCGCGATCATCTTGACGCTCGGCTTGCGGGCCTTCAGCACCTGGCCGATGCCGGTGATGGTGCCGCCGGTGCCGACGCCGGAGATCACCACGTCGACGCTGCCATTGGTGTCGTTCCAGATTTCCTCCGCCGTGGTGCGGCGATGCACGTCGGGATTGGCCGGGTTCTCGAATTGCTGCGGGATGATCGCGCCTGGCGTCGCCTGCACGATCTCGTGCGCCCGCGCGATGGCGCCTTTCATGCCCTTGGCGGCTTCGGTCAGCACAACTTCGGCGCCGAGGATCAGCAGCATCTTGCGCCGCTCCAGCGACATCGAATCCGGCATGACCAGGATCAGCTTGTAGCCCTTGGCCGCGGCGACGAAGGCGAGCGCGATGCCGGTATTGCCGCTGGTCGGCTCGACCAGGGTGGATTTTCCCGGCGCGATGATGCCCTGCGCCTCCAGCGCCTCGACCATGGCGACGCCGATGCGGTCCTTGACCGACGAGATCGGATTGAAGAACTCCAGCTTGAGCAGGATGTCCGCCTTGACGCCCGCCTCCTGGGGCAGCCGCCGCAGCCGCACCAGGGGCGTATCGCCGATGGTCTCGGTGATCGAATCGTAGATGCGTCCCCGTCCGGGTTTGCCTTGTTGCACTTAAACCTCCGTCATGGCCGGGCAGCGAGCATCGCGAGCGCGACCCGGCCACCCAACTTGTTTCTTGTCGAAACTCATATCGTGAAATCCGCGTTCGTCCCGCCGCCGCAATCCACCCCCGCGGTCCGCGCCCGCTGGCACAGGTCCTCGATCGAGATCGCGTCGAGCCGCGCCATCACCTCGTCCTGCAGCGTCTGGATCAGCGGCGAGACGATGCGGATGCCGAGTTCGGAGCGCGGATCGATGGCCTCGCTCTCCTCGTCCTCCAGGCTCTCGGCCACGCGCACCACGTCGCCCACCGAGATCCGCCGCCGCTCTTTGGCGAGGCGATAGCCGCCGCGCGGGCCGCGCACGCCTTTGAGCACGCCGGCGCGCACCAGCTGCTGCATCACCTGCTCGAGATAGCGCTGCGGCACGCCCTGGCGCGCCGTGATCTCCTTGGCCTGCACCGGCTCGGGCCGCGCGTTGAAGGCGATGTCGATCACCGCCTCGAGCGCCAGGAGGGTCTTGCGGGAAAGTTTCAGCATGGTCAGGCGCGCTTCGCTGTGTGGAGTCCGGTGGAACCGTGTCCGCCCGCGCCGCGGACGGTGTCGGAAAGCGTCTCGCGCTCGACCAGTTCGGCGCGTTCATGCCGCGCGATCACCATCTGCGCCACGCGCATGCCGCGGCTGATGCGGAACGGCACCTCGCCGAGATTGATCAGCACGGTCTTGAGCTCGCCGCGATAATCGCTGTCGACGGTGCCGGGCGTGTTCAGCACCGTGATGCCGTGATTGGCCGCGAGGCCCGAGCGCGGCCGCACCTGCGCCTCGAAACCCACCGGCAATTCGATGGCGATGCCGTTGGGCACCAGCACGCGCTTGCCGGGCATCAGTTCGATGTCCTCGGTGATCGCCGCAACCAGATCCATCCCCGCCGAACCCTCCGTCGCATAGGCGGGCAGGGCGAGATCGCGGGCGTGGGCGAGGCGCAGGATGCCGATCTTCACGCCGCATGCCCTTTCAGCGCCGTCGCGATCCGCGCCGCCAGCCGCGTGCCGACGTCGCGCTTGTCCAGTTCGGGCCAGTCTTCGGTGCCGTCCGCGGTGATCAGGTGCACCGTGTTGCGATCTCCGCCCATGATCCCCGTATGCGGCGACACGTCGTTGGCGACGATCCAGTCGCAGCCCTTGCGCGCGCGCTTGGCCACGGCGTGCGCCACCACGTCCTCGGTTTCCGCCGCGAAGCCGATCAGCAGATGCGGCCGCTGCCGGTGCCGCGCCAGCGTCGCCAGGATGTCGGGATTCTCGACCAGCCGGATCGCCGGCGTCGCGGCGCCGGCCTCTTTCTTGATCTTGTTGTTGGCGGCGATCTCGGGCCGCCAGTCGGCCACCGCCGCCGTCATCACCGCGACGTCGGCCGGCAGCGCCGCTTCGCACGCCGCCAGCATCTCGCGCGCCGTCGTGACTTTCAGGAGCTTCACGCCGGTTGGCGCCGCGAGCTCGACCGGCCCCGAGACCAGCGTCGTCTCGGCACCCGCCCGCGCCAGCGCATCGGCGATGGCATAGCCTTGCTTGCCCGACGAGCGGTTGGCGAGGAAGCGCACCGGATCGAGCGGCTCCTGCGTCGGCCCCGCCGTCACCAGCGCGCGTGTTCCGCTGAGGGTGCCGTCAGGTGCGCGCACATCTACGCGCGTGCCGTGCGTGCCGCCGAAGAAGCTCTCGACCGCATTTGCGATCTCGTTCGGCTCGGCCATGCGTCCCGGCCCGAACTCGCCGCAGGCCATGTCGCCGTCATTGGGCCCGATGAACAGCACGCCGTCGGTCTTCAGCGTCCGCAAATTCCGCTGCGTCGCGGCGTGGTTCCACATCCGCACATTCATCGCCGGCGCCATCAGCACCGCCTTGTCCGTCGCCAAAAGCGCGGTCGAGGCGAGATCGTTCGCCAGACCGCCCGCCAGCTTCGCCATCAAATCTGCCGTCGCCGGCGCCACCACGACCAGGTCGGCGGCGCGCGACAGCTGGATGTGGCCCATCTCGGCTTCGTCGGTCAGGCTGAACAGGTCCTGGAACACTTTTTCGCCGCTGAGTGACGCAACGGAAAGCGGGGTGACGAACGCGGCGCCGGCTCCGGTCAGGATCGTGCGCACGGTCGCGCCGCGCTCTTTCAAGCGCCGGATCAGCTCAAGGGACTTGTAGGCCGCGATCCCGCCGCCGATGATGAGCAACACGTTTTTGCCGCGCATGCGGAACGTCCTCGCCGAAGCCCGGCAATTATACCGGTTCTCGCGGGGAAATATAATGATTTACGGCGCGGAAGTGTAGTTCGGCGCTTCAGGGAGCAAAGCCATGAATGTACAGGTGAAAAACACCGACCTACCGCCGTTCCGGCCGCTGCCGCAGAAGCCGCCATCCATCGAAGTGCGCCGAAAGCCCGACGGCACGGTGTACATCGACTCGAACCACAAGCTCGGCGGCATGCACCGCTCCATCGCGCATCTCTTCGCCGACCGCGCCGCGAAACATCCCGAGCGCAATTTCATCGGCGAGCGCATCCCGCTCGAGGGCGGCAAGACCGGCGACTGGCGCTTCATCACCTATGGCGAGGCTTACGCGCGCGCCCAGGCGATCGCCCAGGCGTTGCTCAGCCGCGGCATGAATGCGCAGACGCCGCTGATGATCCTCTCGGGCAATTCGATCGTCCACGCGACGATGACGCTCGGCGCTCTCATCGCGGGCGTGCCCGTGGCGCCGGTCTCGGTCGCCTATTCGCTGATGTCGGGCGACCATTCCAAGCTCAAGCACGTCTTCGGCGTCGCAAGCCCGAAGATGATCTTCGCCGAGCAGGGTCCCCTCTATGCCCGCGCGCTGGCCGCACTGCCGCTGGACGGCGTCGAGATCGTCACGGTGACGCCGATCGCGGATCGCAGGACGACATCCTATGACGACCTCATCCGCACCAATGCCGGCCCCGACGTCGCACGCGCCCTCGACAAGGTCGACCACGACACCACGGCGAAATATCTCTTCACCTCCGGCTCGACCGGCATGCCCAAGGGCGTGGTGCAGACCCACCGCATGATGTGCGCCGTGATCGCGGCGCAGGAAGCGCTGCGCGAGGACGCGCCCGATCCGAACGAGATCCCGCAGAGCCTGGAATGGATGCCGTGGAACCACATCTCGGCCGGCAATATCGGCTTCAACGGCCAGATCAATGCCGGCGGCACGATCTATCTCGATGCCGGCAAGCCGCTGCCGGGGATGTTCGACGAGACCATCCGCAACCTGCGCGATATCGTCCCGCTCGGCATCGGCACCGCGCCGATCGCCTTCGGCTGGCTGTGCGAGGCGATGGAGCGCGACGACGGCCTGCGCGACCACGTCTTCGCCAAGCTGCGCATGGCCGGCTATGGCGGCGCGACGCTGAGCCAGGACATCTATGAGCGATTCCAGGCGCTCGCCATCGCCTCGGTCGGCATGCGC
>Ga0210397_10001838_pt1 | contig 13494 bp, 14 predicted proteins | sample IncBWH2OmetaG_FD_160126 | JGI IMG/M metagenome (GOLD analysis project Ga0210397, IMG submission 160126) | Forest soil microbial communities from Barre Woods Harvard Forest LTER site, Petersham, Massachusetts, United States - Inc-BW-H-2-O ...
TCGCGGTCCCGGCCAACCATTACGGTCACCAGGTCTATTCGGCGGCCCAGCTCAAGACGATCCAGGAGGTCGTCACGCTGATCGTGTTCGCCGGCTTCTCGGTGCTCTATCTCGGCGAGGCGCTGCGCTGGAATCACCTCGCGGCGTTCGCCTGCCTGGTGGCGGCAGCGTATTTTTCCTTCCTGAAGTGAACCGCGCCCGGCGACGAGACGTCCGCGGGGGCTGTCGACACAGCGTTTTTCCGATAGTTGGCCCGCCAGGCAGGGCGCCAAGGCTCAGTGCGCCCAGGGATCGTCGCTGAAATCGGCGACCGCGTGCAGCGGGACTTTGAGCGCCGGCCTGGTGCCGAGATAGACGTCGAGCGTCATCGCCTTGGCGGACGCGTCCCACTCGATCTGCGGCGCGATGCCGCCGGGCTTGCGGAAGGTCGTGCCGTCGAAATCCATCGGCCGCGGCGCGATGTCGCTCCAGCCGCCGGCCAGCCGCGCCGACAGGTTCTGCCGCATGGCGGTGCGGTCCTCGTCGCTGGCGACGCCGGCGTCGGTGACATCGGGGGCGCTGACGCGGACCTGGCCGTCGGTCTCGATCTCCAGCCGCGCCGCGACGAAGGTGTCGCCGGATTCGGAAGCGCCCTCCCAACGGCCGACCGGCGGCGGCGTCCGGGAGCAGGATGCGAGCAACAAAGTGCCAAACAGGAGTGCGGGCAGGGGACGCATGGCACCGGACCTCGATTCGATCCGACGAGGATAAACCGCTTCGCGGGTCGATAAACCGTCATAGCGGCCCGGCGCCGGCCGCGCGCCGGCGTTTTTCCTTGTGCGCCAGGGCGCGGGATTGATAGGTCAACGCCTCGCTTTGTCGAAGGTCCGCGTCCATGTCGCAAGCCAGATCCCTGCCCGCCGGCTTCCTCGCCGAATCGCTCGGCCGCATCCAGCCCTCGCCGACCATCGCGGCGACGCAGAAGGCGCGCGACCTCAAGGCCGCCGGCCGCGACATTATCGGCCTCGCCGCCGGCGAGCCCGACCACGACACGCCCGACAACATCAAGGAAGCCGCCATCGCCGCCATCCGCCGCGGCGAGACCAAATACACCGCGGTCGAGGGCATCCCCGAGCTGCGCGCCGCCATCGCGCGCAAGTTCAAGCGCGAGAACCGTCTCGACTACACGCCGGCGCAGACCTTCGTCTCGCCGGGCGGCAAGGCGATCGTCTACAACGCGCTGCTGGCGACGCTGAACCCGGGCGACGAGGTCATCTGCGTCGCGCCCTATTGGGTGTCCTATCCCGACATCGTGCTGCTGGGCGGCGGCAGGCCGGTGATCGTCGAAGCCAGGCTCGAGGACGGTTTCCGCCTGACGCCCGCGGCGCTCGAAGCGGCCATCACGCCGAAGACCAAGTGGCTGATCTTCAACCAACCGGGCAATCCTTCCGGCGCCTGCTACACGCGGGCGCAGCTCAAGGCGCTGACCGACGTGCTGCTCCGGCATCCGCAGGTCTGGACGCTGACCGACGACATGTACGAGCACCTCGTCTATGGCGGCTTCGAATTCTCGACCGTCGCGCAAGTCGAGCCCCGGCTCTATGAGCGCACGCTGACGATGAACGGCGTCTCCAAGGCTTATTCGATGACCGGCTGGCGCATCGGCTATTGCGCCGGGCCGGAGCCGCTGATCAAGGCGATGGCCAAGCTGCAATCGCAGTCGGCGTCCAACGCCGCCTCGATCTCGCAATGGGCCAGCGTCGAGGCGCTGGACGGGCCGCAGGATTTCATCCCGAAGTTCCAGAAGATCTTCGAGGCGCGGCGCGACCTCGTGGTTTCGATGCTGAACCAGGCGAACGGTATCGAATGTCCGACGCCGGAAGGCGCCTTCTACGTCTATCCGAGCGTGCGCAGGCTGATCGGCAAGACGGCCCCGTCGGGCAAGGCGATCGCCAGCGACGCGGACTTCGCGAACGAGCTGCTGGAGGCCGAAGGCGTCGCGGTGGTGCATGGCGCGGCATTCGGCGCCTCGCCGTTCTTCCGCATCTCCTACGCGACCTCGACCGCGGCCTTGGAAGAAGCCTGCCGCCGCATCCAGCGCTTCTGCGGGAACTTGCGGTAACGCCGGCGTAACACATTTCGCGCCGCGTGCGGTTTGGCAGCGAAAGTTTCGTCGGTTTAACCGTCGTTTTACGGTTTTCCAATTCGACATTAAGTAATCGCGTCTAGGTTGCCGGGATGCGCCGGACATCGATCTTGATCGTCGTGCTCTTCGAATTTGCGCTCGCGACGGGCGCAAAGGCGATGGATGTCACCTTCGATTCCTATCTCGATGCCCGTCTGGTGGTGCCGGCGGGGGAGAAAAGCTGGCTGGACGGCGGGCTCGGCAAGTTCCGCTTCGGCGCCGGCCAGCCCTCGCCGGATGCGCGCCTCGTCGAGGCGGTGGGGCAGGCGACGCTGGCGCTGACGGACGAGCTGCACGCCGTCGGTGTGCTGCGCCTCGAGCCCGAGCAGCGCAGCGGCCTCGACGTCCTCGAAACCTATCTGGCGTGGCGGCCCGCGGCTTCCGGCGACTGGCGCTGGTCGCTCAAGGCCGGCGCCTTCTTTCCGCCGATCTCGCTCGAGAACGACGACCTGGGCTGGACCAGCCCGTACACGCTGACGCCGTCCGCCATCGACAGCTGGGTCGGCGAGGAGCTGCGCACCGTCGGCGGCGAAGGCACGCTCGAGCACCGCGCCGCCTGGGGGACGCTGTCGGCGACCGGGGCTCTGTTCTGCTGCAACGAGCCGGCCGGCGTGATCATCGCGGCGCGCGGCTGGGCGTTGGACGACCGGCCGACCGGCCTGTTCGAGCGCCTGAAACTGCCGGACGTTTCGATGTCGGGCCGTGCCGGCCTGTTCGAGAACGTCGATGGCGATGTCGGCTGGTACGCGAAATTGCGCGTCGAGCTGCCGGATCTCGGCCAGCTCGCGCTGCTGCGCTACGACAACGACGCCGATCCCAACGCCTTCACGGCGCGCGACGCGTCCTGGCGGACGCGGTTCTGGAGTCTCTCGCTCAAGACGCGGCTCGCGGGCGTGGCGCTGCTGGCGCAGGGGCTGACCGGCGACACCGCCATCGGCGACGGCCTCGGCGATCTCTATGTCACGCGCTTCGCCTCGGCCTTCGTGCTGGCCTCGTACGATTTCGGCGACTGGCGCGTCTCCGGCCGCGCCGAAGTCTTTCAGACCCGCGCCGTGCCCTCGGCGCCGGCGATGGACGAGGACGGCCACGCCGTCACCGCCGCGCTGCTGTGGAATGCGCGCGCCTGGCTGCGGCTCAGCGCCGAGCTGATCGCGCTCGATAGCCGCCGCGGCGAGCGCGTGCTGGAAGGCCTGGCGCCGGCGCAGGACGATGCGCAATTCCAGCTCGGTGCCCGCGTCTTTCTATAAGCGCAAGCGGGACGCCGGCCTCGACCGCATGCATCTAGAGTTGATTTGTTTTGAAATCACCCAAATCACTTCGTCATTGCCCGGCTCGTCCGGGCAACCCATTTTCTTCACCTGAACACAAAATGGGTCGCCCGCATGGTCCGAGCGACAGCGTCGGACGGCGATGACGATTTTTGGGTGATTCAATTCAAACCAACTCGCACTAATGACGCCAGCCGCGGCCGCAGACCAAATTGCCGTTGTCGTTGCCGATATGGCCGTCGCAGTCATAGGCGTCGTCGAGCGAGGTCCAGCGCCAGCTGCCGTCGCGGCGCTGGCAGGTCGCGCGCAGCGTGTAGCCGTCCATGCGGATATTGGCACAGCTGCGCTCATAGGAGCCGGACGGTCCGCCGTCATTGTAGCGGTCGTGATCGCGCCAGCCGGTATAGCCGCATTCGAGCTGGCCGTTGTTGTTGACGATCCGGCCCTCGCAGTCGTCGGCGCCCGTGAGATAGGTGTTGCGCCACGAGCCGTCGCGCATGCGGCAGGTCGCGGTCAGCACGTCGCCGTCGAAATCGATGTGGCGGCAGCTGTCGGCATAGGAGCCGGACGGCGCCCAGCGCGCCTCGGCGCCGGTCGTCAATGCGAAGCTGGAAAGGGCGGCGAGCAGGGCCAGGGCCCCAATCTGAAGAAATTTCATGGTGTTCCCCAATAGGCGTTTGGATGATGCCGCCAACATGCCCGCAAATTGCCGCGCGGGCTAGCCATGACGGTCACACCATCGGCTCCGCCGCTCGCGCACGATCGCCGTGCGGATGACGATGCTGCGGCGCGGCATACTTGCTTATCCATCTGCAATTCCGCGGCGCGCGCGCGTCTAAGGCTTCGTTCAGCTTAACGCGGGGCGGCGCGCGAAAGCGCTTGCCTTGGCCTCGGCGCGGCGCGACCATCGCGGCATCGAAGTGGGGCGCGTGACGCGACCCGAGATACCGGGATGCACGCCCGCCGCGCCCCAAGCGCAACGTCAGTTGCGCGTCAGATAGGCGCGCAACGATTGCGCTTCAAAAATCTTGGAGGCGCACAATGTCGGGACAATCCAAAAGCGGCAGAGAACCACGCACCGTGGCCGTGGTGGGACCTTACGGCAGCGGCAAGACCACGCTGCTGGAGAGCATCCTTTCCGTCACGGGCGCGGTGCAGCGAAAAGGCGCCGTGGCGCAGAAGAACACGGTCGGCGATGCCAGCCTCGAGGCGCGCGCCCGCCTGATGAGCGTCGAGGTCAACTGCGCCACGACGCGTTACATGGATCAGAATTTCACCTTCCTGGATTGCCCCGGCTCGATCGAGTTCCTCACCGATGCCCTCAACGTGCTGCCCGGCGTCGACGCCGCCATCGTGGTGTGCGAACCCGAGCCCGCGAAAATCCAGATGCTCCAGCCCTATCTGAAGCGATTGTCCGACCTGCGCCTCCCGCATTTTCTGTTCGTCAACAAGATCGACAAGGCCAGCGGCTCGCTGCGCGCGCTGCTCACCATGCTGCAGGACGCCAGCGGCACGCCCCTGCTGCTGCGCCAGATTCCGATCTGGGAGAACGACGTCGTCACCGGCTTCGTCGACCTGGCGCTGGAGCGCGCCTACATCTACCGGCCGCATGCCGCCAGCGAGATCGTCGACGTCAACGACAAGGACCGCGAGAAGGAAGCGCGCTTCGCGATGCTGGAAAAGCTCGCCGACTACGACGAGCACCTGATGGAAGAGCTGCTCTCCGACATCGAACCGCCGAAGGAGGAGGTGTTCGGCGATCTCGCCAAGGAGCTGGCGCAGGGCCTCGTCGTGCCGGTGCTGATCGGTTCGGCCGAAGGCGACAACGGCATCCGCCGCCTCCTGAAGGCGCTGCGCCACGAAGTGCCGGACGTGACGCGCGCCGCCGAACGGCTCGGCCTAGCGCCGGGCGGCGACGCGGTGGTGCAGGTCCTCAAGACCTATCACTCCGGCCATGGCGGCAAGCTCAGCCTGGCGCGCGTGCTGTCGGGCACGCTCAAGGACGGCGCCTTGCTGCGCCGGCAGGACGGCGGCGAGGCGCGCGTCGGCGGCATCTTCACGCTCCGGGGCGAGGCGCAGAGCAAGCTCGCCGAGGCGCGGGCCGGCGACACCGTCGCGCTCGGCCGCCTCGAAGGCGTCGCGACGGGCGAGACGCTCACCACCGGCAAGGAGAAGATGCCCAAAGTCGCCATCGAGCAGCTGACACCGGTCTACCGCCTCGCCATCGAGGCCGCCGACCGCAAGGACGAGGTCAAGCTCACCGCCGCCATCGCCAAATTGCGCGAAGAGGATCCCTCGCTGCTGTTCGAGCAGAACGCCGAACTGCAGGAGATGGCGCTGGTCGGGCAAGGCGAGATTCATCTCAAGGTCGCGGTCGAGAAGCTGCAGAGCAAATACGGCCTCAGGCTCAACGTCCGCCCGCCGCGCATGCCCTACAAGGAGACCATCCGCAAAGGCGCGGCGCAGCACGGCCGGCACAAGCGCCAGAGCGGCGGCCACGGCCAGTTCGGCGACGTCCATCTCGAGATCCGCCCGCTGCCGCGCGGCTCGGGCTTCATCTTCGAGGACAAGATCAAGGGCGGCGTGGTGCCGCGCAATTTCATCCCCTCGGTGGAGAAGGGCATCGTCGACTATCTGCGCAGCGGGCCGCTCGGCTTTCCCGTCGTCGATCTCGCCGTGGCCCTGGTCGACGGCTCCTACCACGCGGTGGATTCCTCCGACGCGGCATTCCAGACCGCGGCGCGCATCGCGATGAGCGAAGGCATGCCCAATTGCGCGCCGGTGCTGCTGGAGTCGATTCAGCGCGTGAAGATCCACGTGCCGAGCGATGCCACCGCCAGGGTCAACGCCGTGGTCTCGAGTCGGCGCGGGCAGTTGATGGGCTTCGACGCCCGGCCCGGCTGGAAAGGCTGGGACACGGTCGAGGCGCAGATGCCGCTGGCCGAGCTGTCGGACCTCATCATCGACCTGCGCTCGCTGACGCAAGGCGTCGGCACCTTCGAGACGACGTTCGACCACCTCGCCGAACTGACCGGCAAGGTCGCCGACCAGATCGTGGCAACGGCGAAGGCGGCGTGAGTTAGAGGTGGGGGCGAGGCGGCAGGGCAGAGCCGCCTCGCTTATTCTTTCGCGCCCCAGCATGGGCTTCGCGCATATTTGCCCCGCATCATGACCGCGAGGGGCTCGGACGCGTCCGACAAGGTTTTGGCGCAGGCGATCGCCTTTGCGCATTACACATATTATCCTTCGCAAAGTATCTTGTATAACAAAATATATGGTGATACCGTGACAATATGGTTGATAACGAAAAAGTAGCCAAAACCGAGCGAGCCGGCATCGAGCGCGAGTTCAAGCGCGGCGCGCTCGAATTGGCGGTGCTGCATTTGCTGCAATCCGGCGAGGCGTATGGCTACGACATCGTCAGCCAAATTGCCGATCGAACCGGTGGAGCGCTCGAAGTGACCAACGGCACGCTCTATCCCGTGCTGTACCGGTTGGAGCGTGCGGCACTCGTAAAGGTGCGATGGGAAACGCAGGAACAAGGCGTGCCTCGCAAGTACTACATGCTCACGCCGGCGGGCCGCAGAGAGTTGGCGCGGCTGACCGGTGAATGGACGACATTTGCGAATGCGATGGCTCGGTTATTGCGCTGACACGCGTCTGCGCAAAGGAGAGAAGATCATGACCGTTCAGAGTTACCTCGCGCAACTCGCCGATGCGATGCCGAGGATGATGCCGGAGCGCGAACGGATTGTCGCCGATGTGCGCGCGCACATCGAGGAAGACCTGCAGCGTGGCGAGGCACTCGATACTGTGCTCGCGAGGTTGGGCGATCCGGCGACTCTCGCCGCGTCGTACTTGTCGGAGGTGCCGCTCGTCAGCGCATCGCTCTGGCGGCGTGCGGTTGCGATGGCAATCGACGTCGCTATTGCCGGCGTCATTGCGGTACCTCTGGCGGTGCTTGGCCGAAGCTCTCCAGATGGGCTCCGATTTGCTCTAGCCATCGTCGGCCTGCTCGCCGTCACGGCAGGGTTTGTCGCCTACATCGTCGTTGGCGATTCCCGCTTCGGCCAGACGCTGGGCAAGCACTGGCTCAACCTGCTCGTGGTTCGGGAATCGGGCGCGCGGATCGGTGTCGGCCAGGCGATCGTTCGGCTGTTACCGTGTGTGCTTCACATCTGGTGGATCGATGTGATCTTCGCTCTATTTACGGAAAGGCGTCAGCGCGCGTTCGAATTGCTCTCGAAGACGCGGGTCGTAACGGTTGATCCTGCTCATCGTCGGTATTTGGAAGATCAGCCGTCCGTATCGCTGGCGACAGATCAGACGGCCCAGATGCAGTGATCCTGGAGATTGGAACGGCCATGAACCCCTTCAAGAATTTCGTCGTCAACGTGAACGCCCCTGGACGTGGACCGATCACCGTGCTGATCGCCTGGATGTTTGTCGTCGCGGCGCTGGGTATTTTCGGTCACGGGGAAATTGCAGATTATGCGATGGGGCTGACGGGGATTGCAGGCGGGGCCATCCTCACGGCACTGGCCGTCCGGAGTTGAGAATTTCGTTGTGGGTTTGCCGGGTTCTCAGGCCCGCCTACAGCGTCCCCGCCCCGAACGTGTCGCACTGGTCCATGTCGCCGTTCGCCAGGCCGCGCTTGAACCAGCGCACGCGCTGGGCGCTGGTGCCGTGCGTGAAGCTGTCGGGCACGACGGTGCCTTGCTCCTGCTTCTCCAGCGTGTCGTCGCCAACCGCGCTGGCCGCGGCGAGGCCGCCATCGACGTCGCCGTTCTGCAGGATGTGGAATTGCGCGTTGGCGTGATAGGCCCAGACGCCGGCGTAACAATCGGCCTGCAATTCGGTGCGCACCGAGGCGCCGCCGGCGCCGGCCTCGGAGGTGTCGTGCCGGTTCATCGTGCCGAGCAGGTTCTGGATGTGGTGACCGTATTCGTGCGCGATGACATAGGCCTGCGCGAACTGGCCCGGGGCGCCGAACTTGTCGGCCAGTTCGTTGAAGAAGCTGAGGTCGAGATAGATGTGGCTGTCGGCGGGGCAGTAGAACGGCCCGGCCGAGGACTGGCCGTCGCCGCAGCCGGTCGGCGTCTCGCTGTCATAGACGGTGATGGTCGCCGGCGTGAAGGCGACGCCGCGGGCCTTGAGGATCGGCGACCAGACGTCCTCGGCCGAGCCGACGATCTTGCGCGAGAAGGCATAAGCCGCGTCGTCCGGGCGCGGACCGCTGTCGGCGCCCTGCGTCTGCTCGGTCGGCGCACCCGTGTCGGTACCGTTCAGCAACTGGTTGGGATCGACGCCGAACAGCAGCGACAGGACGACCACGCCGACGAGGCCAAGGCCGCCGCCGCCGAACGCCAGGTGGGGACCGTAGCCGCCGAAGCTGCCGCGGCGGTCGTCGACGTTCTCGGTCGGGCGAAGCTCGTCCAGGCGCATGGCTGACATTCCCCGGCTGTAAGGATCGAACAGATACTACGCGGAGAACGGTGGGAAAGTGCCAGCCGCGCGCAAAAAAACGCCGGAGCGCTTTCACGCCCCGGCGTCAGTCATTGCTTGGGATGCGCGGCGAACGCCGCGCCGGTCCTGCGCTTTGGGGGCACAGGGCCGCGCTGCGACCAAAATGGGGGGACGGCCGCAGCCCTCCTGAATTAGGACCGAAACGGAACGCTTCAAGAGGTCCGGCTCAAAAATTCCAGTTTTTCGACGCCTTGACCAGAAAGTCGCGGAAGGCGGCGACGCGCTTGGACTGGCGCAGCGCGTCGGCATAGACCAGATGCACGTCGAAGCTCGGTCCCGGCACGTCGGGCAGGACGCGGATCAGGTGCGGGCGCTCGGCCGCGACGTAATCCGGCACGGCGGAGATGCCGAGGCCCGCTTCCGTAGCGCAAAGAATGCCGGTGACGTTGTTGATGCGCACCGTGCGGCCCTTGCCGTTCAGCCGCCGGCGCGTCTGCTCCAGCAGCCAGTTGATCTCGCGGATCTCCGGCGCGGCGGTCTCGCCATAGGCGATGATGGTGTGGTCCGCGATGTCGTCGAGCGAGGCGGGCGTGCCGAACTTGTCGAGATATTCCTTGGTCGCGTACATGTGATAGTGCACGGTGAAGAGCTTGCGCTGGATCAGGTCGGCCTGCACCGGCGCGCGCATGCGGATGGCGAGGTCGGCCTCGCGCTGCGCCAGGTCGAGTTCGCGGTCCTCCATCACCAGATGGACCTCGACCTCGGGATATTCCTTCAGGAAATCGTCGAGCTTGGGCACCAGCCAATAGGTGCCGATGCCGTGGCTGGAGGTGATCTTCAGCGTGCCGCGGGGCGCGTCGCGCACGTTCTTGAGCGCCTCCTCGGCCTGCGCCAGCCGCGCCAAGACGTCGGTGACGGCGGAATACAGCATCTCGCCTTCGTCGGTCAGCGTCAGGCCACGGGCGTGGCGCTGGAACAAGGGCGTCGTGATCTCTTCTTCCAGGGCGCTGATCTGGCGGCTGACGGCGGACTGGCTGAGCGTCAGCATCTGCCCGGCATGGGTGAAACTTCCCGCCGAGGCGACCGCGTGAAAGATGCGAAGCTTGTCCCAGTCCATCTCACATTACCTTTTGCGCGCCGCTCTCATGCGGTTGTTACGGTCCCAGTGCAATGCACGCTTGATGACTCTTCGTTTCAATACTTCACAACCCGTCATGGGCGGCCTTGAGCCGCCCATCCAACTTTTCCTGCGAGCCCGCAGGCGTCTTATCGGCACGCTGACACGCGCCGGATGGATGGGCGGCTCAAGGCCGCCCATGACGGGTGGGAGAGTTAATGTCCCCCCGCGAGGAACCGCTCGGCCTCCAGCGCCGCCATGCAGCCCATGCCCGCCGCCGTCACCGCCTGGCGGAAGATCTTGTCCTTGACGTCGCCGGCGGCGAACACGCCCGCCACGCTGGTGTGCGTCGAGTCGGGCAAGGTCTTGATGTAGCCGGCCTCGTCCATCTCGACCTGGCCCTTGAACAGTTCGGTCGCCGGGGAATGGCCGATGGCGACGAACAGGCCGTCGACGGCGAGGTCGCGGCTCGAGCCCGTTACCGTGTTGCGCAAGCGGACGCCGGTGACGCCCTTGGGATTTTCCGTGCCTTCCACGTCGACGACTTCGGTGTCGTACAGGATGTCCACTTTCTTGTTGGCCGCCAGGCGCATCTGGTTGGTCTTGTCGGCGCGCAGGAAATCGCGGCGGTGGATCAGCGTAACGCGCTCGGCGAAATTGGTCAGGAACAGAGCTTCCTCCGCCGCGGTGTTGCCGCCGCCGACCACCGCGACGTTCTTGCCGCGGAAGAAGAAGCCGTCGCAGGTGGCGCAGGCCGAGACGCCGAAGCCCTGGAATTTGCTTTCCGAGGCGAGGCCCAGCCAGTTGGCGGAAGCGCCGGTGGCGACGATCAGCGTGTCGGCGGTGTAGTCCGTGCCGCTGTCGGCCTTCAGCGTGAAGGGCCGGCGCGAAAGATCGACGCTCGCAATCGTGTCCTGCACCATGCGCGTGCCCAGATGCGCGGCCTGGGCCTGCATCTGCTCCATCAGCCACGGCCCCTGGATGGCCTCGGCGAAGCCCGGATAGTTCTCGACCTCGGTGGTGATGGTGAGCTGGCCGCCGGGCTGGATGCCGGCGATCAGCATGGGCTCCAGCATGGCGCGTGCCGCATAGACTGCGGCGGTGCAGCCGGCCGGTCCGCTGCCCAGAATAATGACCTTGGAATGGGACATGACGGCTCCGACGCGGCGGGGGACGAGACGCCGTCAGGCGCCGGCCGGTCCCGGCCACGCCCGCAAAAGCCCCATGCCCCTTGGCTTGATGCCCCTGATATCGGAACCGGCGGCGCAAAGGTCAAGCAGCGCCGATTGCACTTTTGCGACAGGGGCTTGGCCGGCTGTCCCGCAACATTGTGGATGAAGCCGGGCGAATCGGGTTTTGGAACTTGCGGGGTGTAGAAATATTATTGCGCTGGGGTGCCCGGCAGGGTTAAATGCACACGGTTTCCACCCAGTCGCCCCGTTTCCTTTTTTTCCGAAAGTCATCCGCCGTGGAGCATCACAAGCTCGATTCCATCGATTTGCGCATTCTGGCCGAACTTCAGGCCAATGGCCGCATCACCAATGTCGAATTGTCCCGCCGGGCCAAGATTACCGCGCCGCCCTGTCTGCGCCGGATGCGGGCGCTGGAAAAGACCGGCTTCATCCAGGGCTACCATGCCGATCTCGACGCCAAGGCGCTGGGCTTCGAGGTGACGGCGTATGTTTTCGTCGGCCTCTCCAGCCAGCATGACGGCGACCTCAAGCATTTCGAGGAGCGGGTGCGCTCGTGGCCGGCGGTGCGCGAATGCTACATGCTGTCGGGCGAGGTCGACTTCCTGCTGAAATGCGTCGCCTCCGATCTCTCCAGCTTCCAGCGCTTCATCACCGAGACCCTCACCGCCGAAAAGAACGTCGCCAGCGTCAAGAGCTCGCTGGTCATCCACTCCAGCAAAAGCGAAGCCGGCGTGCCGCTGGATGTGAAGGGGTAGCGGAACGCCTACCCTCCCCTTGAGGGAGGGTCGAAATTTGCGAAGCAAATTTCGGGGGAGGGGGCCGACATCGCGCGAACCGTCAGACCCCTCCCCGAAAAATTCTTCGCTACGCTTCGAATTTTTCGACCCTCCCTCAAGCGGAGGGTAAGATTTCACCCGTCGATAGCCCGCCTTTTCGTCTCCGGCAGGAACAGCAGCATTGCCCGGCAAATGGGCAAACCAATTGGCAAGTTTTTGCCCTTATGCTATTCTAGAATTGAATTCTAGACAGCGATCGTCATGGCCCTCAGCATCAAGACCAAGGAAGCCGACCGGCTGGCGCGTACGCTGAGCCGCCTGACCGGCGAAAGCATGACCGAAGCCGTCACCAAATCGCTCGCCGAGCGGCTGGAGCGCGTGCGCCGCTCCCGCACCGAAAAGAAGGATGAGGTTGCGCGAATTCTGGCGCTCGCGGCCAGGCTGCGGAAAGATTTGGATACGCGACCCGTCACCAAGGCGGAGTGGGATGAAGCTTGCGGTGACGCCGATTGATCGTCATCGACCCCTCGGCGATCCTAGCGGTCCTGCTGGGTGAGCCGCACGCGGCGGCGCTCGTCGCCCGAATCGAATCGGAACGTCCCGGCGTGCGATACCTCTCGGCAGCATCCTATCTCGAAGCCGGCGCAGTGATCGCTGGCAGGCATTTGAAAGCACCCGTAAAGGGTATCGAGATCCTGGACGAGTTTCTCTCCAATCTGGAAATCGACATCGTGCCGTTGGATAGCGAGCAGGCCAGGATCGGCTTGAGAGCCCGCATCGCATACGGCCGTGGCTTCGGTGCGGCGGCCGGGCTCAATTTCGGCGATTGCTTTTCCTATGCCCTGGCCAAGAGCAAGTCGGCGCCACTCCTCTATGTCGGCAACGATTTCGACAAGACCGACATCGTCGCGGCGCTGAGACGCTCTAAACGTTGATATCCCGCCCCTTGGTTTCCGGCAGGAACAGCAGCGTGACGACGAAGCCGATGGCGGCGATGCTCACCGGGTACCACAGGCCGGCATAGAGATTGCCGGTCGCCGCCACGATGGCGAACGCGATGGTCGGCAGGAAGCCGCCGAACCAGCCGACGCCGAGGTGATAGGGCAGCGACAGCGCCGAATAGCGGATGCGGGTGGGAAACAGCTCGACCAGCGCCGCCGCCTGCGGACCGTAGAGCGCCGCCGACGACAGCACGATCAGCGTCAGGATCAGGATGGCGAGCGGCACGTCGATGCGCGCGGGATCGGCCTTGGAGGGATAGCCCGCGCGGTCGAGTGCCGGCTTGACCTCGGCCTGGAAATTCCTCTGCGCCACGGCCAGCGCGGACGGCGCCAGCACCGTGCCGTCGATGCTGCTGATCGTCGTGGTGCCGATGCGGATGCGGGCGAGCTCGCCGGGCTCGGCCGCTTCGTTGCGATACGGCACGCCGAGATTGGCCAGCGTGCCCTTGGCGATGTCGCAGGCGCTGGCGAACCGCGCCTTGCCGATGGGATCGAACTTGAACGAGCAG
>Ga0210397_10001853_pt1 | contig 13451 bp, 33 predicted proteins | sample IncBWH2OmetaG_FD_160126 | JGI IMG/M metagenome (GOLD analysis project Ga0210397, IMG submission 160126) | Forest soil microbial communities from Barre Woods Harvard Forest LTER site, Petersham, Massachusetts, United States - Inc-BW-H-2-O ...
GCCGCCAAGGCCGCCGCCAATGCCGCCTCCAATGCCACCTATGCCGCCGCCAATGACGCAATGAAACGAAAGATAATCGTCTACGGCCTTGGATTGCTGAAATGAATCCCGGAAAAGATATTACAACATGCAAAGCTTGGGAGCATAGGCTAGAGCTGTTTCTACAAGGCACGTATGAAGCTCATTATTTCTGCCGGATGTGCGGCGAAGTGATAATCCAATACGATAGCGGAGGGAGATAATGAATCCTATCGACTCAGAATCAATGATAGAGCTGATAGAGAAGCGGGTGCGTGATTGGCAGGTCGAGAAAACGTTTCACTACATGCTCGAAGCTAAGCGTTATGCAGTCCGAAGATTCGCTGACGTCTCCGATGAGTCTTGTGTGACAGCTGTCAGGGTTGAGCCTTTTGCTGGAAATAATTATTCCGTTATGACGTGGAGAAAAGGTGTATAGGTCTTTTGGGGAGCTACCAAAATCTACTGAGAGTAGGCAAGGAGAATATATGAAAGAATGCCTAAGATGTGGACAAGACGCTGAAGTGTCTGCTATTGGCGAAGTTTTAATAAATTTCGTGTGCGATACTTGCCGTCGCGATAAAAACGGCTGGGAATTTAATCGAACGCGCATCAAAGATATGGAATACGAAATGCCGGAACCTTCAAATATTCGCATGGGCAGAGAAGGGAGGGCTAACGCAAATGAGTATCAATAATACGATTAAATGGCAAGACGGCACTTTCGATTATAAACGCACATGCGTAGATTGTGGAAAAGAGAATTGCGCAAATCCCGTTTATGTCTCTTGGGGAAAAGATAAGTACAAAGAAATTGTTGTATCGAAAGCATACAAGAACTGGGAAGAAAGCAATGACATTGAGGAACTTCAGTGACTACGCTGAGCGATAAGGCATTTAGGAATCTCACAAAGAAGCAACGAGAAGTGTGGGAGCTTGTTATGAGAGATTTTCAAACACAGAAGAAAGCCGCAGTTGTTTTGGGCATTTCAAGAGACGCTTTGAAAGATCGTCTTAATAAAGCCAAGAAACGATACACAAAGTTTATTGGGGAATATTTATGATAGATATACGTGTTCTTGCAGAAACACTTGTTTACGAGATTTGTAATTTTGAGGGAGAAGATAAAGAGTGGGCTATACAATTAGTTATTGATACTTTATTTAAATATCATCTTGAAATGTTAAATAAGGCTATTTCACAAAAATCATTATGGACGCGAGAGGCGGTGAGAAAATATGGCGAGGATTGTATAATGGAGGCTTATCGACAATGACCGACCCTCAAGCGATAGCGGAGAAGATTCTGGATGCGTTCACTGAAATTCCTGAGCCCGGATTGGATGGGTTAATTATTTGGCGAGAGAAATGTATTCAGTTTATCGCCGCCTCCCTGACCGAATACGGCGAGGCGTGTGTAGAACGTTGTCTTGGCGAAGCCGCTGAGTTTATCAGAAAAGATTTTCATAAAAAGGCTATGGAGAAAGCCCACGCCCAAGGCCGCGCTGAGGCGTTGGAAGAAGCAGCAAAAGTTGCTGCTAATCTTAATTACAACGGACATTCAAAGTGCGGACAATCTTTAGCATTTGCTATTCGCGCCCTCTCCCAATCGGAGAAGGGCAAAGGGGATGGACGGGTATGATTGAGATTGATGAAACAGAATACATCTACAGCGGATACTGTAACGTAAAAAAAAAACGGATGAACAGGAAAACTTCTGTGAAATTCGTGAGCAGATTTGTGCGTTTTTCTATGGCTGGGCCTGACGATGACCCCGCCATTTACGGATGAGGATTTGAAGCGGTTGAAAGAGCAACTTGGAGAGTATGTCCAACTTTTTCCCGGGGCTTTATCTGTGACGGAATTTGACGCTCTCCTCGCCCGTCTGGAAGCGGCGGAGGCTATCGTCTACTATTGTGATAGAGTGCCGCACACGCAACAAGAGGACTTGAAAGAAGCATGGCGCAAGGCGAAAGGGGGGTGACGATGAGCAAATGTATTAGTTCGCATGCCGGAGATTGTTGCGATTGTTGTCCAATAGCTAAAGGGATCGAAGCCGAGCGTGACAAATTACAGGACCACATGATACAGGTGATGGATCAACGCGACGCGCTGAAAGCGGAATTGGAACGCTTCAAGTCCCTCGCGCTCAAAGCAAAAGAGAAATTAGAAGAAATGGCGCATATTAGTTATTTCGAGGATGCCGAAGGGCCAGAACTCAGGGCGCAAAACGCGAGTTTACATCGACTAGCCAAACAAGCTCTCGCGGATTTCGAGAATAAGAGAGGTACAGAAATGGAAAGTTCTTTTGATGTTTGTCCAAATTGTGGCACACGACGAGAAACACATCCAATTCCAACCTGTAAAAAATTTGATCCAAGGAGAGAGAAATAATGCTTTATCTTGACGGCGGAACCTTTGTAGATATGTTTGCGGTTGTATTCATTATCCGTCTTCTCGGTCCGTTGTTTCATATGCCCGCTATGAATGGTAGCGAAGCCGGAGTTTGGGCGGCCACGATTTCTTCATTTGCTTTTTCAAATAATAACGGAGGTCCGAAGCCGTCATGACTATTAAAGAATTCAAAAAGATATTAAACCAATATGATGAGAATTTATTAATAGCTTTTGAATGGGATAGCGGATTGTCTAGTCCCGAAGTTGTCCCGTTTATTGATAAAGAATATCGTGCGTTAGTCTTTGATGTTTCAAATTACGGGAGCTTAGATGATTAATTTACGATATAGAATGTTCGCTGCGCTATCTGTGTTATTCGCCGTCTTTTTATTTGGAAGATATTATAAAGGCGGAACGAAGGGAAGCAACCCCTTGACAAACGTCTCAAAGCCTGTTATACTCAAACCGGCGGACAAAGAAGAAATACTTGTCAATCCGCTGAAACATACGATTACCGTTGTTACGGCGAAGGGCAGCACGACGACGACACTTCCGGATAGAGACAGTGAGATAGACATTACAAAGAAAGATGAGGTACGAATCAATGCGCCACAAATCGGATTCGAACATATTCCTTTTGCGGGGGTGTATTATAGCAATGCTCTTAGGTTTGGTGGTGGTGTCGATCTCGGCTATTTCAAGCGTCTGGATGTTGGATTGGGCGCTGCCGGGGGTTCTGGCATTAACACTGTTGGCTTTGTCCAGCTTAGCTATGCTGTTTACGATAATGCTAGGATGAGCGTTATGTACGATCATTTGCAGCACATCGGAATTGGTTTATCCATCCGAATTTAAAAGGAGACTTAAAATGCCAAAGACAGAGAATGTAAATGTAAACGTTGTCGAGCTTACGAAGTGGGGCTTTAAAGATCAGATGGGATACGTCAGTTTGTCTAAGAATCTCACAGAGAAAGATAAAGCTGTGTTGGTTCCCGGTGTTGCCTTCTCAGCAGAACTTTATATCGCAGACAGTGGCACGAGGTATCTCAATCGCATCCTTAGTAAAGTTGAAACGCCTATAACAGCGACTAAAGCGGTTACAGACGTTAATCCCCCGAAGGATGTTGAACGAGCTAAGAAGTTCACGCCAAAGTATTCTAAGCCGGAAGCCGGGACATCTGCCGGACTCACGAAGGATGAATGGGCAAGTAAGGACCGTCGTATCAGCCGTCAGGGGTGTATCCAAGTTGCCGTGCAAGTGGCGGGAAGTTTTGAAGACGCCGCTATATTGGCTGATAAGATGCTTGAGTACGTTAATCGGGTTTAAGATGAGCCATTCAAACCATGTAGATTCCGACGGAAATGCTATACCTTCTGTCAGTCAGATACCGGGGCAATTCGCCCACGACTTGAGCGGGTTTGAAAGTTTTATTTGTAAAGGCCTTCATGGGAAGGAAGGGCCTTGTTGTGTTAAAGCTAGGAATGATTATTATCAAGAAAGCGCTAACTTAGGCCGCGATATCCACGAGCTTATGGAGGCTTTTCTTAAAGGTAAACCATTTACGGAATCTGTGCCGGAATATCAAGCGGCGGTGTTTGACCCTGTGGCCCGCTTCTATAAAGATTCTGGGTATCGGCCCTTATTCATGGAAGAAAAAATGACGGGAAAGGAGTTTGGCGGGACGTTGGATACGGCGGGAACATTTAGTATTCCGTTTTGGGAGAAGCAGAGAAAGACGTTTTGGGATGACACCGGGCGCGATATTAACGGGGCGCTTCCGTTGCCTAGAGATACGGATGTTTGGATTGTGGATCTTAAGATCAAAAGCAAGATAGATCCGCTACACGGCTTACAATTATACGGCTATTCATTGCTGCTCGAAGAAACAAAAGGTATAAACACCCGCTGGGGGCTAATTATCCGTCGTGAAAAGAAATTAGATAAGAGGCCTGAGATACAGCTTAAGGCCTATTATCTCCCTGCCTATGCGGAGACATGGAAGGCTGCAATGCTTTGTTGGAAATTTTTAAACCAATAAAGGAGATATACGAATGAACACGAATAAGTACGAATTCACTGGAGAAGTAAAAGTAGAATTTGGAATTACGCTGAAACGTATTAAGCGTTTATCAGACGGCGTTATCGGCGGCTGGATAGAGAAAGAAGCGAATCTCTCGCAGGAGTGCGACAATGCGTGGGTGTGCGGCGAGGCGTGGGTGTGCGGCGAGGCGCAGGTGTTCGGCGCGGCGCGGGTGTACGGCGATGCGCGAGTGTACGGCAATGCGCGAGTGTACGGCGATGCGCGAGTGTACGGCGAGGCGGGGGTGCACGGCGATGCGCAGGTGTGCGGCGCGGCGCAGGTGTACGGCGATGCGCGGGTGTGCGGCGTGGCGCGGATAGAAAAAGTGTCGGACTGCCTAAATCTTAGCAACCTTAGTTTTTCTATTACAGTAACGCCGCAGAATTGTGTTATAGGTTGTCAATTAAAAACCCATAAAGAATGGCTTAAAGTAACGCTTCGCGAAGCCGTTGCTATGGGACTTCCTAGACAAGACTATAAGTTTTTCAAAGCCTTATTGCCTTTACTTTTTAAAAAGGTAGGTAGAAAATAATGTCTACAACAATCGTAATCAGAGCCGTTAGCTGGAAGAATCGTAGGGCTAAAGTAGTTAACCAATGGCTGCCTATCTATGAAGATGTGAATATCCGAGCTCTTGAAGTGGGACAAGCGCATGAAGTGGAGCTTGAAAAGAATCTTGACGGCGAATGGGTTATTATGAAGGTGCTTAATGGTCCTAGAATGGCAGAAAGACATGATTGACCCGAGGAATAAATATGCTAAACTTTGCGCTCAAATATTCACGGCTCGGGTTAAGCGTTATCCCTTTGAAGCCGAAAGGCAAAGAGCCGTTGATAAGTTGGTTGGAGTTTCAACAACGCCGAATGACAGAGGCGGAGATTGTACAGCATTGGACCCGTGTACCGAATGCAAATATTGGGATCGTTACCGGGAACATTTCTGGAATAGCGGTAGTGGATTTGGACGGTCCAGAAGGTCTAGCCTCAGCCTCAAAGCTTGGATTAAGAAGTACGGCTACGTCGATAACGGGAAATGGTAAACATTTATGGTATCGCTCACATACGACTGTCTCGAATGCGGTAAGGCTTTACCCCGGAATAGACATTCGCGGGGATGGGGGTTTTGTCGTAGTTCCGCACAGTGTGCACGAAGAAAGCGGAAAAAGGTATCGTTGGGTAGGTCGCGGTGTTACATCTGTGGAATCTTTACCCCCTTTTCCAGCAATGTTTGCCCAGACTGCAATATGTCAGATCTCGAAGCTCAATACGGATACTGGTAAAGAAGAAGATTGGATTTCAACTGCACTTAAGGAGATGAAAGATGGAAATATCGACACAACTTTACATCGTATTTGCAGTCGTCTTCGGCATGACGGGTATTCTGCTGCTGATACCTATACATTATTGGAACCTCACGCTAAGCGAGTTGGGGCAGAAGATAGGCATTTGGAAGCCAAAATTGAGAACGTCTGGAATCGTTATGAGCCCAGAAAAGATGAAAGAATGGGTACGGGCGTACAATCTATATTTCGATCCGGGAGTGAAGGATCTGACGGGGCTTTACTCATACACAACCCCGCAGACAACGACAGTTGGGACCAATATCAAGATAGGCGAAACGGGAATGATGTTTCACAGATTATATACTCCGGCTACCGTAAGCTCGACGCCATGTTTACCGGAGGGCTCAAAAGTGAGCGACTCCTTACAGTCGGGGCTCTTACGGGGCACGGAAAAACTAACTTCGGAATTGGACTCGCTAAAAATCTCTGCGAACAATCTAAGAGCGTATTGTACTTCAGTACAGAGTTTGGATACAAAAAGATATGGCAAAGATACGTCGCAACTCTTAAAGATCCTGAGTCTTTTAGACAACACAAGTTTTCAGTATGCGACAGCTTTACGCCAAATATCGGACAGGTGGAAGAAGCAATCCTCCGAATTAAACCTGACGTCTTCATCTTCGACTACATCCAACACATCTCGAAAGAGAAAGAAGCGATAACAGACTTCATGAAGGGTTGTCAGTTTCTTCAACGTAAGTATGGTTGTCAAGGAATCATATTGGCTCAGCTGAATCGCGGGGCGGATTGGATAGAGGACGGAAAGCGAATAGAACCTCGGCTTAGTATGTTAGAGGGCTCCGCAACAATCGAACAAGCCTCAAGCCGGGTGTTATTGCTTTCGATGCAGAAACAAACGCCTGAGTATTACGAGATTAATGGCTATCTACTGAAGAATGATGATGGGGATACCGGAATGGTACAATTCGCGCTTTATAGGAATCCGTATCATCTCGAAGAAATATGAAACCTACAGAAGAACAAATAGAAGAATTAGTAGATATTGCCTATTGGATGATTATACAGAATTGTAAAAAAGATACAAAGGGAAACTACTTTTCAGGCTTCGTTGGTGTTAACGCACAGGCCATGAGACTTCTTTGTAAATTAGGGCTTATGGAAATGGTAGACGACGCGTTCCATAGAAACGTTACTGTTAGGATAAAATCATGATCCATTTCTGCTGCGTTTGTGATAAGCTTATTCAAGACGAAGACCGGGTGATTGTTGAAGTGGAGAGTACCTATCATCAAATTCCTAGCGCCCAGTATTTTGCCTTGAGTAAGCAGGAGTTGGAATCAAACACAGAAACACTACGGCATAAGACTTGTCCTAAGGAGGACTAAATGCTATACGTGTCAGGCGGAATGAGCGGTCTGCCGGACTTGAATCGCCCGGCGTTCAATAAAGCCGCGAAGGCGCTCCGAAAGAAAGGTTACCAAGTGGTGAATCCGCCCGAACTGGATTATAATGAGCCTAAGCGCAGCTGGGAAGATTGCCTTAAGCGTGATATTAAGCATCTCATGAAATGTAAGGAAATAGCCACACTACAAGGCTGGAAGAAGTCTCGCGGAGCAAAGCTCGAAGTTTATATCGGAAAGGCTTTGAAGTATCCGGTACATCCGGTCGAATATTATCTTAAACGGAGGAAAATATAATGCCTTTTACTACAAGCGAATCTCGCAGAGAAACGGATTTAAATGGTCCTAAAGTAGTAGGAGATAGATGTTTTCTTCATTATCGTAAAATGCTGCGTAAATATCGCTCTGAAATACGGTGGCGTACTATCCACGCCATCAAAAGAGAAGTTATGGAAGCTAACCGCGATAAAGCTTTAACAGACGATTTAGTGGCGATGAATCTTGCTTGGGATGTCTTCTGTCATTTTCACGCAATGCCCTATGAATCTTGTAAACGGACAGAAAATGGAGAGGTGGATTATTAATGACTGTACAAGAATTTGAAGCCTTGACAATCTGGGAAAAGTTTGTTATACTAGAACTACGAAATATATTGAAAGCCATTAAAGAATTGAAAGAGGATTAGATATGGGGGATGCAAAACATTTTGATGATGGTAAATTAGCCCTTCAAAACATCTTGGCTATGCCGGGATTGGACGAAGTGGCGAAGGTGGGAATGTATGGAGCCAAAAAATATGGGCAGTGGAACTATAGAGGCGGGAGTGACTTCATGCGCTACCTTGGCTCTGTTGTTAGGCATGTCACTCGTTATATTAGGGGCGAGTCTGTGGATGCTGAATCAGGCTTATCACACCTTGCTCACGCGATCTATAACCTCCTTATCCTACTCGGATGGGAATTAGAAGGAGTTGGAAATGATGATAGACCATGTGCGAAGCTTAAGCCATTATCTCCTAGCGATAATTCTAGTTTACCTTTTTAGCTGTCTCGTTACACTCGCCGTATTCGGTATTTATACCGGGATTGGAGTAACCATTGCTATCCGATCGGGAATCAGAGCTTTTAAACGAGTTAACCGCTATCTGTCAGGCAAACAGTCTTGATATTCACATTAATGAATTGCCAGATAGAGCTTTGGCAGGAAAGCCTTGCTCATTGGATGTCGAACACGATGAGGCCGGAAATTTCGTATGCTGCGGTCTGTATTTTGGCGATGGTGGCCCTGTTTACAGTATATTTGATATTCAGCTTCTTCGTAATTGCAATCTTCATACACTGGCTATAATTGCGCATAACGGCGTTGGCGACTTGGAGTGTTTAAGACATTGGAATATACAAGTTACTAGTGATCAGCTTTATTGGGATACCTTTTTGATCGGGCATATTATTGATTCTAGTCAGAAAGGTTATGGTTTAAAAGATATGGCTAAAAGAGAACTAGGTATTAGTTATCCAGATTATGATACTATTGTTGGTAAACATAAAGGTAAAACAAAGAAGAACCCTAAATGCCCGCAAATAGCACATGATTGTTGTGGACGTATAACCCTAGATAAACAACCAGTCGCCTTGGTTTCGGCGTATAATAGTTTGGATGTATATACAACGTATAAACTTTACGACTTACAAAAGAAGCGAGCGATTTCATGACTAAAACACGATTAGCTTATATAACAAAGTATAAAGAAACACACAAAGAACATTTGCGCAATTATAGACGTTCATATCTAGATAAAAATAGAGAACGTATAATGGCTTATCGCAAAGAATATAAGCGACGTTATAAAATCTTGTACCCAGAAAAGCACCATAACAGCACAAAGAATAGAGCTTTAAAAAATCTATTTGGTATTGACTTGCTCCAATACAAATTATTACTAGAGAAACAAAACTACTGTTGTTTAATATGCGGAATGACACAAAAAGAAAATGGAAAAGACTTAGCTGTCGATCACAGCCCCATAACAGGTAAAATACGGGGATTGTTATGCAAAAATTGTAATGTCGGATTGGGCTATTTCAAAGATCAGCCAACACTTATCAGAAAGGCGGCTGACTATCTTGAAAATATATGATTATTTTACTGAATTAGAACGTCCAATAGCTAGTATTTTAAATGATATGAGTAATAGAGGTCTTTGTATTGACTTGCCTTATTTGAACGAATTAAAAGTTGCATTAGAATCTCAAGAGAGGCCATTAAAAACTTCTATACTAAATGAACTAGGAAATATAAATTTAAACAGTCCCGTACAACTTTTAGAAGCTTTTAATAATAAAGGAATAAACCCGGAATATAAGGGGAAAGCTTCTACAGACCAAAGAGGAACTTTAAACACAGTCTATAAAAACGATCCTATAGTTAAATTGTTTAAAGAATGGAACGAAATAAATACTTTATTGAAGAAATTTGTTTATAGCTATTTAGATAGAAAAGTAGCGACTGTGCATTGTTTCTTTAATCAGACAGGAACCCGGACAGGAAGACTGAGCTGTAGTAATCCGAACCTATTGCAGATACCGAGGCGAACCGAAAATGGTAAACTTGTGCGAAGAATGTTTGTCCCCCGCGACGGGATGCAGTTTGGAGACTGTGACTTTGGTCAAATTGAGCCTAGAGTACTGGCCCATCTCTCCAAAGATCCGGTACTGTGCGAGATGTTTAACAATGGGGTCGATTTCCATGAGTTTACGGCCGAGCGTTTGGGTATTGACAGAGATAAAGCAAAGGTACTTAATCTATCCGTAGGATACAGAGCCACATTCGAGTCAGTTATGTCTCAATTGAGGTGTGATAAAGATGAAGCGCAAAAACAAATCGACCAATGGTGGACATTATTTCCTCAGTTGCGAAGATGGCAAGATCAGCTCATTTATGAGTCAAAAAGAAGCGGATTCTGCACTACCCTATTGGGGCATAGAATACGGATTGACGGTCTTAGCGAAGCTAGATCATGGAGTCGTGAAAGTGCTGAGAGACAGCTTATTAATAATATTACACAAGGAAGCGCGGCAGAAATAATGAAAAAAGCGATGATTCTAATTGCCGATAGTCCTTATTTATCGAAATCTTTTGGAATTCTAGTACAGGTGTATGACGAGTTGTTATGCGAATCAGGTGACGCAACTAACGATATGGATGAAGTACGGCGCTTGATGGAAGAGTGTTGTCCTGAGTTAGAAGTGCCTTTAGTTGTGGACGGAAAAATAGGCAAGAATTGGAGCGAATGTCATTGAAAAAAATAACCTTAATTCAAGTTTTATTGACTGGAGATAGCACCTGCGAACTGGAAGGCGAACTAGTTAAAATAGATCACCAGTCTACGGGTACTTATATAACAATACGAGAAGAGAATAGCGATAAACACACAAGTTATTTTCCTCACGCGCAAATCCGAATGATAAGGATATGGGATGAAAAAGCCTAAAACGTTAGAAACGAAACTCAGATCAGCCATTCGGTTGATTTGGTCCCGCTCTGCCGAAAGACGCGCTATTTTAAAAGCGGCGACGATTAGTCGAGAAGATTGCGCAATTGCTAGTTTTAAATGTCCCTTATGTAATTTACAATGGCCTATCCAAATGGCGGAAGTGGACCACGAACCCCCCATAGGAACATTAGAAAGTTGGAAGGATACAGCTAATTTCATAGATAAAATGTTCTTCGGCCCCCAAAGAGCCGTTTGTAAGCTCTGCCACAAGGCTAAAACCGCACGGCAACGGAGGAAGAAATAATGGCAAAGATTAAAGCTTTAGTGCTTGATATTGAAACTCGTCCCGCGCTCGTCTATACCTTCGAGCTTAAAGAAACTACTATTCCTTGGCGGCAGATAAAGGAGGAAAGCTGCATCATTGCTTGGAGCGCTAAATGGCTGAACGAGCCTATCAATACGATTAAGTATATGGACCTTCGTAACGCTAAATATCCGATTGTCGATGATTCAAGCATCCTCCGGCCTCTGCATAAAATGATGAGTGAAGCGGATATCATTGTCGGCCAGAATAGCAAGGAATTCGATGTCAAGCGACTTAACGCTAGGTTCGATATGAACGGATTAAAGCCCTTGACCCATTTCAAGCATTACGATCTGTATCTGATGTCCCGGCAGGTGGCGGCTTATACGTCTCAGAAGCTTGAATATGTGACAGAAAAACTGAATAGTAAATACAAGAAACTACAGCATAAGAACTTCCCGGGTATGACGCTTTGGCTGGAATGCCTCAATGGGAACACAGCTGCGTGGAATGAGATGAAGAAATACAATATTCACGATGTTTTGAGTACCGAGGAACGGTGTAATCTGGTTAGAAAGTGGGCTCCGGCGGCGTTTCCAGACCTAGACGCGGAGAAATGCGGCAACTGCGGAAAGGCTAAGACAATTAAGCTGAAGTGTCCTGAATGCGGTAAATGGGGGGTATGCGAATAATGAAAAAGCTACTGGTTATGCTTCTATTGTCCGGTTGTGTTTCAGCACAAGATTTCACAAAGCTCGTTAGAGATACAGAGCCTAAAGTAGTTAAGATAGGGATTGTGACGGAGGAAGTGGCGGGGACATGCAGCGGGGCTATTATTAGCCCCGATGGGCTTGTCTTGACTTGCGCTCATTGCTTCTTAGGCCACGGCAGGGTGAAGAAGATATTCGTTAAGACCGCGAAAGGCGAAGTTGATCCCGGCGCTGTTCTTATCATTAGCGCTAAGCTGGATTTGGCGTTAGTGGTGACGGATAATCTCGGGCCGTTCCCGTTCTTTAAACTCGGCCCCGAACCTAAGATAGGACAGGAAGTATTTTCTTTTTGCTCTCCATTAGGGCTTCAGCACACATTCGCGGTTGGATACGTGGCTAATAGGCTTGAAAATAAGGGCGTCTACTTGATTCATAGTGCCTTTATTAATCCGGGTAATTCCGGGGGTCCACTAGTAGATTACAAGGGACGGTTGGTAGGGATTAATGAGGCGACAATCAACGTGAACATCTTTCAGGAAGCGCAGGGCTTGTTCATAGCGATAGATCAAGAAACTATTCGGCAGTTTCTATTAAAGGCGGGAGTACAAACCAATGGCTAATTACGCACCTTATCCAAATAAAAAAACCCTCGCAAGTAGAAAAACCCGCAAGAGCGTTCGAAATAAAATATTTTGGGAAAATCGACAGGCCGTTAGGAAATTGAAATCGTTACGGGCTCAGAAGCGTCAAGAGCAGCTTGAATCTTAGCTACTAGGGGGTCTAATGCTAAACGAGACGAAAGTATCATTTGGCTGTCCGGGGCAATGTCAGTACCCACCAGAATACAGCCTTCAGAATCCCTCGGCCAATTTCCGCTGTGGATGCGGATATCTGACCTGTTCGGAGTGTTATCAAGAAGAGGAAGAAGTTTTTGAAATCGAGGACTAAAAGTTAGTTCAACGGGAAACGTTCCCGGAGAAAGGATAACATCTAAATGTTCAAGAGTATAGCACTCATCGTTTCCATCTATTTGGAGCTTGCCAAAGACGGCTTGTCCGACCGTTTGAAATCTTTTAACAGTTATATTCACGGCAAGTAGTCCTCAAAATATCCTTTATCGTTATTCCATAGTTTTACTTCAATACGCTCTAGGTCGATATTGAAATTGCATCGTTCAAAAGGGCAATAAGAGATTTTCCAAGCCTTATTCTTTTTATCCCTTTCAACACGCTCCAAAGGCTCTACCGAACGGCGGCAGCCGGGACAGATGATGGAAGCCACGGCATCACTTCCAGACCCGATGTACTACCTCCGTTACCATAGGGGATGCTAACACCAGCCACAGGGCTTTCTTTAGCCATTTTAAATCAGCTTTAATCTCTCCGCTTTCTTCTAAATGCGTAGTCATGGCTTTCTCCAAGGCATCCAGCCTATCTGTTATCTTCATTGGAATTCTCCGATTCTTTCTGCATCATTATATCGTTTAATTCTGGATGTTGCTGGCGTAGGACAAAGCTTTGAGCGGCAAAGCCTCTTGTCCCCCCTGTTTGTAGGGCTTGAGACAAAGGAGCCGCAAACTGCCCGTAGGATTTCATATTATTAATGAAATGACTCACCATTCCGTTAATACCTCCGAGCTTTGCTCCGGCAGCGATATTAGGAAGCGCTCCGGCCACGCCTCTAGCAGCCGATTCCATAGCTTGCGGATTCTGCGTAATAGTAGTGGCTAACCCCGCAGCCATCAGGG
>Ga0210397_10001854_pt1 | contig 13446 bp, 10 predicted proteins | sample IncBWH2OmetaG_FD_160126 | JGI IMG/M metagenome (GOLD analysis project Ga0210397, IMG submission 160126) | Forest soil microbial communities from Barre Woods Harvard Forest LTER site, Petersham, Massachusetts, United States - Inc-BW-H-2-O ...
CATGACCGTCTATTACGCACTCGAAAACGAAAATTACATTACCGTTCCGTTCCTTCTTCTTTTCGTGATCGGGTACTGGTACACGGGGCTGATGTCTCTGTTACAAGGCCGCTTTGCGGGTATCTCACTCAGCGCGGAAACGCACACCAAGCCATTCCCGGTTGGGGTCTAGAGAAATCCTTCCGGTTTCTGACTTGAGAGACAACCGCTTCGTTGAGGCTTGGAACGTGGCACGACACTCCAAGCCTCAGCCTCACAGCGACTTCGATTTGCCCGAGTCCTTACTGGATGCCGGGGCAGTTTGGTGGGGCAACCGGCGCGTCAATTCGGCGCGTTGCGCCCGCCGGAATGAGTTGGACGGCGACAGCTGTCGCCACGTCCGTGGAGCTTTCATTCCGGACGATGTGCGTGTGATTGCCACCGGAATCCACGAACGACATCCCCTGCGTGTAAACCTGCGGCTTGCATTCGGGATCGTCACTTTCGTAGTCCGTCAATGTTCCTGCCGTCACGATGATCAGGCTGTGGCCTGGGTGCGAGTGCCACCCGGTACTTCCTCCCGGCTGCCACACGTTGTTCTGCACGTACAGGTCTGACGACCCTTTGGTCTTCTGCATCGAAATCCATACGTTCTTGTCGTCGTCGTGCTTGGTGGTGCCTGGCAGAACGGCATGGTTAAACACGTCGAAAGCACCTAAGGTGCCCTTGGCGAGCGTTGTGCCCACGAACCCGACAGCCGTTGTTGCTTGTACCTTCTTCGCATGGTAGAGAGCCGTGAACACGATCACGGCACTGAAAAACAGCAACCACATCCATCTTTTTTGTCGCATTACATTTCTCCTTAGTTTTTGACATCCCAAGAGCCCACGATTGAACTCAGTCGTTCGCTCAAGACCTGTACGGCTTGCTTTTTGCGCCTCAAATCGCACCCTGAGATACTTCCTTGCGCGTAAGCGCACACTTACCCTTCCGCCTCCGGGCGTCGTGTTTACCGACCTCGCAGGACCGGGTCCCGCACCTTCTTAAGCAGGCGCAGCTTGTAGGTTGAAAACCGACCTTCGTTTTTAGTTAGCCGCGAGTCACGGCAGGACAACCACCTGGCCTGTCATTCCTAGTTCGTCGTGCAAGGCGCAGATGTAGCGGTAGGTTCCGGGACGCGTGAAGGTTACGCGAAACCGCGTGACGCCCGCAGGGGCTTGAGCTACCCCGGTCCGCTCGTGAGGAGCTTGCGCAATGAGTCCGGAGTGCACATTGTCGGTAGTCGAACTGATGAGGGCGTGGCGTGCGCCATCTGGATCCACATATACGTTGGCCGATGGCGGAGTTGAGGGCGAGACGTTCGGCGGCTCCTGACCGAACGTGATGGCGTGGCCACTCACATCCGAGCTGTCCCACTCCACTGTCTCGCCCGCGTGGATTGTGATATTCGGCTGTATGAAGCGCATGACGGACACACTTTGGATCCCGCCTTGCGTAGAGACGAGTCTTCCGGAGCCCGTAACGATCTGGTGGTTGTGCGCATGGCTTCGGGCTTGCGGCTTTCTCGCCGATACCTCTGCGTCGCTGGTGAGCAGGTCGCGCTGTTCCGCGACTGCCTGCCGGTCATAGAAAGCCTGATCGTATGGAAGAGGCTCCGACGGGTCCAGAACGTGCACGATCCCGGTCATGTTCACGTGGACCAGGCAGACTTCCCGGTAATTACCGGGGCTGGGAAATGTGACGGCGTAGGTTGTTCCGACGGTGCCAATGCGACCGCTGTCGACACACGCCGAGCCATCAAAGGTGCTGCCATCCGGCGAAGTACCCGGGCAACCAACCTGGAAGGTCGGGCGTATCTGTCCGGGCGTCAGAAAAGTAACGCTATGCGGCTCCGGTGTCGGGAAAGTCCAGGTGATGCTATCCCCGGCGTGAATCCACATTTCATTCGGAAGAAACGCCAGCGCTTGCACACCCTTATCGGAGCTCTGTGCTCCGACGATCGCGTGCCAGGATTCGGCCTCCGCTGCCTGGGCGAAAACAGTCGCGACACCGAGCAATACCATCCCCATTAGCTTTCTTTGCATATCGCCCTCCTAATTTTCTTGTTGGCGCCGATCCGTGCAAGACGCGCAGACACAATCAAACGTTTTGGTAGGTACGTCAAACAGCAATCTGTAGAATTCCGCCATTTCTGTGCTTTGCTGCTGAATACCGTGCTTTGCCGTAGGGGGAAGCGGGGCTACAATCGGTTCCCGGCTCGCGCGAACCGTGGGCCAAACAAGGGAGGATGATGGGCGAAGCACCTCAGAGCGCGCTGCCGCCTACCCGAACACGCGATGACCGCTTGGAGTCATGGAAGGAAATCGCCGCCTACCTCAACCGGGATGTGACGACGGTCCAGCGCTGGGAGAAGCGGGAGGGGATGCCTGTTCACCGCCACCAGCACGACAAAATTGGGTCCATTTACGCGTTCCGGTCAGAGTTGGACACGTGGACACACAGTCGGAATCTGCCGCAGGCACCAGAGAACGCGGGGAGCCCCTCCCTGCCGAATCCCGCTCTGCCAACGCCGGAATCCACGATCGGGACTTCTCCTAGCCGATGGAAGCTCTCCTTCCCGCCGGCAGTGGTGCTCTCTGTCCTAGTCATCGGCGCAATTCTCTGGCTTCAAAAGACGGAATACTTCTGGCGAAACCCGATCGCCGACGCGCATTTTCAGACTCTCACGGATTTTGATGGGGTCGAGCAGGCCGCTACGATCTCGCGCGATGGTCACTTCGTGGCGTTTCAGTCAGACCGGGACGGCCAGATGGACATCTGGGTTACGCAAATCGGTTCCGGACAATTCCACAATCTGACCCGGGGGAGTGCACGGGACCTCGTGAATCCCTCGCTCCGCGACTTGGGATTCTCGCCGGATGGCTCGTTCGTCACGTTTTGGGCTCGCCAGCAAAACGATGCGAGCGGCATCAGCGTCTGGGCGGTACCCACGCTGGGCGGAGAGCCAAAGCCATATCTTGAGGGTGTAGCCGAGTACGACTGGTCACGCGACGGCTCCCGCCTCACATATCACACCCCCGGCCCCGGAGACCCGCTGTTCGTCTCGAACGGCACCCGGCGAGTGCAAGACAGACCCATCTTCACTGCGCCTACCGGGCTCCACAGTCACTTTCCGTCGTGGTCGCCAGACATGCGCTTCATCTACTTCGTTCAGGGTACGCTTCCAGACAAACTGGACATCTGGCGCATTCGTCCGTCCGGTGGAACTCCGGAACGGATCACGTCACACAACTCACGTGTAACCCATCCGGTCCTGTTGGATCAACGGACATTGTTGTACCTCGCCAGCGACCCCGATGGTTCTGGACCGTGGCTCTACAGCATGGATGTAGAACGCCGCATTCCCCATCGTCTGACCTCTGGCCTTGACCGGTACACGTCGCTCGCCGCCAGCACCGACGCTCGCCACCTGGCTATCACCATTGCGACTCCGAAGCGAACGCTGTGGCGCATGCAGATCGATGGTTCCTCCCATCAGGTCTCGGCGGCCGCTCCAATCTCGCTGACCACCAGCACAGGGTTCTCACCGCGTCTGGGCCCAAATTATCTGCTCTACGCTTCGTCGCAGGGTACACGCGAGAGCATCTCGAAGCTTGCCAACGGAACCGGCACGGAGCTATGGAGCGGTGAGGGAGCACAGATCTTGGGTGGGCCGGCCATTTCACCCGATGGACGATCAGTCGCGTTCTCGCTCCGGCAAAACGGGCGAAACCTTCTGTACGTGATGCAGGCCGACGGTGCGAATGCGCGGGTGGTGACCGATTCACTCGACCTGCAAGGTGCTCCCGCGTGGTCGCGCGACGGCCAATCAATCACGACGGCGGCGCAAGATCACGACATCCCGCATCTCTTCAGTGTGGCCCTCGACGGGCGTCCCCCGATCGCTCTTATTCAGGAATATTCGGTCGACCCAACATGGTCGCCGGACGGCCGTTTCGTGGTTTACTCGGGACCAGACATCGGTACCACGTTTTCGGTGAAAGCCGTTGCCGGCGACGCCACACCGCATCCGCTACCGGCAATGACTCTGACTCGGGGCGCTCGCCACATCGCATTCCTTCCAGGAGGAAAATCTCTCGTGCTCTTACGGGGCGAGATTCAACACAAGAATCTCTGGCTGATCGACCTGGAGACCGGCGCTGAGCGCCAACTGACCAACCTCCCTCCCGACTTTGACATTCGCGACTTCGACATCTCCGCGGATGGCCATGACATTGTTCTTGAAAGAGTACAGGAACGCTCGGACGTGGTGCTGCTCGATCTCCCACGACGATAATCCGCAGTCAGCCGGCCCAGACGGGGCCAAGAATTGACCTGAGGAGCCCATGGACCCTCCTGCGTTGCGCTCATCTTCCCTTTCCGGGTCGCGTGGTTTAAAATCCGTGCGCTTTTTGGGTCCTCGTCAGCGCAGGCGTCTCATCGCACGAAGGAGGCTCCAATGTCCCGCGCATGCAAGCTCTACTCTCTGTTCGTCGTTGCTCTCCTCTCCGTTTTCATGGTCAGCTGCGGCTCCCGTCACGACAGCGACGAGAACTATTACCTTGTCGGCGCGAACATCAAGCTTCCGTACTGGGAAAATGCGGGTGCCGGCCTGTCTGCAGCCGCTTCGCAACTGCAGGTACGGGCGGCGTTCGTCGGTCCTGACACGTACGACGCGAAAGGCGAGAAGGAAACTCTGGATGGCCTCATCGCCAAAAAGCCGGCGGGCATCCTGGTTTCGGTGACCGATCCCGAGGTTTTGCGAGACTCGATTGATCGCGCGATAGCCGCCGGCATTCCGATTCTGACCATCGATTCCGACGCCCCCAAAAGCAAGCGTCTCTTTTTCATCGGGACGAACAATCATCAAGCCGGCTTCATGGGAGGAAAGCGGCTTGCGCAGGAGTTGAAGGGGAAGGGCAGCGTGGTGGTATTTACAATGCCGGAGCAGACCAATCTTGCTGAGCGCCTGCAGGGCTATCGTGACGCGCTGGAAAACTCTCCCGGAATCAAGATCGATCGAGTCGTCGACATCAAGGGCGATCCACGTGTCGCATTCGACACAACCACTGAGATCCTGGGAAAAGAAAAGGACAAGGTGCAAGCCTTCGTTTGCCTCGAGGCGCAATCAGGACAAGAAGTCGCGACGGTTCTGAATAACTACAACGTCCACGATAAGGTCGTCATTGCCATGGACACGGACGCGCCGACCCTGGATTGGGTGCAAAAAGGCGTGATCGCAGCAACCATCTCGCAGAAGGCTTACACCATGGCCTTCGTCGGCTTGCACGCTCTCGACGACCTCTACCACAACAAGCTTTCCAAGCTTGACAATGATTGGTCACGCGACAGCTTCGCGCCGATTCCAGCATTCGTGGACACGGGATCCGTTCTGATCGACAAGAACAACGTCGGGGCCTTTCAGGAGTCGGCTAAGTCCGCAAAAGGAACTTCGAAGTAGTAAATTGCGCATTCTGGCGCGAACGCCGCAACGCATGGGTTTGAGAGTTTGATATCCTAGCTCCATTGTGCGGATGATCTGGTGGTTCGTCGTCCTTGGCTTCAGCAGCCTGCTTGTCGTGGGCGTTGCAATCGCCATCTATTTGCGTATCCGCACGCACTGGCGGATTGCTGGAGCCGCCGCGAAAGAAGGCGGGGAGCATGAACCCGCCGATCATATTTAGTTCTGTCGCTTGACTCGTCCGTCGCAATTCATCTTGGAAGGCATTTATGGATAAATTAGTGGTTCAGTCACTGCATCCCACGCAGGATCGCGTTTTGGAATGGGCAAGACAGGCTGCAATGGTCGTTGGAGCCAGCCTGTTTGTGGCGCTGTGCGCACGCGTTACAGTGCCGTTGCCGGGCAATCCGGTCCCGCTGACTCTTCAGAATTTCGGTGTTCTTGTGGTCGGACTTCTGCTCGGGCCGCGCCGTGCGTTCGCGGCGATGATTCTGTACCTCGCGGGAGGTGCAGGCGGCCTGCCGGTGTTCAACTCTGCAGGTCCGGGGGGAACAGCGCAGTTGTTTGGCCTGACAGGTGGATATCTGTTGGCCTATCCCTTCGTAGCGGGTCTCGCGGGGTTTCTCTTCGAGCGTGGCCGCAAGACATTCGCCCGGGCTGCTGCTGCTGGAATCGTCGCCGAAATACTGCTCTTTGCGATCGGCATAACCTGGCTCGCGATCGCGACGGGTTCCTTCAAGAAGGCGATCTTCTTCGGCCTTTATTGGTTCGTGTTCGCGGAAGTGATCAAGGTGCTGTTGGCAGCGGCCGTGGCAGTCAGAATCAAGCGAGCACCCAGGGTGCAGGCATGAGCCACAGCAGCACCTCGGATACGCTAACATCGCACGCAGGCGAGACGGCGACACGCGAAATCACTGTCGCGCATAGTCCCGACTCCGACGACGCGTTCATGTTCTACGGGCTCGCGACCAACAAGGTGCGTGTCTCCGGCCTGCGTTTCACACACACCCTGTGTGATATCGAAACTCTCAACCGCAAGGCGCAGGAAGGCGTTTACGACGTCACCGCGATTTCCTTTCACGCTTATCCCTATATTCAGGATCATTACGCCCTGCTACCGAGCGGCGGCAGTGTCGGCGACGGCTATGGGCCGATGATCGTGGCGACGCGTGCATTTACACAGACGGAAATCAAAAAGAAGCGCATCGCGATTCCCGGCAAGCTGACCACGGCGTACCTCGCGCTGAAGCTTTTCTCTCCAGGCATTGAGGTAGAGGTCGTACCGTTCGACCAGATCATCCCGCAGGTGCTCGAGGGGAAATACGAAGCCGGCCTGATCATTCACGAAGGCCAGTTGACCTATGCCAAGTCCGGTCTCCACCGCATCGTGGATCTCGGCAAGTGGTGGCAGAAGGTTACGGGACTTCCGTTGCCCCTGGGGGGGAACGCGATTCGACGCGCTCTTGGACCGCAACTCATGCTCAGCGTTGGCACGGCCCTGCGCGACAGCATTCAATACGCGCTCGATCATCGCGACGAAGCACTGGCTTATGCGATGCAGTTCGCGCGCGACCTCGATTCGCAGCTCGCCGATAAGTTCGTGGGAATGTATGTGAATGATCGGACGCTGGATTACGGTCCCGATGGGCGTGAAGCCGTTCGTCGCCTGCTCGACATGGGACACAAGGCCGGCATCATTCCGCACCCGGCGAAAGTTGAATTCGTAGGATAGCGTGGAGCGACGGGCGTCCTCGCCCGTCCAAGAGGTATGTAGCGCCACGTCTCGCCGGTTGCCCAGCAGGCATCCTACCCGCCGAGCGGAAGAAATCGCACTACTTCACAACCCGCTTGAACGAATACACGGGGTCGATGTCTACGGGGATATCGGCGGTCTTTTTCTGTAGCGCGGTCTTCATCTCGTCGGACATCTTGTCATACTTCGCGAACCAGTTTTCCCCGCGCTGGCGGTCGCCCATCGCTTCGATCTCCAGCAACTCCTTGGCAAGGTCCGCGATGACGCCGGGTATCTTTTCGTAATCGATGGCATACCGTCCTGACGATTCGCGAGTCACGGCGCCGCGCTCAATCAGGTAGTTGAGTTCCATCATCTCGGCCTGCCCGTGGGCCTCAGCCACACCGAAGCGGATCGTGCGGAACATTCCGCCTACATACGACGCGTAAAACTCTTCCAGTTTGTCCTTGGGCAGCGCTTCATGATCGATCAGCCATTTCAGCCCGAACATGCCGACAACATCGGCTTTGGCCTCTTCAAGTCCGCTGTACATGGGACCAATGGCTTCGCGGATCGGCATCTTCCCGTTCGCCGTTCTCGAGTAGGCCGGCCCCAATCCGTGCGCGATCTCGTGCATAATCGTGCCCAGCAGATATCCTTCGCCCGACACCTTCGCCGCCTGCTCGGATCGCAGCATCTGCCGCGCCACCGGGATGATCACGTAATTCACACGCGCATCCATGAAGTTCTTGAAGAAAATCTTCTTGCTTCCCTTCTGTTCATGTACGCGCGGATCATTGGGAAGATTGTCGGCAACCGCCTGGTAGCCGTGGGTGAGATCGCCGGAGCGAAAGGGCGCGTCCATCACTTCCATCGGAGTTTCCAGTCCCTGCTTCGAAGGTCGGTCTTCGGCGGGCAGCGGCAACGCATCCTGGATCTGAGAAACGTACTGCTGGAACATCCCGAGCTTCTTGCTCTCTTTTTCGTTCCGTACCAAGACCGAAGCGCCGTAAGTTCCCTTCACGCCCAGCAGATCGTCGTCGTACGTTTCGTAGGGTGCAAAAATGATGTCGAACTTCGGGTTCTTCAGATCCAGCCACGCCAGATCGCTCTGGAAGTAATCGTCGTTCAGCAGCGCGTCCGCGCGGAGGCGAAGGAAATTCGCGAATGCAGGTTCCGGGCTTAGTTCTGCCGCGTCGCGCAAGGCTTTCGCCGCGGGTTCGAGGAACGACCGGTACGCGATGTGATATGGAATCACTTCGAGTTGGTCCCCATGCCAACGCAGCAAGGTCGTCGAGCTGTAGACTCCGGCCTTCTTGTCGGGGTGTTCTTTGACGTACTTCTCCACTTGTTCGCGGGTCAAGCTCTGCGGATAGAAGCCTCGCCCCGGCGGCATCGGATCTTTTCCGACAAACGGCTTGTTGTTGTCGATCAGATCGAAACGCGACGCGTTGATCCACAGAAAACGCCGCAGCAGAATGTTGCGCTCATTCTTGCTGCCAGCGAGCGATTGATAAAGCTGCAACGCCTCGGGATCGTTCTGGCGCCAGAAAATGCTCTCCAGCAACTGGCACGCATCTACCAACTTGCCGACCATCTTGCGCTCGTTGACGGTCAGCCCTGTGGTCTGAAACGTCATTTGCACAGAACGAAACTTGGCCACGCGCTTGGCGAGATCGGGGACAACCTTGACGGTGGCCGGATCCGTGGTCTTTGCGGCCGAACCTACCATGCTTCGTTTTTTCTGGGCGGTACTCGTGATCGGCATGAGCAGAAGAAAGAAGAAAAAAATAAACACGACTGTGCGGTGAACTCTCAGCATCGTCATGAAATTTCTGATTCTAGCAGAGGGACGCTGATAGAAATCGCGTGCCGGCTCGCGCATCCACAGAAAGAACCTTTATCATGAAAACAGGATGGCAGGCACGGCAAATTCAAACGGGGCACAGACCCTGCTGATCGACGCTGACGACACACTCTGGGAGAACAACATCTATTTCGAGCGGGCGATCGCGAAGTTCATCTCGTTCTTGAATCATCATACGTACACGCCCGAGCAGGTACGCGAAATCCTCAACGACGTGGAGCGCGAAAACATCGTGACCCATGGATATGGTCTGCACAGCTTTGCTCACGCGCTGGTGGGGACCTTTGAGCGGCTTTCCGTGGAACCTGTGACTCCCGAACTGCACGCCCGCATCCACGCAATCGCACACACGATTGCCGATCACCCGGTTGAGTTCTTGCCCGAGGTTCCAGCAACGCTGCAGCATTTGTCGGCCCGTCATCACCTGATCATGATGACCAAGGGCGCTTTCGCGGAGCAGACCGGGAAAGTCGAGCGCTCTGGACTCAAGGATTATTTCGCCGCTATCGAGATCGTCGCCGAAAAAGACGAAGGCACCTACCGCTCGGTCGTCGCCAAATATGATCTCGCCGGCGATGCGACCTGGATGATCGGGAACAGTCCCAGATCCGACATCAACCCTGCACTTGCCATCGGACTAAACGCCGTCTTCATCCCACATGGCAATACGTGGGTCCTCGAACACGATGAAGTCGCCGCACCAACGCCGCCAAGCCGCTTGTTGACGATCGAAAAGTTCAGCGACCTCCGCGAACACTTCTAGGGGAAGGCGCCGAGCTGGCAACTGAAGACGTTCTCCTCTGAATGCATGAGATTCATTGACGACTGAGGACCGGCGACTGCTTTCCGGCACCACACTTACCAACAACGCCATATCCGCGCATTTTTCTTGCATGGTAATCTCAAATTGCTCTGGTTTTTCGCTGCCTGCACATTGGCAGTGCCAAAAAACAATTTCCGTCGTCTGTTGCGCACGGTAGAGGCGCTGTCGGACCTCGGTCCTGAGCTGACGGCTGAGCGCGACTTCGCCCAGTCGGCGCAACTCATGCTCGGCGCGCTCATGGAAGCCGCTGGTGCGCGGGAAGGTGCTCTGTTCACCTTCAGTGATAAACCGTCCCTGTTATCTTCTGCCGCGTCCCGCGGATTCGCGCTCATTCCGGAACCAGCCGTCATCCCGCTGCTTCCGCGGCATGTGCATGCACTCACGGCGGCGCGCGGCCCGGTCGTCCTGAACGAAACCACGTACGACGTCTTTTTCAGTTCCAACGGAAATGTCGCTCCCGAACTTTTTAAGTGCATCGTGCCACTGAAGGCTGGAGGGAAAGTCGCAGGCCTGCTTGCGCTCGGACGCCGCGAAGGTGACGCCCTCTACGAAGACGAGGAACTCGACTCCCTTAGCTTGCTCTGCAGCTATGTCGCGCTCGCCGTGCAGAACCACAATCTCACGCAAACGCTAAGCCAGCGCGTCTCCGAGAATCTGAAGTTGCTCGCATCCCTGCACGGCTTCTACGACAACGCACTCGAAGCTTTCGCCACGGCGATCGATGTCAAGCACGTCAATATTCATGGCCACTCTCTGCGTGTCGCGCGCTATGCCGCCGCGATCGGCGAGGCCATGGGACTCGACGCCAACGAAGTGGCCGCCCTACGTTCCGCAGGATACCTGCACGACATCGGCAAGGTCGCTGTTGATAAAGCTTTGTTTGGAAAACCGAGCGCGCTCGATCCCGACGAATTTCGCGCCATGGCCGATCACACCGTCGTTGGTCACCAGATCGTTAGCGGCATCCAGTTCCCCTGGCCGAAAATTCCCGAAATCGTTCGCTGGCATCACGAACGCGGGGACGGAAGCGGATACCCCGACGGCCTGCACATGGACGAACTGCCCTTGTCCGCACGCATCATCGGTCTTGCTGATACGTTCGACGCCATGACCAGCGCGCGCCCATATCGCGAACCGCTCTCGGTCGGCGGAACTCTGAGCGAAATCGTCCACCTCGCACCCCTGAAATATGATCCTGCTGCCGTCCAAGGCTTGCTGATTCAGATTCGACGGGACTCCGTCGGCAGCCATCGTACGCCGTTGCTCGAAGACCGCATGGCTATCAACATTGCACCTGCCGATATCGATCAGCTTGCAGCGAACCTGCAGCACAGGCTGACACGCGGACGAGTAGTTTCGCTGCCCCCTTCGCAACCTATTGATTCCTAAGGTTCTAAGCTGGCCCTTCTTGAGCAACTTTTCCCTGTGCTCGGGTTCATAATCTAGAGACCGCATTCCGTCGTGGTGGGTTCCGAGCATGCTCGTTCAGCGCAGACGTCTTCTCCTTGTCGTCGCTTGGCTGGCCTCCAGTTTATTGAGCCTTGCCGTAGCCGCCCACGCCTGGAAAAAAGACAAGAAGATCGCCGCTGCGGCGCAGATGGACGCTCATACGCAAGCCTTGCACGCATTGCAGCGGCTGACGTTTGGCCCGCGCCCTGGCGACATCGAGCGCGTCACGGCCATGGGCCTCGATAGGTGGATCGACCAGCAACTGCACCCCGACCACATCGACGACAGTGCCGTTGAGGCTCGTCTCGCGCCCTTCCGCACGCTGCACATGGACACGAAGGAGATGGTGGAGAACTTTCCTCCCGGTCCCGTGATCCGCGCCGTGATGGAAGGCAAGAAACCGATGCCGTCCGATCCGGTAAAGCGCGCGATCTACCAGGCCCAGATCGAACGGATTCAGGAACGGGAAGAACGGAAGCAAGAAAAGGCGGGGGATAACCCGGCGACCAGTGCGCCGCAGCCTGCCGCGGCATCACAGGCAGCAACAACAGCGCCAGTGCAGAATGCGCAATCGGCGCCGAGCCCGTTGGGCGACAACTCAACGCTTCCCGCCACGAACACGAACGAAGCGACAGCCACAGCGGCAGATCATTCGCCTGCGGACGACCGCAAGGCTCAGCGCCGCGAAGACAAGCTGTACGCCGACTTGAAAGCTGAAGAACTGCTCGACAAGCCTCCGGACGAGCGCATGAAAGAAGTGCTGCAGATGTCGCCGGAAGAACAGCTTACGCTCTCGGGTTCTTTGAGGAGTCCAAAGGGTGATCAATTCCTGGAAGGCATGAATCCCAAGCAGAAGGAGGCCATGCTCGCGCTCAACAATCCCGAGCAGGTCGTTGGCGACGAGCTTATGCAAGCCAAGCTGCTACGCGCCATCTACAGCGAGCGCCAGCTTGACGAAGTGATGACCGACTTCTGGTTCAACCACTTCAACGTTTTTATCGGCAAAGGCGCCGACCGATACATGGTGACCAGCTACGAGCGCGAAGTCATCCGGCCACACGCCCTGGGAAAATTTGAAGACCTGCTCGTGGCCACCGCGAAGAGTCCTGCGATGCTCTTCTATCTCGACAATTGGCTGAGCGTCGGCCCCGATTCCGATATTGCACGCGGAATTCGCCGATATCCGAATCGGCCGTACCGTCGCCGTTTTCCGCCGCCTCCGAATCAGGCCAAAGGCAAGAAGCGCAATGGAGGCCTCAACGAGAATTATGGCCGTGAGTTGATGGAACTGCACACGCTCGGCGTGAACGGTGGCTACACCCAACAGGACGTGACCGAAGTGGCGAAGGTGCTCACGGGTTGGACCATCGATCAGCCACAAAAGGGCGGGGGCTTCAAGTACGAAGAGCGCATGCACGAGCCGGGAACAAAAATCGTGCTCGGGCACAAGATCAAGGACCGAGGAGAGAAGGAAGGGATGGAGGTGCTGCACATTCTCGCGCACCATCCGTCCACGGCCCATTTCATTTCGACCAAACTGGCGATGCGCTTCGTCTCGGACGATCCGCCGCCAGCGCTGGTCGATCGCATGGCCCAGACTTTCCTCAAGAAGAATGGCGACATTCGTGAAGTGCTCACGACCATGTTGAAATCACCAGAATTCTGGAGCGAAAGCGCTTACCGTGCCAAGGTAAAAACGCCGCTGGAATTCGTTGTCTCGTCTGCCCGCGCCACCGGTGCCGATGTCACTGATGCCTTGCCCCTCGCCCGTCAGCTGAATCAATTGGGAATGCCGCTGTACGGTATGCAGCCGCCCACTGGCTACTCGATGAAAGAAGAATCGTGGGTGAATTCGTCGGCGCTGCTCGGCCGGATGAATTTTTCAGTGGCGCTGATGTCGGGGAAAATCCGGGGGGTCGAGGTGGACACGAATCGTCTCGTGACCTCAGATCCCTCTGCTGCCTCTCAACCAGATTCCGCGCAAGCTCTTGCGGCACTTGAGAGCTCGTTGCTGGCCGGCACAGTATCCAAACAGACGCACGACGCGATTCTTGCCGAATTGCAGAACCAGGCGGCTGCATCATCGAATGTGAAAG
>Ga0210397_10001859_pt1 | contig 13428 bp, 13 predicted proteins | sample IncBWH2OmetaG_FD_160126 | JGI IMG/M metagenome (GOLD analysis project Ga0210397, IMG submission 160126) | Forest soil microbial communities from Barre Woods Harvard Forest LTER site, Petersham, Massachusetts, United States - Inc-BW-H-2-O ...
CAGCGCATCCCGCGCGAGAAGCTGCCGCTGATGATGGAGTTCGAGGCCGACCGCATGACCGGCCTGATCCTCAAGGACGAGAACGTGCTGCCCGAGCGCGACGTCGTGCTCGAGGAATACAATATGCGCGTTGCGAACAATCCGGAGGCGCGGCTGAACGAGCAGATCATGGCCGCGCTCTATCTCAATAACCCCTATCACCGCCCGGTGATCGGCTGGCATCATGAGATCGAGAAGCTGAACCGCGAGGATGCGCTCGCCTTCTATCACCGCTTCTATGCGCCCAATAACGCGATCCTGGTGATCGCCGGCGACACCGACGTCAACGAGGTGCGCCCGCTGGTCGAGAAGAACTTCGGAGCGATCCCGTCGCAGCCCGATATCCCGGCCAAGCGCATCCGCCCGCAGGAGCCGGAGCAGGTCGCCCCGCGCACCGTGACGCTGGCCGACCCCCATGTCGAGCAGCCCGCGATGAAGCGCTATTATCTCGTGCCGTCGGCGACGACTGCGGCGGCCGGCGAGAGCCCGGCGCTCGACGTGCTCTCGCAATTGATGGGCGGCGGCAGCAACTCCTATCTCTACCGCGCGCTCGTGGTCGACAAGCCGCTCGCGGTCGCTGCCAGCGCCGCTTATCAGGGCACCGCGCTCGATCCCTCGCAATTCTCGATCTCGGTGGCGCCGCAGCCCGGCGTCGAGTTTTCGCAGGTCGAGCAGGTGGTCGATAATGTGATCGCGGACATCGTGAAGAATCCGATCCGCGCCGAAGACCTCGAGCGGGTGAAGACGCAATTGATCGCGGAGGCGATCTACGCCCAGGACAACCAGGCGACCATGGCCCGCTGGTATGGCGGGGCCCTCACCACGGGGTTGAGCATCGAGGACATCCGAAGCTGGCCGGACCGCATTCGTGCGGTTACCGCCGAGGAGGTCCGCGCCGTGGCGCAGAAATGGCTGGACAAGAAGCGCTCGGTGACGGGCTATCTGATCAAGGACACCACGCCCAAGCGCGAGGAGAAGCGTTCGTGAACCATCTGACCCACTTCACGCGGCGCTCGGCTCTCGCCCTCACCGCTTCGCTCGCCTTCGCGCTGACCTTGCCGACGCCGTCCATGGCCTCGACAAAAATCCAGCATCTGATCTCGCCCGGCGGCATCGAGGCCTGGTTCGTGCAGGATGCGACCGTGCCCTTGATTGCGATGGAATATGCCTTTGGCGGCGGCGCCTCGCAGGACCCCGCCGACAAGCCCGGCGTCGGCAATTTGGTCGCGAGCACGATCGACGAAGGCTCCGGCGACCTCGATTCCAAGAGCTTCCATGAGCGGCTCGATCGCCGTGCCATCGAGCTCAGCTTCAGCGTCACGCGCGACAACTTCCGCGGCAGCTTGCGCATGCTCAAAGACAACAAGGACGAGGCCTTCGACCTCCTCCATTTGTCCCTCACCTCGGCGCATCTTGCGAATGAGGACGTCGAACGCATCCGCTCGCAGATCATCTCGGGGCTGCATCGCGACACCACCAACCCCAACGCGCTCTCGAGCCGCAAATTCCTCGAAGTCGCCTTTCCCGGCCATCCCTACGGCCGGCCGGGAACGGGCACGCTGGAAAGCGTTCCGAACATCACCGTCGCCGACATGCGTGACTACATCAAGCGCGTGATCGCCAGGGATACGCTGAAGATCGCCGTGGTCGGCGACGTCGATCCGGCAACCCTCGGCAAGCTGCTCGACAAGACCTTTGGCGACCTGCCGGCGAAATCCAACCTCACGCCGGTACCCGATGTGACGGCGACCGCGCCGCCGCAGCGTTCCTTCGTGCCGCTCGACGTGCCGCAGACCACCATCACCTTCGGCGGTCCCGGCGTCCTGCGCCACGACCCGAAGTTCATGGCGGCCTATATCGACAACCACATCCTGGGCGGCGGCGGGTCGTCGTCGCGGCTCTATCGCGAAGTCCGCGAGAAGCGTGGGCTCGCCTATTCCGTGTTCCAATCGCTGCTCTGGATGGATCACTCGGCGCTGGTCATCGGCAATACCGGCACCCGCGCCGACCGCGCCGGCGACAGCATCGATGCCATCGACAAGGAAGTGCGCCAATTTGCCGAGGAAGGCCCGACGCAGCAGGAGCTGGACGAGGCGAAATCCTATCTGAAGGGCTCGCAGATGCTGCAGCTCGACACCTCCTCCAAGCTCGCCGGCGCGCTGCTGCAATACCAGCTCGACAAGCTGCCGATCGACTATCTCGACAAGCGCGCCGGCATCATCGATGCGGTGACGCTGGATGACGCCAAGCAGGCCGCGAAACGGCTGTGGGGCAAGGGCCTCTTGACGGTGGTCGTCGGCCGCGAGCCGCAGGCCGCCGCGCAGTCGACCGCCGCGCCCGGCACCCCACCGCCGCCCAAGGCGAACTAAAATTCCTCGCTTTTCTTCGTCATGGCCGGGCTTGTCCCGGCCATGATCGTTTTTGGTATACAGTTCCAAGACGTGGATGCCCGGGACAAGCCCGGGCATGACGACATTTATTGAATTGGCCAGTACCCATGCTGCGGATTTCCCGCGACCTCATCATCGACGAAAACGACATCGAGATCGCCTTTGTCCGCGCCTCCGGTCCGGGCGGGCAGAACGTCAACAAGGTCTCGACTGCCGCCCAGCTTCGCTTCGACACCAACAAGATCACGTTGCCGGCCGATGCCTCGATGCGGCTGCAACGGCTGGCCGGCAGCCGCATGACCAAGGACGGCGTGATCGTGATCCAGGCCTATCGCTTCCGCAGCCAGGACATGAACCGGGCTGACGCGATCGAACGGCTGGTCGACATGCTGGAAAAGGCCATGGTGCGTCCCACCCCGCGCCGGCCGACCAAGCCGACCTTCGGCTCGAAGCAGCGCCGGCTCGAAGGCAAAAAGCGCCGCAGCGACATCAAGTCCCACCGCGGCACGCGCGGCTTCGACGATTAGGTCAGCCTGGCCGACCTGCTTTCGCTCGCCACGCTGATGGCAGCGTTTGTTCTCACGCGAAACAGCCCGCTACTACCACCGCCTTGCCGGCGCCTCCTAGAGTTCGCCGACGCCAACGGTGATACATATGACAAAGCTGCGCGGGACACGTGGCATCGGCCTTGCAGTCAGGCTTGCAATCGGGCTCGCAATCGGACTTGGCTTTTGCGGCGCGATGCTTGTGGCACGGGCGGCAACGGCACAGATGCCGTTGCCCGAAGCGAGGCGGCCGGATGGTCCGACGCTGTTCAAGCAGCAATGCGCGACCTGCCATACCAATAATCTGACCGACCCGGTCCGGCAGGGGCCATCGCTATTCGGTGTGATCGGCCGGCGCGCAGGCTCGGTCGACGGATTTCATTATTCGGCGGGCTTCGCCAAGGCCGATTTCGTCTGGGACGACGCCAGGCTCGACGCCTGGATCACCAATCCGCAGGCCATGATTCCCGGCGCCGTGATGGCGTACCGGCAGGCCAAGCCCGAAACCCGTGCGGCCATCATCACCTATCTGAGGGAGCTGCACTGAATGGCCAAACCCGTTCATTCGATGATCCGCGTGTTCGATGAGGCGAAATCGCTCGACTACTACAAGCGCGCCTTCGGGCTCGAAATCGCCGACCATCTCAAATTTCCGGATTTCGCGCTGATCTATCTGCGCCATCCGTCCTCGCCCTTCGAGGTCGAGCTGACCGTGAATTTCGATCGCAAGGAACCCTATGCGCTCGGCGACGGCTACGGCCATCTCGCCGTCGTCGTCGACGATGTCGATGCAGAACATCAGAGGTTCGAGCAGGAAAAACTGTCGCCGGGACCGCTGCGCGACTTCAAGCACGACGGCAAGACGCTGGCGCGCTTTTTCTTCGCCACCGATCCCGACGGCTACAAGATCGAGGTGATCCAGCGAGGCGGACGCTTCGGTTGATCATCAACAGACAAAAAACGAAAACGGAGGAAACCATGAGAGAAGTTGATCGCAGGAGCAAATATGACCGCCGTGTCTTCCTGAAGGGCGCGGCAACCGCAGTCCCGGTGGCTGCTGTCGCAACAAGCACGGGTGTCGGGATCACCGACGCCTGGGCGGACGACGCCACCGCGTTGTCGCCCGCAACCATGAAGACGTTGGTGAAGGTCGCGCGAGACATCTAGCCGCACGACATGCTGGTCGACAGCTATTACATCACCGCCGTCAAGCCGTGGGACGGCAAGGCGGCGAAAGACCCGGCGGTGAAGGCGATGATCGAAGGCGGTGTCGCACGCCTCGACCAGGACGCCCGCGACCAGCACAAGGTGCCTTACGCCGAAGTCGCCTGGGAAGCCGACCGCGTAAAACTGCTGCAAGGTATCGAGCAGACCGACTTCTTCGGCAAGATCCGTGGCGATCTCATCGTCTCGCTCTACAACCAGAAAGAGGTGTGGCCGAAATTCGGCTACGAGGGCTCCTCCGCCGAGCATGGCGGCTACATCAAGCGCGGCTTCGCCGATATCGACTGGCTCCCGAAGGTCTGAGAGGGAGGGAAATCACATGGCAAAATTCGATCAGAATGACTCGGGCGTGGTTGTCATCATCGGCTCCGGCGCCGGCGGCGGAACGCTTGGCAACGAGCTCGCGCAAAAGGGCGTCAAGGTCGTGATCCTCGAGGCGGGCCCACGCATCGAGAACCAGGACTTCATCAACGACGAATGGGACAGTTTCACCCAGCTCGCCTGGAAGGACGCGCGCACCACATCAGGGAGTTGGCAAGTCTCCAAGGATTTCGCCACGCTTCCAGCGTGGATCGTCAAGGCGGTGGGCGGCTCGACCGTGCACTGGGCCGGCGCGTCGCTGCGCTTCGACGAGCACGAGTTCAGGGTCAAGAGCACCTATGGCGCCATGCCCGGCGCCAACCTGCTGGACTGGCCGATCACACTGGCCGAGATGGAGCCCTGGTACGCCAAGGCCGAGGACAAGATGGGCGTGACCCGCACCAACGGCATTCCCGGCCTGCCCGGCAACAACAATTTCAGGGTGCTGGAAGCCGGCGCCAGGAAGCTCGGCTACAAGGAAGTCCACACCGGGCGCATGGCCATCAACAGCGAGCCGCGTGATGGGCGCGGCTCCTGCCTGCAGATCGGCTTCTGCTTCCAGGGCTGCAAATCCGGCGCGAAATGGTCGACGCTCTACACCGAGATCCCGAAGGGCGAAGCGACCGGCAATCTCGAAGTGCGTCCCGACAGCATGGTGATCAAGGTCGAGCACGATGCGAGCGGCAAGGTAACCGGCGTGGTCTACGCTGATGCCAACGGCGCGATGCAGCGCCAGAAGGCGCGCTTGGTCGCGGTTGCCGGCAATTCGATCGAGAGCCCGCGGCTCTTGCTCAATAGCGCCTCCAACATGTTCCCCGATGGCCTCGCCAATTCATCGGGCCAGGTCGGACGCAATTACATGCGGCACATGACCGGCAGCGTCTACGCGTCGTTCGAGAAATCGGTCCACATGTATCGCGGCACCACCATGGCCGGCATCATCCGCGACGAGGCGGCGAACAATCCGAAGCGCGGCTTTGTCGGCGGCTATGAGATGGAAACGCTCTCGCTCGGCCTGCCCTTCATGGCGGCGTTCCTCAAGCCGGGCGCGTGGGGACGGCCGTTCACGGCGGCGATGGAGACCTATCCGCAGATGGCCGGCATGTGGCTGGTCGGCGAGGACATGCCGCAGGAGACCAACCGCATCACGCTTGATCCCAAGGTCAAGGACAAGAACGGCATGCCGGTCGCCAGCGTGCATTTCGACGACCATCCCAACGATGTCGCGATGCGCGATCATGCCTACAAGCAGGGTTCCGCAGTCTATGAGGCGGTCGGCGCCACCGTCACCTATCCGACGCCGCCCTATCCGAGCACCCATAATATGGGCACCAATCGCATGAGCGAAAAGCCGCGCGACGGCGTGGTGAACAAGTATGGCCAGACCCACGACATCAAGAACCTGTTCGTGTCCGACGGCAGCCAGTTCACCAGCGGCGCGGCCTGCAATCCGACGCTGACCATCGTCTCACTGGCGATCCGACAGGCGGACTACATCGCAGGCGCCATGCAGAAGAAGGAGATTTAACTCCACTCTACTCCCTCTCCCCGTTCTCACGGGGAGAGGTGAAGTGGCGGGGGGCTACTCCGCCGCATCCAGGATCGCAGCGCCGCGCCGGAACTCCGGCACTGCGGCTGCGGCCGCGCTCTTGGCGCGGTAAATCAGGCAGGAACAGCGCAACAGTGAGGCGAAATTGTTGACCTCGCCGTGATGATCCAGCACTTCGTTGTGCAGCGTGGTGAGGAACTTCGCGAGGGTCATGCCCTCTTTCGCCGCGATCTCCTCCAGGGTATCCCAAAACGACATTTCGAGCCGGATCGAGGTGCAATGACCACCCATCCGCAGCGATCGGGTCTGCGATTCATAGTCGCGTTGCGGCTGGTGCGCGAACAAAGAGCACATATGACGTCCTCCCGCGGGATTTATAATTTTTCCAAACCCTATACCTGCGCTTGCGAACCCACAATCCCGCGCAGGACGTCCCGAATGTCGGGCTGCGGCCACTCCGGCGCTATCGCGAGATCGGGGATAATCGCAGCGATGCCCCATGCATTTGGCCCCGTGCCGGCCTAAAATACCGGCCAGATCACTAATCCATCCAGCCGAACCAAACGCATGCCCGTCCGCCAGCTCCCCGAACAGGTCGTCAACCGCATCGCCGCCGGCGAAGTGGTCGAGCGTCCCGCGAGCGTGGTCAAGGAACTCGTGGAGAACGCGATCGACGCCGGCGCGAGCCGTGTCGACATCTTCACCGATGGCGGCGGCCGGCGGAAGATCGTGATCACCGATGACGGCGGCGGCATGACCGCGGACGATCTCGCACTCGCGGTCGACCGCCACGCCACCTCGAAGCTGGACGACGAGGACCTGCTGCAGATCAAGACGCTCGGGTTCCGCGGCGAGGCGCTGCCCTCGATCGGCGCGGTGGCGAAGCTTTCCATCGCGACGCGCCATGCCGGCGAGCCGCATGCCTGGCAGCTCTCCGTCGAAGGCGGCGCAAAGGGCGACGTCATGCCGGCGGCGCTTGGCCACGGCACCCGCGTCGAGGTTGCCGATCTCTTTCACGCCACGCCGGCGCGGCTGAAATTTTTGAAGACCGACCGCACCGAGGCCGAGGCGATCCGCGAGACCGTCCGACGCCTTGCGATGGCGCGGCCCGATATCGCCTTTACGCTTGCCGGCGAAGAGCGCGCGCCCGTCACCTGGGCGGCTGCTTTGCCGGGCGCGCCGGGCCAGCTCACGCGTCTCGGCGATATCCTTGGTGCCGACTTCCGCGCCAACGCCATCGCGGTGCGCAGCGAGCGCGAAAGCGTCGTGGTGGAGGGTTTTGCCGCAGCACCTTCGCTGACACGGGCGAATGCGCTCGGGCAATATCTCTTCGTCAACGGTCGTCCTGTGCGCGACAAGCTGATCCTCGGCGCGGTGCGCGCGGCTTACGCCGACTATCTGCCGCGTGACCGCCATCCGGTGGTGGCGCTGTTCGTCACGCTCTCGCCGCGCGAGGTCGATGCCAATGTGCATCCGGCGAAAACGGAAGTGCGCTTCCGCAACGCCGGCCTCGTCCGCGCGCTGATCGTGCATGCGCTGAAAGAGGGGCTCGCGCGCGAAGGCAAGCGCACCGCGGCCAATAGCGGCGATGCGGCGATCGCCTCGTTCCGCCCGGCCTTTGCGCCGCGCCCGAACAATTGGGACTGGCGGCGCTCGCCGTCCTATCCCGTCGGCCCGGCGTCGTTTGCGGCGACTGCGCTCGCCGAACAGGACCAGGCGGCCTTCGATGTCGGCGCGCCCACCGCCGATGTGCGCTTCGAGGCGCAGCCGGCCGGCGACCTCCTCGACCGGCCGCTCGGCGCGGCGCGCACGCAGATCCACGAGACCTATATCGTCTCGCAAACGCGCGACGGCCTCGTCATCGTCGACCAGCACGCCGCGCATGAACGCATCGTCTATGAGCGGCTCAAAGCCTCGCTCGCCCGGAATGGCGTACAGCGGCAAATCCTCTTGATCCCCGAGATCGTCGAGCTCGATGAAGCAACCGTCGAGCGCCTGCTGACGCGCACCGAGGAGCTGGCGTCGTTCGGGCTTGCGATCGAGTCCTTCGGCCCCGGCGCGGTTGCGGTGCGCGAGACGCCCTCGCTGCTCGGCAAGACCGATGCCGGCAGCCTCCTGCGCGACCTTGCCGAGCACATGGAAGAATGGGACGAGGCGCTGCCGCTGGAACGCCGCCTGATGCACGTCGCCGCCACCATGGCCTGCCACGGCTCGGTGCGTGCGGGGCGTAGGCTCAAGCCGGAAGAAATGAACGCGCTGCTGCGCGAAATGGAAGACACCCCGAACTCCGGCCAGTGCAATCACGGCCGCCCGACCTATGTCGAGCTGAAGCTCGCCGATGTGGAGAAGCTGTTCGGGAGAAGGTGAGTATTACTGTCGTCCTGGACAAGCGAAGCGCGATCCAGGACCCATTACCACCACCGGATATTGTCAAGCACGCCGGTGGCTCATCGAGTTCATCAACGTCCACTGGTGGTAATGGGTCCTGGCTTTCGCCAGGACGACAGCGTTGATTGCAGCTAGGTCGCCTGCAAAAACACAAACTCCGTATCGTCATATGCGCGCCGCTCCAGCTCCTCATAGCCGTCGGGTGCTGCGAAGGCAGCCGACTTCGCCTCCTCCACCACGAGCAGTGCGTTCGGCTTGAGCCAGCCGCCATTGCGCAACGACGCGAGCGCTTTCTCCGCGAGTCCCTTGCCATACGGCGGATCGAGGAACACCAGCGAAAACGGCTCCATGGGATGGGCGGGGCCGAGATCGGTCGCATCACGCCGATAGACTTTGGTCACGCCGCCGAGCGCCAGCGCCTCGACGTTGTTGCGCAACAACGCGCGCGCCTCGGCGCCATTGTCGACGAACAGCGTAAACACCGCGCCGCGCGAGATCGCCTCGATGCCGAGCGCGCCGGTGCCGGCAAAGAGATCGAGCACGCGCGCGTCCTGAAACGGGTCGTCATAGGCATGGACGAGAATGTTGAACACAGACTCGCGCAGCCGATCCGCGGTCGGGCGGATGTCCTGCGAAGCGGGCGCGACGATATTGCGGCCCTTCAATTCTCCGCCGACAACACGCATCGACTACTCATCCCGCGGCTTCAGATCGCGCTTGCCGTGATAGCCGCGCTTCGGACGCCGCGGCGGGCCGTACCCGGCGTTCGCCTCCTCGTTGCGTTCGCGCGCTTCCGCACTGCCGGAGCGCTGCACCAGCACGCGGCGGCCCTTGCGGTCGCTGACCAGCGCGCTCTTGCCCGAAGGCTTGAACGGCTTCTTGGCGCGCGGCGCTTCATCCGCATCGTCGGCCTCGTGCTGCTCCGGACGCGCGAATTCGCAGCCAGCCTGCGCGATCACCTTCTCACCGAGTTGATCGCGCAGCACGCGCGTCCTGACTTCCTCGACCTTGCCTTCCTCGACCTCGCCGAGCTGGAACGGGCCGTAGGAAATGCGGATCAACCGGTTCACCTCGAGGCCGAGATGCGCCATGACGTTGCGTACCTCACGATTCTTGCCTTCGCGGATCGCAAACACCAGCCAGACGTTGGCGCCTTGATCGCGCTCCAGGGTCGCATCGATCGGGCCGTATTTGACGCCATCGACCTCGATGCCGTTCTTTAGCTCATCAAGCTGCGCCTGCGTGATCTCGCCATGGGCGCGCACACGATAGCGGCGGAGCCAGCCGGTATCCGGCAATTCCAGCACGCGTGCGAGGCCGCCATCATTGGTTAGCAGCAACAAGCCTTCAGTGTTGAAGTCGAGCCGGCCGATCGAGATCAGCCGCGGCAGCCCCTCGGGGAGATTGTCGAACACGGTCGGCCGCCCTTCAGGGTCGGCATGCGTGGTCATCAGCCCCTTCGGCTTGTGATAGAGGAACAGCCGCGTGCGCTCGCGCGCCGGCAACGGCTTGCCGTCGACCGCGACCACGTCATTGGCGGTGACGTCGAGCGCCGGCGAATTGATCAGGCGGCCGTTGACGGTGACCCGGCCGGCCGTGACCATCTCCTCGGCGTCGCGGCGCGAGGCCAGACCGGCGCGCGCCAGTACCTTGGCAATACGCTCGCCGGTCTTCTTCGGCTTCGGCTCAGGGCGCGGGCGATTCTCGAAATCGGGCCGCTCGCGATAGGCGCCGCGGCCGCCAAAGGCCGGACGCTTTGCAAAAACCTGGCCGTCGTCCTCGTTATCGCGGCGCGGACGGTCCTCCAAGCGATCGCCGCCGCGGTCGCTGCGCGGATGCTCCTGCCAGTCCATGCGACCCTCGGGGCGCGGACGGCGCTCCTCACGACGCTCTCCGTCGCCGTCACGGTCCCCTGGGCCGCTATTGCGGTCCCTGCGCGGCCAATCGAATTTCGGGCGGTCTTCCCGCGGACGTTCGAATTTTGGACGATCGTCGCGCGACCGCGAAAAACGCGGACGCTCGTCACCGCCGCGGTCTCCAGGGCCGCCATTGCGGTCCCGGTCGCGCGGCTTGTCGTAACGGGGCTTGTCGAATTTCGGCCGGTCGAACTTGCGCTCGCCATCGCGGCGCGCCGGACGCTCAGAGCCTTCCTCGCGCTTCTGCCAGGGTTTTGACTCCCCGCGCGGCGGACGGTCGCCAAAATCCTTGCGCGGGCCCCGGTCACCGCGATCGGAACCGCCACGGGAGAATTTACGCTCGCCGCCAAACTTCCGCTCGGGCCGATCGCCGTCGCGCGGCGGCCGCGGGCTATAGGGGCGATCGCCGCGGGGCCGGTCGCCATCCTTGCGAAAACCTTCACCGCGCGGCGTGTATGGACGCTTTTCGCCATCACGGTCCCGCGACGCATAAGGCTTCTTGTCGCCGAACTTCCGGTCGGAAAAGCGCCCCGCCGGGCGGACTCCGTCGCGATCACCAGGGTCGCCCTTGCGATCCCGGCCGCGCGGGGTGTAGGGGCGCTTGTCGCCGCCGCGGTCTCCATCCCGGTCCCGCGGCTTGAACGGGCGCTTGTCGCCGTCACGGTCGAATTTGGGACGGTCGCCACGCGGCTTGAACGTGCGCTTCTCTCCGTCGCCGTCGCGCGCGGGACGGTCACGGAACGGCCGATCGCCGCGCGGACGGTCATCGCGGCCGAATCTCGGCTTGTCGCCGCCGCGGTCGCCATCGAACTTCTTGCCCTCGACGCCGCGCTTGGCGAACTTCTTCTCAGGCCCCCTCGGCTTGCCGGAACGGCCTTTGCCGCCTGCGGGTCCGTCACGCCGGCCGCGGGAATCATTGTGTCTGTCGTTGTCGCGGGGCATGAAAGTCTCACTTGAAGCTTGGCTGGGGGTGCGGGACAACGGCAAAATGCGCGCTGGCAGCGGCGCATGTCGCGCAAAACCGGAATCCACTTTTGCTGAAGGCCCATGCACTAGCAGGTTTTTTGGGATGATACGAGGCATGAAAGCCCCTTCTTTCATGGATTTGGCGCTGAAAACGGCCGAAAACGCCGGAAAGTCCGGCGAAGTCCCGATCGGCTGCGTCATCGTCCGGGATTACGAGGTGATCGCGACGGCCGGCAACCTGACGCTCACCCGGCGCGACCCAACCGCACATGCGGAAGTCCTGGCGATCCGCCAGGCCGCCGAGCGGATCGGGACGGAGCGGCTGACCGACTGCGACATGTACGTCACCCTCGAGCCCTGCACCATGTGCGCCGGCGCCATCTCCTTCGCGCGCATCCGACGCCTCTATTACGGCGCCGCCGACCCCAAGGGCGGCGCGGTTGAGAGCGGCGTCCGGTTCTTCGCGTCGCCGACCTGCCACCATGCGCCGGACGTCTATCCCGGACTCGGCGAGCACGCCTCGGCAACGCTGCTGCGGGAGTTTTTCAAGGAGCGTCGGTAGCTATCGAACTCGTCATGGCCGGGCTTGTCCCGGCCATCCACGTCTTGCTTTCGTGCGATCAAGACGTGGATGCCCGGCACAAGCCCGGGCATGACGAGTGGAGAAAGCGGTACCCTACTCAGCCAGAAAGAACTCCTTCAGCAATTTCGCCGTCACGTCCGGATTCTCCTCCGTCAGGAAATGCCCTGATGACACCGGCGAACCCGTGACATTGGTCGCCCATTGCTTCCAGGTGTCGAGCGGGGTCGCGGCGGCCGTCGCAATCCCGACGTCGCCCCACAGCGCCAGCATCGGAATCGTGATCTTCTTGCCCGCCTCGAAATCGGCCTTGTCGATCTCGTAATCGGCGTAGGCGCCGGCGCGGTAGTCCTCGCACATCGCATGCACGCGCGAGGGATCGCGGAAGGGCGCGAGATAATGCTCCAGCGCGCGCGGATCGATCTCGTTCAGCGTCTTCGATTTGGTCTGGCTTGCCATCTTCTTCCTCAGGAAGAAATCGGGCGCGCCTCCGATCAGCGTTTCCGGGAACGGCGCCGGCTGGGCCAGGAACGCCCAGTGATAGATCTTCAGCGCATAGAGGCGGTTCATGCGCTCCCAGTAATTATAGGTCGGCAGGATATCGAGCACGGCGAGCCGCGACAGCCGGCCGGGATGATCGAGCGCGAGGCGATACGAGACGCGGCCGCCGCGGTCGTGGCCGGCGAGCGCGAAATGCACATAGCCGAGCTGCTCCATCGCTTCGATCATCGTCTTCGCCATCGCGCGCTTGGTGTAGGGCGTATGGTTCTCGTCGCTCTCGGGCATGTCCGACCATCCATAGCCCGGCAGGTCGGCGATGATCAGCGTGAACTTGTCGGCGAGTTTCGGCGCCACGGTGTGCCACATCACATGCGTCGAGGAGAAGCCGTGCAGGCAGAGCAGCGGCGGACCCGAGCCGCCGACACGGGCAAAGATGCGGCCCGACGAGGTGTTGATCCATTTGGATTCATAGCCCGGGAAGAGGTCGGCGAGATCGGTCATCGCTTCAAACTTTGTTTGGGTTGCCGCTGGGTGCGGGCGGAGTTATGCCATTTCCCAAGTTCGCGCCACAAGAACACAAAATGAGGGAATGCCATGCTCGAATTTGAAGTCCCGGCTGAAGCCAAGGCGATCCGCGAAAAAGTGCGCAAATTCGTCCATGACGAATGCATCCCGGCAGAAAAGGAACTGGATTCCAAGGGATTCGATGATGTGCTCGCTGCCTTGCGCAAGAAGGCGCGCGCGCAGGGCCTGTGGAATCCCTTCGTGCCGAAGGAATATGGCGGCATGGGACTGGGGCCGCTCGCCAACGCTCTCGTGCAGATGGAGCTCGGCGAAAGCATGCTGGGCGCGCTGTCGATGAACACGCAAGGGCCGGATGATGCCTCGATCATGACCATCCTCGCCCATGGCACGGAATATCAGAAAGAGAAGTTCCTCAAACCGCTGCTCAATGGCGAGAAGCGGATCT
>Ga0210397_10001862_pt1 | contig 13419 bp, 8 predicted proteins | sample IncBWH2OmetaG_FD_160126 | JGI IMG/M metagenome (GOLD analysis project Ga0210397, IMG submission 160126) | Forest soil microbial communities from Barre Woods Harvard Forest LTER site, Petersham, Massachusetts, United States - Inc-BW-H-2-O ...
AATTCAATTGTATTTACTAAAACAAAAAACACTAAAAAGAATGGTAATAGTTTTTTCATAACAAATCGTATTCAGTCATCTACTTAAAGTACGCTAAAATATAAAAATCATGCCACTTATCTGTATATAAGGAACTAAATCAGATTTAAAATTGTAGATTTGAGCGTAGACTATGAATGAGAATTTACAATATATTGTTATTGGAACCATTGTTGGCTGGGCAGGAATTTATCTTATCCGAAGAGTATATAATACTTTTAAAATACCAAAAGATGGTTGCGGTGGAAATTGCGGATGCGCAGCAACTGAACTTAAAAAAGTAAAAAAATAATTATTTCGATTTTTGGGCCTGTACAATATAATATTTCCATAACCCTTTTTTCAATGTTTTGTATTGGTAATAGGCTGTGTAAACATTTTTTTTAGAGAATTCAGTCGTATTCTTATGAAACAAATTATATATTTTTGAAAGCACCCAACCCGGGAAGAATGCATAGTACAACCGTTTTGCAGATCTTATAATATTGACTGTACTATCAGTCATTTCTACAAAACTGAAACCTGCAGATGTTAACATAGAAAAAAATACATCTTTCTTTTCAAAGAACGGAACAGCCCAGCCATGTGCCCAGTCATCAATCTCTTTTTGATCATTTGTATTGCCATTTCTTTCAATAAAGAAATCAGCCATAATTAAACGTCCTCCTGGTTTCAACAATCGAAAAGCTTCTTCAACAAATGTTTTTTTATCACGGGCATGGCAGACACTTTCTATTGCCCAGACAACATCAAATGATTCATCCGAAAAAGTTGTCTTAGTAAAATCCTGAACCTGAAAAGATGCCTTTTCATTCAACCCAACTTCTTTAGCATATTGGTTGGCACGTGCAGCCTGCTTATCGCTCAGGGTAATACCGGTAACAATAGCTTCTTTGTTTTTCGCAAGCCAGATAGAAGAACCTCCTACACCGCAGCCGGCATCCAAAACAGCAGTACTCTTTTCTATCTGGGCTTTTTCGGAAAGGATTTTATTTATGTTTTCTAATGCTGCTCTGAAAGTCTTTGTTGTTGCGTCCCAATAACCATAGTGCAGCGCATGACTTTGATTCAAATCCCAAAAATAAGTATAATGATCTTCGCTTACATCGTAATATTTTGCAATATCCTTCGAAGAAAAAGTTTTCATTTCACTTAGGCCCATACTGCGGTTCCTTCTGTACAATTCTTACACATTTCAATTTCACTTCTTGATCGTAAGAGTGACTTTCTGAATTGAATATATGCATCGCTGTTCCAGATCTGTTTAAACGATTGATTACTTAATTCCCCCATTACATGATGTGCGTCTTTATCAAAACAACACGGAACAATCTTGCCATCCCAGGTAATTACACAAGAGTGCCACATCTTCCAGCAATGATTTAATAAACTATTTTTTATAGAGTACGTGTTGTCACCATTCTTTTTGTAACGCGCATATTTATCTATATCCGGAATCAGCGGAGAACCATTTTCGTAATCATAAATCTGTGCCGTCTTAAACCGAACTTCGCTTACGCCTAATTCTTTCGCAATTTTTTTGACTTCTTTTAATTGATGCTGATTCGGTTTTACAACCAAAAACTGAAAAATTACATGTGGTGTAGATGATCCGATTTTCTTTTTCCAGTGTAAAATATTTTTCGTTCCTTCTAATACTTTCTCCAGATTTCCGCCAACACGATATTGTTCATACACTTCCTGTGTCGTTCCGTCAATGGATATGATTAATCTGTCAAGCCCTGATTCTACTGTCTTACGGGCATTCTCATCAGTAAGGTAGTGTGCATTGGTTGAAGTTGCTGTATAAATACCTTTGTCGGATGCATACTTTACCATGTCTAAAAATGATGTATTCAAATAGGGTTCGCCTTGAAAATAAAAAATCAGATAGCTCACTTCTTTATATAACTCATCGATAATTTTGGTGAACATGGAAAGATTAAGCATTCCTGTAGGCCGGGTAAAAGAACGAAGTCCGCTTGGGCACTCCGGGCAACGCAGGTTACAGGATGTTGTCGGTTCAATAGCAATGGAATAAGGAACGGATGGATGAACAACATTTCCTGTTCGTTTAGAGTACTGATAACTTACCCATACATTCAAGATCGTGAGCAATCTTTTGAATGTGATCTTTGAAAGTAAGTTTAACGTATCACGAACAGCAACCATGCTGCAAGTTAAAAATAATAACTGAATGCCAAACTCATTCCATGACCCGAAGTCTTATCCGGCAGCATCAGGTATTCAAACCAAAAAAGGTTCGTAGAAAGTATCAGGTGATCGGAGAACGATTTTGATATGCCTAACTCTATATCTGCCCTGCCAAATCCGCCATAAGCAAGCGTTGGTATAACTACAAAATTCTTCTTTACATAATATGCCAGCTTACCGTATACTCTGGGCTTATAGCCTGCTACAAACTGTTGACGCACGCCGCCGGTTAATGTAATTTTAGGTGTTAAATGTCTGTAATAAGAAAGATGAAGTGTAGAGGGCAACATGTACGTAACATCTTTAACGGTTTTATTCAGTCCCATACTTTGAAAGAGTGTTGTGAGATTAATGGGATCTACCGAAATACCATTATTGCTAATGATATTATTAATTGTAAATCCATCGTATGTATAAGATCCATTGCCTGAATACGTCACTACATTGTTCCAATGAATGAAACCCACATCCAGTAATTCTACAGCGAATTCACCTCTTTTACCTTTAACAGAAAAGAAATAATCGCTGGATAAACCAGCTCCATCCATTGATGGTAAGGCCGAATAGGTTGAATCACTACTATACGCAACATCAAATTTTCCATTCATTGTTACAGAACTTCCATAAGGATCCGTATAAAGAGACAAATTTTTAGAATGAATTCTTTGTAATCGTCCGCCACGGACAAAACCCAAACGGGCGCCTACTGTAACATGTTGTTTTTTGCCAATTGTTTTTTTAGCACCCATGTATAAGGTCTGATAATTTACATTATACATGTTTAAAGGCGTTAGACTAGCCGTTTCTCCGGCATACATAGCGTTTCCGTAAAAAATAAGTTTGAAGGCATCCGTAGAAAATTGTGAAGAATAAAAGTCTCTGTACGAAAGCCCTGCTTCAATGCGTATGTTGTTAATTTTATATTGACCATACATACCAACTCTGATATCCGCACCAATACTATTGGATTTTTTCATGCGGTCTACTTGTTGTTGTTTTAAATCATCACTGATATAAGACTTTGTGTAGAAGTATGATTTTATAAATGAATTTGTAATGGAATTCGAATTAATATAACCGCTGCCATAAACAGAGAAATACCCTTGATAATCGAGCGGTTTTTCCAATGTATATGTTTTGTGTTTCGTCGTAATAGTTTCAACTTTTTTACCGGAAACCTCTAACGAAGTATCTACTTTTTTCAACAATCTGTTTTTGCGCTCAAACAAAAATGCCTCAGGTCGATCAAAATCAACCTGACCATACAGTGTTACACAACTACAAATAAATATTAATAAACTGCTAATCTTCTTCATTGCCCGCTATTCACCTGAATATTCATATCCCCTACCAATTTGAAATCGATTGCATAATCGCTGTATATATTCACGTATGTATTTACAGGTTTAGAATCAAACCGGGCAGTAAATACAACTTGCGCTCCCTGATTAATTAATGTATTGACATCTGCCGTACTCATTTGAAAAGGCACATTGGTAACTTTCGCTGCTGTTACTTTTCCTGTTGTAGCATCTATCGGTGCAGCAAGAATTGTATTGCTCGTTATGATACTATCTATCTGCATGCCATTTTTATCTAAAAACCGTATGTCTACTTTCACATCCAATGGAAATCCATTTGATACAATTAAATTAAACTTGCCATCTTGAAAACCCTGTGTTTTCAGAGCAGGTATGTCTATACTGCTTGTATCTTTCAAGACAAGATTAGCAGTAATTAAAGACAGTGGAATTTTTAAATCCAGATATGCTTTTAAATCAACACCAGAATAGGCGAAATCTGTATATGTCTTTGTATTACCATTTGGGTTAAATTCAAATGTTCCCTGATAAGATAATTTATCCGGTAGAATATTTAACAAATTTTGCGCATTTGAACCTGTTGACAAATCAATGGTTGAAACGGTTGTGACAGGTACACCCCCGGCTTCGGTGGCCGGTGCAATTGAATTAACCTGATTAATCGGAGTACCTGTCAAAGCAACATTTACACCCGTTACTGTATTGTGAGCCGTAAGTGATTGAAGTGTGGCCTGAGCGGGAATGCCCAGCGCATTATCAAATACTACGTTTATGCCCATTGACTTAAAGTCTAATGTCGTGGCTGAAATATTTTTAAAAATATCTATATCAACATCGCCCGGACCAACAGCAAGGCTTTGTTCTCCCAGATAACCCTTGGCATAACTCGGTTTGGGGTCCACCAACGTAAGTGTAATATCTAAACTGTCCTTCAAAGAAAGTGTTACAATTCTTCCTGTGTATTTTATTTTTCCTACTAACACATTGTAAAACGTATTGAATGTGTCTTTTTTCTGACCGGTAAGATCCAGCGTATATCCGGAAAAATCAGAATTAAATACGGCATACGATGTACCACCGGGAGGTGCGGGCGGTACTACTGCTTCGAATACAAAGGTTTGTCCGTTCTTTATTGCCGCGGGAATCTCATAAGTAAACCGTACTGTGTCCTGAGCCGTGCTGTATACGTCGGCACGTATGGTACCCTGGCGAATAATTGTTTCTGTTAACTCAACATTATTCAAACTTGTTAACTGCACATCGGCCGTATCATCCACTACATTCTGTGCCGGGAAAATTGCTGTAGCTGAAAATACTTTAATGTTCTTGATAGATAATGTAACCAATATAGCAGCTGAAGTATCAATCACAACAAAGCCTGATGCTATGTCCAGATTATCAATAGCCACATTAATATTGCCGCCGATTGTATCGCCTGCCAGATTTTGAGTAGCCGACTGCGATGTGCCCGGGGTAATATTTGTAAATGTTTGTGATGTTATAGGAGTAGCAGCCCCCGGATTGCTTAATGAAAACTGTAAGTCCGAAATCGTCAACGGCAAACCATTACTTACCGTAACAATCATTTGCCCGCTCAATAAATTTGCAGTCTTAAAAAATTGATTGATATCAATATTTATAGGACCCGCTTTAATGTTATTTATCGCCGGAACCGGTACTGGAATACCTAATTTCCCAGCACCTATTATTTGGTCACCCAGCGGATCTCCATTCTTTTTCAATTGCAATGCAATTGAACCTAAAGTGATTTTTTTTGTTATCGTCTGAGAATCTAGTGCCAGGCTGCTCAGCTTTACTGTATTTTTATATTGTGCCGATTCAAGCGAAACGATTGAATCAATTGTATAGTCAAAAATCTGCTGACGATTAATAATGGAAATGGAATTGTCAGACTCAGTCTCGTACTTACTGGTATCTTTAATAAGATCACGAATTGTCAGGCTCGTCTTTACTAAAGGTACCAGTACCTGCGTATTCCATCTTGGTTTCTCAAATTCTCTTTTGCATGCAAAATGAAGAACCGATAATAAGAGAATGAATAAAAGGACTTTTAGATTGGACCGTTGCATGAGAATGCTTTTGAATACCGATGAGATAATGATAAGCGTATTTATAAATTTATATAAATAATTTCACTCGTCAAATATTAAATTATACTATTATAAGAAAAAGGCTTAATTCATCTTACTGAATTAAGCCTTATAGGTTTGGAATGTGTGTAGTTATAGTTCCTCTGTATGGTTTATTTCCATTGGTTTGTAATTATACCGTACAAATGTGCACCAGGTACAATCCTCTTCGCCGCAGCCTTGAGAGAATTCATGGTTTATAATCTTCGCATACGATTCCATTACTTGTGCAGCAACAATCTGTTCATCTTCCGGTGAAATGAATACCTTATGTTTCGTTGGCTTTTTTGTTGTGGCATCGGGTTCTACAAAATCAAGTTCGCCGGTTGCAACGGAGTAATTTGTCTTCCGGTCATTTTCAATTAATAATTTATAGAAAATAATCTGCCGCCAGTAATCACCACCCAAAGGTTCTTTCTCTGTCGGCGGCGACAGTTTAGACCGGCTTGTTGCATACTTGCCTGTTTTGTAATCAATCACATTCACTTCTTTTCCATGAAGTTCAATTTTATCTACGTTCCCTTTAATAGGTATGCCTTTATATTCTACATGATCGATCTTATGTTCAAGCAAAACATCTTTGTGCCATTCATTTATATAAGTAGTATACAACTCGGGCAGCACTACATTCGCACCATACTCTTCGTAATTTTTATATTCGATCAATGTAAAGTGTGAATGAACATTTTTGAGTTTAAGTTTAAAGATGTCTGACAGATACTCTACCGTGGGAAAACGTTTTTGCTCATCTGCCAGCATCGCTGCAAAGAAATCCTTTAATGCTTCGTGTATAGCAGTACCAAAGCCCGAAGAAGCTGTTCGGGCACTTGGTACCATCAGCATGTTTTCAAAATAAAATGCAATCGGGCATTTTAAATATTTATTCAAATGTGTTACACTTAATTGATAATTTTCAAGAAGCTCATTCAGATAAACAGAATCGATCAATGGAATAACAGGTGGTTCAGTAAATTGTAAGATGTCTAATTTATACTGAACAATATCGTCATCGCTCAAACTGACGTGTTCAACGTTATATGATTCATCCTGCGTAATCTCAATTAAAAAACGGCTGCAAACCAATTCCTTTTCATTCGCATCTTTAGCCGGATACGAAATATGTAAATGCTCTTTTGCCCGTGTTAATGCTACATAAAACAAGCGTCGTTCATCTTCTTCTTTATCATGCGCAACACTCTCTGTAATGGTTGCCGGTATTTTAAACCCGAAGCTGCGTTCTGCCTGTCCCTCCCATTGTTTTGAAATGCACCCAATCAAAAACACATATTTATATTCTAATCCTTTTGATGAATGCGCGGTTACAAAGTTTACGCCTTTCTCTGCATGAATAATTTTCTGCAGATTCAAGCGCACATCATTATCCAGCATTTTTTGAATGGTAGATAGAAATTCCTTTAAAGAGAGTAATGGATTGCGTGCGGTCTCTTCTTTTAAGAAATCAAAAAACGTTGTCAGCACCTGCATGTACCAGGTTTTTTCTGACTCGTTCATGATCCAGGAAAGTATACCGCCACGGGTTGTTATCTTTTCAAACAACACCTGAAGAGTAATGTTATGAAATTCCTTTTGCCAATAGGTCAGGTTTGCTTCTAAAGAAAGTATTGATTGCAGCGAATGCAAATGAAGTTTAGACAGCTCTTCTTTATTAGCCAGCAGCTCTCTCCAGCGAATTGTTTTCGCTTCATTATTTCTGCGTGTTTTACGTGAAATATTTGCGATATCGCGCGGGTCAATATTAAAATAATCAAAATGCATTAAACGGAATAAGTGTTCTTCACCTGAATCCGGATACTCATTTTCTTTTTGTATGTATGCTAAAATATCAATGAGGTTTTGAATAAAAGGCAAATGCAACACATTAATACTTTGCTTAATATTCAAGGGGATTTTTCTCTTCTCTAATACTTTTATGATATCAGAAACTTTAGCGTGTTTGCGGTAAATAACCGCCACTTCAGATAAGTCTGCCCCTTGTGTATGCAACTCTTCCAGTTGTTTTACGATTGCCGCCTCTTCATGCAATTCATTATAGTACTCAATAATCCGGGGGGTAACAGCAGATTTTGTAATTTCTCCTTTTGCCGTTAATTCTTTGTCCAGTCCCTTTACATTATTGACCAGCCGCTCGTTGTTATTTTTTATTACAGCCATAGATGCATCTAAGACTGCTTGTGTAGAACGATAATTTTCTTTCAGTACAATCAACTCCGGTTTATACTTAACATTGAAATCAATGATATTTTTAATATTTGCTCCCTGAAAGCGATAGATGGATTGATCGTCGTCGCCCACCACAAACAGATTCGGGCGCTCCCAATACGAAGCCAGCAGATCTACTACTTCGTTCTGTGAGCCGCTTGTATCCTGATATTCATCAACCAGAATGTATTGATAGCGTTCCTGATAATTACGTAATAATAAATCGTTCTCTTTAAATGCTTTGAGCACCCACAATATCATATCATCGTAATCATACCTGCGAATGGCGCCCATAGCATCATTAAAATTCGCGAATTCAGCGATAGCTGCTTTTAGCTTCGCCATTTTTTCAAGCTCGGTATAATAACTGGCTTTTAAATCACCTTTATTATTGTTGCCGGATTTGCGCTTATATTGATGTTCAGGATCATCTTTAAGTTCTGCTACATATTGATCTATTAAGCGATACATAGTGGGCTCGGACCAGCCTTCGCTTTTCATGTTCTTAAACAATTCTTTCAGGCCAATCTGGTCGTAATAGATGTCTCCTTTAAAACGTTTCAGCTTACTTGCTGAATCAAAATTATCAATCAGCTTTTGGAAGAGTTCAATTGTTTCCAGCTCTGAAATCGGCTGTAGATTCCGCACACCAAAATAATCCAGATTTTCCTGTATCACCTGATTGCAAAAACCATGAAACGTATATACATGCACGCGATATGCATCCGGACCAATAAAATCAAGAAGCCTCTTGCGCATAGCCACGGTACCGGCTTCTGTAAATGTTAAACAAAGAATGTTATGCGGCTGTACCTGCAGATCCGGAGACGCTAAAATCTTACCGATCCGGGCGGATAAGATTTGTGTCTTGCCTGTGCCCGGGCCCGCAATAACCAATACAGGGCCTTCTGTAGTATTTACCGCCTGACGTTGAGCCGTATTAAGCTTTGCCAGTTGCTGCTGAAAAAGTATATCATATTTAGGAGTAATAGCAGACATAATACATGTTATAATGATATATCAATATACGATTTCATTTGATTTTATATGTACAAAAAAAGAGTGGCACTAATCAGTGCCACTCTTTAAAATTATATTAAATGCATTGAAATTAATTTCTGTAGCGCATGTCTTCAATATCTGCTGTTTCTTTTATTGCTGATTCAACAACTCCATAAGCCATACGGCCGTCGCGTTGTTGTTGCAATTGTTTAACAAACTGTGCATAGTCGGCTACATCAGATTTTGTTTCATTCTTCATCTTCAAGATCAATACTCCGTTGTCGCCAGCCAATACAGCAGAAGTTTTGCCTTTAGCTAAGCCAAATAATGTACCTACAGCTTCCGGCTCATAACCAACATTGGTGATCATGCCAGATGAAAGAAGAATATCCTGAGCTGTTCCTGTAAGTGCATCCGGACCATAAGCTTTTGCAATTGCAGCAAAATCACCATCTGTTTTTAATTTTTCTTTGATTTTCTTAGCCTTCTCTTCATTAATTACTTTAGGCTTAACTTCATCTTTTACATCAGCCAGTAATGCGGTACCTTTTTCACGAATATTAGTAACCAATACAACAACGTTTTTATTGTCTATAGTGAATACCTCAGAAACATCATCAACATTTCTATCTTCGTTATATAACCACTTCACAATTTCTCTGGCATCATTAACAGTAGTAATTGCTTTTGCTGATCCTTCAATATTTTTTTGTTCGTATTTAACAACGCCTGTTCTGTATTTCTTCAAACCTTCTCTAAACGTTGCTGTATCTTTAACAGAAGCAGCAAATCCATCAGCAGCTCTATAAATTGAATCAACCGTAATATCTCCTGCTTCAACATTTTTCTGTACCAGAGCAATTAAAAATTTACGACCTGTCTTAGCAACATCAACACGGATGATATGATAACCGAATTGTGTTTCAACGATTGTTGGTAATAAACCTGGTTTTGAAGCGCTAAAGATGGCGTTCTCAAAAGGTTTTACCATTTGCCCTTTACCAAACCAACCCAAATCTCCGCCATTTGAAGCAGTGCCGTCTCCACCATATTGTGCAGCCATTTTTTCAAAACTTGCACCATTTTGAATTTCTTTTAAAACTTCCTGTGCTTGTTTTTTAGCCTCCGCTTTTTTCTCGGCAGGATCTGTTTCATTTGAACGGAATAAAATATGACTTGCTTTTGCCATAACGTTTGTATCCGATTCAATTTTTAACACTTTTGAAAGTGCATATCCGCTGCTGTATACAAACGGGCCATATACACTGTCTACCTGAAGAGATGATACCATTGTAGCCATTGCTGAAGGCAATTGGCTTATTTGCATATAGGAAGGATTTGACGGCACATCAGAGTTAGAGCGAATAAATGCTGAATCGGTTTTAGTTGCAGCAAATTCATTTTTTAATTTTGCCAGATCTTCTTTAACGTATGAGCTGTCAGAAGATGTTGGTGTATTATTGAATATTGCAAACTCAATAGATCTGCCTTCTTCAACTTTATATTCATTTTTATGTGCATCTATATATGCCTGTAGCATTTCATCTGTTACATCAACAGAATCTTTGTATGAGTAGTATGGTACATATACGTATTCAGCTTCAGCTTTATCATTTAAACTATGGTAATAACGTTTTGCTTCTGCTTTAGTAACGTATTCAGATTTCTTTATTAACGTTTCGTATTTGCTGCGTAATCTCTCGTTATAAACATATTCTTTCAGCAATCTCCACCAGTTTTTTCTGGTGGCACGTTCTTCGTCAGATTTAATCTGGTCGCTTTCTAAAAAGGCCAAAAATTCTTTCACTTTATCAGCGCTACCCAACGTTTGTTTAATTGCAGGCGACATATTTTCACCTTCGATCAAATCTATTTTTTCATTTTCAGGAATATCTAAACCAGCTTTATCGTAAACCACTTTGTTTACTTTGTCAAAAACAACCTGGTTCCATGCAATATCATCCATGCCGGAATTGTTTGTATTGCCGCTATAAAGTGCTTCTGCATTGGCCATTTGTTTCTGGAATTCTTCAATAGTAACATTGCTGCCATCTATTTCACCAACTTTATTATTAAAACTAGAGAATAAAGAATTTTTTGATGTGAAAGCATCACCTAAAAGGAATAATAGCAAACCTGCAACAATAGTACCTACTACTAAGCCAGATCTTTGATTGATTTTATTGAAAATACCCATTTTTATACGTTTCTAAAGAATTGCAAAATAACGACAAACCTCCGTAAAAACAAAAGTCTGCTGCCGTTTTGAAAATTAATTATCGGTGTTTTGGTTTAAAAGGCTTTTTTGACGGTAAATCCTATTTGGTTTTCAAGTCATTATCGTCTTTGGGTTCGTTCATTTTACGATACGTATACCCCAAAAATAACATTAATGTAATCATATAAAATACATAGGCGGCGGCAAAGTCATTACGCATATTCTGATGTATAGAAATAATCAACATCGCTATCATGGAATAAAAAAGAATGACGGTAAATGTGCTTTTACTTTTCATAGTTATTTGACTGAAACAATCCCGGTTGGTTTTCGAATACTATACGAAGAAAAATCCTGATTGGCATCCATTCCTTCGCCTTTTATAATTTCATTCGGTGTCTCAATAATTACGAATTTATCGGTATAAATCTTTTTGTTCAGCGGCGACCAGAATAATTCTTCCGTTGAAAGTTTTTTGCCTTGTGCTTTATTATCTACGACAACATTGCCGGATATTTTATATAGATTTTGTCCTTTATAAAATATTGCATAGTTAGAAGTCAGGATTGCTTTAGGCGCATCCGTTTTATCAAAAAACTCTACATAAATCCCCTGTGGAAATTCTCTGTCATTGCTCTGTAATAAGAGCTGTACGGGAGCTTCTAACTTAACCTTCTTATAGCCTGAATCACTGTATATGGTAGTAATATTTGTTGCTGTCATCATTGGCCCTTTGTAAGGTTCAACAAACTTCTCCTGGCTTACGTTGGCGGAGCATGCAATAAATACAGCCGAAGCAAGTAATAAAAAAAAGCGATACATTATTGTATACGTCTTTTGTTAAACCATTTGTCAGAAATTGTCATACCAAGATATAATCTGTAGTATGTTTCTGTAAGCTGACCGGATGAAAAAGTGGAGCGCTGACCAACAACGAATGCAACATTCAACTTGGGTAAAGCAATAGCATTTTTTGATCTGACACCAACTGGTAATGTAGTGCCGAATGAAACTGAATAATCATATAAACGATGCCCGTCGATGCTGATCTGCGTTGCAGAATACGAAAGCCCTGTACGATACGTTCGAACGCGAAGTGCTCGGAATGTTTTGTTTTTTGCATCTGCTTTTTCTTTTGTTTGAGGCATATATTCTCCTCCAAGAAATAAGCTGTATGATGAAGAATTTAATGAATCCGTTTTAAAGGTTCCTTTATTGAATCCTGTCCAGTTTGTGTACGCAAGGTCAGCTGCAATTGACCAACGGCCAGGGCTTTCAAGGCTTGTTCCGATTCTGCAGGTTGTCGGCAAATGCATTTTTGATTTAGATTGCGTCATAGTAGAATCTATTGTCAAAAGATTTCTGGAGTTACGTACAAATACTTCATGCGCTTCTGTAGCTTTTACATTTGGCGAAAACTCCGTTGCCGCACCAAATTTGAAAAACACCGGAATTGGTACTCTTATTATGCTATCATGTTTTTCTCCATAAGGATCCACATAGCTGACAGAATCCTTTTTATACAATTGCTTATTACATATAAAACCTGGCTTAAAAGATACTCCACTATAATTTATTTGCCGTATGGAACCAACTTCATTTTCCTGATCAGGATTAAGAGGATCGGTAATTAATTGGGTGGAAGCCTCCTGTGTTGTATTTCCAAAATTGTAGCTTGTTGTTAATCCTACAGAAATATTTTTAGTTATACTCATCCCATTCATCCATTGAAATTGGTATATGCCACCATTACCAACAAATTTATTTAGTGAAGTGTAACCATTAGGATCATTCGCAACAGTAGTCGTAAAGCTATAATTGTTTTGTACAATTGAAAGTGGTGTCAACATAAGCCCCGTCGTGAAGATCCTTGAAACCGGAAACGAAAAAGCGATATGATTGATGTTTGCTCCTAAAGAATTAGAACTACTGCTGCCAGTTGTAAATGTTTTATATTGAACTGAAAAGCCTACATCAAATTTTACAAGTGAATCAACGTATTTATATTTAAAATTGGGCAAGGCAGCCGGATTAAGAAAATTAATATAGTCTTTACTGCCTAGTGTTGATCCTGCATACCCCATTCCCATATTACGTATCGAACCCCGGTAATTCATCATATCACCGATACCAATACTTGAATAAGGAGAATTGCCTAGTCCTTGTGCATACGAGAAAATAGTAAGAAGAAAAGATATAGAAAGAAGGACCAGCCTTTTAAAATCATTAAGCATTATAATTCTGTATTCGATTT
>Ga0210397_10001864_pt1 | contig 13416 bp, 9 predicted proteins | sample IncBWH2OmetaG_FD_160126 | JGI IMG/M metagenome (GOLD analysis project Ga0210397, IMG submission 160126) | Forest soil microbial communities from Barre Woods Harvard Forest LTER site, Petersham, Massachusetts, United States - Inc-BW-H-2-O ...
GTGCTCGCCAACGGCAAAGCCTGCCATGTCGGCGATGCGGTCGCCGTGGTGATCGGCGAGACGCTGGCCCAAGCGCGCGATGCCGCGGAAAAAGTGAAAGTCGATTACGCGGTGCTGCCCGCCGTCGCCGATCCCGCCGCGGCGCAGCAGCAAGGCGCGCCGTTGATCCACGACGTCGCGCCGAAGAATACGATCTATCAATGGAGCCTCGGCGACGCCAAGGCGGCCGATGCCGCATTCAAATCCGCCAAACACGTCACCAAGCTCGACATCGTCAACAATCGCCTGGTGCCCAACGCCATCGAGCCGCGCGCCGCGATCGGCGAATACGATTCCGGCACCGGGACGTTCACGTTGTGGAATACGACGCAGAACCCGCACGTGGCGCGGCTTGTCATCGCCGCCTTTGTCGGCATGGCGCCAGAGCACAAACTCCGCGTCATCGCGCCCGATGTCGGCGGCGGTTTCGGCTCGAAGATTTTCATCTATCCGGAAGAGGTCGTGGCGCTGTGGGCGTCAAAGCGCGTCGGGCGGCCGGTGAAATGGGTCGCCGATCGCTCGGAAGCTTTCCTTGCCGACGCGCATGGCCGCGATCACGTCACCCATGCCGAAATGGCCTTTGACGGCGACGGCAAGATACTGGCGTTGCGCGCCCGAACAATCGCCAATCTCGGCGCCTATATGTCGACCTTCTCGTCGTCGGTGCCGACTTATCTCTATGCCACGCTGCTCTCGGGCCAGTACGAGATCCCGCAAATCTATTGCGAGGTCGACGCGGTCTATACCAATACCGTGCCGGTCGACGCCTATCGCGGCGCGGGCCGTCCGGAAGCGACCTTCGTGGTCGAGCGGCTCGTCGAAGTCGGCGCTCGCGAATTGGGACAGGACCCCGCCGATCTGCGGCGCAAGAATTTCATCAACAAATTCCCGCACCAGACGCCGGTGATCATGAATTACGACGCCGGCGACTATAATGCCTCGCTGAAGAAGGCGATGGAGCTTGCCGACTACAAAGGCTTCGCCAAGCGCAAGCGTGAAGCCGCGCGCCACGGCAAGCTGCGCGGCATCGGCCTATCGACTTATATCGAGGCCTGCGGCATTGCGCCGTCGCAAGCGGTCGGCTCGCTCGGCGCCGGCGTCGGCTTATGGGAATCCGCCGAAGTGCGCGTCAATCCGACCGGCTCGGTGGAAGTGCTCACCGGCAGTCATGCGCATGGGCAGGGCCACGAGACGACCTTCGCTCAGGTTGTTTCGGAACGGCTCGGCATTCCGATCGACAATATCTCCGTCGTGCACGGCGATACCGACAAAGTGCAGTTCGGCATGGGCACCTACGGCTCGCGCTCCGGCGCCGTCGGCATGTCAGCGCTGGTCAAGGCGCTCGACAAGGTCGAAGCCAAGGCGAAGAAAGTCGCCGCCTATATGCTCGAAGCCGCTGAAGGCGACATCGAGTTCAAGGACGGTAAGTTCAGCGTCGCCGGTACCGACAAGACCGCGGCCTGGAATGACGTCACGCTCAACGCCTATATCGCGCACAAATTCTCCGGCCAGGAGCTTGAGCCCGGCCTGAAGGAGGGCGCGTTCTACGATCCGACCAATTTCACGTTCCCGGCCGGCTGCCATATCTGCGAAGTCGAGGTCGATACCGACACCGGCACCACCGAGATCGTGGCCTGGACTGCGGTCGACGATTTCGGCGTCGTCATCAATCCGATGATCGTCGAGGGCCAGGTCCACGGCGGCATCGCACAGGGCGTCGGCCAGGCTTTGTGCGAGGGCGCGATCTACGACAAGGACGGCCAGCTCGTGACCGGCTCGTTCATGGACTATTGCATGCCGCGCGCCGATCATTTGCCGTCGCTGAAGGTCGATACAACCGTGACCAAATGCCCGTCGAATCCGCTAGGCATCAAAGGCTGCGGCGAGGCTGGCGCGATCGCGGCGCCGGCCGCGGTGATCAACGCTATCACCGACGCCATCGGCACCGAACTGCTCGCCATGCCGGCCACGCCGCAAACGGTGTGGGCGGCGCTGCAGAAATTAAACAAGATGCCGCACGCGGCATGAGGACATTCTTATCGCTTGAGGCGGCGAGAGCTTGAGATCAACGGAGGCTTGCGATGTACGCTTTTACTTTCCATCGGCCGCAGACGGTGCGGCAGGCGGCAGGTCTATTGACGAAGAACGAGGAGGCGAAACTTCTTGCCGGCGGCCAGACGCTGCTGCCGACGATGAAGCTGCGTCTCGCCGGCCCGCCGCAGATCGTTGATATGACGCTGATCGAGGGCTTGAGCGGCATCGAGCTGAGCGGCCGCTCGCTGACCGTCGGCGCCATGACCCGGCATTACGAAGTGAACGCCTCGCCGGTCGTGCAGCAAGAGGTGCCGGTGCTGGCGAAGCTCGCCGGCATGATCGGCGATCCGGCGGTGCGCCATCGCGGCACCATCGGCGGCTCGGTCGCCAATAACGATCCGAACGCCGATTATCCGGCCGCGTGCCTCGGTCTGGGCGCCACCATCATCACCAACAAGCGCCGCATCAAGGCCGACGATTTCTTCACCGGCATGTTCTCGACCGTGCTCGAGCCGACCGAGATCATCACCAAGGTGAGCTTCCCGATCCCGAAGAAGGCGGCCTATCAGAAATTCCGCAATCAGGCGTCGCGCTTCGCGCTGGTCGGCGTGTTCGTCGCCAAGCGCGGCAGCGAGATCCGCGTCGCCGTCACCGGCGCCGGCTCCAACGGCGTGTTCCGCGTGACCGCGTTCGAGGAGGCGCTGAAGAAACGCTTCTCGCCGAAATCGCTCGAAGGCATGACCATTCCGGCCGACGGCATGAACTCGGACATCCATGGCAGCGCCGAATACCGCGCCCATCTGGTCGGCGTACTCGCTCGCCGGGCGGTGGCGGAAGCAATCGGGAAATAGGCCAAAAGCGGCAGAAATGCTTGTTTGCTATATCCGCAGGATTGGCCCGGACGACGGGACAAATCCTGCGGCGATGACTACATTGCTGGCATGACCAAGGCCGCCATCCCAACGTCTTCGATGACAACGTCGCCCCGCCCGCTGCCCGCTTCCATTGACGCCACTGTCGATCTCCTCGCCGAGGGCGAATATCTGGCCGACCGTTCGCTCGGCACGGTGCTGTTTCTGGCGCTGAAAATGGGCCGGCCGATTTTCCTCGAAGGCGAGGCGGGAGTAGGTAAGACCGAGATCGCCAAGGTGCTGGCCTCGACGCTCGGGCGCCGCCTCATCCGGCTGCAATGTTACGAGGGCCTCGATGTCGCCGCTGCGGTCTATGAATGGAATTACGCCGCGCAGATGATCGCTATCCGCGTCGCCGAGGCCGAAGGTGATCACGATCGCACGCGCCTCGAACACGACGTGTTCTCGGAGCGGTTTCTGATCAAGCGGCCGCTGTTGCAGGCGCTCGAGCCTGACACCGCCGGCGCGCCGGTGCTGCTGATCGATGAAATCGACCGCACCGATGAAGCCTTCGAAGCTTTCTTGCTCGAAGTGCTCGCCGACTTTCAGATCACGATCCCGGAAATGGGCACGGTGAAAGCGGCGCAGCCGCCGATCGTGGTCATGACCTCGAACCGCACTCGTGAAGTGCATGACGCGCTCAAGCGCCGCTGTCTCTATCACTGGGTCGGCTATCCGACAGCCGAGCGCGAGCTCGCCATCGTGCGCGCCAAGGTTCCGGGGGTGAGCAAAAAACTCTCCGAGCAGGTGGTGGCTTTCGTGCAGGCGCTACGCAAGCAGGATCTGTTCAAGTCGCCCGGCGTCGCCGAGACGCTGGATTGGGCCGGGGCTTTGTCCGAGCTCGACGTCGTCGCGCTCGATCCGGCGACCGTGTCCGACACGCTCGGCGTGCTCCTGAAATACCAGGACGACATCGCCAAGCTCGAAGGTTCCAAGGTCAAGGAGCTGCTCGACGACGTGAAGTCGGAGTTGCGCGCGGCGGAGTGATTTAGCTCCGCTCATTCCCGGGCAAGCGGGAATCCAGTCTGGGTCCCCGCCTTCGCGGGGACGAGCGGTAAGGATACCGAATGGCAGAGAGCAACGGCCGCCTCGCCGAGAACATCGTCTATTTCGCGCGCGCGTTGCGCGCTGCCGGCATTCCTGTCGGGCCGGGCGCGGTGCTCGATGCGCTCGAAGCGGTGAAGGCGGCCGGCGTCGGCACGCGCGACGACTTTTACTGGACGCTGCATGCAGTCTTCGTGAAGCGGCACGAGCACACGGTCTTGTTCGATCAGGCCTTCCGCATCTTCTTTCGCCGCCGCGGCTATATCGATCAGCTGATGGCGATGATGCTGCCGCAGGCGCCGCCGACCGAGCCGCATGCGCCGCAGGCCGGCGCCACGCGCGTGCACGAGGCGCTGTTCTCCGGCCTCGACGACAAGCTCAAGAAAGAACAAGAGATCGAGCTCGATGCGCGCATGACGGTGTCGGATCGCGAAATCCTGCAACGCAAGGATTTCGCCCAGATGACCTCAGCCGAAATCGCTGCGGCAAAAGAAGCGATGAAGAAGCTCGTGATGCCGTTCGCGCAAGTGCGCACGCGGCGGCTCAAGCCGCATGCGCGCGGCCATCTGATCGATATCCGCCGCACTTTGCGCGCCAGTATGAAAGGCGGCGGCGATTTCATCGATCTGCGCTTCATCGGCCCGAAATTGAAGCCGCCGCCGATCGTGGCGCTGCTCGATATATCCGGCTCGATGAGCCAATACAGCCGTATCTTCCTGCATTTCCTGCACGCGCTGACGGAAAAGCGGCGGCGCGTGAGTACGTTTTTGTTCGGTACGCGGCTCACCAATGTGACGCGCGCCTTGCGCGAGCGCGATCCCGACGACGCGCTTGCCGCCTGTTCGGCCTGCGTCGCCGACTGGTCGGGCGGTACGCGCATTGCCTCGTCGTTGCACGCCTTCAACAAGCTATGGGCACGGCGCGTGCTCACCCAGGGCGCCATTGTGCTTCTGATCACCGACGGGCTCGAACGCGACGCCGACGACACACTTGCGTTTGAAATTGACCGGCTGCACCGCTCCTGCCGGAGCTTGGTCTGGCTCAACCCGCTGTTGCGCTTCGAGGGCTTCGAGGCGCGCGCGCGGGGCATCAAAACGATGCTGCCCTATGTCGATGAATTCCGCCCGATCCATAACCTGGAATCCATCGCCGCCCTGGTCGCCGACCTGCAGGCGGGTGGCCGGGCGGCAGACCCCAAAGCGTGGATGCAAAAGGTGGCCTGACGGCTTATATTGGCATTATATTCGGTGGTATATAACGCTATGTCCGATGGGATATAGCGGTGGAAACGGAGGCAGATCATGCTCTCGAACGACAACGACATCCTCAAAGCCGCCGAGGACTGGCGCAAAAAGGGCCGCGATGTGGCGCTCGCGACCGTAGTCGAGACCTGGGGCTCGGCGCCGCGCCCGGTCGGCTCGAACCTCGTCATCGACGATGAAGGCAATTTTCTCGGCTCGGTGTCGGGCGGCTGCGTCGAAGGCGCCGTGGTCACCGAGGCACTTGATGTGATCGAAAGCGGCCAGCCAAAAATGCTGGAATTCGGCGTCGCCGACGAGACCGCCTGGAAGGTCGGCCTGTCGTGCGGCGGCAGGATTAGGGTTTTCGTCGAGAAGGTGGAGTAAGTTCACCGCCATGAAGCTCGACATCCTCACTGCGTTGAACACCGAGCGCGCCGCGCGCCGCGCCGCCGTCGTCGTCACCAATGTCGAGAGCGGCCAGCAGCGCCTCGTCAAGGCGGCCGACGCGCCCAAGGATGCGCTGCGCGCGGTCGTCGCCGAGCATCTGCGCACCGGCAAAAGCGGCATGGAAGAGACGGCCGAGGGCCGCGTCTTTCTCACCGTCCATGTGCCTGAGCCGCAGCTTGTGATCACCGGCGCCGTGCATATCAGCCAGGCGCTGGCGCCGATCGGCAAGCTCCTCAATTACGACGTGACCATCGTCGACCCGCGCACGGCGTTTGCTTCGCCGGAGCGTTTTCCCGACGTGAAAGTTGTCGCCGAGTGGCCGGACGTGGCGCTGCCGCCGCTCAATGTCGATCGCTACACGGCTTTTGTCGCGCTCACACATGATCCGAAGATCGACGATCCGGCGCTGCTGCACGCGCTGGCGCGCGATTGCTTCTATATCGGCGCACTCGGTTCGCGCAAAACCCATGCCCGGCGTGTCGAACGGCTCAAGCAGCAAGGCGCGTCCGACGCCAATGTCGCGCGAATCCACGCGCCGATCGGGCTCGATATCGGCGCGGTGTCGCCGGCCGAGATCGCGGTCGCGATCATGGCGCAGATCACCGAGCGGCTGCGCGAAGAGGCGGACCCCCTCGCAATTCCTCCGTCGCTCGCGAAGGCCGCGTCATGAAATTCGGTGCGGTCGCGCCCAAGAACGCCGTCGGCGCCACCGCCGTGCACACGATCCGCCAGGGAACGGTGGTGCTCAAGAAAGGCACGCTGATCGGTCCGGCCGAAGCTGCGGCGCTTGAGGGCGCCGGCATCAAGGAGATTGTCGTTGCGCGGCTCGAAGCCGACGACGTCTCCGAGGACGTCGCCGCCGCCGATATCGCCAACGCGGTGGCCGGGCAGGGCGTGCATGTCGACAGGGCTTTCACCGGCCGCGCCAATCTGTTCGCGCAATCCGCGGGCGTGCTCGTCATCGACAAGGACGCCGTCGATCGGCTCAACCGCGTCGACGAAGCGATCACCTTCGCGACGCTATCGGCCTATAAGCCGGTGGTGGCCGGCGAGATGGTCGCGACGGTGAAAATCATTCCGTTCGGCGTCGCCAAATCGGCGCGCGACGCAGCGGTCGCCGGCGCCAAGGCGCCGCTGTTGCGGGTTGCGCCTTATCGCATTCGCAAGGTCGGCGTGGTGTCGACGCTGCTGCCGGGGCTCGCCGCCAAGGTGATCGACAAGACGCTGAAAATCACGGCCGAACGGCTGGCTCCTGCCGGCGCCACGATCATCGCCGAACGGCGCGTACCGCATGATCGCGCGGCGCTCGCCAAGGCGCTCGACGACGTGCTCAAAGCCGGCGCCGAGCTCGCCATTGTATTCGGCGCCTCGGCGATCGCCGACCGTCGCGACGTCATCCCGGCGGCGCTTGAGGAAATCGGCGGCACGGTCGAGCATTTCGGCATGCCGGTCGATCCCGGCAATCTGATGATGATCGGCGCCGCCGCCGGCCGCCCGGTGATCGGTGCGCCGGGCTGTGCGCGGAGTCCGAAGGAAAACGGTTTTGATTGGGTGCTGATGCGGCTTCTCGCCGGGCTGCCGGTGCCGCGCGAGGACATTACCGGGCTCGGCGTCGGCGGCTTGCTGATGGAAATCGTGACGCGGCCGCAGCCGCGCGAAGAGCCGCTACCCTCCGGGCATGATTCCAGTCTTGCGATTGCCGCCATCGTGCTCGGCGCGGGCCGTTCGAGCCGCATGGGCGGCCCCAACAAGCTCCTCGCCGAAATCAACGGCAAGCCGCTCATTCGCATGGTGGTCGAGCAGGCGCTCGCCTCGCGGGCGCGGCCGGTGCTGGTCGTCACCGGCCATCAGCGCGAACGCGTCGAAGCCGCGCTGTCGGGCCTGCCGGTTCAGTTCGTGCACAATCCGCATTTTGCCGACGGGCTCGGCACCTCGCTGAAAGCCGGCATCGCCGCGCTCAAGCCGAACATCGACGGCACCATCGTCTGCCTCGGCGACATGCCACAGGTCGATGCCGCCTTGATCGACCGGCTGATCGGCGCCATCGATCCGGACAAAGGCGCTCTCATCGCCGTGCCGGTGATCGAAGGCAAGCGCGGCAATCCCGTGGTGTGGTCGCGGCGCTTCTTTGCCGACCTCATGACGGTCGAAGGCGATATCGGCGCCCGCTATCTGATCGGCCGTTATGCCGAGGCTGTCGCCGAAGTGCCGGTCGACGGTACGGCGGCGCTCACCGATGTCGATACGCCGGAAGCGTTTGCAGCAGTGAAGGCCGAGCTCGAAAAAACTAGGGCGGTCGCGGACGCCTAGAGCATGATCCGGAAAAGTGGAAACCGGTTTTCCGAAAAGATCATGCTCACTCAAAATGCTAGAGCGACGATTGATTCGATCTGAAACAATTCCGCTCTAGCCGCACCGGGCGTTGCTTTATTCACCAACTCGAAACCCTTCCCGGCTAGCTTTCGCCTGGCCTTGGGGAAGGGAAGTACATGCCGAAAATCGGGCGGAGCGTCGCCGTTGCGGCGATGAGTCTTGCTTTTTTGACAGGCGCGATCGGCGCCGCTGACGCTGCCGGCGCGCTCGCGGTCGGCGCCTGCGGCGCTTACGGTTATGGCTTCGATTATACGACAGAGGCCGGCGCGCACCGCGGCGATGCGCAAATGCTCAAGCGGCAAATGCCGGATTGTCGGCACCTTGCATCGCGCCTGCGCCGCGATGTCGGTCGATGCCAAGAATCCCTGCGGCTCGTTCGGCTGGGCCATCGACTCCCATCTCGGCAAGGCTGAGAACATCTCAGTGCGCCGCTGCGTCGAATATGGCGGCCACGATTGCGTCATCCGCGCCTGGGCCTGCGACGAGAAGGGCTAGATCGAGCCTTCAACTCCAACTGCCGCGTTGTCCCAAAAAGTGGAAACTGTGCTTCGCACGCCGGGGTCGGCGCGTCCGCGCCTTCTACCACATGATTGATTTGACGATATTTTTTGGCGCGGATTCATCGTGCTTGCCTAATGTAACATTATAACGCTAATCATCGTGGCGATGGGATGGGTCAATCGCCACAAAAGAAGCGGCGCTCGGCTCGCGCTTGCAGCGCTGGCGCTGCAATTCGTCCTGTCATTCGGGCACATGCATCCGGACGACCTCGGGCTGCCGGCGCTGCCCGCCGGCGCAACCCAAATCGTTTCCGGCGCGGTATCTGCACCGGTGAACCAGGACCATCATCCCGCGTCTGACGATTATTGCGCGATCTGCGCCAGCATGGTGCTGGTTGCGACGGCGATGCCGTCACTGCCGCCGGTCATCATCGTCCCGACGCCAATCCAGCATGTCTGGTTGATTCAGATCGCGTCGCGCGGCGTGGCGGTAAAATTTGCGCCGTCATTTCAGGCTCGCGCTCCCCCCTCAGCGTAATTCCATTCTTCCTGCATCGCTCGCTGCACCGTTGGCTGGGAGTCAACGCGGCCATTCACCTGATTTTCAGTCGGGGGATCATCGATGATTCAGACGCGATACTGGCTTTTGACGACGGGTGTTCTAGCACTCGGCACAGCCGGCTTCATTTATCAGAGCCGCGAGCAGGCTCAGTCGGCGAAGCCTGTGACCACTCCGCCAATTCCGGTCACCGCGGTGAGCGCGCGCCGCGAGGACGTTCCGGTCTATCTCACCGGGCTCGGCACCGTCACCGCATTCAATCGTGTAACCGTTCACGTGCGTGTCGACGGTGAGCTCGAAGCGATCAAGTTCACGGAGGGCCAGGACGTCAAACAGGGCGACCAATTGGCGCAAATCGACCCGCGTCCATTCCAGGCGCAGCTCGATCAGGCCGAGGCGACCAAGGCGCATGACGAAGCGCAATTGGCCAATGCCAAGCTCGATCTTGAGCGCTACACGTCTCTGGTCGCCAAGGATTACGCCACGCGACAGAGTGTCGATACGCAGCAGGCATTGATCGCGCAATTAGAGGCGACAATTCGCGGTGATGAGGCCGCGATCGAGAACGCGCAGACTCAGCTCAGCTATACGTCGATTACCTCGCCGCTCGACGGGCGGACCGGCATGCGGCTGATCGATCGCGGCAATATCGTCCACGCCAACGATCCCAACGGCCTTGTCGTCATCACCCAGGTCCATCCGATCGCGGTCCTGTTCTCGCTGCCGCAGGATTATCTGCAAGACATCGCGTCCGCCATGAAAGAGGGCGCGCTGCAGGTGTCGGCCTTCAGCCGCGACGAGAAGAGCAAAGTCGCCGACGGCAAACTCGTCTTGATCGATAATCAGATCGATGCCGCAACCGGCACAATTCGCCTCAAGGCGGTCTTCCCCAATGAAGACGATGCCTTATGGCCCGGCGAGTTCGTGCATGCGCATCTGGAAATCGAGGATCGGCGCAATGCCGTCACCGTTCCCGCCGAAGTCCTGCAACGCGGCCCGAACGAGCTCTACGTCTATGTGATCAAGCCCGATTCCACCGTGGAGCGCCGGCGCGTGACGGTCGGCCCGGTGCAGGATGGCACAGCCGTGATCAACAAGGGTCTCGCCGCCGGCGAGCGTGTCGTCCTCGATGGGCAATTCAAGCTGAAGCCGGGTGCCAAGGTCGCCGTGTCCACGCCGCCCGCTGAACCGCAGCAAGTGGAACGCACCGCCAATCGCGAGGTGCCGCCGCGATGAACATTTCCGAACGCTTCATTCGCCGCCCGGTCGCGACTTATTTGTTGATGGCGGGCATCGTGATCCTGGGCGTGATCGCTTATCCGTTGCTGCCGGTCGGCGCGCTGCCTGAGGTCGAATTCCCGACCATTCAGGTCACCGCGTCATTCTCAGGCGCGAGCCCCGAGACCATGGCGTCCGCGGTGGCGACGCCGCTCGAGCGGCAATTTGCCCAGATTCCCGGCATTACGCAGATGACCTCGTCGAGCGGTCTTGGTACGACCTCGATCGTGCTGCAGTTCGATCTCAACCGCAGCATCGACGGCGCCGCGCAGGACGTGCAGACGGCGATCGACGCATCGTCGGGCGTGCTGCCGAAAAATCTGCCGACACCGCCCACGTTCCGCAAGGTCAATCCGGCGGATTCGCCGATCATGAATCTGTTCGTGCAATCGAACGACTATCCCTTGACCGTCGTCGACGACTATACCGACACCATTCTCGCGCAGCAGATCTCGCAAATACCGGGCATCGCACTGGTCAATATCGACGGCGAGCAGAAGCCATCGGTGCGCGTGCAGGTGGATCCGGCCAAGATCGCTTCGTTGGGGCTCAGCCTGGAAGACATTCGCGCCATGTTGTCGACCGCGACCAACGATGCGCCGAAGGGCTATTTCGACGGACCGGCGCAGAGCTTTACGATCTACGACAATGACCAATTGCTGCACGCGGCCCCCTACAACGATCTCATTCTCGCCTACCGCAACGGTTCGCCGATCAAAGTGCGCGATATCGGCAGAGCCGTCGACGCCGCGGAGAACACCAAGATCTCGGCCTGGCACTACGGCAAACAGGGCGTGCTGCTTGTCGTCTTCAAACAGCCGAACGCCAATATCATCGAGACGGTCGATGGCGTGCGCAAGGCATTGCCGGGCCTGCAGGCGGCGCTGCCGCCCGGCATCGACGTTTCGGTGCTGATCGATCGTACCGGTCCGATCCGCGCTTCCATCGCGGACGTCAAGTTCACCATGCTGCTCACCATCGTCCTGGTGGTCGGCGTCATCTTTCTGTTCCTGCGCGACCTCTGGGCCACCGTCATCCCGGGCGTCACCGTGCCGCTGTCGATCGTCGGCACGCTGGCGCTGATGTATGCGCTCGGCTACTCGATCGACAATCTATCGCTGATGGGTTTGACGATTGCCGTCGGCTTTGTGGTCGACGATGCCATCGTCATGCTGGAAAACATCTATCGGCATATGGAGGCCGGCATGGACCGCTTCCAGGCGGCGCTCAAAGGGGCGGGCGAGATCGGCTTCACCATCGTTTCGATCAGCGTGTCGCTGATCGCGGTCTTCATTCCGGTTCTTTTCATGTCCGGCATTGTCGGCAGGCTGCTGCGCGAATTCGCCGTGGTCGTGACGATCACGATCGCGATGTCGGCTTTCGTTTCGCTGACGCTGACGCCGATGATGTGTGCGCGCTATCTCTCCGACCACAAGCACGCCGCGCACGGCTGGTGGTATCTGAAATCGGAAGCGTTTTTCGATTGGCTGTTGCGCGCTTATGACCGCGGCCTGAAATGGTCGCTGGCGCATCGGCGGGTGATGATGGGCGTCCTGTTCTTCACCATGGCCGCCACCGTCTATCTCTATGTCGTCATGCCCAAGGGCTTCTTCCCGCAGGAGGATACCGGCTATGTCCAGGGTATCTCCGAAGCGCGGCAGGATATTTCCTTCGACGCCATGACGCAGCATCAGTTCGCGCTCGCCGATATTATCGGGCGCGATCCGGGCGTGGCCGACGTGGCTTTTGTCGTCGGCGTCACCGGCGGCTCGCAATCCAACAATAACGGCCGGTTCTGGATCAACTTGAAGCCGCGCAACGAGCGCACCGCGTCGGCGGATCAGATCATCAGCCGGCTGCGGCCGCAGCTCGCCAAAGTGCCGGGCATATCGGCCTATCTGCAGGCGCAGCAGGATGTCACCATGGGTGGGCGGCCGGCGCGCTCGCAGTTCCAATATACGCTCCAGGACGCCAATCTCGACGAGCTCGGCGCCTGGTCGCCGGTGATGCTCGACAAGTTGCGGAGCCTCCCGGAGCTGCGCGACGTCGCCACCGACCAACAGTCCAATGCGACCGCAGCCACCCTCACCATCGATCGCGACACCGCGGGGCGGTTCGGCATTCAGCCGCAAGTGATCGACGACACGCTCTATGACGCCTTCGGCCAGCGCTGGGTGACGCAATATTTCACTCAGCTCAACGAATATCACGTGGTCATGGAGGTCGATCCGAAGCTGCAAAGCGACCCGGCGGCGCTCGATCACATCTACATCAACTCGCCCACGACCGGGCAGCCGATTCCGCTGTCGCTCCTGGTCAAAGTCGACACCAGCAAGTCGACCTATCTCACGATCAGCCACCAAGGCCAATTTCCCGCAGTGACGATTTCGTTCAATCTCGCCAGTGGCGTCGCGCTCAGCGATGCACTCACCGCGATTCAAACCGCGGAACGGGAATTGCACAAACCCGCCGCGCTCCAGGCGACATTCCAGGGCACCGCGCAGGCCTTCCAGGCTTCGCTGTCGACGCAGCCGCTCCTGATCCTCGCCACCATCGTCGCCGTCTACATCATTCTCGGCATGCTCTATGAGAGCTACATCCATCCGATCACGATCCTGTCGACCCTGCCGTCGGCCGGCCTCGGCGCGCTGATCGTGCTGCGCGCCGGCGGTTACGAGCTGAGCATCATCGCCATCATCGGCATTATTCTTCTGATCGGCATCGTGAAGAAAAACGCCATCATGATGATCGATTTCGCGCTCGCCGCGGAGCGCGAAGAGGGCATGTCGCCGGCGGAGGCGATCTATCAAGCGTGTCTGCTGCGTTTCCGGCCGATCATGATGACGACGATGGCGGCGCTGCTGGGCGGCCTGCCGCTGATGCTCGGCGGCGGCACCGGCGCGGAAATCCGCCGGCCGCTCGGCTTTGCCATCGTCGGAGGCCTCGTGGTGAGCCAGTATCTCACGCTCTATACGACGCCCGTTGTCTAC
>Ga0210397_10001865_pt1 | contig 13414 bp, 11 predicted proteins | sample IncBWH2OmetaG_FD_160126 | JGI IMG/M metagenome (GOLD analysis project Ga0210397, IMG submission 160126) | Forest soil microbial communities from Barre Woods Harvard Forest LTER site, Petersham, Massachusetts, United States - Inc-BW-H-2-O ...
CGCAGATTACATGTATACACACCTGGCGTTTGCAACAGCTATTAAACATTATGAAAAAGTTTCAGGCTATAACGATGACCCCTTGATTATGACAAAACTTGGAGATTGTTATAGAATGATTCACGAAGTCGATGAGGCTGTTGCATGTTATTCTGTGGCAATAAAAGAACCTAACTTCCCTTCTTATGCATATCTGCATTATGCAGAAACACTCATGACATTAGGCAGATATGATGAAGCAAAGAAACTACTGATTGAATATCAAAACAACAATCCGGGAAACAGAAGTGTTTCAAACAAAATACGCAGCTGTGATTATTCAGATTCATTAGTAAAAATGCCGCATACAGGAACAGTTTATTTTGAATCCTTTAATACCGATGGGTATGAATTTGGCCCTGCATTAAGAAATAATGATCTGGTATTTACAACCGATTCTATTTACAACGAAAACAGTCCCAAAGAAGACAAATGGACGGGAGATGATTATTATCAAATTTGTTACACAGAATTAAATAATGAAGGCAAAGCATCATCAACTGTAAAAAATTTGGGGAATAAAGTAAATGGAAAATACCACGATGGTCCTTGTACATTTTCTCACGATGGTGATAGTATGTTTTTCACACGAACGAATTATAGTTCAGGCATTATAAATAACGGTCCTGTATCAGACCCCAATCACCTGGTACATCTCCAGATTATGGTTGCTTCGCATCAAGATCCGGACACAAAAGAATATCAAAAAATAAAGCCTTTTGTGTTCAATAAAAATGCCTATTCTACTATACATCCTACTGTCAGCCATACAGGTAGAATTCTCGTCTTTGCTTCTGATATGCCCGGTGGCGAAGGCGGCATAGATTTATATATGACAACCATTGATGCACGCGGCAAATGGACCAAACCTGTAAATCTTGGCAAAGGAATTAATACCGAAGGAGATGAAGTTTTTCCATCGTTTAATCAAGACAGTGTATTGTATTTTTCGTCTAACGGATGGATTGGCCTTGGAGGATTGGACATTTACAAAGCTACCTGGAACAAAGAAAAAGGTTTGTTTGAAAATCCGACAAACATGGGTATACCTGTTAATTCATCTTATGATGATATGTCTTTTGTTGAACACGGAACAGGGGCCAATACGGCACACTTTGCATCCAGCCGGCCGGCCGCGAAAGATGGAGATAATATATACAGCTTTCAGGCTCAAAGTGTATTTCTTGATCTTAAAATTATTGATGGTATTACTAAAAAAGAATTGCCTGATTGCCTGGTTGAATTGATCAGTAAACCTGATAACAGATCACTTACAACAGATCAAAATGGTGACGCTTTCACTCAATTACATATTCAGACTCCTTATTTAATTCGCGTAAACCGGGTTGGTTATTCCCCTGTAGAAATTCCTGTATCAACACTTGATGTTTATGGAAATGACACGATATACAAAACAATTGGTTTAAATTCCAATTTTAAAATCAGTTATACAGCAGTTGTCATGGATGAAAAAACAAAAGCTCCTATTGTGGATCCAGCAGTTGTATGGATAGAAAAAGAAGGACTTAAAACCGATACGATAAAGCTTGCAACCGGCGAACCGATACATGTAGAATTAAAGCCTAATAATCTATATCATGTTTATGCATTAAAGACAAACTATTACAGTAAAGAGAAATTCATCTCAACCAAAGGAATTGAATCTGGCGTTGGTACAACTGCTATAATAGATACTCTTTATATGAAAAAACTGGAAGTAGGTGAAGTATATAAAATTGATAATATCTATTATGATTATAATAAAGCTACTATACGTACCGATGCAAAACCATCGTTGGACCAATTGATTCGCTTACTGAATGAATACCCGGCCATGAAGATTCAGATCAATTCTCATACCGATTGCAGAGGATCTGATGCATATAATATTAAATTATCTCAAGCCCGCGCACAATCAGTTGTACAATATCTTATTGAAAGAGGCATTGCCATCGATCGTTTAAAGTCTAAGGGTTTTGGAGAAACAAATCCGGTGAGCAACTGTGAGTGTTTAAAATGCACGGAAGAGCAACATCAGGAAAACAGACGAACTGAATTCCAGATTATCGCTTTATAATTTCACTTTCGACTAGCTATGATTATAAGAAGGCATCTATTATGGATGCCTCTTTTATTTTGCATTCCGGCAACAAACTACTGGTATAGAACACTTCTATTCTATACCAACTTATACATATGTATTATTCCTCTTGAAAAGATGGTTCGAATTATTATTCTAATACAACATTATTTTGCAACTTATTGTATTATTACATCTGGCATTACAATACATCACAATTCAAATTAATAATATTAAATCACGAATATTTACTTTCAGAAAATGGTCTATGCAACAACTGTTAGAACAAATCCGAAATTGCCGGGAATGCGAGAAACACCTTACATTGGGTGTCAATCCTATTATTGCTGCCAGTACAAAAAGTAAGATCATCATCATTGGTCAAGCACCAGGAAGAATTGTTCATAACACAAATATTCCATGGAATGATAAGAGCGGTGATAATCTTCGAAATTGGCTGGGTATTGATAAAACAATATTTTATAATCCTGACATAATCGCGTTAATACCTATGGGATTTTGTTATCCAGGTACCGGAAAAAATGGAGATCTGGCTCCGAGAAAAGAATGTGCTCCTTTATGGCACAATAAATTATTTTCTCATATGCACGAAGTCGGACTCGTCTTACTTGTAGGACAATATGCACAAGATTATTATTTAGGTGATGCAGCAAAAGATACTCTTACAGAGACGGTATATCATTTCAAGGAATACTTGCCCAAATATTTTCCATTGCCACATCCTTCTCCAAGAAACAATATATGGCAAGCCAAAAATGAATGGTTTCCTACAGAAGTTTTACCAACTCTAAAAGCAAGTGTTTCATTTATTCTTAAATAATACAGAATTGCCGTAAGAAAGATCAGTAGCCACAGCCACGATCTACAAAGATTACCTCCCTGATATTAAACCTTTCTATCATAATATAAGGCTTAAGCCAATAAAAAACTCTTCCTGAAATTTCAAGAAGAGCTCTCATATCAAAACATTCAAACAGCGAATTACACCGTCATCAATTCTTTTTCTTTTGCTGCTATCAATGCTTCCAGTTTTGCGGACGTATCGTTTGTTAAAGCCTGTACAGTTTCTTCGGCCCTTTTTATTTCATCCTCAGAAGCACCGTCTTTTAATAATTTTCTTAATTCGTCGTTAGTCTCCTGACGGATCTTACGGATACGCACTTTACCACTTTCGCCTTCTGCTTTTACTTGTTTTACCAGATCTCTGCGTCTCTCTTCTGTAAGCGGTGGAATATTGATACGAATTACATCGCCATCGTTCTGTGGATTAAAACCCATATTGGCATCGCGGATAGCTTTCTCAATAGTCGTTACCATAGACTTCTCATATGCTTTAATCGTAAGCGAGCGTGGTTCCGGAACTGAAACAGTAGCAACCTGACCTAATGGCGTAGATATACCATAATATTCAACCATTAAACCATCGAACATATTTGGAGATGCTTTTCCGGCACGAATTCTGGATAATTCAAGTTCGGTATGTTTGATAGCTTTCTGCATGCTATCTTTTGCATCGTCTAAGTATAAATTGATTTCTTCCATATTGAAATTCCGTTTATAATATTCGGTTATTTGTAATCGGGTTATTATAATTTTACAAGCGTACCAACATTATCGCCTTCAAGCACTTTTAATAAATTGCCGGCCTTATTCATGTCAAATATAATGATTGGTAATTCGTTCTCTTTACACAACGTAAATGCCGTCATATCCATGATGTTCAACCCTTTTTCATATGCTTCATCAAATGTAATAGTAGCGTAACGTGTAGCCGTAGGATCTTTTTCCGGATCCGCTGTATACACACCATCCACACGCGTGCCTTTCAATACTACTTCTGCTTCAATTTCAATAGCACGTAAGCTGGCTGCTGTATCTGTAGTGAAATAAGGATTTCCTGTGCCGGCACCAAACATTACGATCCGTCCTTTTTCCAGGTGGCGGATAGCACGTCTGCGGATAAACGATTCGCACACCTGCTCAATTTTAATACCCGACATCAAACGTGTATCCAAACCAATATTTTCAAGTGCACTTTGTAAAGCCATACAGTTAATCACTGTTGCCAGCATACCCATATAATCGCCTTGTACACGATCAATTCCAGTTGCAGCAGCTTCTATTCCTCTATAAATATTCCCTCCTCCGACAACAATTGTAATTTCTACTCCTTTATCTGCAATTGCTTTTATTTCATTTGCATAACGGATAAGAACTTGGCTGTCTATACCATATTTCTGTTCGCCCATCAAGGCTTCACCACTCAACTTCAGGAGAATACGTTTATATTTCATAGTTTCTTATTTTTCAAATGTCGAAAAAGCCATTCTTGTCGACGGACTAAATATGCCAAATCTTACAAATATATATCCATTTTGGCGAATAGGAAAATTGAAAACCGTTTCAAAGGAGGCATTTTCAAGAAAAATATCAACAAAATGACAAAAATGCAGTATTACAATTCTTGGAAACCTTTCAAAATCCTGTAAACAAATCAACCCTATGACAAAATTGTTTTTTTAGGTATTCAAACCTCTTTCTATATCTTCCAAATCATTCAAAAAATGTATCTTTAGCAACATAATTTAGTTGTTCCAAGCTGACTCAGTTGTATAGTGTTGATTTCTTTACAGTTTATTTTAATTTCATGAACATTCGTCTCTTCTCCAATTCAATTTTATTTATTGTATTAGTTTTTGCTTTCTATTCCTGCAAAAAGCAACCTGGTCGTTCTGAAACCCAAACTGCCGCATCTAAAATTATTCAAACCAGTAAAGGTCCGTATAATCCCAGCACACCTTTATATTGGGATCTTATTCATACAAAACTTGAAGTTTCTTTTGATTTTACAAAGCAATATTTATTGGGCAAAGCTACCATTAAAGTAAAACCTCATTTCTATTCTCAGAATACGCTTGAGCTTCAGGCAAAAGGTTTTGACCTGCATGCCATTACTTATCTTTCAGGAACAAAAATCACAAACTACAAATACGATTCGAAAAATATAACCATCACGTTTGACAAAATGTATTCGCACAGCGATACACTTACATTGGTGATTGATTATACGGCGAAGCCAAATGATTTGCCCAAATCAGGCAGTGATGCTATAACGGAAGAAAAGGGCTTATACTTTATTGACCCGTTGGATACTGACCCTAAGAAGCCTACACAGATATGGACACAAGGCGAAACCCAATCTGCGTCCTGCTGGTTCCCTACACTTGATTCTCCCAATCAACGCAGCACACAAGAGATGCTGATCACTGCTGATAAAAAATTCCAGGTTGTATCTAACGGTGAGCTGATCTACAAAACAGAACACGCTGATGGTACTATTACCTGGAATTGGGAAATGAAAAAAGCGCATGCGCCTTACCTGTTTATGATGGCCGTTGGAGAATTTGCCAAAGTATCTGACACGTGGAAAGATATGGAAGTTAGTTATTATGTTGAACCGGCGTATGAGCAATATGCCAGAAACATTTTTGGGCAGACACCTGCCATGATCGATTTCTTTTCTACAAAATTAGATTACCCGTATCCCTGGCCTAAGTATTCACAGATTGTTGTGCGCGACTTTGTTTCGGGTGCAATGGAAAATACCTCTTCCAGTATTTTCATGGAAGCTCTTCAGGTAGACGACCGTTTCTTAGTGGACGATAACTGGGAAAGTATTATTGCGCATGAATTATTCCACCATTGGTTTGGCGATCTGGTAACGTGCGAGAGCTGGGCCAACTTGCCGTTAAACGAATCATTCGCGAACTTTTCTGAAATAGCCTGGTTCGAATACAAACATGGTTATGATGCCGCATTGAAGCATGCGCAAGAAGATCTTGAAGGATATTTAGCTGAAGCGAAGACTACGCAAAACCCGCTTATACGCTATCATTATAACGACATCGAAGAAATGTTTGACCGCCATAGCTATAATAAAGGTGGTCTGGTATTGAACTTGCTGCGGAATGCGGTAGGTGAAGACGCTTTCTACAAATCACTTAGTCTGTATCTGAAACGCAATGCTTATACACCTGTTGAAATTGATGAATTAAGAATGGCGTTTGAAGATGTTACCGGTGAAGACATGCATTGGTTTTTCGATGCATGGTTCTTAAAACGTGGCCACCCTCAATTAGTCATTGAACATCACACAGGAAAAAACAACTCTACGGAAATTGTAATTACTCAGACACAGGATACTATTCAAGGTACCTTATACCGCATTCCGTTACAAATAGATTACAGAACAAAAGCGGATACAACACTACGCTCAAAACGCTACTGGATCGCTAAATATAAAGACACTATTACACTACCTGTATCTCCGGATCAATTATCTTACCTTGTTGCAGATAGTAAACATGTAGTTGTTGGCACAACCACCCATACAAAATCTCTTAATCTGCTACAAGGACAATTTTTACTTGGTACAGATTATCTGATCCGTAAAGAAGCATTTGAATCGCTTATCAAGCCGGTAAGCGCAAAAGAAAATCCATACAATGCGAATCCGGAAAATTCTGTATTCCTATTGAAAGCACTCAACGATCCTTCTGCTGAAATACGTACGATAGCTTTATTAGAATTTACCAAACATCAGGTTCCTAATTTAGAAACTGTGTTCATTCCTAAATTCAAAGAAATGGCTCTTAATGATCCAAACGGTGAATTGCGATCAACTGTCATTCAATTAATTTCTTCGCTTGACAATAGTGCACAGTTTATTTCTATATACAAAACCGGTTTAGATGCGCCATCGTATTATGTTTCCGGAGCAAGTTTACAGGCCCTCCTATTCTTAAATGACGACAAAACTATTGCACGTATTTCAGAATTCGAATCTATGAATAATGTCAATATTGTAATATCTCTTGCGCGTTATTTTATTCAAATCAACGACCAGAATCATTATAGTTGGTTTGAAGACAAAATGAAACAGGCAACGGATCAAGATGTATACAATTTAATGGGTATCTTTACCAAATATGTATTGCAATTAAATAGAGCTGACAAAGAACGCGGAAGAGCATTATTAAAACAGATCAGTACAGAAAATACACATGAGGTTATTCGTATGAATGCTACAACGTATTATCAATTAATCGATAAATCTCTTAAACAGGAATCTCCCAAATAAGAATAATTACGCACAACTATAATAATCACAATTTACCATGAAACAATTATTTATACCAATTTTAGCAGCAATGCTTCTGGTTTGGTCTTGCGAAAACAAAGCGACAGAAAAAACAGATGGTTCTGATTCAGTAAATGTCATCATTGAAAATGACACGGTTGATGAAGTAAAGAAGATTGACAGCTTACCTCCGAATAGTAAAATTGTAGATAGCTTATTAAAGAAACCTGTTACAACTCCTGCCAATAACCCATTTGGTTTAAAAGCAGGTGACAATTTGCTTAGCTTGGGTGCATTAAACAAAGAGCCTTTAAAAACAAGGTTAATGATTATTCTTGGCGACAAGTTTGATGACTATAAAAAATATTTAGCTACAGCCAAGCCATTGAAAAAAGATTCAGATGGGTTTCTGTACACGCAAGGTGCTGCTGCAAAAGGATCAAAAAATCAGGCATTCTTTTTATACCAACACGAACAGGATGTTTTATTTGTAGGATTTCAAAAAGAAAGCGAACGTATTATGTTGAACGACATGAAGTCTCGTTTGTTTGCTCCTGAATCAGTTGATATGTGGGCCGAGAGACCGATTGAATAAAATTTAATTAATGAGTTTTTAAAACCGATTGGTGTTTACCAATCGGTTTTTTATTTTTGAGGAAAAACGTAAAGCACGATGATGGGATCGTTGTATGTCTTTGATACAACACATGCAATTTGTAAGATCGTCGTCTCTGATCGATCCCTATATGTGTTAATTTTTAAAATATTCTTTTAGTAAAGCAACTATATGCCTGGCTTCTGCATCATCTACTCCAAGTCCGAAGGAAAAAGTTTTTAGTCCATAGTCGAATTTTATTTTCCCGGGTCCAAGTCCCCAAAATGCCCAACGATTGCCTCCAAACCAGTTATCACTCCCTAATTCTGTTGTTATATTTTTTATTGTAGTTGCTTGTAATCGTCTTTTTCTTCCAATACCAAAAACTGATTCTTCAAACAGAACTTCTCCTCTTTCCAGATTAAATTTTTCCTTGCCAAAATATCCCCAAAGTAACATTGTAATAATACTCACACCACCAATTGTCCAGCCAACCAACCAAAATGTCATAAAGCCTATAATTTCGCCTTGTTCTACTCCACTTAACACGATTGGGTAAGCACTTGTAAATCCGGCATACCAACCGCCAAGCCAGGCAGTACCAAACACAAGGGCAAACCAATTTTTCTTTGAAGGAATAGATATTCTGATTCCGTTAACTGTTTTTTCAATTTTTGCTTTTCCGTTGTCTGTCATATATGTCAATAATAATATTTTAGCATTACAGATCAAAATGAGACTTTAGATCTCTAAAACGAATTAGTCCAGAAAAATATAGAGATAAATTAAAAGCATATGAAGATATTATCCTCACTCAAGAAACTAATCAGAAAATTGTTTAATAAATAGTATTAGACATAAAATACCTCCTAAAAATCCTAATATTATTCCTGCAAGATGTTTTGTATACTGCCCACTTTCAGTCACTTTATTTCCAAGTGAAACAGAATTATTAAATTGGTTCTTCATGAATTTATATGTTTGAAAGCTCGTATAACACATAAAAAATAATCCTATAGACATAATTAAAAACTTATACTTTTCCATAAATTATACTTACAATATATTCAAATCTTAAACAACAAATTTAATATTACACCAAACTTTATAATCCCATAAATAAAACATCGCCCTTTGAAGAAGCTCCGTGTGTATATTGAATAATATAAATTGCTACAGATATTTAACCTCGATGGGATTGTCGTTTTTTTAATAATTTTCATCTTTTCTAGTAACATTGCACACCATGAAAAAACATCAGACTACAGGTCTGATATACATTAACTTGGGCATCGCCCTAAGAATAACATCATTCAAACTCCAGAAAAAACGTATGAAGATAATCAATGATATCTGATGCGATCATTGCAGCTTTTGAACGTATCAACGCTGCAGAATCACCGGCATAACCATGTGCGAATACACCAATCTTCGCGGCTTCTTCCGGATTATATCCTTGCGCCAATAAGGAAGTAATAATGCCCGTCAACACGTCGCCACTGCCCGCAGTAGCCAGACCTGAGTTACCTGTAGAGTTAAAATGCACCGCTCCTGTCGGCAATACCACTGCTGTATAAGCACCTTTCAATACAATGATCACCTGCATTTTTTTAGCAAGCTCTACAGCTTTATGCAATCGTTCCCAGCTGTTCTGAAACTTCATTCCCGCCAAACGTTCCAGCTCTCTTGGATGTGGTGTAAGAATACTATTCGGTGGTATGTGTGCCACCCATTGCGGATGTGCTGCTAAAATATTCAACGCGCTGGCATCTATAATAAGCGGCTGTGCAGATTTCAATAACAGATCTTCCAATACATCAGCCGTATATGCATGCTCGCCTAAACCTACGCCAATACCAACCGCACTATAACCCGCAATATCGGGAAGTTCCGTTACTACATCTTTATTCGAATCAGTACTCAAAATCGCTTCAGGAATGGTGGTCTGTAAAATATCGATCCCACTTTCAGGAATGTGTACACAAACCAAACCAGCACCTGAACGCATTACGGCTTTAGCTGCGAGTGTTGCTGCGCCCATCATACCTTTGCTTCCGGCAATCAGTAATACTTTGCCAAAGGTTCCTTTATTTGAAAATACCGGACGTTTACGAATCATCGAACGGATCACCGAAGCATCTGTATAATTATATTCACTTAACAGATCTGCTGTACCTTCCATCTTCAGACCAATATCAACGATGTGCCAGGCACCTGTGTATGCTTCATGATCGGCCAGAAACAGCATGAGCTTGGGCATCTGAAACGTAATAGTATGATCGGCAGTGATGATAGAGGCATGTTTGGCCGGGTAATCGCTGTACAAGCCCGAAGGTACATCTACCGCATATACCATATTCTCTGATGCATTGATCCGGTCAATGATTGCCGCATATACACCCGTAACTTCTCTGTTCAGACCTGAACCCAGCAACGCATCTATGATTAATATACCGGAAGGAATTTTAAGAATATCTTCAATAGCTTTGATAGCTGTTACACCTGTTTGCTGTTCCAGTCGTTTTAAATTTTCCGCACAATCATCTGTCAGCGGGCCGGATTTTACAATAAACGGTTTTACTCTGTATCCTCTGTTGATCAGCAAGCGGGCTATCGCCAAACCATCACCTCCGTTGTTTCCTCTGCCACAGAAAACCCATACTTCTTTTTGTAACGAAGTATACTTGGTAAACCAGGCAACAAATGCTTCTGCAGCCCGCTCCATTAAAGTGAGAGAGGTAATGTGTTCTACTTCCTGGGTATAAAGGTCCAGTTCATGTATTTGAGCGGCAGTCAAAATTTTCATAGTTATAAAAAGTTAATTCGAATAGATTTATTGTTTTTGGGGTGACTATTTATTGTTGATGACCTGCGTTGTCTTTCGTGCATTATTTGAAAACTCCTCCGGCAGGAACACCAACAATGGCTGTTGAATTCATAATTCTAAAACGTCATAGAGAAATACAAGCCTGCACTTCTGTTACTGTATGTTGGCATAACAACCACGTTCTTGTTCCATTTATAGCGGTGTGTCCAGTATGCAATGTGCGCACTTAACATACCAATACCTGCACCTACCAATACATCGCTGGTATAATGGCGGTTATTTAAAATCCGCATAAGTCCTACACTTGTAGCAATTGTATATCCTGCAATCGGAAATAAAATACTCTTACTTCCATATTCTTTCTGAATAATTACAGCCCCTAAAAAAGCCTGAGCAGCATGACCCGAAGGAAAGGATTTATCGTTTGACCCATCAGGGCGAATCACATGCGTTTCATTCTTTAACAAAGTTACGGTAGTGAGCATAATAACTTCTGCTTTCAACAATATAGCTGTTCTGTTTTTAATATCTGTTTTTGCCTTTATACCAACTAATTCCGGCAAATAAATAATAGGTATAGCTGCAAACCTTAGATAATCATCTGCGTGGGTATGAAAATTCGGATACGTAGACACCACATTGTTGCGAACACTTAAATCGTTAAAACCTGTTTTATTCAGTTTCATATACATTCCGGCACCAATCAACGTAACGGGTGCTATGGATTGTTTCAGATATTTTGACAACGGTTGTTTGCGTATGATTGTATCTGTTTGTGCCTGTAGCTGAAACATCAAACCCATACCAGCCAAAATCAATAAAAGTATTCTCTTCACTATTCTTATTTTAATAATTGATACTACTATTTTTTTCTTTAAAAGCCTATAACATTGATTTAAATCACTATTAAAAAATCACTGCCAAACTTCTGTATAATTTGTAGATAACCCTTTTCCTATTTAATACTTAAATTGTCCTATTATACATATTTTTAAGTACAGAATTCTGAATACGTACTTATGCAAATTGAATTAGCCAATTTTGAGAAAATATATACCCATTTTGTAGGCAATAAATCAGACGAAGAAGGGATAAACATTTCTAAAATACCCTTGCAATTAAACGACGAATCACTGAAAGAATTGCTTCTGAATTATTTTACACATCCATTCAAAAATAAAGAATACAATCATTTTCATCATGAAACTGATCTTAATTTGAATGAGCTCTATACGTATTGCACAAACATCTTTTCCGATCCGGATTCAATATATCTGCAAAGCATTAATATTGCAAAACATTTATACGAACAATCAAAACATCCGATGATTAAAGGCGGTGAATTGTATGTGGTATATTTTGATGATTGTGTAATTGATGGCGAGAACACAGACGCGATTGGCCTCTTCAAATCGGAAACAAAAGAAACATTCCTGAAAATATTCCCGCAGGGCGATGGCTATGAAGCTATATCAGATAAAGGTATTGACATCCGTAAGCTCGACAAAGGTTGTTTTATTATAAATAGTGAAAAAGAAAACGGCTATAAGGTTTGTGTAGTAGACCAGACAAATAAATCAGCAGATGCACAATACTGGAAAGACGATTTTTTAAAAATTGTGAGTCGAAACGACAGCTTTCATTATACACAGAACTATATGAATATGTGTAAGAGTTTTGTTACCGATCAGATGCCGGAAACTTTCGACGTATCCAAAACAGATCAGATTGATTTACTGAATCGTTCTGTAAATTATTTTAAGAAAAACGAATCATTCGATATGCAGGCATTTACCAACGATGTTATTCAGGATGAAGCATTGATCGGCTCATTTAAAGAATATAAAAATAAATTTCAGGAAGACCATCAGATGCCTATCGTTGATGAATTCGAAATTTCAACGCCTGCTGTGAAAAAATATGCAAAAGTTTTTAAGAGTGTTTTAAAACTGGATCGTAATTTCCATATCTATATCCATGGCGACAAAGATCTGATAGAGAAAGGCAGAGATAATGTAAGTGGCATGAATTTTTACAAAATCTATTTTAAGGAAGAGAGTTAATAGAAAAATGCTTCAGGGTCTGGCGGGCTTTATTAGTCTAAGTAAACACAGTTACTTTTATCAATCATTGATTATAAAAGCCAGATGTAATCATTTACAGCTTAGCCAGTGTTATACCCAAAAACACGGCTCCGATTCCGAACACACAACTTCCGATTGTGTTTATTGAAAAATTAAGATATTCTCCGGTTTGTAAAAGCCTCATATTTTCGTAAGCAAAAGCGGAAAATGTCGTAAAGCCTCCGCATAATCCCGTAGCCAGAAATAAACGCCATTGTACCGAAGAAAGCTGAAACCGGTCGGTAAAACCATAGATCAACCCGATAAGCAAACAACCGATGATATTTACTGCCACCGTTCCAAAAGGAAAGTTTGAAGGATATTCTTTCGTTATATAAAGACTCATCCAATATCTTAAAACACTTCCTAATCCTCCGCCAATAAGTACCCAAACAAAATTTCCCATTAAAATATTATTTTTCATTTCAAATGTACTAAAATAAAACCGGCTTAAAATATTCGGCATAAACCATAGATGGCTAATATTTATAAAAAACATTATTTTAAAACATCTCTCACAAATTCACTTTTTATTCACTATTGATTGGTAAGTTTGAAAATAACTATTTCCTGAATGAAGGTTCTTTTC
>Ga0210397_10001869_pt1 | contig 13403 bp, 15 predicted proteins | sample IncBWH2OmetaG_FD_160126 | JGI IMG/M metagenome (GOLD analysis project Ga0210397, IMG submission 160126) | Forest soil microbial communities from Barre Woods Harvard Forest LTER site, Petersham, Massachusetts, United States - Inc-BW-H-2-O ...
GCCGGGGACCGGGCAGGTCAGACACCGTCTGCTCCAGATCTCCGTAGGTGCGAGCCTTCAGCGCGTCGGCGACGCGCTGCTCGAGCTCCTCGGATGCGATCCGCCCCTCGGTCGAGGCCTTGTGCAACCGCGATATGACGTGATCGCGGTCGGCGTCCGAGGCCCGAAGATTGACACGCTTTTCCACGCAATGGAGGGTACAGGGCGCACGCGTCGGCCGCAATGGACTCGACGGATGTATCTATGCGCCGGCCCGCGCCGTCGGCCTGCTCGGTGCTGCCGTCGCTCAGTGCGAGCGCCGCACGCCCACCTCGTCGAGGTGAGCGAGCAGGTCGGCCGGATCCTCGAAGACCCGGTAGGCGCCGGAATAGAACAGCTCCTCGCGCCCGTAGCCGCCCGACAGCAGGCCGATGCCCAGCGCCCGCGCGCGCTGAGCCGCCAGCAGGTCCCAGACGCTGTCTCCCACCACGTTGCTCTGGCGCACGTCGACGCCGATCTGCCGTGCCGCGGTGAGGAACAGATCGGGGTCGGGCTTGGCGTAGCGCACCTGGTCGCGAGTGATCATGGGGGTGTCGTCGGGCAGCGAGAGCAGCTCGCGAGCCAGCCCGGCGTAGCGCTCGGGGCCACTGGTGGCGATCGCCCACGGCACGTCGTGCTCGGTCAGGGCGGCGAGCAGCTCCCGCGCGCCCGGCAGCGCCTGGACCGAGTCGTAGCGGCGGATGAAGGCCTCGGCGTGCAGTCCCGGCAGCGCGGCCAGGGTCTCGGCGTCCAGCGGGGTCTCGAGCTCGCGGGCGAGCGCGTTGACGAATAGCCCGCCGCTCATCCCGATCCGGCGGTGCAGCTTCCACACGGCGAGGCTCACCCCGACGCTCTGCAACGCCTCGCGCCAGGCCAGCACGTGCTGGTAGACGCTGTCGATGAGCGTCCCGTCGAGGTCGAACAGGAATGAGGTCTGGCCGGGGCTGTCGGGGAAGCTGTCCATCGTCAGCGCAGCCCGCTGGCCGGAGGGGTGAGCTGGTCGGAATCCTCGGCCAGCGCGCGCGGCACGATGGCGGCGAACCCGATCACCATGAAGCCGAACAGGGAGAACACGCCGATCAGGTGCGCCCACCCGGCGTCGGCGGCGTTGAGGAAGCCCACGCCCGCGATGAGCAGCGCGACGGCGACCCGGGTCCGGAGCGAGGTGGAGCGGGGTGGACGTCCCCGGGGCGGGGTCGGCGCCGGCGAGGCGGTAGCGGGCGCCGTATCCGGCGCGGCCGTCGCAGACTCGCCCAGGCGGCCGCGCAGCAGGAGCCCGAAGAGCAGCGCGAGCGACGGGAACAGGATCGCGCCGCCGGCGAGCACGGCGATCACCACCGCGACCAGGGTGTCGTGCGGCGCGGCCGCCTGGCCGACCGTGAGCCCGGGCAGCAGCACCGGGTAGCGGGCAAACGCCCAGCCCGCGACGACGGCGGCCACGGCGAGCGCGGCCACGTACCGTGCCGGCTCGAAGCGCCGCGTGGCCACGAGGCCCAGCGCGGCGGCCCCGGCCAGCAGCGACACGATCAGCACCGCCAGCGCGGCGCCGTGCACCAGCCCGGTGTAGAGCGAGTGCGCGTCGGCGCGCACGACGATCAGTCCCACGATGGCCAGCGCCCCCGCTGCCGTGCCGGCGCTCAGGGCCCGCACCCGGTAGGCCTCGGCGAGCTCGGGGTCGCCGTGGCGGGCGGCGTCGGCGGCGAGGTAGACGGCGGCCAGGTAGGCGGAGAAGGCCACCGCCAGCACGCCGATGAGGATCGGGACCGCCCCGGTCCAGCTGGAGAACATGCCTCCGGCGGCGTTGCCCACGGGGACGCGCTCGGCGGCGATCGCGCCGGCCATCGTGCCCAGGGCGAACGGGGTGACGAGCGAGGCCACCGCGAACGAGCCATCCACCATCCGGAACTCGCGACTGCTGCTGGCGGCGGAGCGCAGCGCGTAGCTGGCGCCGCGCACGATGATTCCCAGCGCGGCGATGACGAACGGCACCGCCAGCGTCGAGGCGACCGAGCCCACGAACACCGGGTATGCGGTCCAGGCCACCGTGATGACGAAGATGAGCCACACGTGGTTGGCCTCCCACACCGGGCCCATCGAGTGGTGCGCGTGGTCACGGATGCGGTCCCCGCGCTCGCCGCCACCGGCCAGCAGGCGCCACATCCCCGCCCCGAAGTCGGCGCCGGCCAGCACCGTGTAGAGCACCAGTCCGGCCAGCACGAACACCAGGGGCAGCGTCTTGAGGAACATCAGGCCGGTTGCAGCTCCGAGTCGGGTGGGGCGTCGGCGCCGGGCACGTCGAGCGGGGCGCGGGACAGGCGGCGCAGGATCCACACCAGCGCGCCGGCCACCCCGATGTAGGTGACCACCAGCGCGGCATAGCCGACGGGGATCCCGCCGGCGCCGGTCACCGCCTGCGCCGTCGTCATCACGCGGTAGACGACCCACGGCTGGCGGCCGACCTCGGCGGTCACCCAGCCGGCAATGAGCGCCACCGTCGCCGCCGGGCCCGAGACGACGAGCGCCCAGTAGAACCAGCGCCACGTCGGCAACGACCGGTGGCGGAGCCGGACGAACAGATAGATGACCCCGAGCAACGCCAGCAGCGTCCCGATCCCGACCATCGTCTGGAACGAGAGTCGGGTGACGTTGATCGGCGGCCGGTCGGCGGCGGGCACCGAGTCCAGCCCGATCACCTTCGCGTCCCAGCGGTGGAAGGCCAGCAGGGACAGCAGGTGGGGGATGCCGATCCCGAACTTGATCTGCCCGTTGGTGTACCAGCCCAGCACGTGCTCGCTGGCGCCTCGCGTGGTCCTGGTCAGGCCCTCGATTGCCGCCAGCTTGATCGGTTGCTGGACCGCGATCACCCGCGCGATCCAGTCGCCGACCAGCGCCTGGACGGGCGCGGCGAGGCAGCCGATGGTCAGCGGGATGGTCATCGCCACCCGCTCGTAGCGCGTCCAGCGCCCCCGCAGCCAGGAGACGGCGTAGACGCCGGCCATGCAGAAGCCGGTGACCATGTAGCCCGCGATGTACATGTGGACGAGCTCTGACCACAGCATCGAGTTGCCGAACAGGGCCGCCCACGGGCGGACGTGCACCACCTTGCCGCCCGCGAGCGCAAAGCCGCCAGGGTGATTCATCCACGCGTTGACCGCGATGACGTTGAGCGATCCGGTGAACCCGGTGATGACGATGGGGATGCCGCTGAGGAAGTGCAGACGGGGGGAGAGGCGGTCCCAGCCGTAGGCGTAGATCCCGACGAAGATCGCCTCCAGGAAGAAGGAGAACCCCTCGATGGCGAACCCCAGCCCGAACACGCTGCCGAAGGTGGCGGTGAAGTTGGGCCACAGCCCGGCCATCTCGAAGCTGAGGATGGTGCCGGTGATGACGCCCACCGCGAACAGCGCGAGCACGATGCGGCTCCAGCGCCGTGCCACCGTGCGATACACGGGGTCGCCGGTGCGCATTCCCATCCACTCGGCGAACAGCACCATCACGGGAAACGCGATCCCGAAGCACACCAGCGGGATGTGCACCGCGAAGGAGAGTGCCTGCATCTGGCGCGCCTGGAGCAGATATTGCTGGTGCACCGGAGACAGGGCCGCCGCAAGGACGTTCATGGCCCTGCGAAGGTACCGGTCACGCCGCTCGGTGACCAAGACGAATTGTCTACCGACTCATTCGGGCGGCGACTGGAAGAATCCACCGGCATGGACCTCGGCCTCACCGATCGTGCCTGCATCGTCACCGGCGGCTCACGCGGCATCGGCCTGCAGGTGGCGCGCCAGCTCGTCGCCGAGGGTGCCCGCGTGCTCCTCGTGGGCCGCGGCGAGGATGCGCTGAAGGAGGCCGCCGAGAACTGCGAGGGTGACGCGCGCACCGTCTCCTGGCTGGCGCTCGACATCACCGAGCCCGATGCCGGCCGGCGCGCCGTGACCGCCTGCCGGGAGCGGTTCGAGACCGTCGACGTGCTCATCAACGGCGCCGGCATGAGTCAGGTGCGCTCGATCGAGGCGCTGACCGACGAGGAGTGGCAGGCGATGTGGGAGATCCACGTGATGGCTCCGATGCGCCTCATGCGGGCGGCGATCCCGGAGATGGCCGAGCGTGGGTGGGGCAGGATCGTCAATGTCTCCTCGTCGTCGGGCAAGCGGCCGGGCCAGCGCAACGTCGCCTATTCGGTGACCAAGGCGGCGGAGCTGTCGCTGTCGCGCGCCTACGCCGACGCCTACGCGCAGTTCGGCGTGCTCATCAACGCCGTGACCCCGGGCCCGGTGGCCAGCGAGCTGTGGCTGGAGCCGGGCGGGCTCGTCGACCAGACCGTCGCCGCGCGCGGCGGGACGCGCAAGGAGGTGTTGGATGCCGCGGCGGGCGGGCTGCCCATCCGCCGCCTGGCCGGGCCAGAGGAGATCGCATCGGTGATCGTGTTCCTGTGCTCCGAGCAGGCCTCGGATGTCGCGGGCGTCGCCTGGTCAGTCGACGGCGGCGCGGTCCCGGTGATCATCTGAGCGGCTGGCCGAAGCGGTCCGCCTAGACTGCCCGCGATGGCCGTCAACACCGACGCGATCGGCAAGACCTATCCCCCCACGCACTACGCCGTCGGGCGCGAGAAGGTCAAGGAGTACGCGTCCGCGGTGGGCGAGCGCAACCCCATCCACCTCGATCACGAGGCCGCCCGCGCCGCCGGGTTCGCCGACGTCGTGGCGCCCCCGATGTTCGCGGTGGTCTACAGCCAGCCGTCGATGCTCCCCGGCCTGTTCGACCCCGACCTGGGGATCGACTTCGCCCATCTCGTCCACGGCTCCCAGGAGTTCCGCTGGGGCCCGCTGGTCATCGCCGGAGACGAGATCACCACCACGCTGGCGATCACCGACATCTCCGAGCGCGGCGGGATGGGCTTCTACGTGTTTGAGACCGACAGCCGCAACCAGAACGGCGAGACCGTGTGCGTCGGCATCTGGACCAACATCGTGCGCACGGGCTGATCCCATGGTCGCCGGCGACACCTTCGAGCTCACGGTCACCCCCGACCGCTATCTCACGGTCCGCTACGCGGGGGCTTCGGGGGACTTCAACCCGATCCACATCGACGAGGAGTTCGCCAAGCAGGTCGGCCTGCCCGGACGGATCCTCCATGGCCTGTGGACGATGGCCCAGGTGGCCCGCGCGCACACCGAGGCCCTGGGCGGGCCGGACAAGCTCGAGCGGCTATCGGTCCAGTTTCGCGGCATGGGCGTGATGGAGGAGGAGGTCGTGGTCAGCGGCACCGTGCGCGAGGTCGACTCAGAGCGCGCCGTGGTCCAGTCCCAGGCCACCCAGAACGGCAAGCGGATCATCCGCAACGGCGAGGCCACGATCCGCCTGTAGCGGCCGGGCCTCAGGAAACCTGCGGGGCCCTACCTACAATCTCGGACGATGCTGACCCAACGCCAAGAGCTCGTCCTGCGAACCCTGGTCGAGGAGTACCTCGACGAGGGCGTGCCCGTGGGCTCCAAGGCGCTGAGCGCGGCGTTCGAGTGGGGGCCCTCGACGATCCGCCATGAGCTGGCCAATCTGGAGGAGCTGGGTCTGCTGGCCCACCCGCACACGAGTGCCGGCCGCATCCCCACCGAGGCGGGCTACCGCTATTTCGTCGACCGTCTGCTGCCCGAGACCTCGCCGGGACCATCGCTGTCGGTCACCCTGGTGCGCCGCGAGCTGGATGAGGCAGTGCGCGTGACCAGCGAGGCCCTGTCCCAGGTGACCAACCTGCTGGCCATCGTCACCGCTCCGCCGCTGGAGACCTCCACCATCCGCCACGTCGAGGTGCTGGCCCTGCAGCCCCAGGTGCTGATGGTGGTGGTCATCACTTCCACCGGCGGTGTGACCAAGCGGTTGTTCACCTTCCAGCGGCCCGTCGACACCGGCCTGGCCGACTGGGCCGCCAGCTACCTCAACGAGCGGCTGGTGGGCCTGGGCCTGGGCGCGCGGATTCTCCATCAGCGCCTGCACGACCCCACCCTGTCGGCCACTGAGATCGCGTTCCTGGAGGCGCTCTCGCCCGTGTTCACCGACCTGGAGGAGTCCGCCATGGCGACCCTCTACGTCGAGGGGACCGGCAAGCTGCTCAGCGCCGGGCGTATCGGCGACGTCTCGGAGCTCAACCAGCTCATGGAGATGCTCGAGCGCCGCGTCACGGTGCTCGGCCTGCTGCGCTCGGCCCTGTCGACCGGCCAAGCCCTGACCGTCCGCATCGGTGCCGAGAACGAGGTGCCCGCCCTGCGCTCGCTGGCGCTGGTGGCGGCCAGCTACGGCCTGCCCCAGCGGACGCTGGGTGCGGTGTCGGTGATCGGGCCGCTGCGGATGGACTACGGCCATGCCATCCGCACCGTTCGTGAGGCCGCGGCCCAGCTGTCGCGCTTTGTCGTCGACGTGTACGACGAGCGATGAGCGCCGCGAAGATGCCACGCGACTACTACGAGGTCCTCGGCGTGGACCGGGGCGCCGACGATGGCGAGATCAAGAAGGCGTTTCGCCGCCTGGCCCGCGAGCTGCACCCCGACGTCAACAAGGAGCCCGACGCCGAGGAGCGCTTCAAGGAGGCCGCCGAGGCCTACGAGGTGCTGTCGGACTCCGATCGCCGCGCCACCTATGACCGCTACGGCCACGAGGGCCTGCGCCAGGGCGGCTACGCGCCGAACTTCGAGGGGTTCGGGTCGGTGGCCGACATCTTCGAGGCATTCTTCGGCGGCGGCGGGTTCGGCGGCGGCGCCTTCGGCGGCGGGATGTTCGGAGGCGGCCGCGCCAGTGGCGCGATCCAGGGCGGCGACGTCGCCGTCGGCGCCGAGATCACGCTGGTGGAGGCCGCCGACGGAACGCCGGTGGAGGTGTCCTACGACGCCGTCTCCACTTGCGAGCATTGCCGCGGCAACGGGGCCGAGCCTGGGACCCCGATCGAGACCTGCACCAACTGCGACGGGACCGGCCAGCTGCGCGTGATCTCACGCACGCCGTTCGGCCAGATGGTCCGCGCCGCGGTGTGCGATGTCTGCCACGGCGAGGGCAAGGTCCCCCAGACCCCCTGCCGTGAGTGTGGCGGGCGCGGGCGCAAGGTGGAGCGGGTCAAGGTGTCGGTCGACGTCCCCGCCGGGATCGACGACGGCCAGCGGATCCGGATCACCGGGCGCGGACACGCCGGCGAGCGAGGCGGCCCGGCCGGCGACCTCTACGTGCAGATCCGCGTCAAGGAGGACCCGCGCTTCGTGCGCCACGACAACGAGCTCGTCACCGTGGTCGACGTGGCGGCGCCCCTGGCGGCGCTGGGCACGACGGTGGAGGTGCCGACGCTTGACGGCACCACCGAGCTCGAGATCCCCGCCGGCGTCCAGCCGCATGAGTCGATCAACATCCGCGGCGAGGGGATGCCCGCGTTGCGCGGCCGCCATCGCGGCAACCTCCGGGTGATCGTCAACGTGGTGGTCCCACGCCACCTCTCCAAGCCGCAGAAGGAGCTCCTCCAGCAGCTGGCCGACAGCCTCACCGAGCACAACCTGCGCACCGACGACGGCGTGCTGGGCAAGATCAAGCGGGCCTTCGGCGGCTGAGGCGGCCGGAGCCGGGCTCAGATCGCGTTGCTTCGCCTCGCCGTTCGCGTCCATCGCTGCCAAGCCGAGATCGTCCTGGCCGAGCTGCTGGAGCTCGCCCCCGGCGGGGTGGAGGAGGTGGAGATCTCGCCCGAGGTGATCGAGTACGCGGTCTACGGAGCGCCCGGCGAGCTCCCCGCCGTTCCGGACCTGCGCGCCGCCGCCGGAGGCGCCTACGTGGACGTCTCCACGCGGGAGATAGCCGACGACTGGGCCGAGCGCTGGCGCAGCTTCCACCGCCCGCTGGTCATCGGAGATCGCCTCACCGTGCGCCCGCCATGGGAGCCACCCGGCGACACCGCCCTCGATGTGGTCATCGATCCCGGGCAGGCGTTCGGGACCGGGTCGCACGCCACCACGCGGCTGTGCCTGGAGTTGATGCTCGACCTTGAGCCCGCCGTCCGGGGCTCGTTCATCGACGTCGGCTGTGGCTCCGGGGTGCTGGCCATCGTCGCCGCCCGGCTCGGCTTCGCGCCGGTGACCGCGCTGGACTACGACACCGCCGCCACCTCCGCCACCCGGGAGAACGCGGCGCGCAACGGCGTCGAGCTCGAGGTCCGCGACTTCGACATGCGCTCCGAACAGGCCCCGGGCGCCGTGTGCGCAGCGGCCAACGTGCTCGCCGGACCGCTGGTGGCATGGGCCGCGTCCCAGGATGAGCTGCCGCCGACGCTGATCCTCAGCGGCCTCCTGGCCACCGAGGCCGACCGCGTCGCCGCCGCCTACGCGCAACGTGACCACGCCGAGCGCGAGCGCCGGGTCCTGGGCGAGTGGGCCGCGCTGTTGCTGACGCGGGCCTGAGCCGTCATCTCACGCCCGGATGGACAACCGCCGCGTCGCGAATCCTGTACACGCGGCCCATGCCGGTCGAGCGTCCAGCGCGCATCCTTGGTCACGTCGTTTGTGATCCTGAAACAGACTGAAGGAGGTGAACAGTTGCCAAACCCACTCGCGATGGGAGTGACACTCGGTGGCCTACTCCTGGACATCGTCGCGCCGCGGCCAAAGCCTCGGGCTGGCTTTTCGCAAGAGCCCTCTCTCCTCTCGAAGCGTGCCGTCCCGAGGACACCCAGGCACGACATTGCTGTCGAGGAGTACGAAGGTCCTCCAGTCGCGAGCGGCTATCGCAGCTGACCGCATGGCGAGGTCACGCGCTACCTTCTCCGGCGCGTGGCCTCGTTCGCGGTCAAGTTCCTCGGTTGCAAGGTCTCCCAGGCGGATGCGATGCTCGCCCGCCGCGCCCTGCTCGCCGCCGGTCATACCGAGGCGCCCGAGCCAGACGCGGACTTGCACGTCATCAACACGTGCTGCATCACCGGCGAGGCCGAGGCCAAGTCTCGCCAATCGGTCCGCCGGTCGCTGCGCAGCGGGCGGGTGGGTCAGGTGTTCGTGGGCGGCTGCGCCGTCAACCTCGACTCCGCCCAGTTCGGGGACATCGATGAGCGGGTGACCCCGTTCGTCGGCACCGCCGACGAGGTCGCCGCGGCGATGGGCGGCCACGACGATCTGGGGTGCGTCGACCTCGAGCACGACGTGCTCGCCCGCGAGCGCGCCCGGGGCGCCATGCCCGCGCCGGCCGCCCGGACGCGCGGCTTCCTCAAGGTCCAGGACGGCTGCGACTGTCACTGCGCCTACTGCATCATCCCCACCGTGCGTGGCCCCGCGCGCTCGCGCCCGGCGAGCGCGATCCTCTCCGAGGCGGCCGAGCGGGTCCACGGCGGCCAGCCCGAGCTGGTGATGACCGGGATCAGCGTGGGCGACTACCGCGATCCCGAGCAGGGCCTCGAGCTGGGGGAGCTGATGATGGCGGTGGCCCGCGTTCCCGGCGTGGAGCGGGTCAGGCTCTCCAGCGTCGAGGTCATCCACGTCAAGGACAGCCTGCTGGAGGCGCTCGCCACCGAGCCGAAGGTGTGCCCGCACCTGCACGTGCCGATGCAGTCCGGCGACGACGACGTGCTGCGCGCGATGGGCCGCCACTACACCAGCGCCGAGTACCTGGCGCACATCGACCGGGTCCGGGACGCCGCGGCGGCGCGCGGTGACATCAACGTCACCACCGATGTGATCATCGGCTTCCCCACCGAGGACGAGGCCGCCTTCGAGCGCACCCTGGCCGCCGTCGACGCCGCGGGCATCACCCGCGTGCACGTCTTCCCCTACTCGCCGCGGCCCGGCACGGTGGCCGCGGATCTGGGCGACCGGGTCGACCCGGCTGAGAAGAAGCGCCGCTCCCAGGTCCTGCGCGGCCGCTCGGAGCTGCGCTCGCGGCAGCACCGCTCCGTCCGCCTGGGCCAGCCCGAGCGGGTGCTCATCGACAAGGTCGCCGACCGCCAGTGCTCGGGCTACACCGCCGACTACACGCGCTGCTATCTGCCGGCCGGCGCCGGGCCGCGCGGGGCGCTGGTCGACGTGGAGTGCCTGGAGCTGCAGGCCGACGGCCTCGCCTGCCGGGTCCGGGGGCCCCGAGGGCTATCCTCATAGGTGGACATATGACCGTCACCGAACAGGTTCGCAGCGATATCACCGGCGCCATGAAGGCGGGCGAGAAGGAGCGCGTGGGCGCTCTCCGGCTCGTGCTGTCCGAGCTGCAGAAGGCCGAGAAGGACGGCGGTGACGACGAGCTGACCGTGCTGCGCCGCGAGCGCAAGCGCCGCCTCGAGGCCGCCGCCCAGTTCCGCGACGGCGGCCGTCCCGAGCTGGCCGACCAGGAGGAGTCCGAGGCCAAGCTGATCGCCGGCTACCTGCCGGCCGAGCTGTCCGACGCCGAGCTGGACCGGATGATCGCGTCGGCGATCGCCGACAGCGGCGCCTCCAGCCCCAAGGACATGGGCCAGGTGATGAAGGCAGTGATGGCCGCGTCGGGTGGACGCGCCGACGGGAAGCGGACCTCCGCTCGAGTGCGAGAGGCGCTGGGGGCCTAGATGGTGGTCTGGGGAGCGGCCCAGCGATAGTGCGTCGCACGATCGAGCTCGACAATGCGGTGGCGGCCGAGCTGGCCGGAAGCCAGGACGCCGTGCTGCGAACGCTCGAGGGCCATCTCGATGCCGACGTGTTCCTACGCGGCAACGTGCTCACGCTCGAGGGTGACGAGCCGGCGGTCGAGGCCGGGGCCGCCGTCGTGCGCGAGCTCTCGGACCTCATCGCGCAGGGTCATGAGATCGCGCCGGGCACCGTCGAGGCGGTGGCCCGCGCGCTGGACGAGCACGCGTCCCCGTCCGAGATCCTGGAGGACGTCGTGTGGCGTCACCGGGCCACCCGCGTCGCCCCCAAGACCGTCAACCAGAAGCGCTACGTCGACTCGATCCGCTCCAACACCATCAGCTTCGGCATCGGCCCGGCCGGCACCGGCAAGACCTTCCTCGCCGTCGCCCTCGCCGCGGCGGCCCTGAGCCGGCGCGAGGTCAACCGGATCATCCTCACCCGCCCCGCCGTCGAGGCCGGCGAGCGCCTGGGGTTCCTGCCCGGCGACCTCATGGCCAAGGTCGACCCCTACCTGCGCCCGCTGTTCGACGCCCTGCACGACATGCTCGACCCCGAGCGAGTCTCCCAGCATCTGGAGCGCGGCGTCATCGAGGTGGCACCGCTGGCATTCATGCGCGGAAGAACCCTTAACGACAGTTTCATCATCCTCGACGAGGCCCAGAACACCACGCCCGAGCAGATGAAGATGTTCCTCACCCGGCTGGGCTTCAACTCCAAGATGGTCGTCACCGGCGACATCACCCAGGTCGACCTGCCCCGGGAGCAGGACTCGGGGCTGATCGTGGTCTCGGACATCCTCGAGGAGGTGGAGGGCATCGAGTTCGTGCGCTTCGGGGACGAGGACGTCGTGCGCCACAAGCTGGTGCGGCGGATCGTGGCCGCCTACAACGAGCATTCCCAGCGGTCGGCGCCGGAGCTGCGCCCCCGCAAGCGCGCCTAGCGCCATGATCGACGTCGAGGTGATCGGGATCGAGGCGGTTGAGCCCGACGCCGTCGCGGCCGTTGCGCACCCGCCCACCGCGGTGGAGCTGGAGGAGCTGTGCGCGCTGGCGCTGGCCTCGGCGGGCATCGAGGAGGGCCACGTGGCGATCGAGTTCGTCGATGAGGACCGCATCCGCGAGCTCAATTTGCGCTACCGCGAGATCGACGCCCCCACCGACGTGCTCTCCTTCGGCGTCGACGAGGACGGCGTCAGCGCCGGCCCGCGGGAGCTGGGCGACATCGTCATCTGCCCGCCTCAGACCGAGGATCTCCGCGAGGCCGTCGTCCACGGGGCGCTGCATCTCAGCGGCATGGACCACGAGACCGATGACGGCGAGATGCTGGCCCTTCAGGCGGAGCTGATGCGGTGGGTGAGCTGACCCCCTCCGAGCTCACTCCGCCGAGCGTGACCCGCTCGGGCTTCGTGGCCCTGGCCGGGCGGCCCAACGTCGGCAAGTCGACGCTGGCCAACGCCATCGTGGGCGCCAAGATCGCGATCGTCTCCGACAAGCCCCAGACCACCCGGCGAGCCATCCGCGGCGTCGCCACCGGCCCCGACTGGCAGCTCATCCTCGTCGACCTCCCCGGCGTGCAGCGCCCGCGCGACGCGCTCACCGAACGGATGCAGCACCGCGTCGAGCACGAGCTGGCCGACGCCGACGGCTGCCTGCTCGTCGTCAACGCGCAGCAGGGGCTCGGCCCCGGCGATCGGTTCATCGCGACGCTGCTCAAGGGCGCCGCCGTGCCTGTCACGGTGGCCGTCAACAAGGTCGACCGCGCCGAGAAGGGGCGCGTGGCCGCCACCCTGCACGACGCCGAGGCGCTCGACCTCGCCACCGAGATCTTCCCCGTCAGCGCGCGCACCGGCGACGGCGTCCCGGCGCTGGTGGAGCACCTGGTCAGCCTCCTGCCCAGCGGGCCGCCGTACTTCGAATCCGCACAGCGCTCGGACCAGTCACCCGCGGTGGTCCTCGCCGAGCTCGTGCGCGAGCAGGTCCTGGCGCGCACACGGGAGGAGCTCCCGCACGCGGTCGAGGTCGAGGTGGAGGAGATCTCGCACCCGCGCCCTGACCTGGTGCGGATCGAGGCCGTGGTCCTGTCGGAGACCGAATCCCAGAAGGGCATCCTCATCGGATCGGGCGGCCGGATGATCAAGGCGATCGGCACCGCATCACGCCGCGCCATCGAGCGCGAGCTCGGCACCCATGTGCACCTGGAGCTGTCGGTGCGGGTGCGCCGCCACTGGCGCGGGGATGAGCGCGTCCTCGACCGCCTCGGCATCGAGTAATCCGCTCAAGGAGCCGGCCCCGGCGCAACAAAGCGCCCGGAAGTAGAGGTTCACCTCCGACATTTGCACAGCTTTCCGCGCAAAGCCGCACAGCGGCCTCGTCAGCGACGAGGTGTGCATGAGCGCCCGCTGGTCTCCGTCGGAGATCGTGGCCCTCTTCACTGCGGCCTAGAATCTGGGCGGTGGACGACGCCGACGTGGCCTTCGACGAGCGCGGTCTCGTCCCATGCATCGTGCAGGACTGGCATACCGGCGAGGTCCTCACGCTGGCCTGGATGAACGCCGAGTCCCTCGCGCTGACGCGCCAGACGGGCGAGATCCACTTCTTCAGCCGCAGCCGCCAGGAGCTGTGGCACAAGGGCGCCACCTCGGGCAACACGATGACGGTGCGGGCCGTCCGCTACGACTGCGACGGCGACGCCCTGCTGGCGCTGGTCGAGCCCGCCGGGCCGGCCTGTCACACCGGCGAGCGCACCTGCTTTCACCAGGGCGAGCTGGAGTCCCAGGCCCCG
>Ga0210397_10001870_pt1 | contig 13401 bp, 15 predicted proteins | sample IncBWH2OmetaG_FD_160126 | JGI IMG/M metagenome (GOLD analysis project Ga0210397, IMG submission 160126) | Forest soil microbial communities from Barre Woods Harvard Forest LTER site, Petersham, Massachusetts, United States - Inc-BW-H-2-O ...
GGATCGGATTCATCCAGCTGGACCACGCTGTCGACGTGGCCGCGGCCACCGCCGCCGCGGTCCGCGCCGGGGTCTGGCTGCGGCCGTTCCGCGACCTGATCTACACGATGCCGCCCTATGTCACCGGCGATGAGGACCTCGCCCTGATCTGCCGCGGCGTGCTCGCCGCGGTCGATTCGCAGGAAGCCGCGGCCGCGAGCGTATGAACTCCTCACAAGTCCCGCTGGCCTCACCCGCGTCGATAATCGCCTCCTAGTGCGATTCTCTTCGTTTTTTCCCATTTCCACCCCGGTATTCCGGCCAGACGCACCATCGCACGAGCCTGCGTGGGCATCGACGCGACCTAGTACGCGAACGCCCCCGGCGGGGCGGCGGGGGAGGGGACGGCGGTCGTGTCGGTCACCGCCTTGGCTCCGGCGGTGAAACGCGTCAGGTCCGCGCCGTACACGACGCGCCCGGGCATCGGGTCGCCAGCCGTCCGCCGGATGAGCGCATCCACCGGGAGCGGCTCCGGGCTCGCCGCCAGCACCAGGTTGCCGAACCTCCGGCCCCGGAGCACCGCTGCGTCCGCGATCAGGCAGGCGTGCGGGAAGACCGACCGCGCGGTCGCGACCTGCGCCCTTGTGTGCGCGAGCGGCGGCCCGTCGGCCACGTTGGCCGCGACCACCCCATCCCTTGAACCCCTTGAATCCCCTGAACCCCTTGAGGTGCCGTGCACCACGCGCCGGGCCGCGGCCCAGAACTCCGCCGAGGTCAGGTGGGCCGGGGTACGGCCGCCCGCGAACACGTCGGCGATCACCACGTCGAACGAACCCGGCCGCAGCCGCTCCAGTTCGGCCCGGGCGTCGCCGACGCGCACCCGGAGCCTGGGGTTCCGCGGCGGCAGCCGGAGCCGGATCAGGTCGACCAGCGCGGCGTCCACCTCCACCGCGAGCTGCGGCGAGCCGGGCCGGGTCGAAGCCACATAACGGGCCAGCGTGAGCGCGCCGGCGCCCAGGTGCAGCACGCGCAGCGGCTGTCCGGCGGGCGCTGCCTCGTCGATCACGTGCCCGATCCGCCTGACGTACTCGAAGTCCAGGTAGCCCGGGTCGTCCAGGTCCACGTGCGACTGCGGGACGCCGTCGATCAGCAGCATCCACGCGGCCCGCCGGTCGGCGTCGCGCAGCAGTTCGGGCCCGAAGACCCCTGACACTCCGTCAGCCGATATCCCGTCGGGCCCGTGGCCGGCCGGGCCGGTCTGCCTTCGTCGCCCCATACCGGTAATTATCGGCGGTTCCCGGGCGCAGACGGGAAACCGGTTCGGTGAAACCGGTCCGCGTGTGCGACGCTGGGAGGGTACATCTGCGCCGCAGGAGGTCCGCATGGCCGTCGAGCAATCAGGAGCCGAAGCGTCACCGGCGCCCGAGTCCCCCCGGGAGGAGGCCGCGGAGGAGGCTGCCGCCAAGCCCGACCTTGACGAGACCAAGCGCAAGTTCCGCGAGGCTCTCGAGCGCAAGCGCAGCACGCACGCCACCACCGAGGGAGCGGACCACACCGGCAAGGTGCACGGCTCGCACGGCCCCGAGGCCAGCCGCCGCTCGTTCCGCCGCAAGAGCGGCTGATCCGCCGCCGACGAACCCGGCATGCCCGCCAGCGGAACCGTTCCGATCCGCCGGGGAGGGAAGCCGACGGGCCGATCGCGGTCTACCGGGGTTACTTACCGGGGTTACCGGTTCAGGCCGGGGTGGGCTGTATCGCCGCGGCCCAGACCGTGGTGCCGGCCGGGTCTCTGAGGCTAACCCCACTGGGCGGCGAGGTGCTGGACCAGGAACAGTCCGTGTCCCTCGGCTGCGTACAGGTCGCCCTTTACGACGGGGGTGCCCGCCGAGCCGTCATCGATGATCTCGACCGATGATGGAGCCGCCAGCTCAGTTGGCGCAAGTGCGTGAAGGAAATTTCCCTGCTGAAATCCCGGATGGGATTTCAGCAGTGGCGATAGTGCGATATCGTACTGCCCGTCAGGGTGATGTGGAGTATGCCGGTTTCACTCCGGCGTTCGGATGGGGTCGCACCTGGTTCTCCGCGAACTTCCTGACCGCTGACCCCTCTGCCTCATGAGGAGGCGAGCTTCTCGTGCCTCTTGGTCCCACCGTCGGCCGGCGTCGTCTCGGAGCCGAGCTCCGGCGCCTGCGCGAGGCCCATTCGCTCAAGCTCGAGGAAGTAGCCGAGAGGCTGGGGCTGGCCCCGTCGACGCTCTCCCGTATCGAGACGGGCAAGGCGCCGACCAAGACGGCCTACCTGGCGGCCATGCTCGAGATGTACGACGTCGAGGACCCGGGCGCGCGCAAGGCGCTCGTCGACATGGCCCGCGAAGGCCACCGCAAGGGCTGGTGGTCGATCTACGACGACGTCTTGCCCTCGGGTTTCGACATCTACGTGGGCCTGGAGGCGGAAGCCTCCGGGCTGCGCAGCTACGAGTCGGACGTGATTCACGGGCTGCTGCAGACCACCGACTATGCCCTGACGGTGCTCCGCGAACTGCGGCCCAGGGACACCGAGGAACAGATCCGCCGGGTAGTTGACCTGCGCATGCAGCGGCAGCGGCTCCTCGATCAGGACCTGCCGCTGGAAGCCTGGATCATCCTCGACGAGGGGGCGATCAGGCGCAACATCGGCGGTGAAGCGATCATGCGGCACCAGCTTGAGCACCTGATCAAGGCCAGCCGGTGGCCGAACGTGACCCTGCAGGTCCTGGGGTTCGAGTGCGGAGCGCACGCGGGGCTGACCGGCCCGTTCGCCATCCTCGAGTTTCCCGAGCGGACCGACTCCGACGTCGCCTACACCGAATCCCCGGGCGGCATGATCTACCTGGAGAAGGACCGCGAAGTGCGGTCTTGCGCCGAGGCATTCGACCGGATGCGTGCCGCGGCGGTGTCGCCGGCCGCCTCAGTGGAGCTGATCCAGCGCGTGCTCCACCAATCCGGCTGATCACGACGTACACGGAAAGAACCGCAAACACCCAATGGAAGGAGAGGCGGATGGACACCGACCTCACCGCGCTGCGCTGGTTCAAGAGCAGCGCAAGCAGTGCCGCCGGCTGCGTGGAAATAGCGCACCTCCCCGAGGGGGCAGTCGCTGTCCGCGATTCGAAGGACCGGGGCAAGACACCCCACGTCTTCAACCGTCACGAGTGGGAGTGCTTCCTGACCGGCGCGAAGAACGGGGAATTCGACCTCCCGGTCATCTAGGCCTATGGGAGCAGAGGCGGTGGTCCTGGCGGGTCCACCGCTCTCTGCGCGTCCGGCTTAATCGAAGTCGCCATCCCTGGCGCCGCCGAGGAAGGCGGCCCACTCGGCCGCGGTGAACACCAGGGCCGGCCCGGCGGGGTGCCGGGAATTCCGCATCGCCACCTGGCCGTCGGGCAGGTCCGCGACCTCGACGCAGTTGCCCCCTTGCGGGCCGCTCCGCCGGCTCTTGCGCCATGTCACCTCGGGCAGGTCCGCGGCGGGCATTCCATTACGGATGCTCATTCGGCTAGTCCTCCAGCTGGTTGATGATCGTGGTGAGGATCCCCGGCGTTTCGCTCGGCTTGGCGCTGATGATGCTGAGCCGCTCCATGGCCAGCAGGTACCGATCCACGTCCGATTTCTTGTCGAAGTAGAGCGCGCCGGTGAGGTGCTCCAGGTAGGCGACATCCGACAGGTCCTGCTCGCTGAACCGCAGGATGCTGAACCCGCTCGGTGCGGCGTGGCCGCCCATGCCAAGCGGGGTGATCTGCAGGGTCAGGTTCTGCCTGCTGCTCAGGCTGAGCAGATAACGCAGCTGATCACGCAGGATCTCGGCGCTCCCGATCGGCCGCCGCAGCGCGGTTTCCTCGACGATGGCCCACAGCTTGAGCCGGCCCTCGGTGAACCGGCGCTGTCGTTCCTTGCGCAAGATGACATGCCGTTCCGCCTCGCTGACCGGGATGTCGCCCACGGCGAGCACGGCGGCGGCGTACTCATGGGTCTGCAGCAAGCCGGGGATGAACTGCGGCTCGTAGATTCGGATCGAGGTGGCCGCCTCTTCCATCCCGACGTAGGACTGGAACCAGTCGGGCAGAATGTCGTTGTACCTATGCCACCAGCCGGGCCGGTTGGCCTGCTCGGCCAGGCTCAGTAGCTGCTCCCGCTCGACCGCGCCGACGCCGTAGTAGGTCAGCAGGTCGAGCACGTCGATCTCGCGGATGGCATTGCGGCCGAGCTCGATCCGGCTGATCTTCGACTCCGACCCGCGGATCGCCCGCGCCGCTTCCCGCGCGGTGATTCCGCGGCTCTCCCGCAGCCGCCGCAACTGCGTGCCCAGCAGGATGCGCAGCACGGTAGGCCCTTCCGTCGGCTCTGGCATGACGCCTCCCGGATTTCCGCGCCGGGCGGAATTGTTTCTCGCAATTGCGTGGCAAACCGTTGCCGCCGACCGTCCGCAAACGCCATGGTATCCCATATGGGATTGCATGCCACCCCCCAATATTGGCGGCCTGGTCGCCCGTCTTGAGACACATCTGTCTCGGGACACTTCTGTCTTAGCTGGCTGATAAAAACGGTTTAGTTCGAGTTCACTTGCGGGCGGCGGCATCGTACCGGGCCACGCGGTCCCGGGGCGCCGGGGCACGGGCAACCTCCGTGCCTGCGGTTCGTTCGCCGAGACGTGATCGGCGAGGGCCCCAACCTAGCGGCGTAACCGGCCGGACCACGCCCCGGCCCCGGAATCAGGGGAGACTAAAACGCAGGTCCGCGGTGATTTCCGGTCGAGCGTGCTGACTTGCCAGCCGTATTGCTGGCGTTATTCTCGGGTCAGTGCGTATTTTAAGGCTTTCCTTTAGCGCGACGGGCAATTGCCGACGGGTCGGTCGCCGGGGCGATAAGGGCGGGAAGCGGCCAGCTTACCGCCGTCCAGCGCCGGACCAGGGCCGTCGGCGCCGCCCCGGCGGGACCGCCCTAGGATGTCGCTATGCGCTATAGGCCCCTGGGACAGTCGGGACTGCTGGTGTCGGTCGTCGGGCTGGGTTGCAACAACTTCGGCGGGCGCTTGGACGCGGACCGGACGCGCTCGGTGGTGGACGCGGCCATCGACGTCGGGATCACCCTGTTCGACACGTCGGACACATATGGCGGGGGCGGCGGCTCGGAGCGTGCCCTGGGCGAGATCCTCGGCTCGCGCCGTGACCAGGTGGTGCTGGCCACGAAGTTCGGCGGCCGCGGCGTGGACATGGGGTACGGGCCCGCGGCGGGAGCGAAGGGCGGGCGAGCCTACATCCGCCGCGCAGTGGCCGGATCGCTGCGTCGGCTGCGCACCGACTACATCGATCTGTACCAGTTGCACGTCCCTGACCTGGTGACCCCGGTCGAGGAGACCCTCGCCGCGCTGAGCGAGCTGGTCGCCGAGGGCAAGGTCAGGTACATCGGCCACTCGAACTTCTCCGGCTGGCAGCTGGCCGACGCCGCGCACCTCGCGGCGCGTCATGGCCACACCCCCTTCATCTCGGCGCAGAACCACTGGTCGCTGCTCGAGCGCCAGGCCGAGGCGGACGTCGTCCCCGCGGCGAGGCACTTCGGCCTGGGCGTGCTGCCCTACTTCCCGCTCGCCAACGGGCTGCTGACCGGCAAGGTCAGGCAGGGCCAGCCGATTCCGGCGGGGACCAGGCTGTCCGGTCGTCAGGGCTACGTGACCGACGAGAAGCTGGCCAAGGTGGAGGCGCTGATCGCCTGGGCGCAGGACCGCGGCGTCACCCTGCTGGAGACCGCGATCGGCGCCCTGGCCGCTAATCCCGGCTGCTCCTCGGTGATCGCAGGCGCGACCAGCGCCGAGCAGGTCAAGGCCAACGCGGCCGCCGCGGACTGGACCCCCACCGAGGCCGAACGGGCCGAGATCGACGCCATCGCCCCGCCACCTCCGCCGTCGGTGCAGTGATCTGCTAGCCGCCCGCGACCGCTTGCTCGTACAGGGCTGCGGCGTTCGCGCCGAGCACGGCCGAATACGAGACCTGAGGCGTGTCGCCGCCCTGCTGGTACCCGCCGATGACGCCGAGTACCAGGCCCTGCCCGGTGGCGGGGTCGACCTCGCTCAGGAAGGGCCCGCCGCTGGTCCCGTTGGTGTAGCCGCCGCAGTCGAACTCGAGCTGGCCTGCCATCGGCTGCCTGAGCCAGTTCTGGCAGGTGACGGGCTGGTTGGTGGCGTTCGGGTAGCCGATCACCTGGACCAGCTGACGGCTGACCGGAGTGCCGGTGGCCAGCCGTTCCGCCCCCGTCACGTCCTGGACCGGCACGCTCGATCCAGGCTGGCCGACCTGCAGGAAGGCAAAATCGTCATCGTCGCTGGACGAGGTTTTCCAGGCCTGGTCGACGTAGACCTTGGTCACCGTCCAGGTGCCGTACGGCCGGTCGCCGCCGTGGTACCCGGGCACGAAGTCGATGGTGCCCGACGTGCCGGCCACGCAGTGCGCGGCGGTGATCAGCAGGTCGCCAGCCGGGCTGTCGACCACGCTCGCCGTGCAAAAGTGCTGGCCGAGCCGACCCGCGGACGCGGTGAACAGCGCCCCCACCGCCGGGGTGCCCGCGAACGCCTGACCGTCCCGCGAGGGCGCGGCCAGATGCCGGACAGCTCGCACGAAGCCGGTAGCAATGTCGCTGGCGGCCCCGTTAGCAGGGGTCAGCGTGACGACCGCACCGACGGCGAGCGCGGTGACCAGCGCCATCTTGGAAGGTGACCAGGTGATCCAGCGGGTCCGTTTGTGCGGGCCGCTAGGGCCGGCCGGTGCGGTGTCCTCGTCGCGGACGCCTGGGTGACGCCTGGCCCGTCGCCCGGTTCCCAACAGCACCTACCCTGGTCACCTGCCCAACTTTGTCCGTGATTGAGGGTATTTGCGCACGGTATCGATACTTAATTGTGATCGACAAGGTGCGACTGTACCAGAGGCAAACTCTCCAAAGTTGGTCAGAAGTCACCCGGCTGAGCTGGGGATTCCTTGTGAGCGCGGCCTGCACCCCCGGTTTACCTGGGGTCGGGCCGGTCGACGTTCCAGTGCCGGCTCACCAGCGGTCGTGCACCGTGGCGCGGAAGTACTTGTCGTACAGACCCTCGATCGCGCCGAGCTCGGCCTGCGGCAGCGGCGGCAGGCTGGCCGCCTCGGCGTTCTGCCGGGCCTGGGCGGTGTTGCGGGCGCCGGGGATCACGGTTGTCACCCCGGGCTGCTGGATGACCCAGCGCAGCGCCCACTGCGCGGGCGTGCCGCCGGGCAGGCCGCCGGTAATGGCCGCGAACTCGGCCGCGGCGTCGGCGCCCGCCTCCAGGCCCACCCCGGAGAAGGTCTCCCCGACGTCGAACGCTTCGCCGTGGGCGTTGTAGCTGCGGTGGTCGTCAGCGGCGAACGTGGTGTTCTTGGTGTACCGGCCGGAGAGCAGCCCGGACGCGAGCGGCACCCGGGCGATGATGCCGACACCCGCCGCGGCCGCCGCGGGCAGCACCTGGTCGAGCGGCTTGCGCCGGAACGCGTTCAGGATGATCTGCACGCTGGCCACGCCCGGGCGCGCGATTGCGGTCAGCGCCTGGTCGGAGGTTTCCACGCTGACCCCGTACGCCGCGATGCAGTCGTCGGACACCAGCGTGTCGAGCGCGTCGAACACGGCGTCCGAGGCGAACACCGCGGTCGGCGGGCTGTGCAGCTGGACCAGGTCCAATCGGTCGGCGCCCAGGTTGATCCGGGACCTGTCGGTCCACGCGCGGAAGTTCTCCAGCGTGTAGTGCTCTGGTATCTGCTCGACCCGGCGGCCCATCTTGGTCGCGACCATGATGCCCTGCCCGGCGTTGCTGGTCAGGAAGCGGCCGATCACGCGCTCGCTGCGACCGTCGCCGTAGACGTCGGCCGTGTCGAAGAACGTGACCCCGGACTCGACCGCGGCCCGCAGCACGTTCATCGCGTCGGCCTCGGACACGTTCCCCCAGTCCGCGCCGAGTTGCCAGGTGCCCAGCCCGATCACAGAAACCGGCCGTCCCGTCCGGCCGAGTACCCGCTGCTCCATGATTCGCGATCCTACTAATGCCCGGCGGGACCGCCGGCGGCCGCCCGGTAAGCGCCCGGGGTAACGCCGTAGTAGCGCCGGAACCACCGGGTCAGGTGCGCCTGGTCAGCGAAGCCGGCGTCGGCCGCGACCTCGGCGGGCGCAGCGCCCGCGGACAGCAGCCGCCGCGCCGTCCGTACCCGGAGCTGACGCTGATAGTCACTTGGCGAGAGCCCGTAGGCCTGACGGAAGGCGCGGTAGGCCGCGTAGCGGCTGCACCCCGCCGCCCCGGCCAGGTCGTCCGCGGTCAGCTCGCCGCCGCCTACCTCGCCCGCGCTGTCCTGGATGAGCTCGCGGATCCGCGCCGCCACCAGCCGGCCCGCCCCGCGCCGGGTTGGCTCGCGTCCCGAGGCGTGCCTGACCAGAAGCCGCACCGTCCCGGCGAGCCGCTCGTACCGCTCGAGTTCGCTGGTTTCGGAGTCCGGCCCGGTGAGCACCCGGTGCAGGCGGCGCACCGAGGCGGCCATCGCAGGGTCCTCGATCACCGGCGAGCGGAACAGCGGTAGCGGGGTCCCGGTCAGGGAGGTGAGGAACTCCGGCCAGATGTGCACCATCCGGTAGGTGAAGCCGCCGTCGACGGCTGCGTGCCCGTCGTGCGGGTCGTCCGGGTTGAAGGCCATGACCATGCCGCTGGTGCTCACGTGCCGCCCGTGACGGCAGGTGAAGGCCTGCGCGCCGGTCTCGGTCACCCCGAAGGAATAGCTCTCGTGGGAGTGCCGGTGATACACGTGCGAGGTGAAGTGCGCGTGCATCGCCTCGACCGGCACGCCGTCCGCGCGCCAGTACCTGGCCCAGTCGTCCCCGGCCATGTTCCGATTATCGCGCTCCAGCGTTCAAGACGACGGGCCGCATCCCGGCCAGACTGGGCGCATGACCGTACGTTTCGACACCAAGATCGCCATCGCGGTGCGGGCCGACCTGCAGCAATGGCAGAAGCTGAACGTCACCGCGTTCCTGGCCAGCGGGATCGCCGCTAGTACCGGAGAGGTTATCGGCAAGCCGTACGAGGACGACTCGGGGAACACCTACCTGGAGCTGTTCCGGCAGCCCGTGGTGGTGTACGCGGCCGACGCCGGGATGCTCAGCCAGGCCCACCAGCGGGCGCTGACCCGCCAGCTGCCGATGGCGATCTACACCATGGACATGTTCACGACCGGCAACGACGACGACAACCGGGCCGTGGTGCGCGCCGTCCCCGCCGCCGAACTGGACTTCGCCGGCCTGGCCGTGCACGGCCCGCGCAACGCCGTCGACAAGATTTTCAAGGGCGCTACGCTGCACCCATGAGAGCAGCGCTGTACCGGGACATGGGAGAAGCGGCCGAGGTCTTCTGCGTCGAGGAGGTGGACCGGCCCGAGCCGGGACCGGGTGAGGTCCTCGTCCGCGTGCACGCCTCCGGCGTCAACCCCACCGACTACAAGGCCAGGTCCGGGGCGGTGCCGCGGCCCATCGACGACTACCAGATCCCGCACCAGGACGGCGCCGGGGTCATCGAGGCGGTCGGCGCCGGGGTGGATTCCGGCCGCGTCGGCGAGCGGGTCTGGCTGTGGCTGGCCGCGGCAGGCCGCCGCTGCGGGACCGCCGCCGAGTGGACCACGGTGCCCGCGCGGCAGGCGGTAACGCTGCCGGATGGCGCCTCGTTCGAACTGGGTGCCTCGCTGGGCGTTCCGGCCATGACGGCGCACTACTGCCTGTTCGCCGATGGGCCGGTGACCGGGCAGACGGTGCTGGTGGCCGGGGGTGCCGGTGCGGTCGGTCACTTCGCCATCGAATTGGCCAAACGGGCCGGGGCGCGTGTCGTCACGACCGTGAGCAGCCCGGACAAGGCGGCGCTGGCCGAGAAGGCGGGCGCGGACCTCGTGGTGAATTACCGCTCGCCCGACGCGGCCGATCAGGTCAGGGCGTTCGGCCCGGTGGACCGGGTCATCGAGGTGGCGCTCGGCGCCAACCTCCAGCTCGACCTCGCGACGGCCGGGCCGCATGCCACGATCGTGACCTACGCGGCCGAGCCGGCCAACCCCGAGCTGCCGGTGCGGGCCTGCATGACGGCCAACCTCACGCTCAAGTTCGTCCTGCTCTACGGGGTGGAGATGACCGCGCTCGACCAGGCCGCCGCCGACATCACCGCCGCGCTGACCGCGGGCGAGCTCACCGGGCTGCCGGTGCACAAGTACCCGCTGGCTGACATCGCAGCGGCGCACCAGGCCGCCGAGAGCGGCGCCGTCGGCAAGGTCATCGTCACCCTGTAACCGTCGGCGGGGCAGGCCAGCATGGCCGGGCGGCGTGCACTGAGGATCGGCGCGGAGGGCGGCGCCGACGGGCCGGGGGAGGGGACTGCATCGGCTGGGCTCGCGGGCGGGGTCGCGTGCCGGCTGGCCTCCCCCGGGTCAGCTACTTCTTCGGGAAGACCCCGGTGTGGCCGGTTCCGCCCCAGAAGACCTTGGTGCCGACCCGGTCCTTCTGGCCACGGCCGGAGCATTTTCGACAGCGCCGGTACGAGCCCTTGTAGACACCGCCGAAGTGCCTGCCGCTCATGTTGCAGGTAGGACACTTGCGGAGGGGATGGATACGGGTCGAGACGACGTAGCTGACCGCAATTGCGGCAATAATCAGAACCGCTACCATGCTAGGTACTCCTTACTGACCCCACCAGAACCGCCCGTAGCCCTGGTACCGCCTTTCACACGGGCCGGGTACCGCGATCCGGAGAGGGTTGGCCACCGCCGCAGCTACTGGGGTTGGATCTCACCCCCAGTATTTGCTCACTTGCACAGAGTAAACCACTCTGACCGGATATGTGAAGTGATTTTGACACGGCGGTTACCGCAATGAGATGTAGTTGTCTAATTTGAGACAGCCGCATGACGGTCGTCAGCGATATGCGCTAATGCCAAGCCTCACGGCAAGGCCGATGCCGCATAGGCTCACCACGACCCGGAAAGGGCCGGCCGGGACCTTCCTGACGATCTTCGGGCCGATCCAGCCGCCCACCAGGAAGCCCGCCGCGAGCGGCACGACCAGGGCCCACCGGACGTCGCCGAACAATGCGAAGCACGCCGCGGCCATGGCATTCGCCATTCCGGAGACCGCGTTCTTCACGGCATTCACCGTGGCTAGTGATGCGTCAATCATCATGCTGAGCACCACGAGCAACATGACGCCCGCGGCGGCGCCGAAATACCCGACGTACATGGCCACGGCGAACAGGGCCGCGACGTGGACCACCCTGTTCCCGCCGTCCGCGGACGGCCCCAGCCTTTTGATCCTGGGCTGGATGAGCAGCACGAGCGAAGCGGCGCCGATCAGCACCGGCACCACCACGGTGAAGGTACTCGCGGGGGTCAGCAGCAGCACCGCCGCCCCGGCCGCGCCGCCCAGTGCCGTGACGGCCCCGATCCTGATCACCCGTCGGCCCTGCCCGGTCAGTTCCGGCTTCGAGCCGATCACCGATCCCGCCCCGGTGAGCACGAGCGAGACCGTGTTGGTCATGTTCGCGCTGAGCGGTGGCACCCCGAGCGCCAGTAGCACCGGGTAGGTAACCAGCGAGGCGATGCTCACCACCGTGCTGAAAATTCCGCCGAGTGTCCCGGCGGCGAGCAGCAAGAGCGCCTCAGAGATCTTCATCCGAAGTCAGGATCCCCCAGCCCCGTCCCGCCCCGCACCCTCAGCCGGTGTGATCCCCATCGCATCCCCGCGCCACCTCCGCTCTCAGCCCCGGCAGCCACATTCCCAGTCAATGAACGTGGCTCTCTACCCAAAAGAATCGGTAGAACGCCACAACCGCTGAATCGGCACGACCACCCCCGGTGCCCACCTGCGGCGGTCTTCCGTTCGCTCAGGGCAGAGATACTTTGAGGTCAAATGATTTGACGTAGAAATAGCTCTGGGTGAAAACTGACGGCATGAACGAGGCGGAATCCGTCGAGGCCAGTGAGCCCGGGATCGGTGAGCCCGCGGCGGCAGAGTGCGGGCCGGAGCGAGGGCGAGCGGGCTGGATCTGGGGCGAGCCGTCTGACGGTAACCCTGATCCGCCGGCTGACGCGCCGCTGCACGTGCTGCTGCTGGCCGCATCCCGGATCATGGGCACGTTCTACGCGGGCACTCTGGCCCAGTCCGGGCTCCGGATCAGTCCGGCCGGGCTCGGCGTGCTGCGGGTGCTGCTGGCCGGGGACGGGCTCAAGTCCAGCGACGTCGCGGCGCGGGGCGGGTCGTCGCCCGGCACGCTGACCTCGGTGGTGAACACGCTGGTCCGGGAGGGATACGTCGAGCGGCGCAGCGACGAGGGGGACCGGCGCGTGGTCAGGCTTTTCGTGACCGACAAGGGCCGCCAGGTCTGCGAGGACTACATCTCGCTGGCCGGGCCGCACTGGCGGGACGCGTTCGGCTTCGTGGATCCGGCCGACGAGCCGGTCATCCGCAAGTTCTTTACCGAAATGATCGGTCATTTCAGCGAGCTGATACGGAAGGAGCGCGGCCGGTAATGCAAGACGGCGGACGGGCAGGAAGGCCAGATCGTCAACTAAAGTTGACACTGATCGTCAGTCAACATAGGTTGACGCCATGACGGATGCGACCGGGCTCGCGATACGCACCGAAGACTTGCGCAAGACCTATAAGTCCTCGCGCGGGGACGTGCCCGCGGTGCGCGGCATCGACCTGTCCGTCGGCTCCGGCCAGTTCTTCGGGCTGCTGGGACCGAACGGCGCGGGCAAGTCCACCACCATCGGCATGCTCACCACGCTGGTCCTGCCTACGGGCGGTCAAGCATGGGTGGCGGGCATGGACGTGGTCGCCAACCCGGTCGGCGTGAAGCGCAGGATCGGCGTGGTGACCCAGAACAACACGCTCGACATGCAGCTGACCGTGGCCGAGAACCTGGAGTTCCGTAGCCGGTTCTTCGGCCTGAGCCTGCGCGAGGCCCAGCGCCGGGCCGAGCAACTGCTCGAGGTATTCGGCCTCGCGGACCGGCGCAAGGCGATGTCCACCGACCTGTCCGGCGGGCAGGCCAAGCGGCTGCTGATCGCGCGGGCCCTGGTGCACCGGCCGGACGTGCTCTTCCTGGACGAGCCGACCGCAGGGCTCGACCCGCAGACCAGGGCCAACCTCTGGGACATCCTGCGGGTGCTGCACGCCCAGGGGCAGACGATCCTGCTGACCACGCACTACATGGAGGAAGCCGAGGCACTGTGCGAGCAGGTCTCGGTCGTCGATCACGGCGAGGTACTCGCCTCGGGGACCGTGAACGAGCTCAAGGCGGGCACGGGCGCCGAGACGGTCATCACGGTGCGGTACGACGAGCCGGTCCCTAACGGCATGGCCGAGCACG